>Ga0081540_1000757_pt1 | contig 29739 bp, 23 predicted proteins | sample TabmetS2T1R1_FD_71024 | JGI IMG/M metagenome (GOLD analysis project Ga0081540, IMG submission 71024) | Tabebuia heterophylla rhizosphere microbial communities from the University of Puerto Rico - S2T1R1 | ecosystem: Host-associated > Plants > Roots > Rhizosphere ...
TGGGCCGCGAGGTCGCCGTCGGCAACGCTCAGTGCGGCGCGCAGGTCGTCGGCCATTGCGTCGAACGCGGACCGCCACTGCTCGCCGTGTTCCAGCCGGTTCTCGATGTCGGCGGCTGCCTCGACGGCCCATTGCAGATAGCGGGCGGTCACCTCGTCCAGCTCGCCGGCCTCCGTCAACTTGTCCAACGCGTAGGCCCGTACCGTCTCGAGCAGTGACCACTGCCCGCCGCCCGGCCGGTGCACCAATAGGCTCTTGTCGGCCAGTCGCCCCACGAGGTCGGCCACCTCCGCTGCCGACAGCCCGGTCACGGTGCTCGCCGCCGCGATGTCGAAATCGCCGACGAACCGGCCCAGCCGTCGCAGCGCGGTCCGTTCCTCCTCGTCGAGCAGGTCGTGGCTCCAATCGAGCACCGCGCGCAGCGATCTGTGCCGCTCCGCCCCGCCGCGGCCTCCGCTGAGCAGCCGGAGCCGATCGGTCAGCCCGGCGCTTAGCCCGGCGATGCCCAACGCGGCGCTGCGCGCGGTGGCCAGCTCGATCGCGAGCGGCAGGCCGTCCAGCTGCGCGCACAGCTCTCCGACCACTGCCGGGTCGGCGTCAAACGTTGCGTCCAACGTGCGGGCTCGGTCGAAGAACAGCGCGACCGCCTCCGAACCCGACGCGCCATCGGTCGACGGCGCGACGAGCGAGAGCCCGGACAGCGGCACGACTCGCTCACTCGGCACCCCGATGCGTGCGCGGCTCGTCGTCAGCACGCGCAGTCCGGTGGTTTCGCCGAGCAGCGCGGTGAGGAATTCCGCGGCGTCGTCGACCAAATGTTCGCAGTTGTCGAGCACAAGGAGTGACCGCCCTGGCCGCAGGCGGGCGAACACCGCGTCGCGGAGCGTCTGCCCGGGTCGTTCCATCACGCCGAGCACGGAAGCCACGGTTTGCACGAAGAACCCGGGACGGGTACTGACAAGCTCCACGAACGCCGCACCGAACGGCAGCGTGGGCGCCAGGTGCCGCGCTACCTCTGCGGCTAGCCGTGTCTTGCCGACACCGCCCGGACCGAGCAGCGTGACCAGCCGCGAGTCCTCCAGCGATTTGAGCAGCTCGGCCTGCTCACGGGTCCGTCCGATGAACGGCGTCCAGGTGGCCGGCAATCCGCGCACCACCCCGGCCCCACCGGGCGCGTCAGGGACTACTAGACCAGGCGCCAGCGCCGCGAGCGCGTGCCGGTCGGCCACGCCCAGCTTGCGGAGAAGTGACGACACGTGCGTCTCGACCGTGCGGACCGACACATGAAACCGCGAGGCGATTTGCGCATTCGACAGGTGCTCGCCGAGCGCGGCTAGTACCTCCGCCTCACGCTCGGACAGTCCGGCCGTCCCCTGCACCACTGGCTCATCTTGCCGCTTGCCGGCCCTGGTTGCTGCCGTTGCGGCGAAGTCCGTGGTGATTCCGTGCCGGCTCCGTGGTGAACCCGTGCTCGGCACGGATGGCAGCGGCCCCGGCGGCGACGAGTCTCAATGGCACGGCACCGACCCAAGGAGGCACCAATGTTCACCAATCCGATGATCGGCGAAGTGGCCGCTACTCGGCGTACCGACCTGATTGCCGCCGCCGACGCGCAACGACTCGCCCGCCACGCGGGCCGCGCCCGTCGCGACCGAGGCGGATCCACTACGGGCGGCCGCATCCGTCGCACCTGGCTGCGGACGACCACCCAACCGGCCCACCCGTGACGGACGACGCATAACGCCGCTCCACCGCACCTCGCCTGCAGCTTGCAACAGGCGAGGTGCTTTCGCGTCGCCCGGGCGCTGGCGGCTATCGGCCAGGCGTCAACGACTGGCCCGCTCGATCACCTCGTTCGAGGCGGGGAATACCCCCGCCCCTGTTGACGTCCCCAATAAGGAGAGTCCATTCGCCCCGACTAAAGGAACCACAGTAAGTGGGGATCACTGGCGCGAGCGCTGCCTTGGCCCACCCGCAGACGGGGGCGAGCCCCGTGACGGCAACCGACCGGTACGACGACTGCGTCCGAAACGCCTTGGACCGCTCGCAGCCGCACTGGTACATTACTTAACTAATGAACCATAGAACTGGAGATGCGGGTGCCGCCGTTGGACGAGGGGACGCCGCTGTTCGTGCAGATCGCCGAACAGTTGGCCGACGACATCGTCGATGGCGTGCTGGCCGAGGGTGCTCGAGCGCCGTCAACCAACGAGCTCGCGGCTTTTTACCGCATCAATCCAGCGACCGCAGCTAAGGGGATCAACGTGCTAGTGGAGGACGCGGTGCTCGAGAAGCGCCGCGGCATCGGGATGTTCGTCGCCCCCGGTGCGCAGGGACAGCTACGCGCCAGTCGGCGCAAGCGGTTCGCCGAGCAGTTCGTCGATCCAATGCTGGCCGAGGCCAAGCGACTTGGCATCGACACCGACACGCTGATGTCCCTGATCCGCGGAGCCGGTTCGAACAATGGAGGAAAGATCAAATGATCCCGACGATATCCGCGACAGCACTGAGTCGCCGCTACCGTGACCAGGTCGCGCTTGAGGACATCTCCCTCGCGATCCAACCGGACACCGTGACCGGGCTGCTGGGTCGCAACGGCGCGGGCAAAACGACGCTCATGCGCATCATCACCGGACAGGAATTCCAGACTGCCGGCACTATCCGGGTGTTCGGTGAGCCTCCCGCGGAAAACGACGCGGTGCTGCGCCGCATGGTGTTTGTGCGTGAGGAACAGTCATATCCAGATTTCCGTGTTGGCGAAGCCCTCCGAGTAGCGTCCTGGTTCTATCCGAACTGGAGCGAGGAACTGGCTCAGCACTTGCTCGCAGATTTTGGCCTTCCGCCACGACGCCGGATCCGGAAGCTATCCCGCGGGATGCGCTCCGTTGTCGGGATCGTCATTGGCCTAGCCGCTCGCGCCGAGCTCACGTTGTTCGACGAGCCATACGCCGGTCTCGATGCAGTGGCCCGTCAACAGTTCTACGACCAGCTGTTGACGGATCTAGCTGAGCAGCCACGTACCGTGCTGCTGTCAACCCACCTCATCGACGAGATGGCGGACCTACTGGAGCAGGTCGTGATACTCGACCGCGGCCGGGTCGTGGTAGATGCGCCCGCCGACGACGTCCGCGGCACGGCCGTGACGGTGAACGGGCCGGCAACCGAAGTCGAGGAGTTCGTAGCCGGACGTGCAGTGTGGCAACGGCGGCAGCTTGGCTCGCGCGCCTCGGTCACGATCCCCGGTCCGCTCGACTTCGCTGCCCAGACCCGTGCCCGCACGATGCGCCTGAGCCTGGAGCCGCTGTCGCTCCAGCAGCTGCTGGTACACGCGTCAGGCATGTCAGCCGATGAGGAGGTGAGCGCATGACAACGCTTCAGAAGGTCGCCCGTTACCACCTGGTAGACCGCATAACCTACGTAGCATTGCCCTGGGGGATCATGGCGTTCTCCTTCTTGGTGAACCTGGTCATCGCCGCACAGGTCGCGCCGGACGTGAATAGCTACTACACGGGTGGACTGCTCTCGATCTACGTGTTCCTGCTCATCTGTGGCGCGCTGAGCATGAGCAGGTCGCTGCCCTTCGCGTTCATGCTCGGGGTGAGTCGGCGGAGCTACTACCTAGGCACCGCGCTTCTCGTAGTCACTCTCGGGGCGGTCTACGGCCTCGCTCTGGCCGTGCTGCAGGTCATTGAGCGCGCCACCGACGGCTGGGGTGTCGACATGCACTTCTTCCGGATACCGGGAATCCTGGACGGCCCCTGGTACGAGACCTGGCTGACGTCGTTTGTGCTGCTGGTGCTGTTCTTCCTGTACGGCATGTGGTACGGGCTGGTGTACCGGCGCTGGAGCCTGCCCGGGCTGGTCGCCTTCATCGCCGCGCAGATATTGCTGGTCCTCGCCGTGGTGGTCGCGATCTCGATGACAGATAGCTGGCACGTATTGGGGGACTTCTTCGGCAACGCGACGGCGTTGGCGCTGACCGGACTGCTCGCGGCGATCACGGTCACGATGGGCGTCGGTGGATTCACCACGCTTCGCAAGGTCACGATCTGACTGGTAACGACAAACCGCTCGCGCGGGGCGCGAGCGGTTCGCGGTGTCGGGGGACCGTCCCCAGCGCGTGGCTCAGGCAATCAGGGGGCTGACACGCCAAATGGAATGACGCGTGCAGTCGCGGTGCCGGTTGCAACGGTCAGTCCGTCAGCGTCATAAAGGGATGCTTCCAGGAAGGCGAGGTCGCCGTCACGGTAGGCGACCCGACCTTTGGCGGTGATCCGGCCGGGTCGAACGGGACGCAGAAAGCTGCACTTGAGCTCAATGGTCGATTGGAACTGGTCTGAACCGAGAGTGGCGATCAACGTAGGCCCGACGGTGTCGTAGAGCATGGCCGCGAGATAAGCACCTAGCACGTTGCCGAATGGATTGATGAAATCCTCCGTAGCCTTGAAGATGAGCTCGATCGTGCCATGGTCCGGGTCGACGTCGATGAACTCCATTCCGAGTGTGGCGGCCGCGGGGGGCAATGGCGCGTCACCGCGTACCGCATCCCAGAACGATCCTGATCGGTTGGATTGTGTCGTCTCAACGCTTCGCATGGACAACACGTTACGAAGCTTCAGCGAGATTGTCTTGAACAGAATTAACCTCTCGCTGCCTGCGGCGCGACAAGAAGAAGGCATTTGGAGAGACGCCGGCGAACTCACCGAAGTCTCGGACCAGATGGGCCTGATCCGCATAACCGGACTCGGCAGCGACTTGGCCCCAGTCCAGGGCGGGGTCGTCGTTGACGCGACGTAGCACCCGTTCGAACCGGATTAGCCGCGCCGCCCGCTTCGGGGCGAAGCCAACCTGCCGCTTGAACCGTGCGATCAGGTGCTTGTGACTCCAACCGACTTCTTGGGAGAGACTGCGGATTGGAACAGTCCCGCCGCTTGCCACCAGACGCCGCCACACATGGGAAACCTCCGGGGCCACCGTCGGTCCGTTTGCAACACGGCGCAGGAGAAACCGATCAATCTCATCGAAGCGCTGTTGCCAGGTCGGCGCCCTTCGGACCTTGTCGCCGAGCCAGGTACCGGCATCACCGAGCGCGTCGTGCATGTCGACGAGTTGCCCGCTCAGCTCGTCCATCGGCATCCCCAGCACCGAATAGGCGGCGAGCGGTGCGAGCAACACCTGGGCGTAGGACGGGGCACAGGCGCCGTCTATCGTCGCGTAGGTCGCGTGAGCGCCATAGACGAACTGCGGTGGCCGCAGCGCCGAATCCGCCACCTTCATCACGAGCAGTACCGAGGCTGTCGCCGGCAACACAAAGCCACCGGATTGTTCGATCGCACCCGTGATTCCCGCGTACGGGCGACTGACAACCGACCGCAAGCCGACATGCGGCCGGCGGGCGAAGCGCAGCGAACCCAGTCGGGCGGGGTCACCAGGCACAAACCGATCAGAGATCACCAGCAGGTCCAACACTGTCGATGACGCGTGTCTTCCCTGATCGCTCCCTCAGCGGCGTCCCGACGTGCAACCGGTACTCGACGCAAGCGAGGATCTGGGTGAGATTGCGGCGCTGCTCTGGCGCAACCAACAATGAGTTCTGACCGCGAGACAGGCTAGGCAGCAGCAATGATCGACACGCACGTTCACCATTGGGACCTCGCCCGGTTCCGGTACCCATGGCTGGACGACGCGACTTTCGCTGACATTCGCGGGACCTACCTTCCGGCCGACTACCGCGGCGAGCTCGCCGGCGTTCCGGTGGAGGGTTGGGTTCACGTGCAGGCCGAGGTCGATCACCAACTTGACCCGGTAGCAGAGACCGCGTGGATAGCTTCATTAGCCGATGAGGCGCGGGCGGCGGACTTGCCCGGTCCGCTGGCGTGCGTTGTCTATGCCGACCTGCGAGCTTCGAACCTGGACGAGCTGCTGTCACGCCACTGCCGCTACCCATTGGCTCGGGGGGTCAGGCAAGAAGCCTGGTTCGACCCGACCTCATCCCGAGCTGACATCCCTCGTGACGACCTGCTTGCCGACCGAGCTTGGCAAGAGGGCTATGGGCTACTAGCGACGTTCGGTTTGTCATTCGATTTGTTGGTATGGCCCGCGCAGCTGCCGACCGCGGCCGCAATCGCAGCTGACGTTCCCTCGGTGCCAGTGGTCTTGGAGCACCTCGGGCTCCCAGATCCCGCCAGCGACGCCGGCCTGCGGACGTGGCGGGCCGGCGTGAGGAACTTCGCTCAGCTTCCCCATGCCTACGTCAAGCTCTCGGCATTCAGTTTGCTCGGCAGGCCCCGTAACGAGCGGGCCGTGCGCGAGGTAGTAAGCGAACTCCTCGACGTCTTCGGCCCGAAGCGGTGCATGGTCGGGAGCAATTTCCCGGTCGAGAAGCTGGCGGGCGACTTCAGGACGCTCTATGACCTCATACTCATCAGTCTTCAAGAACTGTCCGACGAGCAACGCACTGATGTCCTAGCGGACACCGCACGACGGTTCTATCAGATACCAGATCCTGACAGGCGGTGACACGAACTCGAGGCAATCCTGCGCATGGCTCCACCAATGTGCCATCCACCCCTATTCTGAAAGGTAATTCTCGTGACCGACTTCACGACTCTCGAGCCGATCGTGATGGATACCATCGAGCGATACTTCGACCTGCTGCAAGCGCACACGTCAGCGGAGCAGATGATCGAGCAGGTGCTCACCACCGACTTCGAGACCGGCTTCGCCGAGGGCTATCGCTGGAAGGGCGGCCAAGAGTTAGCCGACTTCCTCGACGCGCGTTCGGTGTTCTTTGACGAGTCGCATGAAGTACTGCAATTAATGGATGTCATGAACTTGGACGGAAACTCCATTCAGGCCCGCACCCGGTTGCGCTTCTTCCTGCGACGCCACAATCCGCCGGCAGCCGTAAGTGAGGAGTTCACGGGCCAGGTATGGCACACCTGGCGGATGCGGCGCGAACCATCCGACGACAAATGGCGCGTAGCGGCCCAGATCGTCGACGGATTTGCTCAGTTGAACGAGAACGCGGCCAGACTGTTCGGCGCGCCCACCGAGGGCCTTCGCACGTGAGAGGCCATCGTGATCTCGGACCTGCTGCCGTAGGGCGGCGATATGTCCAAGATCATCAGCGGGGCGGCCGAGCAAGCGTTAGCTGCGCTCTTCGGCGATTGTGAAGAAGTCGGCCCGGTATCGCTTCTCGCTGTCCCGGACCGGTTCGCTGATATCGACGCGGTACTTGCGAATTACTGACTTCCCCGACCCGAGATCGTGCAGCGTGTTCTTCGTCGCGAGAAAGTTGGGATGCATGAAGTGCGCCGCTAGTGTGCGCTCGTCCTGCCAACACTCGACCACGATGACGCGGTCGTCGTCGACGGTGTCCGCGGTGAAGGCATATTCCAGGCAACCCGCCTCTTCTTGACGCGTCTTCTGCACGAGCGGTCGAATTGCTGCGAGCACAGCGTCCCGACGTTCGGGATCGACCGTGATCGTGCCGACGATCAGGATCTCCACGGTTCCTCCTTCGTAGGACTGCACCGGCTATCCAAGCACCTAGGCCTGGCCGTCGGCCTCAGCGCTTGACACGGACGCAGTTCGTGGTCAGATCGGGCGATGAGAGCGCGCCAGCCTGACCGGCAGGACTTCGTGGATCGCGACGGCGTCAAGGTCGCGTTCGAGGTGTACGACGGTGGCCAGCCGGCGCTGCTGCTCGTCCCGGCGGCACCGATTACGCATGGACGGTCATGGAAGATGATCGCTCCATCCCTCGCCGGGCGGTTCACCGTTGCGGTCATCGACGGGCGAGGTACCGGTCGTTCTGACCGCCCAGAGACGAAGCAGTCGTACACGCCCGACGAAGTCGTGGCTGACCTGACGGCCGTGCTGGACGCCACCGGCATCGACCGTGCGGTTCTGGTAGCCCACTGTCATGCCGTGCCGTGGGTCTTGCGGCTCGCGTCCGAGCACCCGAAGCGAGTCGTCGGCATCGTGGCTATCGCGCCAAATGTGGGGCTGGCGGCGCCCCATGCCCATGCGGTCGGGGCGGAGCGGGATTGGGCCGAGCCGTTAGCCGCTCCCTCCGGCTGGGCGATGCGCAACCGGCACTTTTGGCGCCAGAACGATGGCTATCGTTCCTGGATCGAGTTTTTTTTCGATCGGCAGCTGCCTGAGCTTCATTCCACGAAGCAGTACGAGGACACAGTGGGCTGGGCGCTGGAGACCAATGCCGAGGCGATGATCGCTGAGCGGGAGGGTCGGGCCGCTCCGTCCGGTAACGCTGCTGAGGAATTGTGCCGTCGCGTGCGCTGCCCGGTCCTGGTGATTCACGGCTCTGACGACCAGTGTCAACCAGTCGCCCGTGGTCACCGACTCGCGGAATTGACCAGCGGGGACATCGTCGTTCTCGAAGGCGCCGGCCATCTTCCTCATGGCCGAGATCCGGTCACGGTATTTCGACTGATCACGGAGTTCGTCGACCGGATCACGGGAGCGCCGATGCGCCCTCGGACGTGGACGCGTGGCTTGTCCCGGGCGAAGCGGGCCTTGTACCTCTCCTCACCGATCGGGCTTGGGCATGCTCGTCGGGACGTCGCCGTGGCGAACGAGCTTCGAGCGATCCATCCGGAGCTCGAGATCGACTGGCTCGCCCAGCATCCGGTCACGACGGTGCTCGAGGCCGAAGGAGAGCGCATCCATCCGGCGAGCCGGCGGCTGGCCAGCGAATCCGGCCATGTCGCCTCTGAGGCCAGCGGGCACGATCTGCACTGCTTCCAGGCATTGCGCCGCATGGACGAGATCCTGGTGGCGAACTTCATGGTGTTCCAGCAGATCGTCGAGGAGGGTTGCTACGACCTCGTGATCGGCGACGAGGCCTGGGATATCGACCACTACTGGCATGAGAACCCGGAGCTCAAGCGGGGTCAGAACGTGTGGCTCACCGACTTCGTCGGCTACCTACCCATGCCCGACGGAGGCCCGCCGGAAGCGTTCCTGACCGCTGACTACAACGCGGAGATGATCGAGCACATCGACCGGTTCCCATGGGTTCGGGATCAGGCAATCTTCGTCGGGCAAGAGCCGGATATCGTGCCCGACACGTTCGGTGCGACGTTGCCGACCATCCGGGACTGGACCACGCAGCACTTCTCCTATTCGGGGTACATCACTGGATTCATGCCGCCGAATCCAGACGAGCTGCCGGCTATTCGCGCTCGATTGGGCTACCGGGACGACGAGCTGATCTGTGTGGTAGCTGTCGGAGGCAGTGGCGTTGGGCAAGCCTTGATCAGCAAGATGATCGGCGCGTACCCGTTGGCGAAGAAGGCGGTTCCTGAACTGCGAATGGTCGTCGTGACGGGCCCGCGCATCGACCCAGCCCGCTTCCCGCAGCACGCCGGCCTTGAGCTACACGGCTACATCCATCGTCTGTATGAGCATCTGTGCGTGTGCGACCTGGCCGTGGTACAAGGTGGCCTGACCACGACGATGGAGCTGACCGCAGCCAAGCGCCCGTTCCTCTACTTCCCGCTCGCCCACCACTTCGAGCAAAACTTCCATGTGCGCCACCGGCTGGACCGCTATCGGGCTGGCGAACGCATGGATTACTCGACGAGCGACCCGGACATCATCTCTGCCCGGATCGCTCAACTGATCGGCCAGCGCGTCGACTACGTCGACGTCGAGACGGACGGTGCGGCCCGAGCCGCTCGACTGATCGCCGAGCTGATCTAGCCATGCGGCGGCTGGTCTCGGGGGTGGCTTGACCATAGCGCCGGCATGGGCTCGTCACTCAAGGTCCGCATCGGCGACCTCCCCCTACATTGCGAGCCCGCAGCCCGCATATTGCGCGCAATCCATTGACCGCACTAGTAAGCGCTTCTTACCGTCGCGGTCATGCAGTTGGTTGAGCGCGAGTCTGAGTTCGCGACGCTATCGACGTACCTCGAGGACATCAGAACGGGATCAGGCACGCTTGCGCTCGTCGGTGGTGAGGCGGGTGCGGGCAAGTCGGCGCTCGTCTCTGCGTTCCTGGACGAGGTGGCGGTCCGCATTGCGGCCGGATCCTGCGATGGGCTGTCGACGCCGCGCCCGCTTGGACCAATTATCGAGATCGCGGCGCAGCTCGAGGTCGACTCCGCATTGCCGCGCGATGAGCTTTTCGCCGCAATTCTCGACGCGTTGGAACAACAGTCGACTGTGGTGCTCGTCGAGGACCTGCACTGGGCCGACGATGCGACAGCCGACTTCCTGTTCTACGCCGGCCGCCGTCTCGATCGCGTCCCGGCGATGGTGATCGCGACTTACCGTGACGACGAGATCAGCTCGAACCGGGCGCTTACCCGCGTGATTGGCGAGCTCACTCGCCTGAGCGCAACGCGACGTGTGCCGGTGCCGCCGTTGACCCAGTCCGGCGTGGCGACAATGGTCGCTGATTCTGGCCTCGATGCCGAGGAGGTATTTCGCCAAACATCAGGAAATGCCTTCTTCGTCACCGAGATGTTGGCCGCGGGATCCAGCGTGCCGGCGACGGTTCGTGATGTCGTCCTGGCTCGGGCGGCTCGGCTGTCGTCGAGCGGACGCCGCGTTCTCGACGTGGCCTCTCAGCTGGGCATCCGCTTCGACGCCGACGTCCTGGTCGAGGCAAGCGCTACTGATGCCGACGGCATCGACGACTGCATCGGCAGCGGCATGTTGATGTCCTTCGGAGAGGAACTCGGTTTCCGGCACGAGCTGTCGCGGGCGACGATCGCCAACGAGATTCCCCCTATCCGGCGGGCAGCTGTGAACCGCGCAATCTTGCGAACTCTCGAGCACCGACGAGACGTCGACGTCGCGCGCCTCGCGAGCCACGCGGCCGCGGCCAACGAGGGCGAGTCGGCATTCCGCTACAGCGTGGAGGCGGGTCGACGCGCGAGCAACCTCGGATCGCATCGCGAATCAGCCCATCATTACCGAACCGCGTTGCGGTTCGCATCGACCCGCCCGTCCAACGAGCGGGCTGCGCTGTTTGAGGCGCTCGCCGAGGAATGCATGGTGATCGACCAGATGGACGAGGCCTTGGCTGCGGCCGAGGAGGCACTGCGCCTATGGAGTGAGGTCGATGACCAGATACGAATTGGCGCAGCGCACATCGCGGTCGACCACATCGCGTGGAATCTCGGGCAGGGCAATTTGGCCTACCAGCACGCATTGCAAGCCGTCGAGATCCTCGAACGGCACGGACCGACGATCGAGTTAGGTCGCGCTCTGGCGAGCGCTGGCGCCTCCGGCATGGAGTTAGCGGACCGGCGTCAGGCTCTCCCGATGCTTCGGCGGTCCCTGGACATTGCCCGAATGGTGGGTGACGCCAATGCTGAGTCCGACGCGCTCAACACCTTGGGCTGCTCGCTCGTCACCGAGGGCCAGGTCGACGATGGTCTTGCGTCCATCGAGCGAGCGTTAGACATCGCATTAGCGCATGGCCTCGGACACCTGGCCGGGCGGGCGTACGCGAACCTTGCGACTTTTCTCGCGGACAACCATCGCTTCGAACGTTCGGACGCCGTCATCGCGGATGGGCTCCGCTACACGGAGGATCACGATCTCCTGTTGCGGTCGGTGTGCCTGAGCGGCGTGTTGGCAGAGTCAGAAATGAAACGCGGTCGCTGGGACGACGCGATGGCCGACGCACTGGGGGTGCTAGAGCAAACCGCGACGATGACCGTGGGCCGCATCCCGGCATTGACCGTCATTGGGACTATCAGGATGCGGCGCGGCGAGGCTGACGCCCAGGCCGTTCTGCGAGAGTCACTAAGGCTGGCGGAGGGCACGGCTGAGATTCAGCGGATCGCTCCGGTGGCGTTCGCGTTGGCTGAGGAGGCGTGGCTGCGTGGCGATCGTGACGGCGTCCGCGGATCGATTCAGGTGGTCCTCGACCGCATCGATGCACCCATCACCCGACCGGACCTGAGCCAACTGGCATCATGGGCGGCACGGCTTGGAGACGGTCCGAACGTGCCAAGCGGCGCTCCGCCGGAACTGGCCCTGCAGATCGATGGTCGTTGGCAGGAGGCCGCGGACGCCTGGCGTACGGTTGGACGGCCGTACGAACAAGCCCTGGCGTTGATCGAGGTTGGTTCACCGGCCGCGCTGTCGGAAGCGTTCGACGTCCTCGATCGCCTTGGCGCGCGTCCGGCGGCCACACTCGCCGCCGACCGGTTGCGTTCGTTGGGCGAGCGAGTCCCCCGCGGTGTGCGCGCGTCAACGCGGGCGAACCCGGCCGGTCTGACGTCACGAGAGGTCGAGGTCCTGCGGTTGGTGGCCACCGGCCTGACGAACGGTGAGATCGCCGCCCAACTCTTCGTCTCGGATCGAACGGTCGAGCATCACGTCTCGCGTGTGCTCGGCAAGCTCGGGGTAACGAGTCGCCGCGAGGCCGCACGCGCGGCGCGCGAGCTGGATCTGGCTACGCCGTAGCGCCGCCCTACTACCAGCGCGCGCTCTGGCCGCTGCCAATTGGCGTACGCGTGCGAGGGGACATCTTGGCATACGCCCCGATGATGAGTGCTGCCGCCGCGATCTCCAACAGGACGGTGAGCAGGCTCCCGGTGTGGATCACGTGGTATCCCACGAAGCCACCGATGAGCGAGCCAACCCAGCCGAGCAGGACGGTCATCCCCAGGCCGATCCTCTGATGGCCGGGTAGTACGAGGCGAGCCAGTCCGCCAATAATCAGACCGAGAATCGCAGCAGTAATCACGGCCCACAGCGCCGCGCCGACGAGCGGCACGAGTAGCAAGACGGCGATTACCACCAACAGCACTACCAACATGCCTTCACGGTACTTCGCTTTGCTGAGAGCCGCCCGTGCTTTTACGCCGCCCGTTTGGTCACCGGCGCGCCCCGTCGCAACTCACTCGCGTCCCTCTTCGTCCATCGCTCCCCGGAATAGTTGAGTATTCAACAATGTTGTTGAGGGGACACCTGAACGAGGAGACTTCGATGAATGCCCGCCCGACCGTGAAGTCGGCCGCCACTGCCGCCCAGTTGCACCCGATCCTCGCGGAGCGGTGGAGTCCTCGAGGCTTCGACGCCGGGCACGAGCTGACCACCGCCCACCTGACCGCACTCCTGGAGGCGGCCCGGTGGGCGCCGAGCGCGAACAACAGCCAACCTTGGCGGTTCGCGGTTGCGCTGCGCGGCACCGACGCGTTCGAGGCGATCCTCGCTTCGCTGGCGCCGAGAAATCAGGCCTGGGCTCACGCTGCCTCAGGCCTGCTGGTTGTGGCAGCCGAGACCGCCAACTCGGACGGTAGCCCCAGTCGATGGGCGTCGTACGACACCGGGCAGGCGGTAGCGCACCTCACAGTGCAGGCCGAGCACGAGGGTCTCGCCGTTCACCAGATGGGCGGATTCGATCGTGACCGCCTGAAGACGCTGCTTGAGCTGCCTGCACACATCACCCCGCTCGTTGTGGTGGCGCTCGGCCGTCGCGACGAGACATCGCAGCTCCCCGAGCCGTTCGCTTCGCGGGAAGACGCCGCGCGCGAGCGACGGCCGCTCGCGGACCTACTCATTCCGACGGAGTCGGTGCGTGCACCGGTCGCCGCCTGACGCTCGCCCCTGTCACACGCCGTATTCGGCCGGAAGCCGGCCGTGCTGGACGGCTGACTGCAGATCCTTGAAGTCCCGTTCCGCCTGATCCGCGTATTGCACCGCCCAGTGGCCGACCGCCATCTCGAATTGATCAGACCGCCCGAGATATCCGTCGACGACAGCCCCACCCGGGCTCTGGGAATGTGCTCTCGCAAGCACAGCAGCGCACAGCCGCCCGTAGTCCTGGAACTCCGCTCCGGTCAACGTGGTGAGGTCGACCGATCCCTTCATGTCACGGAACTGGCGCAGGTATGAGTCGGTGGGCTCGCCACCGCCTTCGCCCCACGATTCAATCCACCCCAGGAATGGATCGGACTGCGCCTGCAGGATCCGCTGACCGGTCACAACTCGTTCGCCCTGGCTGATCCGTGACTGGCGCTCGCCGATCAGAGTCGGCTCGCGACCGTGAGATTCGAGCACCGAAGGCGGAGCCTCCTTCGCTTGCAGGAACAGTGGCTCCCCCGCAGGCCCAACGAACAGCAGGACGAAACAGCGGGTACCGACCGATCCCACTCCGACGACGCGCAGTATGAAATCGACAAGGCGGAACTGCGACATCAGCAGCGCGGTGTCGGGCAGCATCGTGCGGTGGTACTGCTCGTACAGATCTCGCAAGGTATCGAGTTCGACGTTGCCTACGTGCCGGGCGATCGGTGGATCGTCCTTGATTACCTGCCGCCCGTGGTCATCGACCACGACGAGTTTCTCCAGCACCTGGTCGGAGGTACGCCGGCGGGCCTTTTTGACCGTTCGGGTGAGGACCTTCCGTCTCTCCGGCGATACCAACTTCTCCAGCATGTCGGTCTCGACTTGGAAGAAATACCGTTCCAGCGCGGTCCTGGAGTACAGCTCGCGCAGCACCGTCCGGTAGGCCGCGACAGCACTCGTGGCCGACTCGACGCACGCGGTCGCGCTCAATCCGATCTCGCGCCCGCCGATGACGACGCTCGCGGCTAGCCGCTTGACGTCCCATTCCCAGGGCGCGGTCGACACCTCATCAAAGTCAGTGAGGTCGAACAGCAGGCGGCGTTCTGGTGAGGCAAACATTCCGAAATTGGCGATGTGGGCGTCGCCGCAACACACCACTCGCTGCCCGGTCACCGCCGCCGCCGCCAGGTCGTGGGCCATGACTGCGGCGGTACCGCGGTAGTACGCGAAAGGCGACTGCAGCATGCGACCAATGCGGACCGGAACCAGGTCAGCCAACCGGCTCTCGTTTTGCGCGGAGATGAGCCCGACCGTATCCCGATCCGGCAGCGTTAGTTCGGCGTGCCCAACGCGCGGCAACGACGATCGCAAGGACTTGCCCTTTTCGTGCAACTCCCGCAGCGACTGGGGCCCCATCTTGGGTCGTCCTTCGTCAGCCATGAGACATATCCAACCAGCGTTGGCGCGCGATTCACCGCGGCGAGCCAGAGCATCGATTCTCGCGGATGGATCGGCTCAACCGCACTCCTCGCAGTCCGAGTCGGGCTCGCTCAATTCGGTCAGTCGTTCCGACCGGTTCGCGATCTGGTGTGCTGTCATAGCCGGATGGCTCGCTTCGTGGCATTTCTCCGTGCGGTTAACGTCGGGAAGCGGAGTGTTCCCATGGCCACCGCAAGGCAGGCGTTGGAAGATCTCGGCTTCGCGGATGTCAGCAGTTACGTGAACAGCGGGAATCTGCTCTTCAATGCGGCCGGGCCGGTGTCCGATCATGAGGTGGCAATCCGAGCAAGGTTGGAGACTGTGTTCGGGTTCGAGCTCACGACCTTCGTTCGCACAGCTGCACAGGTGCGGGAGCTCGTCGGATTCAAGCCGTTTGGCACTATTGCGCCTGGGCACACTCACTTCGGCCTTCTTCCGCTGACCAGGCTGACCGCCACCGAGAGGCGCGCCGTCGAAGGGCTGTCCAACGATCACGACGAGGTCGTCGTCCACGGGCGCGACGTGCATTGGCTCATCCGTTCCCGGTCAACCGAGACCACACTCGGGCCGAAGCGCTGGAAAGCTGCGCTGCCGGACAATCCCACCACCGCCCGCAACATGACGATGCTGACAAAATTGGCCGAGCGACTCTGAGCTGCTATGCCGGACTCAAGGTCGTGCAAGCATGACCAGATTGGCGTCACCGCCGAGGAGGAAACCTGACAACAACGCAGGCCCTGGCAGCGTGGGGGGCGTACGACCGAGACGATCCGTTCCCGCTGTTCGCCGACGTGCGCCAGCTCGGCGCGGTGCACCCGGTGACATTGGCGGATGGACATTCGGCTTGGCTGATCGTTCGCTACGACGAGGCGCGGGCCGCGCTCAACGATTCGCGGCTGTCAAAGGACATGCACGCGGCGCTCGCTACCGGCGCCGACCTGGTCGCCGAAGGGCTACCAGGACCAGACCTCGCGCGGCACATGCTCAGCGTCGACCCGCCCGATCACACCCGCCTTCGCCGACTGGTGTCAGCCGCGTTCTCCCCGCGTCGCGTCGAGGCAATGCGACCGCGCGTGCAAGGCATCGTGGACGACCTGCTCGATGCGATCGCCGAGCAGGGACCTGACCGCCGCGTCGACCTCGTCGCGGCGTTCGCCTTCCCGCTCCCGTTCACCGTCATCTGCGAGCTGCTCGGCGTGCCACCCGCGGAGCGACGCCAGCTTGGCCAAGGCCTCGCCGCTTTACTCGTCCCTACATCGAACCCGGACGAGTACGCCCGAGCCAAGGCGGCATCTGACGAGGTCGTCGCCCGGCTGCGTGCGCTCGTCGAGGTCAAGGAGAGAACGCCTGGCGACGACCTGGTGAGCGCGTTGATCAGCGCACGGGACGGAGATGAGCGACTCAACAGCCAGGAGCTGCTCTCGACCCTCTTCCAGCTGATCGTTGCAGGGCACGACACGACCACCAGCCTGATCGGTAACAGCGTCGTCGCTCTGCTTCGCAACCCGGAGCAGCTCGCGCTGCTGCGGTCCAGTCCTAACAAGATCGCAGCCGCGGTCGAGGAATTCCTGCGCTACGACGCTCCGGTACCACATGCGACATTTCGCTACGCGATCGAGCCGGTTCAGATCGGCGAGGTGACGATACCTGTCGGAGCTCAAGTGATCATCAGCTTAGCCGCCGCCAATCGAGACTCTGATCGATATGCCGACTCGGAGCTGCTGCTGATCGACCGGGAGAACGCGCGACATCTGGGCTTCGGCCATGGCATCCATCACTGCCTCGGAGCACCACTAGCCCGGATGGAAGGCGAGCTCGCGCTCGGCACGTTATTGCGCCGGTTCCCTCAGCTCGGCCTAGCCGTCCGGCCCGAGGATCTCCATTGGGGCCATGGCGACGGCCTGGTGTTGCGCGGACTGACCGAGCTGCCGGTGATCCCCGGTCCCGCGCTCCCTCGCTAGCGACGGGCAAGCCAGCTCATCCGCCGGGGACGATACGGTCGCGTGAGATCGTTTGTACGTTTCGGGCGGGAGCCGCAGCCATGGTGTGAGGCTTCCGTACGTCGACAACCTAGATATCGAACAGGAGACATCGTGGTTCGTGTACAGCCCGAGAAGCTGGCTTCCTCCGTTCCGGACTCGATGACTGTCAACCCGCTCTTCGCCCGGCGCGCGGAGGATCTCTCAGTGCCGCGCTACGTCCTGCCGGCCGAGAGCATGCTGCCCGAGACCGCCTATCAGATCGTCCACGACGAAGCGATGCTGGACGGCAACGCCCGTCAGAACCTCGCGACGTTCGTCACCACGTGGATGGAGCCCACAGCCTCCCAGCTGTACAGCGAGGCATTCGACAAGAACATGATCGACAAAGACGAGTACCCGATGACCGCCATCATCGAACAGCGGTGCTGGCGGATGCTCGCCAATCTGTGGCACGTGCCCGATCCGGAGAACACCATCGGCACCTCGGCCATTGGATCCTCGGAAGCCTGCATGCTGGGCGGCCTCGCCCTCAAGCGCCGGTGGCAACAGGCCCGACGTAGCGCCGGAAAGTCTACTGATCGACCGAACCTGGTGATGAGCAGCGCCGTCCAGGTCGTGTGGGAGAAGTTCGCCAACTATTGGGAGGTGGAGGCGCGCTACGTCCCGGTCACAGACAAGCATCCGACCCTCGACGGCCACCAGATCGAGAAGTACGTCGACGAGAACACCATTGGGGTCGTAGCGATCCTTGGCCAGACGTACACCGGGGTGTACGAGCCGGTGCATGCCATAGCCGGCGCGTTGGACGACCTGCAAGCTCGGACCGGCCTGGATATCCCGATCCATGTCGACGGCGCATCGGGGGCCTTCGTCGCACCATTCCTCAGGCCCGATCTCATGTGGGATTTCCAGCTGCCGCGGGTGCATTCGATCAGTACCTCAGGCCACAAGTACGGTCTGGTTTATCCCGGCATCGGGTGGGTGGTCTGGCGTACTGCTGACCTGCTGCCCGACGATCTGATCTTTCGCGTGTCGTATCTCGGCGGGGAAATGCCCACGCTGGCGATCAACTTTTCTCGTCCCGGAGCCCAAGTACTTTTGCAGTACTACAACTTCCTCCGCTTGGGGTTCGAGGGCTACCGACGGGTGCAACAGGCCAGCCAGGACGTGGCGCTTCACCTGTCACGCTCGATCGCCGAGATGGGGCCGTTCGAGCTGCTCAGCGATGGCTCGGATCTGCCTGTGTTCGCCTGGCGGCTTGGCCCGAACTGCAACGGCATGTGGGACCTGCACGATCTCAGCAACCAACTGCGGGAGAACGGCTGGCAGGTGCCGGCCTACCCGATGCCCGACAATCTCAGCGACATCACCGTTCAGCGCATCGTGGTGCGTAACGGAGTGTCCATGGATCTGGCTGACTACCTCCTGCTCAATATCCGCACCGCGGTCCAATACCTGGAGAGCCTGAAGAGCCCGATGCCGCGGGAAGGGCGCACCAGCGTTTCGTACCACCACTGACACTGGCTGGACGACGTCCCGGGGTGGCTGGTCGCTAGCGACCGGCCGCCTTATCGAGTTCTGCGTTCAGCTTCAGCGCCGCGTCGATCAGGGCCAGATGGGTGAACGCTTGCGGGAAGTTACCCAGTTGCTCGCCAGTGTCGCCGATCTCTTCTGAGAACAACCCGAGATGGTTGGAGTAGGTCAGCATCTTTTCGAAGGTCAGTCGTGCATCCTCCAGGCGTCCGGCGCCGGCCAAGGCGTCGACGTACATGAACGTGCACAGCGAGAATGTGCCCTCGGAGCCGCGCAGCCCGTCCGGCGAGGCGCTCGGGTTGTAGCGGTACACGAGGCTGTCGGATACCAGCTCCGAATCCATCGCCCTAAGCGTGGACAGCCACATCGGGTCCTGCGGCGCAACGAAGCCTACGCGAGCCATGCGCAACAGCGAAGAGTCCAGCACCGTGTCGTCGTAGTGCTGCACGAACGCGCCCCGATCGGCATTCCAGCCCCGTTGCATGACCTGTTCGTAGAGGGCGTCCCGCTGGCTGATCCAGCGATCCAGCTGCGCCGGCCGGCCGCGTTCGCTCGCGAGACGGATCGCGCGATCAAACGCCACCCAGGACATCACTCGGCCATAGGTGAAATCTTTCGGACCACCGCGGGTCTCCCAGATGCCGGCCTCGGGCTGGTCCCAATTGTCGGACAACCAGTCGAGAAGGTCCCTGATCGCGAGCCAGCCCGGCTGACCGACCTGCAGGCCACGTCGATCGCCGTAGTAGACGCTGTCCATTGCTTCACCGAAGATGTCGAGCTGCAGCTGCTCGGCCGCGCCGTTGCCGATCCGCACCGGGTACGAACCGCGATAACCCTCCCAGTGCTCGAGGATCTCTTCGGTGAGATCAGCAGAGCCGTCAACCCGATACATCAGGTTGAGCGGCGTTTTCGCACCCCGGCGCTCTTGCACCCGAGCGAGCATCCATTGCGCAAAATCCCTGGCCTCATCGGTGAATCCCATGCCCATCAAGGCGTAGATCGAGAACGAAGCATCCCGGACCCAGGTGAATCGGTAGTCCCAGTTGCGCTCACCGCCAACCTGCTCAGGCAGGCCCGCCGTCGGTGCCGCGACGAGCGCACCGCTGGGCGCATAAGTCATCAACTTCAGCGTGATGGCCGAACGCTGCAGATCCTCGCGCCAGCGGCCGGTGTAGGTGGACTGGGCGAGCCAGGACTTCCAGAAGCGCTCCGTTTCCGTATACAGCTGCTGCGCCTCCGCGGCCCGAACCTCGCGCGGCGGCTCATCGGTGCCGGTATCCAGCACCAGCCCGCGCAGCTGGCCGGCCTCAAGGGTCAGGGACGCATGCACGTCGCCCCCTTCTTCGGTCCGGATGTGTCCGAGTCGCTCGTCGTCGGGCTCTCGAACGACGTGCACAGTCATTGAGAAATCGTCGGACTTGAAGATCGCGCCGCTGTCAGTGAGCTGCAGCTCGTGCGGCTTTCGCCCATAGTCAAATCGTGGTGCTACCTCGACCTCGAAGGTCATCCGGCCCCGCACGCAGCGCACCAGCCGCACCAGGCGGTGCCGATCCGTGGCAACTTTTCCGCTTACCGGCATGAAGTCGATGATCTCGCCGATGCCATCCGGCGTGAGAAATCGAGTAATGAGAATGGCGGTATCGGGCAAATACATCTGCTGTGAGCTGAAGGCACCAACGCTCGGCCGTATCCGGTACCGGCCGCCACGTCGATTATCGAGCAGCGCAGCGAACATGCTCGGTGAGTCGAAACGAGGAGCGCAGAACCAGTCGATCGAGCCGTCCGTGGTTACCAGCGCGGCGGTCTGCAGGTCGCCAATCAGGCCGTGATCGGCAATGAGCGGGTAATCGTCCATGTGCTGTCCCTGCGGTGTGAGGTCTCCCCGGTCGATCCGGGCCGACGAAGTCGAAGGCTATAGCTAACAGTGCCGGTAAATGGGTATCCCGCTCATCACCCGCGGTGGATGACCACCGCTAGCACCGACGCCGAGTCGACATCGATGGGCGTCGGGAGCGAGGCGTGATCTGCCGCGTCGAGACGGCCGTCGACCAGACAGAAGCGGCCATCGACGAGATCCAGCCCTTCATCGCGGTGAGTCAGCATCAGGACGGTGCGGCCGGAGGCGGAGTCGAGCAGGTCGGTGATTAGCGCGGTGGCGGTCAGCCGGTCCAGACCCTCAGTCGGTTCGTCGAGCACGAGAATCGGCTGATCGGCGAGCAGGGCCCGAGCCAACGCAATCCGACGACGCTCGCCTCCGGAAATCAATGCACCGCCCTCGCCCAAGGGCGTCGCGAGCCCAGCCGGGAGCGCCTCGTACCACTTACCCAGTCGCACCCGGTGAAGCACGTCAACGAGTTCGCTGTCGGGTGCCTGTGGCTTCGCCAGCCGGAGATTCTCTCGCAGGTCGGAGGCGAAGATGTGCGCGTCGCCGGCCACGTAGCCGACGACACGTCGAATGTCGTCAGCGGCGAGGCTGCACATGTCGACGCCGTTGAGCAGTACCGTGCCCCGGTCCTCAGGATCGAGGAACCGCAGCAACACCGCCGCCAGCGTCGATTTTCCGGCGCCTGACCTGCCCGTCACCGCAACATGTTCGCCGGGTAATAGGGACAGATCAAGATCGTCTAGGACCCGGGGCCCGTCGTCGGTCCAGCGGGCCGAGACCCGGCGCAGCTCGATTGTGTACGGCGGTTCGGGCAAGGGGAGCGGATTGGTCGGCTCCGTTGTCGCCGCCGCCTCGTCGAGCAATCCGAACAGTCGCCGAGCAGCGCTGCGCACCCGGGTGACGAGCACGGCCGCCTGGGGTAACGGCACCAGAGCTTCGAAGGCGGCCAGGGGCAGGAGCACGATCACCGCAACCATGACGCCGGCCAACCGGCCGTCGTGCACGGCAGGCGGCGCGACCACGGCTGACCCCCACACTGACGCGCCCGCCGCAAGCATCGCCACGCCGGAGCCGACGCCGGTGGCCCAGGCCGCCCGCCGAGCCATCCGCGTCAGCTCCGAGTCCAGCCGATCGATCTCGGCAAGCTTTCCTTCGGTGGCGCCTACCGCAATGAGATCCGGAGCTCCGCGCAGCAAATCGACAACCGCGGCTGACAGCGCGGCCCGCACCGGTGCCAGGCTGACCGTGGCCCGCCGCAGCGCGGCTGCCGCCATCAGGGGCGCCACGACTCCCGCGATGATAAATCCCGCGGCCAGCACTGCTCCGGCCGACGGAAGAATCGCGACGGCTAAGGCAACGCAACCGGCGGATACCAACGCAGCAACAGCCCCGGGCTCGAGCACGCGCAGATCGAACTCCTGAACCGCGTCGACGTCCGACACGAGTCCAGCAAGGATTTGGCCGCGGTGTCGCCGGCCGAGACGCGACGGCGTCAACGGGATGAGCCGTTCATAGACCTTGGTTCGGAATTCGGCTACGACGCGAAACGCCGCGTCGTGCGAGATGAGCCGACCGATGTACCGGAGCACTGGACGGGCGATGCCGAAGAAGCGAACTCCGGCTATGGCGATCCACAGCGTGATCACCGACGGCATCTGCGAGGCGCGAGCAATAAGCCAGGCAGCGGTAGCCGTTAGGCCAACGCCGGCGCCAAGCGCCGCAGCGCTGGTCAGGATGCCAAGGGCTAGCCGTCCAGACACGGGGCGACTGGCCTCGATCAGCCTGGTAATAGGCCGGTTGATGCGAACAGACCGGGTGATCATGTCAGGGCCGTCGCTAGTGGTGAGGCAAGCCCGACGATCCGATCGCAGTCCGCCAGCAGAGCGGGTCGGTGCGCCACCGCAATGACCGTACGACTGCGCGCGAGTCGTCGTAGCGCGTCAGCCACGGCGGCCTCGTTAGTGGCGTCGAGATGCGCCGTCGGCTCGTCGAGGAGCACCAGCGGGGCATCCCGCAGAAACGCGCGAGCGAGCGCGATCCGCTGACGTTGGCCGGCGGACAGACCAAAGCCGTTTTCGCCCACGATCGTGGCTAATCCGTCTGGAAGATCGTTCACGAAGTCGGCGGCATTGGCTTGGTGCAGCGCGCGCGTCACGGCCTCCGGGTCCGCGTCCGGCCGAGCCAGCCGGATATTTTCGGCGATGCTCGCCGGAGCGAGCCAGGGTTCTTGCGGCACCCAGGCCAGCTGTGATCGCCACGCGTCCGGATCGAGATCGCCCAGGTCGAGCTGACCCCCTGGTCCGTCGAGGATCACGCGCCCGGTCGTCGGCGCGACGAACCGGAGCAGCACCCACAGCAGAGTCGTCTTTCCACAGCCGCTCGGGCCGGTCACACCCACGTATTCTCCAGGGTGCACAACCAGGCGGGCGCACTCCAGGGCGGGGCGCGCGCGGTCGTATTGCACGCCCAATCCTTCGATTCGCAGCGTGCTCCGAGCCACATCCACGTCGCGCGTGGCTTCCGAACGCAGGGGCACCACCGGAGCCGGCGACTCGATCACGGCGAAGATCGACTCCGCCGCGGCGACACCCGCCGCGCTGGCATGAAACTGCGCGGCAACCTGTCGCAGCGGCGCATAAGCCTCGGGCGCAAGAATCAACACGACCAGGCCGGTGCGGAGGTCGATCGCCCCGTGCAGCAGCCGCAGGCCGATCGACACGGCGACGACGGCGACCGAGATGGTGGCGATGAACTCGAGCGCGGACGAGGAGAGGAACGTGAGTCGCAGGGTCCGCATGGTCGCTCGCCGGTGCTCATCAGCCCTTCGGCGAATCGCTTCGATTTGACTCTTCGCTCGACCAAAGAGGAGCAGCGTGGGCAGGCCCTGGACGACGTCCAGGAAATGCCCACCCAGGACCGCCAACGTTCGCCATTGACGTCGCGTCGCCTGGGCGGTACCGCGGCCGATCAGCGCGCCGAACAATGGGATCAGCGACAGCGTGCCGAGAATGATCACGCCGGCCAGCACGTCCTGGCTTAGCACGACGACAACAACTGTGGCTGGCAGGAAGAAAGCCGTAATCAACGCCGGCAGGTACTGCGCGAAGTAGTCGTCGATCGCATCCGGGCCATGGGTCGCCAGCGTGGCTAGATCGCCCACCTGCTGGCGAGCCAGCCACGAGGGACCGAGCCGGATGGTGTGCGTAAGCAAATCCCGTCGCAGCTGCGACTTCACGTCGGCCGCCGCGCGGTGGGCCGCGACCTGCCCGACCCAGGCCAGCAAGGCCCGGCCGAGGACGGCGAGGCCAAGGACGGTCAGCGCCCCTCGCATCTCACCGAGCCCGGCGCGATCCTGGAAGATCAGTACCACTAGCTCGCTGATGGCGAACGCACTGATGATGATCAGCAATCCAGATGTCACCGCGACTAGGGATGAGATAACCAGATATCGCCGGCCCGCTGCAGCCCGACGCAGCAACCGCGAATCGAGGGCCTTCATAGTGGTGCAGCCATGACCGCCTCAGCCCCGGCCGTTGCCGCCACATCCCCAACCAGCCAGTAGCGCAGAGTAGTGCTACCGCCCAAGCCCATCGAAACGGGCGCGGACTCGCGGCGATTCGGCCAAGTCATCCCAAACTGGATGCGAGCAACGTCCAGCTGGCACATCCGATGCTCCTCCCAGAGCCATATCCGCGCCGAGTCCCAGCAGTTTCCGCCGAGCGTGCCTCACGGCATCGGTCAGCAGGATCACTCGTAACGGATGGTAGATGGGGTCGCGACCGAGTGGTCGGCCCAGTCTGCTGTCCGAGCTCGCCGGCTCTTCACCAGGGTTTCTGGGCAGTCCAGGCAGACGCGTGCTCATCCAGGCGGGATGACGCGCGACCCGTATATCGCAGTGCAAGGTGGATCGGGATCAGCAGAAGCCGCTACGACTCGTTTGCCGGGTGTGTTCAAGCAGCACCAGATTCCTGAAGGGGCGCTCGTGTCCGACGATCAGCATTACGACGTCATCGTCATTGGCTCCGGCGCAGGCGGGGGTACCCTCACCCATCGACTCGCGCCGACCGGGAAGCGGGTCCTGCTCCTCGAGCGTGGTGACTATCTCCCTCGCGAGCGGGCCAATTGGGACTCGACCGAGGTATTCGTCAATGGCAAGTACCGCGCCCCCGAATTCTGGCTGGACAACCATGGCGACGAGTTCCCGCCCGAGGTCAACTATTACGTCGGCGGGAACACGAAATTTTACGGAGCTGCTCTGTTCCGACTTCGGCCCCAGGACTTCGGCGAAGTCCAGCATTTCGGTGGCAAGTCGCCAGCCTGGCCTATCGACTACCAGGACCTTGAGCCCTACTACACCCAAGCTGAACACCTGTATCTAGTGCACGGCCAGCACGGCGAGGATCCGACTGAGGGCCCGGTGAGCGCGGCCTACCGCTATCCGCCCGTTCAGCACGAGGCCCGGATTCAGCAGCTGAGCGACGACTTGGACAAGCAGGGCCTGCACCCGTTCCACCTGCCAATCGGGGTGAATCTTGTCCAGGACGAACGGGGGCGCGCGACGCAGACCAGTGCGTGCATCCGGTGTGATCGGGTTGACGGGTTTCCGTGCGTTGTCCTGGCGAAGTCCGACGCGCAGGTCATATGCGTGGACCCGGCCTTGGCCTACGACAATGTCACGCTGCTGACGAATGCCTATGTCGAACGGCTCGAAACCGATAGCACGGGACGCGCCGTGCACTCAGTGGTCACGCAGCTGAGCGACGGCTCGACGGTCAGGCTCGGCGCTGACGTCGTGGTCGTAGCGTGTGGCGCCGTGAACACCGCCGCCCTCCTATTGCGATCGGCCAACGGCGCGCACCCCACCGGCCTGGCCAACAGCTCTGATGTCGTCGGCCGGTACTACATGCGGCACAACAACCTCGCACTCATGGGTGTGTCCAACGAACCGAATCCAACCAAGTTCCAGAAGACGCTCGCGATCAACGACTGGTACCTCGGGTCTGACGATTGGGACTACCCCCTCGGCGGCATTCAAATGTTGGGTAAGTCGGACGACGAGCAGATCAGGGCAAACGCGCCGCGCTGGGCCGGTAAGGTCTCCCCTGGCATGCCGTTCGAGGTACTCGCACACCACGCCGTGGACTTCTGGCTGTGTGGGGAGGACCTCCCGGCGCCGGGCAACCGGGTCACCCTCGAAAAGGACAGCCAGATCAGACTGTCGTTGGACCAGAACAACAACGTCGAGGGCGTCAAGCGGCTGATGCACAAGCTGGAAGGAATGCTCGGCGATTTGGGAATGCACAAACACCGGTTGATCGATCACAGCATTTATCTGCACAAGGGCATGCCTATCGGTGCCACCGCTCACCAGGCCGGAACCGTCCGCTTCGGCACCGACCCGGCCAGCTCGGCCCTGGACGTGAACTGCAAAGCCCACGATCTAGACAACCTGTACGTGGTGGACACCAGCTTCTTCCCAAGCATTGGCGCCGTGAACCCCTCGCTGACCGCAATTGCGAATGCGTTGCGCGTCGGCGACCACATCGTGGAGAGCCTTGGCTGACTTCATGAATTCCGACCACATCAAGACCGAGACGAAGTAGGCGAGGGGCATGCCAACAGATCGTGCAGACGCATTGGTCATCTTCGGCGCGACGGGTGACTTGGCCAAGTTGGAGACCTTCCCGGCACTCGTGGGACTAGTCGACCGCGGGGTCCTCGACGTTCCGATCATCGGGGTCGCCAAGAGCGGCTGGGGGCTGGACCAGTTCCGTGACTACGCGACGGCGTCGTTGCGGCTGAACAACATGGATCCCACGTCACCGCCAGCCACGAAGATGCTCGGCCTGTTGCAGTACGTGGACGGTGATCTCGGGGACCCGGCGACCTACGACGCGATGTCCAAGGAGGTAGGAGGGGGCGAACGGGTCCTGTTCTACCTCGAGGTTCCTCCGGTGCTGTTCGGGCGAATTGCGGAAGGCATCGACGGCTCCGGCCGGGCAAAGGGCGCCAGAGTCATGGTCGAGAAGCCGTTCGGCACCGATCTGGCGAGCGCGCAGCAGCTGAATGCCACCATGCACAAGTACTTCGCCGAGGACGACATCTACCGCGTCGACCACTGGCTGGGCCTCGACCCGCTCGATAACGTGCTGTTCGCCCGTTTCGCCAATTCCATCCTGGAACCGCTGCTCAACCGAACCCACGTCGAGAGCATCCAGATCACCATGGCCGAAGCGTTCGATGTTGCCGACCGAGGTCGGTTCTACGACCGGACCGGCGCGATCCGCGACGTCGTGCAAAACCACATGTTGCAGGTGCTGGCCAGCGTCGTGGCGGATCCGCCAGACGGCTCCGGTATGAACTCCTGGTTGGACGCGAAGTACCGGGTGATGGCCGCGTTGCGCCCGCTAACTCCGGACGATGTGGTAAGAGGTCAGTACGAGGGCTATCGCGACGTGCCCGGTGTCGATCCGAATTCGACCGTCGAGAGCTACGTGGCAGTGCGCCTGACCCTCGATACCTGGCGCTGGGCCGGCGTCCCAATGGCTATCCGAGCCGGAAAGACGATGCCAGTCACCGCGACCGAGGTCGAGATCAACTTCCGGCCAACCCCGTATAACGTCTTTGAGCTGGGCAACGCCGCTGGAGGCGTCAGAATGCGGTTCAGGATCTGGCCGGAGGCGCAGATCGGCCTGAGCTTGATCGGCAAGAAGCCCGGCGCCGGCTGGAGTCCCCAGGTTGATGATCTGAACTTCGCGTTGCAGCCGGGATCCGACATGCGGCCATACGATCGGCTGATCGGTGCCGCCCTGGAAGGGAACCACGTCCCGTTCGCCCGGCAAGATGCGGTCGAGGCGGCCTGGCGTGTGGTGGATCCGATTCTGGGCGATGTCGTTCCGGTTCATCAGTATGCACGCGGCAGTTGGGGTCCGAAAGCGGCCGACGCGCTCCTGCCCGCTGGTGACACCTGGCACGATCCGGCTGGCTGACACGGCCCCCGAGCCCGTTGCCCGTGGACGTGTTTCGGGCGCTGCCGCAAACCAAATGAAGGAGGGACTGCGGGCAGATAGTAAGCGCCTACGGCTATCGGGCGCGACGCATCTGGAATGTCGGGTAACTGAGTCGAAGCTGCCATTTATCCTGCTTCAGGCATTCCGGACTGTGTTCACCCCGGCGTCACTAAGAAGCGGAGAGGTGTTAACTGCTGCGCCACTAAGAAACTAGCGTACGCGAAATAAGCGCCAATTCGAATCAGCCTCTTTTGGGGAAGCCCTTCGAGCGGCCGCGAGTTAGGGTCTGTAACGAGCTCTCGGATCTAACTACGCGCATCGATTACGCACCTTGCGTTCCGGCGCCAGGGCGAACGTCTTGGACCGGCGGTCCGGCACGCGAAGCGTGGAATTGATCCGGTAGCGACTCGAACCTTGCCGACCGCACCGGTGCGGCCGTCACACTTGGGGGCTTGCGATGTCCAGGATCTCCGTTTCCAAGTCGCCTGCGGACGAGAATGTGCGAGACGGTCAATCCGGGTCCGGCGACCCAGTCCTGACGTCCACTTTGGAACCTCCCCCCCTGCCGAGTAGACCGATCATCAGAGGCCGGCTACAGGATCGCCTGACCCAAGGCGTGCGGGAGAAGTCGCTTGTCCTCGTGAGCGCACCGGCCGGCGCCGGGAAGACCGTGCTGGCCGCGTCCTGGGCTGAGGCTCATGATCTTTCCTGGCCGGTCGCATGGCTGACGGTGGATGATGCCTGTGACCGGTCCGAGGTGTTCTGGTCCTACGTCGCGGAGACGATCGTTCGGTCGGGAGTCACCCTTCGGCATGCGAACCGGCCGCCGCTTGGCGAGATGGTTCCGAACTCTTTCTTCATACGTCTAGCGGCCGACATCCTTGATCATCCCGTCCCGGTAGTGCTCGTCCTGGACGGGGCGGACCGATTGGTGAGTCGAGATACCACAACGGGTTTGGATTTCCTACTCCGGCACGCCCGTCCACAGTTCCGGTTGGTCATGTGCGGTCGTGCCGATCCGCAGCTTCCACTTCATAAGTACCGGGTAACCGACTCGATGGCTGAGCTCAGGCAGGATGCGCTCGCTTTCACCGTCGCCGAGGCTCACTCACTTTTGTCAAGCCTTGGGGCGAAAGTCTCCCGAGACGTTGTCGCGTCGCTGACCGAGCAGACCGAGGGTTGGGCGGCTGGACTGCAATTGGCCGCAGCATCCCTGAAGCAGGGAGCTGACCCGAAGACGCTCGTCGAGTCGTTGGCGGGGGACGACGGGAGTGTTGCCGAGTATTTGTTCGCCGAGGTCCTGGACGCACAACCCCCGCGGGTGCGCGATTTTCTGCTGCGGACCAGCGTCACGCCGCAACTCCTGCCCGATCTGGTCGACCGACTGACCGGTCGCGCCGACGGCCGTCGGACGTTGGCGACGCTCGTTCGCGCCAATGCCTTCGTAGAGCGCCCGCCGGACTGCGGTGGCGCCTATCGCGTACACCCACTATTTCGGGAACTGCTGAAGGCCCAGCTCAGCTATGAGTCACCGGAGGACGTCCCGGAGCTGCATCGTCGATGTGCGCAATGGTTTGCCGACGCCGGCCAGTATGTCCCCGCCGTCGAACACGCTGTGGCCGGTGGTGACTGGCTGTACGCGAGCTCCCTCCTCATCGGCGGGTTCGCCGTCGGTTCGCTACTCGCACACGACAACAGCCCCTACGCATCCCTCCTCGATTCGATGCCAGCTGACGTGTCTGGACCGCACGCCGCGGTGGTGCGGGCGGCCTGGCTGTTTCGCAGCGGAGAGCCCGTTGCTGCGGAGGACATCGAACACGTGACGCGAATCGTGGGGCAGAAGCGGGCCGCGGACACCGTCTTGCGGCTCTCGGCCGCGGTGGTCCTGGCTGCGGTCACCGCGGTCGAAACCGAGCCGGCCCAGGCAATGCAGGTTGCCGACCGCGCGCTCGAGTTGCTACGGCAGACACCGACCAAAGAGCAATCAACCGGCGCGGTGCTGTCAGCCATCGTGCTGACGGCCCGGGCTACCGCCCTGATGCTGGACCAGGGTGGTGAGGACGCCGCTGAGGCGCTAAAGGCAGGCGTCGCCGCCGCTGACGCTGCCGGTTGTGGTCGCCTGAAACGACAATGCCTTGGCGACCTGGCGGTCGTCGAAGCGCTCCGGGGACGGCTGCGACGAGCCAGCGAACTAGCCCAGGCCGCCGAAGGATTGGCCGATGACTGCGGATTGCCCCGCGAGCAACGGCCAGCCGCCGCATCCCTCGCGTTGGCCTGGGTGAGCTGTGAG
>Ga0081540_1000758_pt1 | contig 29737 bp, 25 predicted proteins | sample TabmetS2T1R1_FD_71024 | JGI IMG/M metagenome (GOLD analysis project Ga0081540, IMG submission 71024) | Tabebuia heterophylla rhizosphere microbial communities from the University of Puerto Rico - S2T1R1 | ecosystem: Host-associated > Plants > Roots > Rhizosphere ...
GCCGCCCGCTGCCGTCTGGGATCGACACCATCGCCAATGGATGCGTAAGGCCGCCGGCGACTTCCTGCAGTTTCACCTTCACGTCGGCGCTGGCGGGCGCCGCTAGGGCCGCCACCGCGGCGGCAGCCATGCAGGCATACTTCACCATCAAGCGCATGCTTATTCCTCCCAATGCTTGCAACGATGGTCCAAGTTTGGATGGCGATTAACGCCGTCCCCGTACCATGCGATAGCCTAGTCGTCCGTTGTCTTCGTGTCGATAGTGGCTACCCCCTAGGGAACGGTTCTTCTCGCACTGCACCCAACAATGGGGTGCTCACGTACCACTGACCCAGCGCTGTGTCAGAAGCGTGGCGATGAAGCAGCCGACCGCGGCCGCACTGGCCGGCAAAGCCCCGGCGGCGGCCAGAAACAAGGCGTCAACCAAAGAGATCCCAGCAATCAAACTTACCACCGCGCGCGGCACGTCACCCGGCCCGCGGCGTCGCAAGTAGGAGAGCGCTTGCCCGATCCAGGCGATCAACGCGGCGGCAACCAGGCTCACCGCAACGGGTGCATGGGTGATCTGCGTCACCGCGTAGACGATCGGAGCGGCGAGAAAGAGCAAGGGCCACAGATTGCCGATCCGGTCGTGCGCCTCTTGCTTGGCGATGTAGGTGAGGCCGATCAGGTAGCATAGGCTGATCAGGGCCGCCGCAAACAAGCCAACCCCGGGCTCAGCCGCCGCCGCGTAGCCCGCGGTCAGATAGGCCAGCACGCGGCACAGGCCCATAAAGAAGGGGGAGAGCGCGTTGTCCTTGTGGTTCCAATCGTAAAACAGGATGGACCCGGCCAAGGCAACACTGGCAAGCACCGGGCGCCAGGCCGCCTCTGGATCGGTGATGACCGCCGCCATCATGACGACCGTAATGCCCGCCAGCAGCATGCCGAAGCCCGCCGCAAACACGGTATTTGCCGCAACCAGCCCCGCGGGAATGGGGCGGCTTGGCCGTTCGTGCGCATCGATGTCGCGATCGAAGGCGTCATTCAGGTACATGCCCCCGACATAAAGCAGGGACACCGCCAGGGCCACCAGCAACATCGCCGGGCGCCAGGGTTGCCCGCCGGCCAACACGGTGCCCGCCAGGACATTGCTCCAAACCGTCGGCAGATTGGAGACGCGGCCGAGTTTGAGGGCGATCACGGCCGTCATGCGTCGAGCCGCGCCTTGACCCAGTCAAGCTCACGCGCCACGGCGCTCGCCACATCCACGCGACGGAGCTCCTCTGGCAGGATCTCGAAGGTATAGGTCTCGACTTCAAGGTGCGGGCTGATGGCCGCGCGCATGTGCAGCTTCAAAATTTCGCTCAGAAAATCCTGCGTCGTGTCGAGATGGGTTAGCTTGTCCATGAAGACCGGCACATGACAATGCACGCGCCATTCGCTGCCGTAGGCGCGCTCGATGGCGGCGAAAGCGGGGGCGAGATCGAGGTAGCGCACCAGCTCGCCATTGGCGCGTCGCTCGACCACTTGGTGCAAATAGACGCCCTCGTCGAAGCGCTTCAGCTGCGCCAAGGTTCCCTGATCAACGCTTGGCACCCGCAAGGCGGCCGAGAGCTGCAGCTTGAAGATGCCGATGCCCGCGCCCCTGAGGCGGGCGATGCTGCCGGCCGGGTCCTCGAATTCGATGGCCGCGTGACAGACATCGTAGCAGATGCCCACGTGCCGCCGAAGCGCGGCCTCGGCAGCGGTGGTCGAATAGCCGGTGAGCCCGCAAAAGCGCGCCACCGCCTCGCTCGCAAAAATCTGTTGTTCGAGAAACGGCACCAACTCGTCGCTCGTTTCCAGATAGCACATGGGCTCAGGTTCAAGCGCGAGCGTGATCGTCCGTCCCGTGCGTTCTCGCGCGCGCGCCAAGTGCGCGGCATGCCGCAGCAGATTGTCCTGAATCTGCGCCAGGGCACCGGCGGTGGCGCCGATCGGCCTAAAGGTTGCCGGCACCGTGCTGATGCTGCCGTCGAGCTCGCCGTCCGCGGGCAGCAATTCGAGCAACAAATCGGCGAGGCGGTTGGAGTAGGCAAGCCGTTCGGTGAAGCGCCAATCGGGTTGATAGACCTCCTCCTTCACGCGCGTGCCGTGAAAGGGACCATAGGGAAAGCCGTTGATGGTGAAGACATAAAGCTCGCGCTCGGCCAGAAAGGCCTTGAATTGGGCGAGCTCGCCGGCTGCATCAGCCAGCGTTTCGGAGGCGAGGTTGGACAGCCGCAGCCCCACCCCCATCGCCGCCGCGGGCGAGATCTGGCGCTTGACCTCGGGCAGATACTTTTGCAGCGCCGCGCGCGTATCGGCCCAGGTCTCGCCGCGGTGGATATTGGTGCAGTAGGTGAGGTGCGCGCCGCCCGCAGCCTTGCCGAGCTTCATGCCGCCGTCCGCCTTGCCTTGAGCCAGCCGATCGCCTCGCGCACGCGCGCTTCGTCCATCTCGTGCACCTCGATGCCACGCCCAATGTCTTCGAGCAGTGTAATCGTCAATTCGCCGCCGAGGTGTTCGCGAAACTCGCTCAAGCCCTTGAGCAGCGGGTAGCTGCCGTCGCTGGCACGCGCTTCGAGCACGGGATGCCATAGGTCGAAGCCGAGCAACTCGAGCAAGGCTGCCACCCGATCCTCATGTCCGGGCTGCAGCAAGCCGGCGAGCACTGAATAGCGCGTGTCGAGCGCGATCCCAATGGCGACGGCCTCGCCGTGGCGGACGTGATTGCGGGTCAGCGTTTCAATCTTGTGCGCCGCCCAGTGCCCGAAGTCCAGCGGCCGCGCGCTGCCGCACTCGAATGGGTCGCCGGCATGGGCGATTTGATGCATGTGCAGCTCGGCACAGCGCCGGATCATGGTCGCCATCACCCCGGGTTCGAATAAAGTCAGCGCATCGACGTGTCGCTCGAGCCAAGCGAAGAAGGCCGCGTCGCGGATCAGGGCAACCTTGACGGCCTCCGCCATGCCGGCCGTTTTTTCGCGTGCCGGCAGGTCGGCGATAAAATCGAGGTCGTTCAGAACGGCGAACGGCGGGGCAAAGGTGCCAATGAAATTCTTGCTGCCTTTCAAATTGACGCCATTCTTGACGCCGACGCCGGAGTCGTTTTGCGACAGCACGGTGGTCGGCACCCGGATGTGGCGAATGCCGCGATGGCTGGTGGCGGCAGCCAAGCCGACTGCATCGAGAACGGCGCCACCACCGATCGCAATCACGAAGGAATGCCGATCGATCTGGTGTTGCTGGATCAGGCCCATCATCCACTCGATATGGAACAGCTCGTTCTTGATTTTTTCCCCGCCCGAAACGGTGACCGGGGCGACCACGAGCTCGATCGCGGCAGCATGCGCCTTGGCGTAGGCCTCAATATCGGCCAACAATTGCGGCCGCACGGCCAGCACGCCATCGTCCACGAATAGCAAGCAGCGATGCCGTCGCCTGGGCTCGCGGCGGGTCAGCGTATCGCGCAGAATGGGATTGGCCGGATCGAACAGACCATTGGTAAAATGCACGGGGTATTCGTAGTTGACGGCAAAGCGCTGCAAATAAAGTGAGGATGCCATGTGCGCGACTGTCATCGACGCGATCCCTATCCGATCCGTACAATCCATAGCTTGCCAAAAAACAGTCGACCAGACGATCATCTTTCAGTGATGTCAAGCGGATCGAGCAGTTGGTCTGGCAAGTCGGCAGCGTGACGTTGGTCGATATCGGCCACGCAATCTCTTCGCCGCAAAGGAAATCCGATGCACAATACCTTGGTGCTGCTGGTGGTCGGCCTAACCCGTCGGTTGCTGGGACCAGATACGCCGCAGCTGTCGCGCCTTGCCGCATCGGGTTTGCGCACGCTCGATACCGTGCTGCCGGCGGTCACCTGCACGGTGCAGTCGACCTTGCTGACCGGCCTGGCGCCCGCGGACCACGGGGCCGTCGCGAACGGCTGGTATTTCCGGGACCAGGCCGAAGTATGGCTTTGGCGCCAGTCCAACCGGCTGATTGGCGGGGAAAAGGTATGGGAGGCCGGCAAGCGACGTAATCCCGCCTTCAGCTGCGCCAACATGTTCTGGTGGTATAATATGTATTCGAGCGTGGATTTCAGCGCCACGCCCCGGCCGATGTATCCGGCGGACGGCCGCAAGATCCCGGACCACTATACCGAGCCCTCCGAACTGCGCGATGAGCTCAATGCCAGGTTGGGCGAATTCCCGCTGTTCACGTTTTGGGGCCCGGCCACCAGCATCACCTCGAGCCGGTGGATCGCCGAGGCCACCTTGCATGTGCGCAAGACGCGGCGGCCGACGCTGACGCTGTGCTATCTGCCGCACCTGGACTATGGGCTACAGAAATGGGGCCCCGACCCCGCCGATGCCCGCATCCGCCAGGATCTGCGCGAGGTCGACGAACTGGCCGGCAGCCTGATCGAGGCGGCCAATCGCGACGGCGACAAGGTGATCGTCGTCTCGGAATACGGCATCGTGCCCGTCGCGGGCGCGGTCCACATCAATCGCGCGCTGCGCCAAGCGGGCCTGCTTCGCTTCCGCATGGAGATGGGGCGGGAGGTTTTCGATCCCGGCGCCTCGCGCGCCTTCGCGCTCGCCGACCACCAGTTGGCCCACGTCTACCTGCAACATGGCACCGACCCCGAGGCGGTCAAATCCTTGTTGGCAGGCCTCGACGGCGTCGCCGAGGTGTTGGATGGCCCCGGCAAGCGCGCCCGCGGTCTCGAGCATCAACGCTCCGGCGAACTGGTGGCGCTGGCGAGCCCAGACCGCTGGTTCAGCTACTATTGGTGGCTCGAGGATCAAAAGGCGCCCGATTACGCCAGAACGGTCGATATCCATCGCAAGCCCGGCTACGACCCCATGGAACTATTCTTGGACCCCGCCCTGCCGCTCCCCAAGCTCAAAATCGCCCGCCGCATCCTGGCGCGCAAGCTCGGCTTCCGAAACTTGCTCGACGTCACCCCCATTCGCGGCACCTCCCTGGTGAAGGGCTCGCACGGACTGATCAACAAGGACCCGGCGGACTGCCCGGTGGTCATGTCCAACGACGGCGCTTTGCTGCCGCCCGGTGCGGTGCCGGCAGCAGCATTCAAATCCCTGGTGCTGGCCCACGTTTTCGGCGCCTGATACGCTGCCGTCATGACCCTCCACGACGCCGATGAGCTTGTTGTCCTGGTCGATGCCGCCGACCGCCAAATCGGTACCGCGCCGAAGCTTGCCGTCCATCGCGAGGGCCGGCTGCATCGGGCGATCTCCGTGCAGATCGCGGATGGCCGCGGCCGCCTTCTGCTGCAGAAGCGCCACATCGGCAAATATCACTCGGGTGGTCTGTGGAGCAACACCTGTTGCAGTCATCCCCGTCCCGGCGAGACGACCATGGCAGCGGCACAGCGGCGATTGGCGGCTGAAATGGGCATCGTTTGCCCGCTGAGCCCGCTCTTCACCACGACCTATCGTGCCGATCTCGACAATGCCATGATCGAACACGAGGTCGTGCACGTATTTGCCGGCAGCTACGACGGGCCCATTTGCGCCGACCCGCGGGAAGCCGATGGCTACGATTGGGTGACGGCCGCGGCACTGCGCGCGGACCTCACCAGCAACGCCGAGCGCTATTCGGCCTGGTTTGGCATCTACGTCAGGGACTACTGGGCCGAGGTGGCCTCCCTGGCGGCGGGCGGCAAGGGCGATCCTAGACGATCTTGAGATCGCCGAGCGCGGCGCTATCGGACCTCGCCGCGGCGCCAACCTTTGGGGTTTGGCCGCCACGCAAGACGGAATTGCCCATGTACAAGGTGCGCTGATCGATCGGTGGCGGATTGAGCCAATCGTCTTCCTTGATCTGGCCGCTCTTGCCATAGGCCGCAAGGGGATTGAGGTAGGTGACTTTCTCGATCGCGTCTTCGGCAATGCCGCCGCGGCGCATCAGCTCCGCCGTCTTCGGCACCGCCAGGGGATCGGATACGCCCCAATCGCAGGCGCTGTCGCAGAAGATGCGCTCGGCGCCGTAGCTGCGCACGATCTCAACCATGCGCTCGTTGCCCATTTTGGTGAAGGGGTAGATCGAGAAGGCCGCCCAAAAGCCGCGGTCGAGAACTTCGCGAACGGTCTCCTCGTTGTTGTGATCGATCACCACGAAGCTCGGATCGAGCCGGTGTTCGAGCGCCACGGCCATCGAGCGAAGTGTGCCCTGGCGCTTGTCGCGATGGGGCGTGTGGATCATCACCGGCAAGGCAAGCTCCTTGGCGAGCTCAAGCTGCGCCCGGAAGTATTTGTCCTCGAGTGCCGTCTGTTCGTCGTAGCCCAACTCACCGATGGCGACGACGCCCTCCTTCAAGGCGTAGCGCGGCAGGATCTCCAGCACGGCCTCGGCGAGCTCCTCGTTGTTGGCCTCTTTTGGATTGAGGCCGACGGTGCAGTAGTGACGCAGGCCAAACTGACCGGCCCGGAAGCGCTCAAAGCCGCAGATCAGCGAGAGGTAGTCGATGTAACTGCCGACGTTGGTGCGCGGCTGGCCGAGCCAGAAGGCGGGCTCGATACAGGCGACGACGCCGGCCGAGGCCATCCGCTCATAGTCGTCAGTGGTGCGGGAAACCATATGCGTGTGGGAATCTAAGAACATGGCATGGCTCCGGTTGGCGCTAACCGCGCGCGATATCGATCCAGCGAATGGTCCCGGCGCGCACGGCGTCCTCGAGATCGGGGACCCCACGCAACCGGCGCTCGGCCTCTGGATTGCGCGCCGAGGCAAGCGCCAGCGCCGCGGCTTGGCGCTCTAATCTCTCGCCGCTAGCCAAGACCCGCCCCAGATCCTCCAGGGCGGCGGCATCGGCATGCGGTCCCACGCAGCGCCATAGTTCCGGCGACACCGGTCGCTGAGCCGCCCAACGCTCGTGGGCATAGTCACACAGCATGCGCATCAGCCGCGGGTTGGCGCGTTCGTCGAGGCCAAGGATCGGTGCCAACTTGCTGCCGATAAACAGCGCCTTCAGCACCATGTGATTCCAGGCGTTCTCGTCGAACTGCTCCATCGGGAAGGGATTGCGGTGGGCAACCGCCTCGAAAATCGGCTGCATGGCGCTGCGGGTACCCTCGCGCGCCCGCGCCACGTGCTCCAGAGCATTGGGATAGAGCGGCAGCCCGCGATAGAAGGCAATCAGCTCCCACACGTCCGCCGTATTGAAGAGGGTTTCCAACCGCGTCTTGAAGGCCTTACCGCCGCGGGCCTCGACGGCCAGCACGAACACGATGCGCGCGGCCTGATCGACGCTCCAATCGGACGGGTCCCAATAGGGCCGGGCGGCGGCCGCGGCGGCGCGCTCCTCGGCTTTGAGCTCGAGGTCGCCCTTGCCAAGCTTGCGCGTCGCATAGCCCAAGGCGAGGTAAAGGTCTTTCTCAGTTGCCGACGACTGAAGTCGCTCGACTTGCCCGCGGAACCAGTCGCCCGCCGCCGCCGGTACGCGCGTCACAACCCAGCTGCTCAGCAGCTCCTGCGGTGTCCGTTTGGGCGATGTCATGGCTTCACCTATGTGCCGCTGCGCCGGGTCGAGAGGGCGGCGCAGGTGTCGGCCCGAACGCCTGGCAAAACACTAAGTCTCGAACGCCGCGGTTGTCCAGCAAACAGCACGCCTGCGGCCACTTTAGGGAGCGCTTTGAAAAATTCGCAGCCCCCAGGCGTGCGCCAGGACACCATGCCTGCGTTCGGTCTGGGGCCGTCACCCCCGTGCGCGGCCGCAACGGAGGAGGACGCGGGCGAACCCGGAGCGCCCCCTTGCCCCGATAAGGACCATTCGCAAATGGGCGCGCCGGGCGATCCTTGCCGCATACGCGCAGCCTTGCGAGGGCCCGCGTGCGCCGTGTGCCTGGTGCAGCGCCGGCGCGAGCGCCCAGCACGATCGCCTTGCGTTGATCGCCGTCGGTCAGGTCCGCATCGCGCCAGTGGCGGATCGGGCTGGCCAAAGTGCGAGGGCGCAACGCTTCTTCGTCGAAGCGACGCCGAGGCAAGGCATAACGTCAGCTTGGCCTACGCACGCGGGCCAAGACTGCCATGCAAGCCGCAGGCACCAAAGACGGCAATGATCATGACTGCCAGGAAACATGAGGAAGCAAAGGCGGAGGTCGCAGTCGCTATGGCGCGAGGCTCCGCCTTCGCTTCCGCCCACCCCCGGCCCTAGCAACCAAGGGCTTCGCAACGGACGGGCCCTGACGGGGACCTCAAGTCCATCGCCGGCGCCACCGCGGGGGGAAGCGGGGCGGCGTCGCCAGGGGAAACGGATGCTTGGCATGCGCGTTCCCTCGCGCGCTGAGCTCTTGCAGCAAACGGCGGCATCCCGTCACCCTGGCGCTCACCCTGGCCTTCGCCTGACCCCTCTCCCAGGCAGGCGCCCGATCACACGCGCGCTTTTTTTTGAGTTTGCGGGCGGGCTCGGGTTCCGACGAGCGCGCCGCCCCCAGGCCAGATCTATCACCGGCCTGGGAGCACCCCTCGGGTTCACTACCGTTGCGAGACAAACAGTTTGCTGAGGGAGGCAAAGTGTGCGCCAGAGACGGCGGCAAGCGACATCGGGATTAAACTGTAACCGGCGACACCAGGACAACCCCACGCCGGGGTATCCGGGGGCCCTGACATGGCCCGGTGAGATGGCCCGGTGAGATGGCCCGGTGAGATGGCTCCCGTGCGATAGCACGAGTGCCAGGGCCCCACGGCCAGGGCGTGAGGACTATCTCCTTGTCCCGCGGCGTCGTGGGTCAGGGCCCGCCCAAGGTTGAAAGGGGCCGGTGGAGCCGAAGGCGCCAAAGCGTGCCAAGGCGCTGACCAAGAGCAAGCAGGTGGGAGCCGGCAGCCGGCGCGGCGGTCACCAGAACGAGGCGATCAGCAGCAACAGGGTCGTGCACATGGCCAGCGTTCCGGCGGCCATGAACAACGACTGCGGGGTCGTTGGCTCTTGCAGTTCGTCGGACATGACCGAAGCACTCTGGGCTGGAAAGGCGAAAGGAAGCCGACTGAAAGGCTGCAGGCTGATCAAGTTAGCGCGCTACCGGCGCGCTGGCTATATGGGCCCTCGGTTTTCTTCACAGAATTGCTCGGGCGCCTTCGCACTTGCGAACGCCGGCCGCCGAACGCCATCAACCCAGGGGGTGATAGCCCTGCTCTGGGCGAGTTTTTCGCCCTTGCTGCAGACGCGCTCAAGGTCGCCCCCATTGCCCTTGAGGGCTGCCAAAGGGGCCGAGCCCGGACGCGCGGCCGCCTTTGCCCTTTTAAGAAACTCCCCCTCAACCGGGGGCGCGCGTCGCCTTGGCATCGGCAGGGAGATCTTTAAGCCAAAGCATGAGCGGCGTGGTGCGGCCGCTGGCGCAGCTCAGCACACCTTTATAGGCGTCCGACAACTGTGCGCTGAAGTTGCAGGCATTGCCCGCGACTGCCAGCGTCCCATGCAATCGGGCGGTCGAGAGCTGCAGGCGCAATTCGCCACTTTTCTCCTCCGGGCCGCTCTGGGTGCACAGTCCAACGTGCCGCATGGTCAGGGGGCCGGAGAATTCCGTCCACCACCACGACGACCTTGCCGTGATGATGGCGGTCAGCTCCCACTCACCGAGCGCACCGGCGTAGCCCACGACTTCGAACGATTGGGCATACGCCGGCGGCGCCAGCACACCTGCGAGCGCAAATAACCCGAGCGCCAGCGCGCAAGAGGCTAACGGGCGGCGCACGGAACTCACAGCCTCTTCAGGTAGGCGCGCGCGTCGGCAACCTCGCCCCGCGCCGCGTCGGCGTCCCCCGCGATGGCCACGACCTTCTCGTAATAGGCCCGCGCCCGCGCCTTGTCGTCGAGCTGAGCGGCGGCCTTGGCGGCGCCCACATAGGCACCCAGCCGATTTGGCTCTTTTTTCAGGGTTGCTTCAAAGGCCGCGAGCGCGTCCTTGGCCCTGCCGCGTTCGAGCAGGAGGCCGGCGTACACTTCGCGCGCCGGTCTGGGTACGCCAGGCGTCACCGGATGCTTTTCCGTCCTGTCCTCCGCATCGGCAGCCGCAGCGAGCGCGCTAAGCCCTTCGTCGAATTTGCCCGCGGCGTAGAGGAGGACGGCGGCGGCGACCTGGGCCTGAATATCGACCTGCTCGGACCAATAGGCATCCTTGGCCTCGCGCAACTTGTCGCGCAAGTCGCCGAGCCTGTTGATGTCGATCCTGGCGGCGTCGAAATCGCCCGAGCGGGCGGCGCCGAGCGCGCGCGCAAAGTGGGTGATCGCCTGCACGTGCGGCAGTGGACTGGGGCGAACCTGCAGCGCCGCCGCTGCCTTCCAGTCGCCGCGCTCAATGGCATAGCGCGCGGGCGCCACGGCCAAGGCATAGGGTCCGGGCAGGAAGGTCTCGGTGAAGCCGCTCACCGTTTTCATGTCGGCGAGGACGGCGTTGGCCTTGGCGTCCTGGCCAAGCTGCAGGTAGGCATAGACCAGGTAGTCCATCGAGTGCAGCTGGTCGTGCCAATCCCCAGCCTCTTTGGCCACGCGCGCCGCCTCGGTGTTGGATGCTATCGACTCGCTCCAATACCCCACGCGCGTAAAAATGTGCGACGGCATGTGTTGGGCGTGCGCTGCGGCCGGCGCAATCTTGGCATAAAGGCGGGCCGCCTCCAGGCCCTTCTCGGCGATCGGCGGGTAGTCATAAAGGTGGATCAGGTAGTGCGCCACGCCGGGATGCTGCGGCTGGCGCTTGAAAATCGGCTCCAGGATCGCCGCCCCTTTGAGCTGATTGGCGTAGGTCTTGTCCGCCGGCGAGGCCGAGGTGTTGAGCGCGAGGGCATAGTGGATCTGCGCCTCATCATCATTGCCATAACGTTGCGCCAGCCGCTCCATGGCACCGGCGTAGGCAAGCAGCCGCGTGCGGTGGTCGACTTTTTCGTAGTCGGCATACATGACGCCGAGGGCTTGCAAATAGTCACGTTCGCGCTGGGTCTTGACGCCGCTGCGCTCGGCCTTGGCCAGCGCCGCCGCACCCTCGGCCAGGTTTTTTGCCGGCGGTGGAATGTGGGGGTTGAGCAGCAGGCTGAGGGCAATGCCCCAATAGGCTATGCCGCACTCGGGGTCGGCCTGCAGCGTGTCCTCGAAGACTTTCTGCGAGGCGCGATACCAGAACGAATGTTGGTAAAGCATGCCCTGATCGAACAGCTTTTGCGCCTGCGGGCTGCACGAGGTTTCGAAATGCACCGAGCCTAATTTTTGCGCCTCTCCTTGGGGGGAGGCCGGCTGGGCAAGCCCAACCCCGACCACCAAGGTGGCGGCTGCAACAAACGTCGTCTTAATCATGTTGAGCTCCCATGCGCGTCGCCCTGGATCAAGCGCCGTTAGGTGCGAGCGACCGCGGCGCCCGAGCAATCGCCGCGTTGGGGTCGCGTTTCCGCCGCACTCACCCGGCCTCGTCGCACCCAACATTAGGTTCCAAAGCGGGTGAAAGTCATAAGCGAGAGATAGGATTTCTATGGGCGCCTCGTGCTAGCCTTGGCAGCGGAGAAAATGATGTTGGATCGAACTCTCACGTTCGGGCGATATCGTCTTGAGCCGCACGGCGGACTGATGTCCGGCGCCCGAGAAATACGGCTCACCCCGAAGGCGCTGGCCTTGCTCACCTTCCTGGCCGAACGGCCGGGCAAGGTCATCAGCAAGCAGGAGTTGTTCGGGGCGCTGTGGCCGGGGGTCGCGGTTGGCGACGCCGCGCTCGTAACCTGCATCCAGGAACTTCGCAAGGCGCTGCGCGACAACGCACGCCACCCCCGATATATCGAGACGCTGCACCGGCGCGGCTACCGCTTCATCGCCGAGCTGGCAGCGGCGCCAGCAAGCAAGCTGGCCGCCGAAGCCCTACCCTTGCCGCTTCCCGATCGGCCCTCAATCGCCGTGCTGCCGTTCCTGAACATGAGCGGTGATCCGGAACAGGAATACTTTGCCGATGGCATCTCGGAGGATCTCATTACCAGGCTCGCCCGCATCCGCTGGCTGTTCGTGATCGCCCGCAACTCGACCTTCGTCTACAAGCACCGCAGCGTGGACGTGAAGCAGGTCTCGCGCGAGCTTGGCGTGCGCTATGTGCTCGAAGGTAGCGTACGCCGCGCGGGCCAACGGCTGCGCATTACCGCGCAGCTCGTGGATGCGACCAGCGGCGGCCATCACTGGGCCGAACGCTACGATCGCGAACTCGGCGACATCTTTGCCGTGCAAGACGAGATCACACACAGCGTGGCCGCGGCGCTGGAACCGCATCTGCTGGCAGCGGAGGGTGTGCGGGCCCTGTCACGGTCGGCGGAGGATCTCGGCGCCTGGGAACTCGTGGCACGCGCGCAAACACACGTCTGGCGCATGACGAATTCCGACTACACCACGGCGATCGACATGCTCCAGCGTGCCGTCGAGACCTTCCCGGACTATGCGCCGGCGCGCAGTTTGCTGGCATTTTGTCTGGCGTTCGCCGCGCATATGGGGTGGGTCGCTCGCAGCCAAGGCTTGCTGCCACGCGAACACGCCAATCGTGCCATCGCGCTCGATGAGCATGACCCTTGGGCGCACATTGCGCTGGGCTATTGGGCGCTGATGGAACGGCGCACCGAAGAGGCGATCGGCGCCTTTCGCCGCGCCCTCGATCTCAATGCCAATTCGGCGGCGGCCAACGCGCATCTGGGCCACGCCTTGGCATTTGCCGGTCAGCACGAGGAGGCGATCGAACACGCAGAAGTTGCCATCCGCTTGAGCCCATTCGATCCGATGACGGCGCTGTCGCTCGGCACCATTGCCGTGGCCCACTACACGGCTGGGCGCTACGCGGAGGCTGCCCGCTACACCCAGCAAGCCGCGCGCTTGCGTCCGGGCTTTCAGGGCGCACATCGTTTGCACTGTGCCAGCCTAGCCCAGGCCGGTCGGCTCGATGAAGCGCGAACGCTTCTCGCCACGGTCCGCCGGCAGCAGCCCCAGTTGTCGGTCGCATGGATCAAAGCCAACGTACCCTACCAGACACCGGCGTTGATGGAGCGCTTTCTGGAGGGCATGCGCAAAGCAGGCCTCAACAACCGCTAACGCGGGATCAGCATGGCCCCACGCCACACCAAAACACCAGGAGCCGAGCCTGCGCGTGCGGCCGCGACGTCCTCGCCCCCGTCGGGTAGCCCGCCACGGCGCGCCGAAAGTTCCATCGCATTATTGCTTCGCAGCGCGATGTCGGCGCTCTTTTTTTTTCGGCTCGCTTATCTCCAGCATTTCTCAGTCGACTGGCGCCACGCTCGCGGGGCACCGGGAGCTTGGCCTGGAGAGCCAGACCACCTGCGCCAGTCATTGCCCGTGTGCGGAACCGGACAGAGCGCAAGGCCGTTGTCCCTCCACACACGATTAAGAGCCCCAACCATGGAGACGCCCCGGTGCGCCAGGCGTCCTTTCACAAGTTGATCCGAAGCGCCCTGCGTGATCATTACGCTGCGGTTATGGCAGAACCAATCCCTCAGGCGTGGGTGGATATGCTCAACCGTTTGGCCGAAGGGGAGCCAAAACCGCACTCTGCGCCAGCAAAGCACGATCGCGCGTTCGGCAAGTCGCTGCCATGAAAGAGCAGGGCCACACGGAAAAAAGATCACGACTGAGGGAGGGTCGCAATTGCTCCGATCCTGGTGACGGGGGGAGGGTGACCTAGGATCGGCGTGTGGCCCTGCGCTATTCCACTCCACGCTTATTGGTGTACCCCCGCGAGCTCCGCACAACCATCGGGATAACTTCGCAGGCAGCGGCAGGAGAGTACGGATCCGCTGGCCGGGCAGGCGTTGCCACACCTAGTGAGCAGCAAATCGCTCCTCGCGAGGTTGAAGGCAAGGCGTCGCCGTGTTGAGCACTAAAACCTTGAGGGTCGGTCCGCCTCGGGCGCAGCTGCGGCGCTGCGCCCGATCATCAAATCGTGCGCTCCTGCGGCGCAAGGCGTTCATCGGCTGGCCCGACTATCGCTGGCCAACAGGCGTGGAAATGAGGAGGGGGAATAAGCGCCGGCCAAAGCCGCAAGGGGTGGACGTCCGGTCTGTTGGCGGGATGAGCAGCGCGAGCAGCAGCCTCGGCGGCCCGCGGCACCCGGCAAACCCCCAGGGCGGAGGAGGCCACCCTGGGGCTCGCCTTGTGCGCACGTGTTCCGTCCAACGCGTGCGCCCGAGGAGACCATCACCATCCCCTGGCGGCCCGTATGCTGTAAATCGGTACAAAGTCGGGAAAAGCGTGAGCAAAGTATTGGCCAATGGTGTATGTCCGTCCGGCCGTTACCCACCATGAACCTTCTCTCTGCCAGCGAGATCCTGCGCCTTGCCGCCTTCACCGCCGTTTTGGCCGGCATGGCACTGTGGGAGGCACGCACGCCGCGTCGACCGCAAAAGCTCGCGCGCGCGGCTCGTTGGCCCTCGAATATCGGCGTCGTCGTGTTGGATACCTTGCTCGTGCGCCTCATCTTTCCGATCGGGACCATCGCCGTGGCGCTGTTGGCCGAGGCGCGGGGCTGGGGAGCCTTTAACGTCTTGGGCGTGCCGGCGTGGGTGACCGTACCGGCCGGCATTGTCCTCCTTGATCTGGCGATCTATCTCCAGCATGTTCTTTTTCACGCGGTGCCGGTGCTCTGGCGCTTCCACCGCATGCATCACGCCGATCTTGAGTTCGATGTCACGACCGGTGTGCGCTTTCATCCAATCGAAATACTGCTATCGATGGCAATCAAGCTGGCGGTGGTCCTCGTCCTCGGCACGCCGGCCCTTGCCGTGCTCGCCTTCGAAATTCTGCTCAACGCCACCTCATTGTTCAACCACGGCAATGTTGCGCTTCCCGCCCGGCTTGACCGCGCCTTGCGCTGGGTGATGGTGACGCCCGACATGCATCGCGTGCACCACTCGATTATCGCTCGGGAGACAAACAGCAACTATGGCTTCAACTTGTCGTGGTGGGATCGGCTATTCGGGACCTATCGCGCCCAACCCGAGGCCGGCCACCTTGCCATGACCATCGGCATCGAGCAGTTTCGAAACCCGCGCGAGCAACGACTTGATCACATGCTGACGCAGCCATTCCGAGCTGGCGTCGAGGGCTATCCTGGCCGTCGGGAAGCGCCCAATTGATGCCTGGCGCCGATCGCAGGCGCCAACGTCCCGCCGCGACGGGACACCGGATGCGACAGCAGATGCGCGTTGCGAGACGGCGTGAAGCGACGAACAGTGGCGGCAAGCCTCCGTCCTCGTCGAGGCGAGCCGCTAACGGGCCGGCGGATCCCGCCACCCCGTCACACCCAAGCCTGCTCGGCCCTCGCGGGTCAATCATCCTGACGCCGCGGGCATTGGCGCCCTGTTCGGCGGGGTTCGGGTGGCTATCGGGTGTTCCCCGCGGGGAAGCGACCGTCTTGCACGCACCCCGACGCCAGACATTGCACGCGCCCACGCCCCGATAGCCTTGGCGATGCTAAGCATGCGAGGATCGGCCGGCTGTGATCTCGATCACAGACCGATGGCACGGTCCATGCATGACAACATCCCTAACAGCCCGCACGGATGTTGTGTGCCCCCCTTGCCAACGCCCGAGAGGCGCAACGAGGACGCCGATGTTCGTTCCGGTTGGCGGCAGGCGGCGGCCTCTGTCACTCTCATCTCAGCAGTCGACAAAAAAGGACGGAGGCCATTCGAATGCGCTTAGTCGTGGCAGCCGTTTTGCTATCCTTCGCTGGGCCTGCCCTGGCCCAACATCACCATGAACACTCGGCTTATGCCGGTCTCGACGCACGCGACATCAAGGCCCTGAGCGAGCAGCGGCTCGCCGATTTGCAAGCTGGGCGCGGCATGGGCCTGGCGCTTAGCGCGGAACTCAACGGCTATCCAGGTCCGCTGCACGTGCTTGAGCTCGCCGAGGGTCTGCAGCTCAGCCCAGACCAGAAACATCGCATCCATAACCTTTATGAGGCGATGAAGAGCGAGGCGATCGCGGCCGGCGCCAAGCTCATCGCCGCCGAACGCGCGCTCGATCGGCTGTTCGCCGCCGGCAGCATAACGCCCGGCAGCCTCGCCTCGCTAACCCAAGAGATCGGCGCGCGGCAGGGCGAGCTCCGCGCCGTTCATTTGCCGTACCATCTGACTACGGCGGCGGTGCTCACTCCCGAGCAAAGACGGCGATACGCGGAGCTGCGCGGCTATCGCTCGGCGCGTTGACGGTGCCCTTAACCAAGGGCTGCCGGCTGAGCTGACGGTTTGGCGGCGGGTGCGGCGCCCATCGGGGCGAGGAGAAGGCGTTTTCGCTGCGAAAGCGCAGCAGGGCTGAGCGCCCGAAGTTTCATTCAGACATGTTACGGCAAAGATTAGGCTGCGCTCGCCGATCGGTCGAATCGGTAGCGACCTTGGTCCGATGAGCGGGGCTGGGCGCGATGCTACGACCACACCTCAAATTGCCGGGCGGGGTCCCATGCAAAAACGTGCCACCTACCGTCAGCTTGCAAAGTTTAACCGACGCATTGCCGAAGGACGGGATCGCATCGCCCTTGAGCGGGCGCGGGTCGTGGAAAGAAGCCGGCACGACGGCGGCGACCCCGAAGGGCTGTTAAGTGTGCTCGAGCGCTCCTTGCAGGCAAAGATCCAGTATCGCGCCATGCTGATGCGCGAGCTCGAGGGAACGGTCCAACTCCCGTTAACCAGGCGCCCCATCCGTTGGCACCGGCGATGATGATCGTCTTTGCACCAGCGCGATCGCCGGCGGCGCAACATGGCAGCCATGAGCATCGTCCCGGTGGATCTCTTGCAAGCCCGCTGTTAGGTTCGGATTGAAGTGCGGATCATGTCACAAGCCTACTACCAGCTGCTCGTTGATCGCCTTAGCGGCCAGATCGCCGACCGGCGGAGCCGTCGCCTCGCCTGGGTCGGTGACAGATATCGAAAACTTGCACAAATCAACCGCCTCATCGTTGAGGTGCGCGAGCGCATCAAGCGCCAAAAGGTGCAAATTCGCAGCCTACAACATGAGGAGCGCAGCACCCGCCGGGCCACCGCACTGCTGCGACAGCTCGAGATGACGTTGCATCTGATGAACGGACATCGCGCCGTCATCTTACAGAGAGTGCGCGTGTGCCGATGCGCGCCGCGCTCCAGCGCGGCCGGCCGCTGAAACCGCCCCAGCGCCAGCGTGGTCGTCGGCGCGAGGCCCGCGCGCCGAAGGCGAAACCGTTTGTTTCAAACGCTATTCCCAAAGCAAGGCGTCGACGGCTTGCGGCTTCCCGGACGGTCCCCGGTTCTATTGTTAATCCCGCGTAACGACGTCCCCGGGGCCAAGCACGGCTCGGCGGGGTAACTTTACGGCCGCAAAACCACCGATCGCCCGCAAGAGCGGTTAATTTTCAAGGGTTTTCCCGTATTTCCACCCTCCGAGCGCGGATGGTAGGTACGCTTCCATACTCCGGCCGTTTGGCCGACTGCGGGGAATTGTTGGGGATGAAATTGTTTTGCCAATTGGGGGTGGCGGCAGCCCTGCTTTTCTCGAGCATGCTGCCGGCGGTAGCCGGCGAGCCGCGGCGCGTTCTCTTGCTGCACTCCTTTGGGCCCCACTTTGCGCCGTGGAGCGCCGTCTCGGGCCGTTTTCGCGAGGAGCTTATCAAGCAGTCCCCCAACGCCATTGACCTCTACGAGGCCTCGCTCGAGACCGCGCGCCTGGCGCAGGCTCCCGACGAAGTCCCGTTTGTCGAATACCTGCGTTCCCTTTTTAGCGGGCGTGAGCTCAACCTCGTCGTCGCCATGGGCGCGCCCGCCGCCCGCTTTGTGCAGCGCTATCGCACGCAGGTCTTCGCCGCCACCCCATTGCTCATTACGGGAACCGACGAACGCTTTATCAGCACGGCGGCGCTGACGTGGAATGATACGGCAGTGGCCAGCGCGTTGGACTTGTCAAAGTTGATCGAAAATATTTTCCAGGTACGGCCCGACACCAGCAATGTTGCTTTTGCCATCGGCGACTCGGCGCTGGAGCGGTTCTGGGTTGATGAATTGCGCCGCGCCGCGCAAGCGTTCGCCCAGCGCGCGACCTTCGAATGGTGGAACGAGATCTCACTCGAAGAAATGCTAAAGCGCGCGGCGACGCGACCGCGGCACGCCGTGATATTTTATGCGGGCGTTCGCGCCGATGCGCGCGGTGTGCCGCACGAGGAGGACCGTGTCTTTGCCCAACTTTACGCGGCCGCAAACGCACCGATCTTTGGGTACGCCGACATCAATTTCGGCCATGGCATCGTCGGTGGTCCGCATGTCTCCACGCAAGAGATCGGTCGGCAGGCCGCAACGGTTGCAAGCCGCATACTTGGCGGCGAGGCCCCGGCCAGCATCACGACGCCGCCGTTGCGACTCGAGGCGCCCGCCTATGACTGGCGTGAGCTGAGGCGTTGGAATATCAGCGAGAGCGCGTTGCCAGCGGGCAGCAACGTGCATTTCCGTGAGCCGACGGCGTGGCAGCGCTACCGCTGGCCGCTGGCCGCGGTGTTCATCGCGCTCGCCATTCAAGGCAGCATGATCACCTGGCTGCTGCTCGAACGTCATGCTCGTCGCAATGCCGAGGTCGACGCCCGCAACCGTCTCGCCGAGGTCATCCATCTGAACCGATCGGCCGAAGCCGGGGCGCTGTCGTCGTCGTTTGCGCACGAGCTGAGCCAACCGTTGGAAGCCATCATGCTCAGCGCGGCCACCGCCGAGCGCCTGCTGGCGCCAGGGGCACCCGAGACCGCCCGGCTGCGGGAGCTACTGGCGGATATTCGCGAGGCCGACGGGCACGCCGTCGACATCGTCCAGCACTTGCGCAAGCTGGTAAAGCGCAGGAGCGAGGTCGAGTTGCAGGAATTCGACCTCAATAAAGTGATCGCCAATGCCGTGCGCATTCTTGCCCCCGAGGCGAGAAAGCGCAACGTTACCTTGCGCGTTAATGCCAAACAGCAGGCCCTCACCGTACGCGCCGACCCGATACACCTGCAACAGGTGATCCTGAACCTGGCCAGCAACGGCATGGACGCCATGGCCAATGCCCCGCCGGGCGATCGCACCATCACGATCCAAACTGCCTCGACTGGCGCGGCCTGCGTTGAGGTGTCGGTCAGCGATTCGGGAACGGGCATTCCCGAGCACAAGCTTGCCGAGATTTTTGACACCTTCTATACGACCAAGGCCCACGGCACCGGCCTCGGGTTGTCGATCGCGCGCACCATCGTCGAGACCTATGGGGGCAAGATCTGGGCGGAAAATCGCCACCAAGGCGGGGCGGTCTTTCGTTTCACCCTGCCGCTGCTGGGCTAGCAAACGCCAGCCGCTTTGGCTCAAGACCGCCGATTGGGCATGGACAGCACCTGCACGCCCGCCGCGATTTGTCGAGGTTTTAGGCTCGCCTCAGGGGATCAGGTCCAATCGCAATGCTTCACATGCCGCGTGCGCGCGATTGAAGGCGTCGAGCTTGGCTTGCGCCTTTTTCAGGTGACTGCGGACCGTCTCTTCGCCAATCGCAAGCTCCTTGGCGATTTCGCCGGTCTGCCGGCCCACCGATACCATGCGCAAGGCGGCAAGTTCCCGGGCGGTCAATTTTGGCAAGGATCCAATCCTGTCGATGTCCGCGCCCACCAGCTGCTCGAGGCGGAGCGCGGCAAAGGAGGCCGCCGCGGCAAGCAAAATGCGATGCGGCGGCGTCAGGATGTGCGACAGCTCCTTGCGCGACCAAAATACCATGATCCAGCGCCCGCCCACGCCATAGGTCAAGCCGTCGCGCATGCCGTACTTGAGAGCGAGCTCGACCGACCAGCGATCGGCGCCGATCGGATCGAACCAGCGCGTAAGCTCGGTCCAGGTAAACGAGGCCAAACTCGACTTGGCGAGAAAAATCGCCGGCGTGAAGTGCGATTTCGCGAGCACCTTGTGCTCTCGCCACCAGCCATCCGGCACGTCATGGTGCAGGAAGACCGATTTACCAAGCTCGACGGCGTCCCAGTCCAGTGATTTGACCGGCAAACGCATCGCTCCAAGCACGTTCAGCGGCAGGCCGGAGGTGGACACCGTGTGCAAGGCGTTGAGCACATCCTCCGGTCTGTTCAATTCCCCCGCGCCGTGCGCGAAGTCTGCCAATCGCCCGTGCAGGTCGTCAGAAGACTTGGCGAGAGCCTTGTTGATCGCCAAATGTGTCATGGGTCGCCTCGAAAGCCATGGGGTAGTCCCCCGGGCTTTTCTGCGCCGGATCGCCACGCCGCAACATCCGGAAAAACCCCAACAGCGCCCGCCGGCAATTTACTCCGTTAGCTGACCTATTCTTGACGTTCGGCGCGGCGAGCTCACCCTCGCGGCGAATATCGGCGGCCTTGCAACCAGTTTGGCGTCGGTCTCACCCTTTTTGGTGATCCGCACTGGCCGCGCCTGCCCCCACCTGCTCGACCGTGCGGTAATCCCCGAGAGCTTTCAAGATGGGCGCCTTTGGCTTTTTTCTGCTTCTGATCGCGACCTTCACACTGTCCAGCGCCGCGCTGCTGGTGGGTGGTCTGGTGAACGAGCGCAAGCCGAAAGCTTCGCCAGCCGCCGCCCAGGGCGCGCACCCGCTCGCAACGCCAGACCGAACGCGAGACTAGCTCGAGACTTGACTTCAGACTTGGGGACGAGTGCCGCGCATTAACCCCTAGGTGCTGACGACGGTACCCCGATCGACCAGGGGCGCGCCGCCCACGCACCGGTGCTCAGCGCAGAAACTCCGCGACGAATGCGATCAAACCTTGCCCGCACATCGCGGCCGGCCCATAGGTGCAGGCGAGTTCAAGGGAGCCACGCCACATCATCTCGATGGCGACGTAAAGGATGATCAGCAGCCCGATCCAGGTGATCCAGGGAAAGCGCGCCAGCAGCTTGGCGATGTAGTTGGCGGCAACGGCCATCAGCACGACGGCAATGGCGAGACCGACAACGAGCACCCAGGTATGCCCCTTGGCGGCACCTGCAACGGCAAGCACGTTGTCGAGCGACATCGAAACATCGGCCGCGATAATTTGCACCAGCGCCGCCCGAAAGCTCGGCCTCGCAACGGCCTCGCCGTTGGCGTGCGTAACGGCGGCGGCGCCGGCAGAGGCGGGCCTCGGCCCCCCTCTCAGCTCGCGATACATTTTCCAGCACACCCACAGCAGCAGGATGCCACCGGCAAGCGTTAGGCCGACGACGGCGAGGATCTGCACCGTCAGTGCCGCAAAGGTGATACGCAGGGCGACAGCACCGGCGATCCCCCAAAAAATGACCTTCGCCCGCAGCTCAGGAGCCACCCGCGAGGCGGCAAGCCCCACGACGATTGCGTTGTCGCCCGCCAGCACCAGGTCGATCACGATCACTTGCGCAAGCGCAATCAACTCGGAATGCATCGTCTCCATTGCCTCTCCTGATGCGGGCCTGTGCGAGGCGGCGAACGGCCGCCCTTGGTGTTGACTGGGGCGCTAACGCGGCACGTCATTGCTACTGCCGGTCCATCACCCGACGGGTACAGCAGGCATGGCCGGAGATGCTCCTCGCCTCGCGGTCACTGCGGTCTCTGGGCCAACCTGGACGAGATCTCGTCCAAAACCGCCACAGCTTCGCCCGCATCGCCGAGGATGCCGGCCGCGAAACCGAGAAAGACCAGGGCGCAAGCAACCTCCCATGCTGCCGAAGGCGTGCTGGTCAGGCGTGAGCCAGACAGATAGAGGGCGGCCGCCGAGACGAAGCCGGCGCCTACCATGGCCAGGCTCAGCGTCGGCAGGATGAGCGGCGCTGGCAGCTGGCTCGCCAGCAGCAGCCAGCCGGCGGCGACCGCACTCGCAAGCACCCACAGCAAACCACGGCCGCCTGACGCGTCGCGATCGGCGCGCGGGTAAGCAAACGTCCTCGGGCTCGGCATTCTCGACCGCCTCTGCATCGGCATGCGGCGAACTCGCCGCATGCCCGCAAGGCTAGCTGCAGTAATGGCAGCCGTTTATTCGTAACGCTCGGGTAGTATTTCTACGGGGCCATTATTTCTACGGGGCCATGCGGCCCAGGCGAATGGCCCGCCGCACGAGCACGGCCACACTCTCGGCCTGCATCTTTTCCATGACTTGCACGCGATAGCTCTCAACGGTGCGCTGGCTGATGCCGAGCCTCAGCGCAATCGCCGCACTTGTGAAGCCCTCGACCACGAGGTCCATCACCTCCCTCTCACGCGGCGTCAGCCGTTCGAAACGCTCGCGCAGATCCTCGAGCGACTGGTCCCGCGACAAGGTGTCGAGGGCACGGGCGAAACATCTGTTGATTGCCGCAAGAAGATGCGCATCGTCGATCGGCTTCTCGATGAAGTCCTCCGCCCCAGCCTTGATGGCCGCAACCGCCATCGGCACGTCGGCATGTCCGGAAATCAACACCACCGGCAGGGCAATGCCACGGCGCGCCAGCTCCCGCACCAACTCGATGCCATCCATGCCGGGCATGCGCACGTCGGCAACGATGCAGCCGGCAGCTGCGGCCGAGCCCCGCGCCAGGAAGGCATCGGCGGAAGGGAAGCTTTCGACCCGATAGCCAAACAGGCGCAACATTTCGGCCAGCGCCTCGCGCACGGCTTGCTGATCGTCGATAAGATAGACGCCGGCTGTGGTCACGGCGGGGTTTGCCCTGGCGTTTGCAAAGGTAGCGAAAACCGCAGCTCGGTGGCACCCTTCACACTGGAGTGCAGCCAAATGCGCCCGCCATGTGCCTCGATGATTGAGGCACAGATCGACAGGCCGAGACCCAGGCCGTCCTTTTTGTGCGAGGTTTGCGGTTCAAACAGCAGCCGCCCTGCCTGGGGGCCGTCGCCATTGTCGACGACGCCGACCTCGATGCCGGGTTCGCCAACCGACAGCTGCGCACTGACGCCGATGCGGCCGTCGCTGCGGCCGCTTTCCGTGATCGCCTCTACCGCGTTGTGGATCAGATTCAGGACCACCTGCTGGAGCTGGACGCGATCCCCGAAAACCGGCGGCAACATCTGCTCGACGGCGAGCTCGATCGCAATATGCTTCGCGGCCGCATCCGGCCCGGCCAGCATCAGGGCATCGTCGAGAACGTCCCCAATCGCCAGCGTGCTGAACCTCGGCTGGCCGCGGCGCAGGAATTCGCGCATGCGACGCACGACATCGCTGGCATGGTCGATCTGGGCGATCAGAACGGCAAGATTGCCGTCGGCGCGGCCGCTATCGGCGGCAGGCGACCGCAGGATCTGCTGCACGGAACGCGCCAGGGCGCGCGCGGCCGTCATGGGTTGATTGATCTCGTGCGCCAGGGCCGAGGCCATGCCGCTCACCACGTTGATACGCGCGGCCCGCGCGGCTTGTGCCTGCATTTCCTTGAGCCGTGCCTCGGCCTCGTCGGCAGCCCGATCGGCGCGCTGGCGCTCGCTGACGACGACGCCAATGAGCAGTCCGGACGTGGTCAACGCCAGCATCACCACCTGAAACTCTGTGAAGGCTGCCGCGTCGTATCCCGATCGGTGCAGCAGTACCACAAGGCCGAGTTGGGTTGCGGCCAACGCGGCGCAGGAGCCATCGATACCGTAGCGCAGCGCCGCGGCAACGACGGGAAGAAAGAGCAGCGACAGAAACTTGTAGTTGGCGCCCGTGCCAACGCTCACGCTCAGCCACAACGTGCTCATGACCACGATCGCGTAGAGGATCAACGCAGGCAAGGCCTCAATCAGCGCGCGCGACGTCAAATCGGGCCAGCGCAGGGAAAGCCGCAAGATGAGGGGCGTGATGACGGCGATGCCCATGATATCGCCAACAAACAGGGGCAGCGACGATTGGGCAAGGTCGCCGGTCGTCAGCTCGTCGGCGGCGAGCAACAGCGCGCTCAGGAGCGCGGTCGATACCGCCGCCGCCACAATGCCCGCGGCGAGCAAAAGCAGAATGTCGCGTACGTGGTTGAGGCCGTGATCGAAATGGAAATAACGCCGGGTCGCCGCAGCCGCCGCGGCAAAACTGCCAGCGAGCAGCGCGGCCATGGCCAAAACGATGGCCCACGGCAGCTCGGTGCGCACAAGGAAGACTTCCGCCATCACCACGCCGGCAAACAAGACAAGCCCGTACATCAGGCCTTTCAGGAGCATCACTGCAAAGATGAGCCCGAGCGCTGGGTTCCACGGCGTCACCGGGATACCCTTGTGCTCATGAATGAAGCTCGCCCATTCCAGCGCCAAGTAGGCGAGCAGGAGAGCGATAACGCCAACGGCGGCCCTGAAATGCTGCGCAGCGACGAGCCCCTCTCCCCGGGCTCCAGTTCGGAGCAGCCTGAGCTTGCTGCTGCAAGCGGTCGCGATCTGCCTTGGCAAATCCTCGATGCTCAAGGGGGCCTCACCGCGCCTGCTCGCGAGCGCGTCGTCTTCTTGCCTCGTCGTCCTGCCTACCAGGCACTGCGAGGCCGATGCTTAAGCCGTGCTTGACGCTGCCGGCGCCAACCGGAACGGCGAGCCTCGAGGACCGTGCTCGCGACCATCTCCTTCCCCGGCGGCAGGCGCCGGCGGAGGACGAACACACCCTCAAATCCGGCTGCTCCCAGGGTCGAAACATCACGAGGCACCAGTGTAGCTTTGCCCGCTACCAGCAGCAATTCACCAGCGATCAAGATGGGCGCTCGTGCCGCAGGCCGGCCGCCATACGGGCCGCCGGCAATGGGATGCCGTGATCATCCCACTTGAAGGGGCCCCTCGTGGCCGCCGCTGACGGGCCTCCCCCGCTTTGGCGTCATAAGCGGGCCGGGCCGCGACAGGCCTACCTCCCTGATCTCCTCCGCGGCGACGTTGGCGGCCCATTCAAGCCGTGCCGTCGTCGCCGCGATCATGGCTCTCGTTGTTGTTTAGGAACCTCAAAACCAAAAAAACCAATGCCGCCAGCATCAGTCCGATCAGAACAAGCGACCATAAAAACCAGTCCGGCACTCAGGCTGTCCACTCTTGCCGCTGCCAAGGACAGACCAGCCTGTGCCGGCAGGCTGCGTGATGGACATCCCACGTTTCGTCGTATGTGTTTGTCTCGGGCCGCTACGTTCGGCGCTTTTGGCGGTCGCCAGCGCCTCCCACGGGGACGATAGGAGCCCCTTGCGCGGCGTCATGTTCCTTACCTACAACGGTATTTGCTGGTGCCAAGGTAGGGGGCTGGAGGAGCGCCATGCCGACGTGGATAGAGGCTTTGCGGTGCCCGAACGTAAAGGGCCTGCCCGATGACGTTGTGCACACCTTGCACCGTAGCATCGTCGACATCGTTCGCATGCGCCGAAGCATTGAACGCACGGATAAAGCGCTCGAGCTTTCCATGCTGGCGGCCTTCGAAAGCTGCGAGCTCTTAAAGCGGGTCCGCTATCACGGTCTTGGCGGCTCGCGATAATCCGGCCCCCAAAGATCGAGATTTTGCGGTCGCCTGTGGAAGCTTGACCTTGGCTGTTTTCGCCGCGGGTCTCTACCGTGCCGCGCCGGCTTCCTGGCCCACACAAGCCGGCTCTCAATAAGCGGCGCTCAGCGGCGCCGTTTGTAGTCCAGCGCCATCCTCTGCAACGCGGCGCGTTTCAGAACGCCGACCTCGCGACTATCCTCAGCGGCAATCGAGAGCATGGCCTTGGCCAACCGCAGGCGTGCTTTCTCCACATCCCCCGGTTCGTCACCGAAGTTGAGGGCGATCTCTGCCCAGGCGGCATCGAAGGCCTCGCCGATCGCCTTCAAGGCCTCGGGACCGAACGACGCCCCGTCGATGAGTTGCCGGGCCTTCGTCTCTTTGCGCGTGGTTCCCGTCATGAGTCGTGCCATCCACTACCACGTCGCGGTGGTCGCAAGAATGCCACTTCGTATGCGATCCCCAAACTCGTGCATAGTCGAATGTTGGTCCTGGTGAACGCCAGCGCGCCAGATCCTCGTCTTCCGTGCCGTCCCCGTCGCTATCGAATTGCTGGGTGATGTCCCCCGATCACGTCGTCGTCGCCCACTGCTAGCCGCTCGAGCAGATGTCCCCTGGCCGGTCCCGCACCGCTCGCTTCTGAGTGCTTATCTTGCGTGTCACTGTTCGGCCGCTACGCGCCAGCCAGCAAAAAATCAGGATTTTCCCGGATTTCTTAACTGGCGGTCACAGGCTCAAATACTCAAAACCATCTGACTTGGCGCATCGATATTCCCCGGGGGGAGTGAGACCATGTTCACGCTTGCGCGACGACATTATCGGCGTTTGCCCATCATAGGTGTCTGCGCATGTGCTTTGTTCGTCGCCGTTCCCGTTCTGATGCAACCTGCAGCCGATGATAGCGGCAAAATCATCATCGATAAAAAAAACAGGGACCAGATACGGCTAACACCTGCGCAACAGGCGATCGTCGACAAGGTTACTCGGTCGCCGGAGACGGTCAGCGTGAGCGTCGTGGGCCTATCGGCCAAAGCACGCGATCAGGATGGTTATACCCGTTTCTACCTTCCCCTTGACGGGGGAAAGGAAATTGTACTCACGCGCACGCAACCTACCATCAAAACAGAGCGCGGGTTTACCTGGCGCGGTGAGGTTGAAGGTACCGGTGAACGGGCGGTGCTTATGCTTTGGGACGATGGTCATCTATCTGGATTTTTTGGGCACGAGGGTCGCGTCTTCATGGTGAGCCATGCGAGCGGCGAAATCCACACGATGGCTGAAATCGATCCCGGGAAGTTACCACCCGACCATGCTCCGACGTCTCAAAATAAGTCCGCCAGTGGGAGTTCGCCACCAGCTCATCCTGAGCCCGACGTTACCCCCTTCGCGGAGGCAGATCGCGGGGCTTTGGAAGCAAAGAGCATAACGATCGACGTGATGATGCTCTACACAAAGAATGCTGCCGATCACTACATAGGTGACCCTGCCGATTTGCTTGAACTAGCCATAGAGCAGGCCAACGAGACGTTCAGGAACAGTGGTCTCGGCAACATCAAGTTGCGCCTCGTGCATACCGAAGGCATCGAATACGACGAGTCGGACGATGACCAGTTCAACCACCTCTACCGACTAGTGGATGGGGAAGGCGTTTTCAAGAATGTGAGAAAGCTGCGCAACGAGAACCGCGCAGACATCGTCGGCCTCGTTCTGCACAGCCCGACAGGTTGCGGTTTGTCGACCCGTGTTGGTGCAGACGCCGAAGAGGCCTTTTTTGTTGTACACCACGCATGCGCCGCGATCACGTACTCACTCGCCCATGAGGTTGGACACATTCTCGGGACTAGACACGACCGCACGGTCGACACAAATGAGGCGCCATTTCCATATGGGCATGGCCACGTCAATGGCAGCAAATGGCGCGACATGATGAGCTACAGAGAAGGATGTGGAGGCTGCCCCCGCATTCCGTTCTGGTCAAATCCGCGAGTGTTGTATCGGGGCGAGCCCACAGGCACGGCCGCCAGCGACAATGCAAGGCTCATTTTGGAGCAGGCGGAGCGCGTTTCGAATTTTCGCTAACGCAAGTCTCAAGGCTAATCCAATCCGCGCCGCTCCTGGCGCAAAGCGTCAGTGTTCAGGTCCATCGGCAACGGTCCAAGGCGGGCCTCGCCTGACCCGGCGCAGGGCGGGTGTGGGGGTCGTGTCGCCACGATGCTTGATGCCGTCGCCGACCGTCTTTGCGAGCATCACCAACCTGACCTTCCGAAATGGTCCGCGAGAATGACCAGTGGTATTCGGTTTTCGTGCGCCAACTGGCGAAGCAGTCTAGGCTACTAAGTTCGCCTGAATCTTCCGACGAAATGCGTTCGGCTTTGCAACCAACTGTCGATCTAAGAGCATATTACGACGCCTGATGTTGATCCTCCGCAACGGTCTACCCAACCTAGTCCCTTTGAAAGTTCTTTAGCGCGAGCATGATATTCAGAACCAGCAACCCATAGATCATGAAAACCACCATCGCACCAAGCACCTCAATTGCTCCTAATTGAGCGACAGAACAGGAGGATTGGAGCACTGAGAGACCTGCGCAGGCAGCAAGTGCAAAGCTAACTGCAGCTAACAACGGAACCAGCCATCGCATGTCTACCGCGCTTGCCCGGATGTGTTGGGGTCGAGGCAACAGACCCGATTTAGCTTTTTCATGCCTTCCCCTATATGGGGGACTAATTTGATGCGGAAACTGGCATTTACCCTGAAGTGCAGGGGAGCCTTCCTTGATCCAGTGTGGAGGAGAGCCCCCGTCAAGCTGTGACCGTGCTCTTCGTTGACCAAACCATGGCCGAGTTGTGCTTGGGCGGTTGTCAATCAACGCTGAGCGGGATTGTGAAATGAAACGCGGCGCCACCCTCTGGACAGTTCTCAACCCAAATCCTGCCGCCATAGGACTCGACGATCGTGCGCGCGATCGATAGTCCGAGGCCGGTGCCATGTTCCTTGGTCGTATAAAAGGTCTCGAAAATCTCGCCAATCTTCGCGTACGGGATGCCAGGACCGCTGTCGATCACGGCCACCCACGCCGCGGACTGGTCGAGCAGTGTTGTTCGAACAACAACGCGCCGCGCATCCGGTGGGATATCGGCCATTGCGTCCATCCCATTCGTTGCCAAGTTCAGCACGACCTGCAGCAGATGCACCGGATCAGCTCTGACCACCAGCGGCCCTTTGTGGCTTTCAGCAAGCAGGACAACTTGTCTGTGGTTGGCTTCAGTTGAAAGAATGCTCAAGGCATCCGCAATCACCGCGTTCAATTCGGTCTCTTGTTGAATCTCGGGATCGCTTCTGCGCTTGAGTAGTGTTCGAGACTGTTTGATAATCGCCGCGGCGTGGTCATTGGCGCGGCCAATCTCGGTCACGGCTTCCTTTATCTTACCGAGTTCTGGGCGGTCACTGCTGAGCAAGTTTTCAGCCATTTGGACATTGAGTGCGATTGATAACGTTGGCTGACCGAGGTCGTGCGCGAAGGATGCCGATAGCGCACCGGCTTCGGCTGCGCGACTGAGGTGAAAGACCTCCAGCGAAAGCTTGCGGGATCTTGTCTCGGCCCTACGCCGCCCTAGTCGCTCGAACAGCAGCCATGAAATCATTGCAGACTGCACGAGCAGCGCCAGGAGGATGCTTGTTATCTGCCAGCGGTAGCGCTCCCACACCGTCGGTTCACGAAAGACGACTTCGCTGCCTGCCGGCAAATGCTTTTCGCTAATAGCCCAACGTTGCATTTCCCGCCAGTCGAATTTCGGTGTTGAAAATTTGATGGATGGAATTTTGATGTTACTTGGCTTCTCGCCCCCCAGGATGCGAACCGCAACGGCAGCTGTCTGCCGGCTAGTGTCGAGCACCCTCAGAAACGGACCGCCGACTATCTCCCGGCCAAAGAAGGATTCGTCATAAGAAAAAATTGGCGCATTGCTTACTGCATGAAGCCTCGCCAACGCACTGTTCCCTTCATGCACAATCCCTGCCGCATCGACAATCATCAACTCCCAGAAGACCGCGGAGCGAGGCGGAAGCGCTGCGGCGTGCTTGAGCAAATCATCGAACGACAAATTATCGGTCCAAGTAACTGAAACCCGGTTTTCGAGAGGCTTCACTGCCTTGGCAATCTCCTCTTTCCAAAACTGCTCAATGGGAGAAGTGCCGACCACTACCGTCACATTTTTCGTATCCGGCAAGACTTGCAGGATGTTCTCGATGGCACGAAGATAATCTATTCGAACCGGTACAACGGCGTCATGCTCGGACAGCGTGGAGAATTGAACGCGACGCTCGTCCACCGC
>Ga0081540_1000759_pt1 | contig 29736 bp, 27 predicted proteins | sample TabmetS2T1R1_FD_71024 | JGI IMG/M metagenome (GOLD analysis project Ga0081540, IMG submission 71024) | Tabebuia heterophylla rhizosphere microbial communities from the University of Puerto Rico - S2T1R1 | ecosystem: Host-associated > Plants > Roots > Rhizosphere ...
ATAAACGGCGAGATGAGCCGGACGTTCTCCTTGGGGATGCCCAGCGTCTTTGCCATGTCGCCGACGCTCCAGTCGACCATCTGGTTGGAGGTCCAGAGCGTGAGCTTGTCACCTTCCCACGCGGCGATGGAGGCGTGCGGCTCCATCATGGCGTGGGCCTGATCGGGCGTTGTGTAGGTGGCATCGAGTTGGACCGGCGCCGAGGCGAACGCCCTATCGAAGTCGCCGACGGCCGTGTCAGGCGGCCCGCCGGTTATACGAACCGGTGTGCCGGTATCTTTCACAGCCGCGAGGTCATATTTGCCTTCGGTCCGGACATAGTTGACCTTGAGTAATTGCGCGGCCGCGCGGGCTTGCTCGAAGCTCTCCGCCACCACGATGGCGATTGCCTGGTGATAGTGGTCAACGTCGGGGCCGCCGAGCAGCTTGGCAGTGTTGTAGTTTCCTTTGCCAAGTTTCCCGGCGTTTTCCGCCGTGACGATGGTCAACACTCCGGCCGCAGCCTTGGCGGCGCTCTGGTCGATCGATGCGATCCGCCCCTTGGCGATGGCGGAGCCAACTACAAAACCATAGGCCTGGTTCGGCACCACACCGTGCCGGTCGTAGGCGTAGGGTGCGCTGCCGGTCGTTTTGAGTGGCCCGTCAATGCGGTCGGTCGGTTTGCCGACCACCTTGAGCTGATCGATGGGATTGGCGGTTGCTGGTGCGTCGAATTTCATGGCTCAGCCCCTTGCTTCCGTCAGCACTGCGCCAAGTGTGCGCTCCACCAGCTTCAGCTTGAACGCGTTCTCGTGGGTCGGCCTCGCGTCGGCGAGCAACTGCGCGGTTACGGCGCTGGCACCACGCGGCAACGCCGCTTCGGCCGCCTCGATGCGCCATGGCTTGTGAGCCACACCGCCGAGAGCGATCCGTCCGGTCCCGTCGTTCTGGATGATCGCACCCACAGACACGAGGGCGAAGGCGTAGGACGCCCGGTCGCGCACCTTACGGTAGATGTGCGTGCCGCCAAGAGGCCTGGGCAGCGTCACTGCGGTGATGAGCTCGCCACGCTCTATCACGGTCTCAAGGTGCGGTGTCTCGCCCGGCGCCCGATAGAACTCGGCGATGGGAATGCTCCGCGCGGAGCCATCTGAGCGCACCGTTTCCACCACCGCGTCGAGCGCGCACAGTGCTACGGCCATGTCGCTCGGATGGGTCGCAATGCACGCATCGCCGACGCCCAGCACTGCGTGCTGGCGGCTGAACCCGCCGATAGCCGCGCAGCCACTGCCGGGCTGGCGTTTGTTGCACGGCATATTGGTGTCATAGAAATACGGGCAACGCGTGCGCTGGAGCAGATTTCCAGCGGTTGTCGCACGGTTGCGCAGCTGACCCGAGGCACCTGCCAGGAGGGCGCGCGCAAGCAACCCATAGTCGCGGCGCACGCGAGGATCGGCGGCGAGATCGGTGTTACGCACCAGGGCGCCTATGCGCAAGCCGCCTTCGGGCGTTGTCTCTATCTTATCAAGCGCGAGGCCGTTGACATCGATCAGATGCGCCGGCGTTTCGATCTGGAGCTTCATCAAGTCGAGCAGGTTGGTGCCGCCGGCGATGAACTTGGCTCCTGGTGTACGCGCCGCAGCTGCTGCGGCTGCGGTGGGCGATGTTGCGCGCTCGTAGGTGAAGGGTTTCATGCCTTCCTCCCGGACACCTCGGTGATGGCGTCGACGATGTTGGAATAGGCGCCGCAGCGACAGATGTTGCCACTCATGCGCTCGCGAAGCTCGGCCGCCGTCACTTGCGGCTTGGCCGTCAAGTCTCCACTCGCGTGACTCGGGATTCCTGCCTTGACCTCGTCGAGAACCGCCACGGCGGAGCAAATCTGCCCGGGGGTGCAATACCCGCACTGGTAGCCGTCGTGCTTGACGAACGCGGCCTGCATCGGGTGCATCTTCTCTGGTGTGCCCAATCCTTCGATGGTCGTGATGCTGTCGCCCCCGTGCATGATTGCGAGAGTCAGACAGGAATTAATCCGACGCCCGCCGACGATCACCGTGCAGGCGCCGCACTGACCGTGATCGCAGCCTTTCTTTGTGCCCGGCAGCTGCAAGCGCTCGCGTAGGGCATCGAGGAGGGTGGTGCGTGTGTCGAGCTCAAGCTCGCGCGCCATGCCGTTGACGGTCATTGAGACCTTCGACACGGAAGGCGACTCGATGATGGCGCCAGGGGCACTGGTTGCCGGTGCTTGCGCTTTGCCTGCGGGCGGTGCAGCTGTTAGCGCCGCCGAGGCCGCGGCTCCGATCAACAGGTCACGGCGCGACGGCGCGAGGTCTCGGGGAGTTCGCATGTCGTAATCCCAATCCTTTCTACGAACGCTCCACAGAGCGTCCGCTTGGCATGTGCAAGAGCCTGTCCTTCGAGAAAACGTCGCCGCCCGTAGAGAAGTTGCTGCGGCGCGGTAGCCGAGATGAATTGTTCTAGTCGGTGATCTACTCGTCTGACCCACAAGGCCAAGGCGAGCCGCAACAAGCAACGGCACACGCGGCAAATCGCGCCCGGCTTGCCCACGCGAGTTTCGGCACCCCAATCCACCTAGTCTCCATTGCCGCCTCAGCCTTAATGGCCGCGATGGTTAGGCAATCTAGGAACCGGCGCGAAATGTGATTAGATGGCAAAATCCGCATGCGGCTATGAGCAGGATTCATAAATGCGCCGGCAAGACATCAATGATTTGCTGGCCTTTCTTGCGGTTGCGCGGGAAGGCAGCTTCACCAAAGCAGCGGCAAAGCTTGGCGTGTCGCAATCTGCATTGAGCCATACGATGCGCGGCCTCGAAGAGCGGCTTGGAGTTCGCTTGCTGACCCGCACCACACGCAAGGTTTCCGTCACCACCCCAGGTGAGCGGTTGGTTCGAAGCCTTGGTCCACGCTTCGAAGAGATCGAGGCCGAGTTAGATGCACTAAGTGAACTGCGCGAGAAGCCGGCCGGCACCATCCGCATCACAGCTGGCGAACACGCCGCTGTTGCGATCCTAGAACCTGTGCTGGCGAAGTTTCTTCCCGGCTATCCAGACATCCACGTCGAGATCATCGTCGACTATGGGCTCACCGACATCGTTGCCGAGCGTTACGATGCGGGCGTGCGACCCGGCGAGCAAGTTGCCAAGGACATGATCGCCGTGCCGATCGGACCGGACATGCGCATGGCCGTCGTTGGTGCGCCTTCATACTTTGCGAGCCGACCAAAGCCGAGAAAGCCACAGGACCTCACCGTGCACCAGTGCATCAATCTTCGCTTGCCGACTTACGGCGGCCTTTACGCCTGGGAGTTCGAAAAACGGGGGCGGGAGCTGAAAGTGCGCGTCGAAGGACAACTTGTGTTCAACAATCTCGCCCTGAGACTGAAATCCGCTCTCGCGGGGCTTGGGCTCGCGTACCTGCCTGAGGATCAAGTCCGGAGCCATGTCGCCGACGGACAGCTCGTCCAAGTGCTGGACGATTGGTGCCCACCCTTTTCGGGCTACCACCTGTACTATCCTAGCCGCCGGCAACTCACGCCTGCCTTCTGCCTACTGGTCGATGCTCTCCGATATCGAAGGTAAGCGCTGACCGTCGACGAATCGTGGCCAGCGCAGAGCCCCGACGCTCCTCGCCCGCGCCGACGAGGTGATTGAATAGAGCGTAATCAGTCCACGTGGTTTGCTGCGGTGCGTGGGTCTCTTGGCACTGAGTTGCGATCGCCTGATACCGAAAGCAGTTCAGAAACGAGCGTCAGATTTCTTCGATTCTTCTTCGCCTTGATATTCTTGTTCCAGGCAATCGAGGGCAGCCGGTAGAAACAATTACAGACGACGGTCGCTCGGCCCGCGATATCGCCGAATGCAGATTCTTGAGCTCGTTCTGAGCTTACTCGCACGCCTCCTTCGAGACCGTGGTGCGCTCAATCTTGTCCTCAATCTCGTCCCCGCGGCTCGTCCGTTTCCGCTGTTCATTGCCAAAAATCCATCGTCAAAGATCTTGCGTCCAGCAAACTCATCATCAAGTGACGGATGCTGTGTTTGGTGAGCCCCGTTTGTTAAGGGATTTGGCGACCGTGGTGCGCGAATGCCCTGCAACGCGACTCGCGAGAACAACCCTCGGGCGATTGTGCCAATGGCCTGCCTGGCAAGCAGCTGGTTGGTTGCGGGAACCTAGGATTGCTGACAGCAGAAAGTCTGCTTGTTTATTTGCGATCAGGTGCAACAAACAGCGCAACAAACCAGAAACTCGACCCACACAAATCTATGCGTTTTCAATAGGTTATGAGGCTAGTAAAGGTGGGCATCGCCACCCTACGGGGCGCCAGCTAAGTTATTGATATTGTTGAGTTTTTTCAGGGAATGACGTCAATTGCTGCGCACGAGATGCAACAAACGACGCAACAATCCGACGATGGGCCGTAGGTGAGCGTCTGCCAAAGAACTTCATCAGCAGCGTTCATCGACGCGGCCCTGGCGGAGAGAAGGGAAAAAAATGCATGTCGAAGCGTGGGGCCATCTGGGCGATATGCATCAAAGCCTCTTCCCTTGCCACGTCTGCGAACGATCCGGAACGCTCGGCTTGCGCGACCGCATCGAGGAATTCCTGGTGGAGCTGGGTTGATATACTCAACAAGCGAGCGGGGTTTGCCGTCCTATTGTAGAAGGCATGGGGCGTATTGATCGGTACAATCACGGTCTCGCCGCTTGAGCAGGCAACCCATTCTTCGCCATCAGCAGTGATCCGCAGAAAGTCGACCGTGCCTCCGAGGATATGGAAGACCTCGCCACACGCGTGGCAATGCAACGGCACGCCGTCGCCCGGTTTCAGCACCTGCTCGTACATTGAGAAGGCATAGCCGGTCTCGTCGCCCTTGACCTTCCACGTCAGGCGCACGCCCGCCACATCAAAGACCTCCCCTCCTTCTGCTCCGACAATGCGTAAGCCAGTTCCCAATGGGATCTCGTGAACGTTGCTCATGGTGATCTCGTGAAAATGATCGGCCCATACTCGGCATTGAGCCGTTTGCTGGCCGACGCGGGCGTCGCATCCGCAAGTCTCGCGATGATGTCCGCGATTTCGTCCTTTCGTGGCGATGTTGGTCGTGAGTTGATCAGGTCGACGATAGCCTGGGCGGCCAATTCGACGGCCCGATCCGGCGGTTTGTTCATTGGTTCGACTCCTGCGTTTCGGTTCAATGTCCACTCCGTATCAGGTCGGCGGCGCGCTCAGCGATGGCGATGACCGGCGCATTGGTGTTTCCGCGAATGACAGTGGGAATGGTCCGGCCGCTCCCCCCATCTCCGCTGCAAGCGGGGATGAACCAGGAGTAAGGAGCAAGCCCATGCCGCGCAAGTTCACCACCGAAACCATTGCCACACTCGGGATCGATATTGGTAAGAACGTCTTCCCCGCCATGATGTCACCTTGGTTGCAAGCGGGAGGAGCACGACATCGTCGCCGTTGAGCGAAACGCGTGATGTGGATCGGATTCCAACGGATGGAAGACCTCGTCGCACGAGCGTGATGAGTGGTGAGATGTATTGCTGCTGGCGACTGGTCGACGACCACTTCAGGTCACGATGCAGCGACATCGTCGATGAAGCTTCCAAGTAGTCCGTCAAAAATGTCCGGGGCTTCCCAGAATGGCGCGTGCCTCAATCCCTGGAGGCGATGGCATCGCCCTCGCCACAGGTTCGCATATTTCGGAGCCTCGAGATAATCGAGGTTGATAAGCGGATCTTCGGCGCCATTCACGACCGCCAATGGAACCGACGAATTCTCGACGAGACAGCGCTGATCTATGCCTAAGCCCGCACGTGCGGCTTCAAAAACCGTCTTTCGTGCTAAGCCGTCGGCGCGTGCGATTGCGCGTCGAAACGCAACCGGTACCGGTGCGCCGAAGATTGCCTCACCGAAAGCATCGATTTCAGCTGGGCTAAGATGCTGCTGTCCGGCCAGCTTCATGTGCGGGGTTCGGATGAACCCTTCGGCCATGTTGTTCCGGCTTACGGGTGGAGCTCCACTGATGAACAAGCCTTGATGCCGGAGAATTGCGGTACCATTTCCAGTGCGATGTGACCGCCAAGCGACCAGCCGACTACCACGACCTCGCTGAGCCCGAGCAGGTCGAGCACCTCGATCGCCGCATTGGCCAGACCAGGACGTGTATAGGTGCGGCACGCGTTGAGAGCATTGCTGGAATCCCCATGACCAGGCAGATCAAGGGCAAAAAGGCGATACTTCCCGAGAAGAGCACCACTAAATTGCTTGCGAAAAACCTCGCGCGAAAGCGAATTTCCGTGGATCAGCAGAACTGGCAGGTTGCCGTGTCCGGCTTCCTGCACAACGATCGACCCGTGCGAGGTTGGTAATTGATGTAAAGCGGTCATTGCTGGGACACCTCGGGCGCCATTTTTCGCGGTCCAGTTGCCAACGTCGCTCCCAAGCGCCGTCGGACGGCGATATGGGGCTGCCGCGAGGATGGGTCTTGAAGATTCTTGCTTGGATCGCCATCGAGCGATCGGGGGCGCGGAACTTGAGGGCGCGCCGTCCAAGAGCGACGCACTAGGTCCGATCAGCCGGTATATCGCGCAGCAAGTCTGCGCAAGTTGGAGGCCGCAGGTCTGATGTGCTCGCGGATTTTCGCAAGAATTGCCTGCTTCTCGACATCCTGCTCGCCGACCGCCGCTATGATCTTGCCAAAGCCGTCGAGTCGATTGCGATTTATCCAGTCGCGAAGCGTTGCTTCCTTACTCCAATTGCCTTCGTTCGTCATATTGGCGAGGGCCGTGCGCGGGAAGTCTTCGAGAGTGTCGGGTAGCGGCACAGTCGCGCAAAGCTGGTTCTTCGCTCTATCATCGCCATAGTGCGCCTCCACATAGGCGACGAGGGAGGCGCTGAACGCGGGTTGAGGCGCGCGGACGAGCTGTAAGACAATCAGATCGTCCTGGAAGATAGGCACCGGTGGGCGTCGCTCGACTGCTGAGGCGGTGCAGTCGATATAGAGCGCACCAGGGGCAATCGGGACGTGCCCCGTCTCGAAATGCAGGCCATCCCGCTCGATCGAGATGACACGCCCCTTGCGAACGATGTCGCGAATCTCCCGCAAAATGGCGACTTCACCGACCGAAATTGTCGCGTAGTTGCATCATGTCCGGTCGAACGTTCGGATCGATGCGGAGGACAATCCCGCCGGCCTCGAGCCGAGCAAACAAATCGTCCACGGAGGTCGCCTTGGCAAAAGCCTTCATCTGCGCCGCCAGGCCGCCGATGCTTTCAGCAAAGAACTCCGCACCGGGCTGTACGTGACGTCGATTGAGTAGCCAGGAGTCGCGCGACACAACCCAAGTGACACACTCTGCCGGCAGGTCGCAACCGAGGAGCCAGACACCCACGTCCATGGCGGTCTTGCCGGCCCCGACAATCACGTAGCGCTCAGGCGGCGCCCTCCTGGTGAGCGCCATATCGGGCAGTGCATTCGGCGGCACCAGATTGACACCGGATCCGACCTTATAGCGCGGCGTGTGGGTGGACGGCACGGAGGTGCCATAGTAGGTGGCGTCTACCGTCTTCTTGCGCACCGCCACGCGCGTTTCGATGCCGGACAGCACCGATACGCAGCGACCCTCCCCAATGTAATTCGTCATCGGAAGATACGTGACACGTCCGCTGGGCAGCAGCTTTCGCCGCATCACGGCGTCGAAGTAGCCACTGATCTCCGGTCCGGATGCGAGTTCGTACAGTCCGGCATTGATCCCCACGCTGTCCTTTCGCCCGCTCCCGAGCGTCATCGAGCTCACGCCATAGAAGGCGGAAGGCTGGTGTAGAGCGACGAACGAATAGGCGTCGTTCCAATGTCCACCTGGCTTTCCGTGGCGATCAACGATGGTGATGTGTGCATCCGTTTCCGACAACAGCGTATCGGCAAAGGCGAGGCCCACCGCACCACTGCCGACGATGAGATAGTCTGTACAGATGTCCCTCATCGCATCCTTCGTTCAATCGTTTGGTACGCGCTGGCACATCGAACGTTGCCCTAGGCCTTTTGCACCGGTCGGCACCTGGTTAGGGACCTGTCGACTGCAAGAAGGCCGCAGCCTGCTCACCGATGACAACGCAAGGCGCCATCGTATTGCCCGTAGGCACCCGCGGCAGGATGGAGGCATCCGCGACCCGCAGGCCGTCAATGCCGTGGACCTTCAATCTGCCATCGACCACCGAGGCGGCATCGCGACCCATTCTCGCGGTACCGCATTGATGCCAGAAGGTCCCGAGCCCGTTGCGAAAGAAGCGTTCCAGTGCATCGCGATTGCTGGCGGCCGGCATGATCTCCCGCACCGTGAACGGCCGCAGCGCGGCGGAATTGCCGATCTCGCGGGCGACGTCGAGTCCGTCCACCAGATCCTTCAGATCCTGGGGATCGCCGAGGTAATTCGCATCAATTTTGACCGGATCGTCTACAGCGGGCCCGGTCAGATGGATGCCACCACGGCTCTTGGGGCGCATCCCGATAACCATGGACCAGGAATCGGCTGACGGTCCGAGCAACGCGGCATTCTCTGGCGTGACGTCCGGCCCGCGGCGCGCAAACGTGTAGAAATTGGGCGCGTCGAGCGCTGCATTTGTTTTCCAGAAACATACGGTCTGACTTCTCGGCACACGGGGAAGCCCAGTGTCCTTACTTTCCCAGACACATCCAAATGCCACGTGATCATGAAGATTGCGCCCGACATCCGGCAGCTTCTGCAGCAGCGGGACACCGACGCGCCGCAACTCGTCCTCATCGCCGATGCCGGATTGCATCAACAGCTTCGGGGTCTGGATGGCGCCAAGGCAGACGACGACTTCACAGCCGGCTGTCGCACGCAGGTTTCTTTCCTGGCAACGGAACTCGACACCGGTCGCGCGGCAACGATCGAACAGAATGCGCGTCACCAACGCACCCGTGACGACCGTGATGTTCGGCTCGGCCATGCGGGGGTACAGATAGGAACGGAAAATCGACCGCCTTCTTCCTTCGTACACTGTCTCGTCGACGAAAGCGCACCCACCTGGAGCCTCCATCATGCGGCCGTTCGCATTCGGAAAACGCTGAAGGCCGGCCGATCCGGCGCCCTCGAGCAGCGCGGACGAAAACGCGCTGGGCTCGGCTGCGGGTTGCACGTGGACCACACCATCCCTGCCGCGATAATCTGGGTCGGCGGCTCCGGCCCAGGCTTCGATTCGACGCCGATACAGTTCGAGAACGTCTTCATAGCCCCACCAAGTATCTCCCGACTGGGCGGCGTAGAAATCCCAATCGGCTCGATGCCCGCGCGACCAAGTGGAGACGTTGATGCTCGAGCCGCCACCCAGGACTTTGCCCATGGAATACGGGATCGACCGTCCGTTCAGATGCGGATTCGGCTCGGCGACAAAACCCCAATCCAGCTCGCTGCCAAGCATCATCGGCCAGCGGTTCGGATTCGTGATCATGTCCGTCTCGTCGCTGCCGCCCGCTTCCAGCAAGAGCACGCTCACGTTCGGATTGGTCGCAAGCCTTGCCGCGACAACCGAGCCCGACGTACCTGCGCCGCAGACGATGTAGTCGAACTTTGCGGCCTCGATTTCGGAGCTCAACCTAAGCTGGTTTGCGCTAACGCGCTCGGCAAAACCGTCTTCACTACGTTCCATGGTATCGACGTCTCCGTGTCGGAAGCATCTCGCGGCCAGCTCAGGCGGCGCGACGACCGCGCCTTCGCGTCCGAGAGGCCACGCGCTCTTTGAGGCAACTGTGACGGCTCTCAGAAAGTGCTCTTCCCAGCAGCCGCGACGATATGCATTCGGCATCACGCCGAACCGTGATCGAAACCCCGTCGATGGCCCGGAAAGCCACCGCGATACCATCCTGTTCAGGCTGTCGTCGCTTTTGCCGCTTCATCGATTAGCGCGCTGACCTCCCGGGGCCTCGACGCCAGCGACGCGTGGCTGGCATCGAGCGTAATGATCTTTCTGGCGCCCAGCCGACCCGACATCCGCTTCTGATTTTCTGGGTGGATCATCCGGTCCTCGCTCGAAATCTGATACCAGGATGGCTTGTTCCTCCAAGCCGGTGCGGTGACTTTGTTGCCGAACGTGCTGCCAACCGGCGCCTTCTGCGTCACCGCCATCACCAGGGCCTCATCGGGAGGCAAATCCTGACAAAAGCTCTCGCGGAATTTCTGCGGATTGATCCAGACGTAACCGTCACTGTCGGGGGCGACATTGACAGCTCCGGCGGGCATAGGAGCTGCCTGCGCGATCTCACCGAGGCTCTCCCCGGCCTCCGGCGCGAACGCCGCAATATAGACCAGGCCTACGACGTTCGGCGCGTTGCCGGCTTCGGTGATCACCGCGCCACCGTAGGAATGACCCACCAGCAGCACCGGACCCTTCTGCTGCGCGATCATCTTTCGGGTGCGCTCGGCGTCGTCGGCAAGGGACGTCAGCGGATTCTCCACCGCGCGGACATTGGCGTACCCCATTCCCGCCAGTTCAACGATAACCTTGCTCCAGTGCGCGGCTCCGCCCCAAAAACCATGTACAAGTACGATCGTGGTCATGCTCGCTTTTCCTTTCGTTTGGCTTGAGCAGATCGAGAAATCTGCTCCGTCGCGAAACACTCGTTTTGTCGTACGTCCGATCCCTGCGCGGGTCGATTGCCTTTCGATGGATGTCTAATCTGGGTCAATCCCGAAACCGGGATAGTGCGGCAGCAGTTCTCCGGTCTCTTCGGGCGACAAGATTCTAATCCCATTGGCGGCTGCGACCCGCACGGCACGTGCAGGGTCGGAGATGGCGTGAGTGGCTTGATGGTCCGGCAGTCTCATGCTCGCCGCCGGTTCGCCCATGTCGATGAAATACCGGTCCAATCCCACGGCCCGCTCGCCGGTCGCTTGCACAAAAATCAGTGACCTGACGAATGGTGATCGAACATAGAATGCGTGGGCTTTGCCTTGGGGCAGGAAGGCGACTTCTCCCGCGCCAATTCTCAGAACTTCATTGTCACAGTAAAATTCCATCCTGCCTTCGAGCAGGTAGTACAATTCGTGTTCCCACTCGTGGACGTGCGGAGGCGGCTCATTGCCGGGCCGCGAATGAAACTCCATGAGCGCAAAGCGCCCTCCTGTCTCCTCGCCCTTGGCAAAGAGGGACATGATGCTCCCCATATAGGCCAGGCTCATTTTGGGACTGGATGACCGCTGAAATGCCGATGGCGCTGTAGAGCGTGCCTTGCTCATGATGCCTTTCCTTTGTCGTTCGGCCGTCAAAAGGGAGTAGGACCGATGGGGACCACGCCCAAGCCGCGGGCCACCGCAGACACATCGACGTCCTTGTCGCACGCTATAGCCCGCAAAACTTCCTCGACACCTCCGGGATAGGCGATCACCGCGATCCGCAGCAGCGCGGTTGTGCGATTGCCCCAGGCGTGGGGAACATTCTTGGGAAGCGTCACCAAGCTTCCTGCCTCCGCATCGAACACGCGGTCGCCAAGCGCGACACGCGCGACGCCTTCCAGCACAATGAGGTGCTCGTCCTCTTTTTGATGCATGTGGAGTGGCGTGCCGTCGCCGGGCGCGGAGACGATTTCAACGAACGAGTATACGCCGTTTGTTTCGGCCGCCGGCACGCGTATCAAGCAACGTTCGCCGGGCCTCGTTCGCAACCAGCCATTTTGCTCATTGTGATCCGGGAGAGAACTTGAAGATACCGAATGACTCATTTCTGTCTCCACTTTGGTTTTCGAGCGCTATCTCAGTCGCTTACGTTTCTCGCCAGACACCATTCGCTGCCATGCGCCTATCAGGCGATATCCATGCTCGGCCGAAACCGGCTAGGTGCTTATCTGGCATTTACCCTTCCCTCCGGGCCCACCACCTTCATGACAAATGCAGTCGGGCTCTCGTTCGGACCGAAGGGACCGGGCACCTTGTTGTTCACGGGCGGCAGGCTCTTGAGAAATGCCGCGATCGCGATTGCATCAGACGTCGTGAGGTCCGCAAGCGCGCGCCACGGCATGCCCGGGGCGAGTATGCGACCATCGGGCCGCACGCCAGTCTGCATCGCGGCAACGATCTGCTCGCGGGTCCAGTCACCTAAGCCAGTTTCCTTGTCCGGCGTCAGGTTGGACCCGTGGAACACCCCCAGACCCGGTATCTCGAACCCCACTTCGGATCCGCCAAGGAAGCGCGTCATGTCCGCCTTGCCGAGAAAGTACCCGGGTGTGTGACAATCGGTGCAGCTTGCCAATGTGACAAGGTATTTGCCGCGCGCGACTTGAGGGTCGGCCGCATTGCCAGTCGCCAACACTACGGCGGTCGCTGCAACTGCCGCACCAGTCGCGAAGGCAATAATTGATCTCGGCATAACAATTCTCGATGCCCTGCAATGTTGACGTAGGCCGATGAACGCGCCCACATCGTGCCTCAGGCTGCTCACGCAATCGCCGCGGAAGGCGGGCTTGATCGGTGCCGTGAGACCAGCACCGCATTGCGCTTTGCTCCATGCGCGCTGCGCGGGCCCGTTACTCCGTCCCGGTGATCGCCTGCGCCGCTTTCTGCAGCACGAAGTCGTACTTGATCTCGTAGAACGAAGTGGCGAGCACCTCTCCGGTCTGCGCCTTGCCCGGCGGCCGCTCGACGAAATCGACGATCAACGGCTCCTTGACGCCGTAGACCGCGTCGGTCTCGATGAAGGCGTCGCCCTTGCGGAACAGGTGGGTGATGCAGCCCTGATAGCCGGGCGCGTCGATGGCGAAATGGATATGAGCGGGCCGCATGTGGCTGATTTCGGTGCGCTCCATCAACTCGCCGACGGTGCCGTCCATAGGGATGGCGTAGGCGACCGGCGCCACGGTACGGATGACATAGCTGCCGTCGCCTTGCGTGCGGTAGAGCCCGCGCATCCATGGGCCGCCGCCGACGTGCTGGGCCTCGTAAAACCCCTCGCCGTCGGTCTGCCAAAGATCGAGCACGGCGCCCGCTACCGGCTCGCCGTCGAGGCCCTTGACCGTGCCGCTGACGAAGCAGGGCACCCCCGGCGCCCCTTGCGCCATGTTACCACAGTTGGCAATCGGCGGCGCGTTGGGCACGTGGAACGGCCCTTCGACCGTGCTCGGTGTCGCTCCGCTCGGGCGGCGATGATTGATCGCGTCGACCAGCATGCTCACACCCAGCACGTCCGAGGTGAGGATGAATTCCTGCCGCTTCACCGAACACAGCTTGCCGGTGCGGGTGAGCCAATCGATCGCCGCCGCCCATTCCGCCTGCGTCGGCTCGACGTCGCGCACGAAGCCGTGCAGGTGCTTGATCAGCGACAGCATGATCTGGCGCAGGCGTGGATCGGGGATGTCCTTCCAGCGCTCCAGCGCCACGTTGGTGAGGTTGTCTTCGGTTACGTAGGCCATGGTCATCACCTGAAAGCGGACGGACGCTCTTGCTCGTCGCCGGATATGCCACCTGTCGGGGTTCAGTACAGCATATTCCGACTTCTGATACTCGCCCTTGAAATGGCTTCCCCAATCTGCGTTTTCAACAAAACCGCCGTGTACGCGGACACCGGTGAGGGCGAACTCTTTGTGACCCAGACTTCCCTTGAGAATTTCGAAATTGCGAAGCGACTCGCCCCCTAAGGGGCAAAGGAAGCAACGACCCTGGTCGGGTCGAAGTATTCCCGGAGCAGGACGATCTTGCCTTCGTGGGCGCGCAGGTAGACGGCGTAGTTCTGGTGATATGTCCGCCCGGTCGAGGCCACGGTGGCATTCGCTGAGAACTCAGCGATGATTGCGTCTTCACCCTCGATCTGGCGGATCGTTGGAGTGGTGACGCGGAAGTTTGTGACGGCGTTAACGAACCCCGCAACGCTCTTCGTAATCGCGGCGATGCCAAATAGCGGGCTTTCGACGCCGGCCGCCGCGCCATAGGGGTATTCCATGACCGCGTCCTGGGCGAAAAGACCCTTCCAAGTATCCAAATCCACGGTCACATAGTGAAGATGCGACTTGAGCAGTTCTGCAGCCGATTTCATGTCTGCCCCCCACCTGTGCGGCAACGCCGAAGGCTCGCAGACGCGGCCGGAAGTTGGCGATGCCGCGCGAGTCGATGAATGAACCTGCGCCAAAAGCTATAACCTGAAGCAAACCGGACGCGCGCTATCATGCTCATGATCCCGCCTCGGCTCGCTCGACGCGGACCGCCTTCATTCCACGAGCCCAAGCAATCAGCTGATCGAGCATCGTGTGGACCTCTGCCTCACGTCGGGGATCAGGCTTGAACTTAGTGAAGCCTTCGAAATCGGTGATCATCGAAAGCATCACCTGGGCACGGACCGTAGCGACCATGACTTCGGCCAGTATCAACCTGAGATGCTCCACGGCGCGCGCGCCGCCAATGCTGCCGTAGCTCACGAAGCCTGCCGCCTTATTGCTCCATTCGCGAAAGAGGTAGTCGATCGCGTTCTTGAGCGCGCCGGAGGTGCTGTGGTTGTACTCGGGCGTCACGAACACGAACGCATCGAAGGAACCTATTTTCTCTGCCCACTTTTTCGTATGCGCGTTGCTGTGCTGGCCGAGGGCCGGCGGCATCGGCTCGTCAAGCAGCGGGAGGTTGTAGTCCGCGATGTCGACGAGCTCGAACTGGGCATCCTTGCGCCCTCTCGCTAGGCCATGGACCCAACGCGCGACGGCTTCATTGTTACGACCCGGTCGCGTACTTCCCGTCACGATTGCGATTTTGAGCATGTTGCCCTCGCTGATTTCCGATTGAGGCTGTAGGTTTCGATGTCAACTCCGTGCCGCAACGGCCGGCTTCTGAACTTCGGCGAAATACCATTTGATGATCTCGCGTGCCTTGCCGGCGACTGGTGATTTCCAGTCGCGAAAGAGTTCGGTTACGAGCGCGAGCGCGGTGTTCGGCACGGCCCCCGCCCGACCGCCGTGCGGTGCGCAAGTTGCGACATGCCGCCGACGGCATCGACAACAAACGTCACGTCGACGGCCGGGAAGGTCAGGCAGATCTCGGTGTAGAGCGCGCCGAAGATCAGCCGCTTGCGGCGGGTCTTCTTCACGGCATCATGAAAGACCCGATCCTCCCAGGCATTCATCGAGGAGCGATCAATTGCCTCAATGCCCGGAAGCTCGGCCAGAATGGATGCGCGGGTCGGGCTGTTGACGCCTATTTCGACGCCAGCCGCGGACAACCCGACCGGTACATTGAACCCGTTGGCCGCTTTGATCAGCAGCCGGGTGTTGAGGTCGATCATCTCTGCATTGGTTTCGGACCGGATCTGGTCGAACATCTCCTTCTGGTAGTCGCTCAACACCAGGGCTGCATCTTCATAAGTCCACGGACCTTGTCCTTTGCTCATGGGTTTCTCCTGGGCCAAGCGCGGCGAAGCCTCTCCGCCTTGACATTTGGCGTTCCTCCTCTTGGTGAGCTAGCCTCGACTTCGGGGAAGCCGTGTTGCACAAGGTGGAACGCCAGTGGACTTGGAAGACTTGCGGACCTTCGTTGAGGTCGCGGACGCGGGCGGTGTGTCGCCGGGAGCGCGCCGACTGGGGATATCGAAGTCGATCGTCAGCCGGCGGCTGGCGCGGTTGGAAGAAGCCCTCGGGGTCCAACTGCTCTCCCGTACCACGCGAGGGGCCGCGCTTACCGAGGCCGGCGCGAGCTTTCGCGAACATGCCGTGCGTGTCGCCGCCGAAATCGAGGCGGCGCAGGACGCGATCTCGCCTGAGGGCGATCTGCGCGGGCTCTTGCGCGTAGCAGCTCCCCTGTCGTTCGGTCCCACCCATCTGGCGCCCGTGTTAGCCGAGCTAGCGTGCCGGCATCCGCTGCTGCACGTGCATGCCGCCTACAGCGACCGCTTTGTCGATCTCGTCGGGGAAGGCTTCGATGCGGCAGTGCGGCTGGGGCTCTTGCGAGACTCAAATTTGGTGGCCCGCCGCATCTGTCCGATTCACGGCAGGTTCGTCGCCAGCCCGGCCTATCTCGCGGCGCATGGCACGCCGCAGACGCCCGACGACCTTCTGAGCCACGAAGCCTTGATGCAGGGCACAGAGTCGTGGCGACTGGTGAATCGCGGGAGAACCATCGTTCTGCGCCCGCGCGGCCGCTTCAAAGCCGACAATGGCGCGGCTCTGCTGGCGGCCGCACTTGCTGGGCTCGGCGTGGCTGCCCTGCCGGATTTCCTCACCGAGCCGCACGTTGCCTCGGGTGCGCTGAAACCTGTGCTTACGGACTATCCTCCGCTTGAAGCGGGCATGTTTGTCGTGCGCCCGCCCGGCGATTTCCCTCCGCGCAAGGTAAGAGCGCTAACCGAAATTCTGCTTGAGTACTTCGGTACGGCAAGACGCCTTTCGGGCTCTGAGTTAACGTGAGGCCGGGCCTAGAGCGAATAAGCTTCTATCAAAAGGCCTGATGCTCGTCACGAAGCGGCGCTCGCTGCGGCGCACGCTCAGTACCAAATGTTGCTTGAACAATACCAGCGGCGCCTGAAGCTGACCCTCGGGAGCAGCATTAGTATCGAGAACCTTGACACCGCGCGCCGACAGTCGGAAACGGCAAACGCCGACTACCAGCAGGCGATTGCTTCGCGCGATACCGCTGCCCTGAATCTCAAGCGAACTGAAGTGCGCGCGTCGGTCAATGGTTTCATTACCAATCTCAATCTTGCGGAGGGCACCTTTGCCTCGCAGGGGAAGCCGGTGATGGCCTTGATCGACAGCGATTCGTATCGAGTCGACGCGTATTTCGAGGAAACCAAAATCCCCCACATCAAATCCGGCGCCGACGTCGAGATTTACCTCATGCACGGATCTCCTGCCCTGCAAGGCACGGTGTCGGGCGTCGCAAGAGGGATCACGGATCAAGATAATAGAGATGGCCCTGAGCTCCTCTCTTCCATCAATCCCACATTCACTTGGGTCCGACTGGCACAGCGAATCCCTGTCCGCATTCAACTGACGCACATCCCATCCGGTGTACTGATCAGCGCCGGGATGACCTGCACAGTCGTGATTCAGGAGGGTGCGGGGCCTCAAATCGGACTCGGCATCAAGAGAATCGTGACGGCAATTCGTAGCGCTTTGACGAAGTCTGCGTCGTCCTAGACATTCACTTCTCCCTTGTGAGACGCGAACAAGGCGTGTCCGCGGACTCGTGAATCTCCGACATAAGCGGTCCATTCGGCCCGTTGCGCTCCGACGCCGTGGTAGGGCGCCAAACTTCGCGAGCATCGTCCTATTTACACACAATTCGGCAACACTGATGTCCTTCACCGTCTGAAAAAGCCACGACTGGTGATGAAGCAGCAGAATCACGCTGTCGGACATGTCGAGGAGTGCCTTACCGCCGCCAGCCGTGGGCAGCACGCTCGATGAACTCCTCTTCGAAGAAGAGTACATGCACTCAGCGAGATGCCGCCCGTACCGTGCGGTATGGCGCCGAAACCCTTGGCTTTTGCCATTCTATTTCATTCTACTTCGGGCGCTGCGTGTGTGCCGTTTTTGTCTCGGCGAGCAGCCTGTAAACTTTCCTCTTCTGCATTCGCCTCTAAAAGGATCGCCAAGGACCTGGCAGGATCGCGCAAAAAATCGCGGGTAACACGGAAGTGCTCCGTCTCCTCATAGGCGATCGGCCGGATGTCGGCTTTCTCTTCCAACTGAAGAATGATCGCTGCAGGATAGGCCATTAGCAACGGCGAATGGGTCGCGATGATGAACTGCGCACCCTCACTAGCGAGTTGATGGATCCGAACAAGGAGGGCCATTTGGCGGATCGGCGACAAGGCGGCTTCTGGCTCATCGAGGATGTAGAGCCCGTTGCCGCGAAATCTATGGGTGGCGAGCGCTAGAAAAGATTCGCCATGGGACATCTCGTGGAGTGAGCGGCCGCCATACGCACTAATGATAGGTGACCCGAAGGCCGGCCCGTCATCGAGCCGCTCGATTTCCGTCGCGACGTTGAAGAAACTCTCAGCGCGCAGGAAATAGCTGTCGCGCGGGCGGCGCACACCTCTGATGAGCCTAAGCAGCCTATGCAGCGAGGAATGTGATGCGCGGGTGGAGAAGTTAAAATTGCGGCTGCCTCCTTCGGGATTGAGGCCCAAGCCCACGGCGATGGCTTCAAGCAAGGTAGATTTGCCAGTACCGTTCTCACCAATGAGAAACGTGACGGCGGGGTGAAAGACGATGGTGTCGAAACCGCGGAAGGCAGGAAGCGAGAAGGGATACTCGTCAAAGTTCGGCACCTGGTCACGCAGGAGCTGCGCCCGGAGCAAGAAATGCTTTGCCGTAAGAGGATCTGCCATTGTCAGGCCACGACCTCACTTACGCAAGATTGTAGGGCCGCGTTCGGAAATTCCTTGCGCGGCGAATCCTTTGCCTCCTCCTTGAATACCTGCTTCCGTTGCGCGTTGGCAATTGGAAGCTCGCTTCGTCGAGGTGGACCTAAAACGCCTTGCCGTCTTTTTCTTCAAGCGCCTGAGAACTCGATCATTCATTGGCATGTCGCTTATAAGACATCGTCAATACGGCGGGGTGCCTCTCCATGCGGGTCTGCTTTAGCTCCCCATCGACCTTGAGACGAAACGTCTCTCCCGAGGCAATCTCAAATGGCCCGTACCGGGCGGCAAATGGCCCAGCGGCCCAATGGCTGCAGCTTTAGGGTACCTTCCCTCTTGGCCTTGGCGTCAACCGTCCAATTCATGCTGCGACGGCCCGGGCCACGAAATCAGCGTCGGCCTCGATCACCTTCAAGTAGGATAGCGCGGCCTGGTCGGGCTCGGTGCGGTGCTGTTCCCAGTCACGTAGCGTCCCGATGGGAATCTGAAAGCGTTCAGCGAACTCCGCCTGTGATAGTCCAAGCTTCCAGCGCAGCCGCTTGACCGGAGAGACGCGGCGCATTTTCGCAAGTTGCGCTGGCGTGCTTGGGGAGGCGTCGGGATCCTTTGCAATGGCGCGGCGCACGTCCGCGTCCGTCATCGCATCAAAGCGAGCCCAATCGGTCTTGGCTTTAAGCGGGCGAGTAGTGCCGTCGGGTCGCACCTCCACGTACTTGCCGCGGCGACGCTCAACTCTGATCGTACGTTTTGGCTTCATCTTTGGTGGCCTTCCAGGCGGATATAATCCTAAATCTTTGAGCGCGGCGCTCGGTATAGATGACAGTCAGCAGCCGTCCGGCTGCCAGGCCGATGATCTTGAAGCGCTCCTCGTCGGGATCGGCATCCGGCGCCTCGACGGCGCGATTGTCGTCAAAAACCTTGATAGCGTCCTCGAACGTCACGCCGTGCTTCCTCAGGTTGCTCGCCGCCTTGGCCGGATCCCATTCGAAGCTCGGCATGCACCATTAGTATACGGGTTTCCCGTACAGGTCAAAGCCGGCCAGGTTAGGCGCTTTCGTGCTTTGAGCGCTTAAGGATCTCAGCGCGTTTGGCGGGCGTGACGCGCGCTCGGCCGCCGCAATCGTCACAAGTCTTCTGCCGGAACGGCAAACGGGATTCGACTTCGCCTGTTGCTCGGCCTGTCGGGCAAGTCGGCCATCCCGGGGCTTCGCGCCTTTCTGGAGCGCGACCTCGCCGAGCTGGTAGCCGGGAGCGCCCTGCCGACGACGTCAGTATCAGGACAGGTCAGCGAAAGTCTCGGGGTTGGCGCGCACCGGGCATAACAATAGGCCTAACAATCACAAAGGCCGCTACAAGAAAAACCATTTCTTTTCATAGGCTTCCGTTGGCGGACGTTGGGGATTCGAACTCCCTACGGGGCGCCAATCTAATTTTATGCATTATTATCAACGACTTACAGTGTCCCAACGACTCGTCCAGGTGCGAACTCACACCCGTGCGCGCTTCGTCCGCCAAAAGTCTTGCGCCACCGCTGAGCAGGTACATGTTCGGTGGATCCCAAGCCGTCCCATGATCCTCCTTGTTTAACACGGTCTCGATCGTGTTTGGGCTTAGGAAGACGAGCGAGCAGGACCGGGAACAGTCCCCGGACAAACGGCGCGAACTTTTTGCGCGCGAACGCTGCACAGTCGAGGTCTGCGAGTTCCTCGCATACGGCTACTGTCACACGTGCGGTTCGTGCCTTGACCACACGGACTAGAGCTCGGCGCAGGTCCGCATCGCCACGCTTGGCTCGGTCCAGCAAGTGATCACCTGGCCAGGATGCGAACAGGAGATTCTGCTCGCCGGTGTGAAGAGAGCGCCTTTGTGGTGACGGCATGGAATCGTCAGGCATAGCAGCCGCCAGCACAACAGAGGATCGCTGCAGTGGCGACGTGGTCGGCCCGTCACATAAACAGACCTGCTGCCTGACGCGGCGCTTAAACGCTGGACGAAATCGCTCGACTATGAGCGCCTCAGGGCCATGCCGATCGATGTGCCGCCAGCGTGGTTCGTGGCTGCGGAACCGGGGATGTCGCGAAAGCCGAGGCGCTCGTAGAGGCGACGGGCCGGATTTTCGGAGCGCACGCTGAGACAAAACCTCGGTCCTGCGTCTGCGACCTGTCATCGGCGAAGGTCTACGGGACGATCCCTATCTTTGCGCCAGAGCTGGCATCGGCCAAGTTTGGTGTGGGGCCACGCCCAAGAGGGTGTGGCCAACTCTTTCATGGCGGGTCATGGCATCAGTTCGCCCGCCAGCTGCGTTGAACGATTGTCGAGCATACTTTTGTCACTTCGCATCCGCACGATGATCGACGACGTGCAGTCGGCTCTTTCGCGGGTAGAGGGACGAGTCGTGGGAGCCTCACTGAAGGTCAATCTAGTACTTTTGGCGGTGGCCGCCATCGTGGTTGAGCTGTTCGCAGTTGTATCGACCCCGTTCCTAGAAAACGTCGCACGCGCGCAAGTCTTGCAAAAGGCGCGGATCATGATGGAGGCCGCTGCGAGCATTCGCACGTACACTTCGAATGAGATCGCACCGTTGCTGAACGCCAGAACCGGCGGTGCGGAATTTTATGCACAGACTATTCCCGCCTACGCATCCACCAAGAATTTTGCGCTGTTGGCAAGCAAATTTCGCGACTATGCGTATCGCGAAGCGGCACTCAACCCGATGAATCTGGCAAATCGCGCAATAGATTGGGAGACTGACATAATGAACAACTTCCGCGGAAATCCCGAAAAGCGAGAATTGGTCACTGAACGCGATACGGATGGCGGCCGCGTGCTCCACCTGTCACAGCCTATCATCAGTGGCGGCCCTTGCCTCACGTGTCACGGGAGCGTTGAGAACGTGCCGCGCGCAATACTTTCTGCCTACGGTACGGAGAATGGTTTTGGCTGGACGCTCGATGAGATTGTTGGCGCTCAGATTGTCTCAGTCCCTGTGGCCGTGGCGTTCGCAGATGCGGCGAAGGTCAAAAACTTATTCGTCGGGGTGTTGGCTGGCGTCTTTGTGCTCATGATCGGGCTTTTCAATCTGCTGCCCATAGTGATGAGAACTGTATCTCAGGCCGGTGGACGAACAACACAGATAGCCAGCGCCCCCTTGACAATGGCCGAACCGCTCAATGCGTTCGGTTATGGACTGCTTGCCGCGGGGATCGCGGTCATCATCGTCGTTTACGTGATTGTCTATGTTCGGGTAGGCATAGGGGGGCTTGGAGACGCACTCAATCCGTTCGTGCTTGTGAACTATGCGAGCCTTGCGGCGGTCGCCCCGGGTGCTTTCACCATCTTGCTGGCCGGATACCTGCGCAATCATCCGCAATCCAGAGTTCGCCCGCATGTTAGACGTAGCCTGCGTTCGGGGTGAGGGGCACGACGCTTAGGAGTGCACATGCCGCCGTCTATGCAGGTTGGGCTCTTTTGTATGGTTGCGGGCGTGCTGATCGTCGTTTTCAACCGGTTGGGGCGCGGCCCTGCTGCTGGCAGAGGCAGGCACTTCAAAGGGCTAGCAGGATGGCTGTTCTTGGCACCTTTTCCCCTTCGACGCTTGGTGCGATGGCGGGAGCTCCGAAAGGAGATCTATGCGCCAAGGGTGACCCATTGCCTCACGCATGCACAGGCTGATCATTTCAGCTCGTGCAGCTTAGCCGCCGCCACGTAGCCCAGCACGTCACCGTCCCGGGCGATCAATGCCCATGCTCCCTGGCGCTTCACCAGCGTGACGGTCTTGAATGCCGCCAGCGGCTCGCCGGCGTGGTCGCTGCCGGGCTCCTTGAAGACCTGTAGGTTCTCCGTACTGACGTGCGTCGGCTTTATGGGAATGATGATGGCGTCGTCGGATGCGAGAGCCAGCGACATCACCTCCCGCACCAGCGGAAAGTTCGAGCCGTAGGCGTCCATCTGCGGGTATTGCTTGGCGCCCCAGCGCTTCTCGGTGATGGCGGGCACCAGCCCGTCCACGTGCTGGATCAGCTCGGCCAACTCGATCAGGCCGTTTGAGTTGAGGTCGCCGCGCGCCAGCGCATCGAGGATCGCGAAAGTGAAGACGCCATGGCCGCCGTACCCCTCGTAGGCTTCCTGCGTCGCGGTGGAGGCTGTGAGCGTAGCGCGGCCGGTCGCCTGGATCAGACGCCCCAACGCCGCCTTCTGCTCCAGGCCGCCGCGCGTTGCGACGCGCTGCTGCTGTGTGAGCGAGCCTGCCTCGCAGGTGTCGAACATCAGCACGGCCTTCCTGGCCTGGATGCGCGCAAACCACGCCTGCAGCTTGTCCTGGCCGATGGCGTCGTCCTTGAGCGACTGGTCGGTCTGGTAGCGCAGGTCATAGGGAATAAAGTAGTATCGCCCGTCGAGCGTCTTGCCGTGGCCGGCGGCGAAGAACACGAACACGTCGCGCGGACGCACCTTGCCGGCCAGGTCGGCGAACACCGCGTCGAGCTTGGCAGCCGTGGCGTCGCTGTCGAGCACGTTGGTGACGGACACGCTCTCGTAGTGCCCGCCCCCGGCCTCGGTGAACGCCGCCGCCAGCGTCTTGGCATCCGGCACGGCGTACTGGAGGTTGAGTGCCGAGTCGAGGTAGCGGTTGATGCCGACGGTAAGCATGTAGAGCCGTGGCGGCACCGACGGCTCGGTGCCGGTCCAGACGATCCTGGTCCGTGCTGCTGCCGAGGCGACCAAGTTGGCAGCGTTGTAGGCAACGAGCTCAATAGTGTTCGCGCCGGGATCCAGGGCCACAATCTGCTCCATCGTGACGGGATTGCCGGCCGCCCCCACCCCTGCCTTCTCGACCACGCCGACGGTGATGCCGTTGATGCGCCATTCCGCGCGGCCGATGCCGCCGCCCTCGTCGATGAGCTGTGCCTTGAGGGTCACGCGGTCGTCGCGCGAGGCGTCATTTGCACTGTGGGAGACGATCCTCACGTCGGGCGCGCGGCCGGTGTCGATGAGCTTGGCGAGATCGAGCCTGGCGGCTGCGGCCCGCACCTTGCCCTCGGAATCGCCGGCCAGCTTCTCGCGCACCAGGTCGGGGCGGTAGAGGCCCTGGTAGAACTGGTCGATGCTGAACACTTGCATGCCGCGCACGACGGTGAGCATCTCAGCGCCCCTGGTGGACGCGTCGAAGAATCCCTCGGGGGTGATGACGAGCCATTCTCCGCTTCTCGTGCGAGTCGCAGGTCGCGTGAGCAGGATCGCCAGGAGCTCGCCGGTCGCGGCGTCCCAGACGCGCGCCGTGGTGTCGTCGCTGCCGGAGATCACTCGCTTCTCGTCGGGCGAGAAGGCAACCGAGTTCACCTCGCCGGTGTGGCCTTCGAAGTTGCGGATCACCTCCCCGGTCGCCACATCCCACAGCTTGACGGTGCTGTCGGCGCTGCCCGAGAGCAGCCGGCTGCCGTCGCGCGAGAAGGCGACCGCATGCACCGATTTCGCGTGCCACAAGGTCCGCACCAGCCTGCCGCTCGCGGGCTCCCAGAGCCTGAGCGCCCCGCCGATGTGCCCCGAGGCGACGAGGGCGCCGTCCGTCGTGAAGGCCGACGCCCGCACATGTCCGGTGTTGTCCTTGTCTCCGAAAGTGTGGAGCACCTTCCCGCTCGCTACATCCGACATACTGAAAGGCTGGTCGTATTCAGGCTCGGGGAGGAAGCGTGTGCCAGCAGGGGAGAACGCCACGGCCGACCCGAGACCCGATCGGACTTTGAAGGTGAGGAGCTGCTGACCGCTGGCTGCGTCCCAGGCGACCACGTTGCCCAGCCGCTTGGCGCGCGTGTCCGGCATAATCGGGTCGGGCACGAACGCGAGCAGACTGCTGCCGTCGGCCGAGAACGCAACATGTTCCGGAGTGAGGGTCGTGATGCGGCGGACCCGCTGCCCGCTCGCCATGTCCCACAGGTCGAGGGCGTTGTAACGCCCCGCGAGCAGCCGGGTGCCGTCTGGCGAGAACGCGACGGGGCTGCCGATCCTGCTCTCGCCGATGCTGCGCGTCAGCGTGCCGCTCGACGCATCCCACAGCCGGATCTCGGTATCGATCGTCAGAAGACGGGTGCCGTCGGGCGACGCCGCCACGGATCCGACTCTAGAGGACCGCCTCTCAAAGCTGCGCAGAAACTGCCCGCTCACTGCATCCCACAACTTGAGCTCGTTGGACGGGCCCTGCGAGAGTGCACGCGTCGCGTCGAGCGAGATGGCTACGGGTTCCCCCGGCTTCGGCTTCAAGGTACGGACCAGTTCCCCCGTTGCCACGCGCCAGTGCTCCAGCCCGTTCTCGCGATCGCTCGTTAGCGCGAAAGCGCCGTCCGGCGAGAAGGCGACGAACGTGATGCCATACGCACCGCCGAGCCCGCCCCTGGAACCGCTTACTCCCAGGCCGTGAGAGGCCAGGGTGCGAATCGGCGTGCCCGTCGCCGTGTCCCACAGCTTCAGCGACTCGGTGTCGCCCGTCAGCAGGAGGGTGCCGTCGGGCGAGAAAGCAAGGTTGACGCGGTAGCCGAACGTCTTGTCCGGGAGCTTGCCGAACGTCTTGAGGCTCTGGCCGGTCTCCGCATCCCAGAGGCTCACCATGTGTTCGCCGACGCCGCCTGTCGCCACGCGGGTGCCGTCGGGCGAGAACGCGGCAGCGCTGATGTTGGAATGGAAGGCCGGCTTGGTGGAGTGCCTGAACATGCGCACCAGGCGCCCGGTGTCAGCGTCCCACAACCTGGCCGCGCCCTCGCCGTCGCTGCTCGACAGCAGGCGCTTGCCGTCGGGCGAGAACGCCACGGAGCCGACCTTACCGCTGGAGTCCAGGTGCGCGTAGACGGTGCGGATCAGCCGCCCGGTGGCGACCTCCCACAGCCTGATGGTCTTGTCCTTGCTGCCGGACAGCGCACGGCTGCCGTCCGGCGACAGCGCAACGACACTGACCCCGCCCTTGTGACCGTAGAAGGTTCGGACGAGCCGCGTCGTTGCGAGATCCCAGAGCTTCAGGGTGCCGTCCTCGCTGCCGGTCAGCAGATGCGTGCCATCGCGCGAGAACGCGCCGGACGTAACATCGCCAGCGTGGCCGATCTGGGGAACGATCTCGACCGTGGCGCGGTCCTGCGCGCCAACGCCTGCGCTTGGCAGCACGAGCCCGATCAGGGCCAGGGCGAGCAGGTGCAGAACGGATGCGGCACGTCTCGGCATGTTTGCTCTCGACCCCATGATGCATAATCCGTCTGGAGCAAGACCAACGGCGCGGCGATCGTTTGCAGGCCTCACCGGGTGGCGAAACATTCGCGGTTGAACGTATCCGCGAGCATCTTGTCGTCGGGGATCTCCACGCTACCCTGGCGCCAGTAGGCGCAGGCTTGCTCAGTATCGCCCTGATTCTTGCTCTCATGGCCGAGCGCATGATAGAGCCGAGCGATGCTGCCCTCGTCCCTCCCCTTCCTGTACAGCGCCACGACGTGCGCGAGCGACTTGCTGGCCTGGTCGGGATTGCCGCGCTTGCTGTGCAGCTCCACCAGCTGACCATACGCGTGGGCGACCGCCCTCTCGCGCTTCAGACGAGCGTTAAGCGCCAGGGCATCGTTGAGTATAGCCTCGGCCTGCGCCTGCAGCTCGGTGCGCCGGTCCGTGTCGATCTCGGCGCGCTGGGCGTAGTGCATGCCGAGGAGCGCGTAGGTGGTTGCCAGTCCGATCTGGTTGTCGAGGGCTTTCTCCATCGACACAGCCTTCTCCAGCGATTCGACCTGCGTCTTCGCTGCAGCCGAGCTCATCCACATGCCCAGGCTCGTGCTTACGTAAATGATCCTGCCACCGCCGTCCGCCAGGCGCGCCTCGTCGGCGGCGGAGGCCTCCGCCTCCATCTGCCCGACCAGATCGGGATCGTTGAGATCGCGATAGACCTGGCCCAGGGCGCGGAGCAGTGATCCCTGGTCCTCTTTCCGCGGGGTCAGGGCCAGCGCCTGCCTATACAGCCGCACCGCCTGGTGGGGCTCGCCCCGCGACTTGCTGATGGCACCCAGCCTCTCGTAATCCTCGGCCAGCTCCTTCGTGAGCCCTAGCGCCTCGTTGAGCGCAATGGCTTGATTGAGCAGGGTTGCAGCCTGGTCGGGCTCGCGCCGGTGCGTCGCAGCGAGGTCGCGGTAGTTGGCTGCCAACTGCTTCTTGCGCTGCAGCGCCTTGTTCAGGGCGAGCGCCTCCCCGATCGCGGCCTGGGCCTGCTCGTATTCGCCGGAGCTCGTGTAGAGCTCGCCCCCTTGGGCATAGGCGTCAGCCATGCCGTCCTTGCGGTCCAGCGCCTTGGTGAGGGCGATCGCCTTCTCGTACAGCGCCTTGATGCGTGCGTACTGGCGGCTGATGTAGCTGGTGAGATCGTCGGCGTCGTCGGGGCGATCGTCGGCAGGCTTGTTGCGCAGCTGCTCGCCCAGCTTCTTGAAGCTCGCCGACGCGTTAGCTTCGACTCGCGTGAAATTCAGGCCAACGGAGTGTGTCCGGCCCAGCAGCAGCGCGGCTGCGACGACGGCAACCTCGTTGCGCTGCTGCTCGCCCAGCGTCATCGCCTGCTCCAGGCTCGCCTCGGCGCCCGCGAGATTACCGCCGCGCGCCTCGACGAAGCCGAGCGCGATCCAGGCGTTGGGAAGGTTGCGGTCGTCCTTGCTGACGTAGGCCTGCATCGCCGCCGCTCCGGTGATCTGCAAGGGATCCATGCTCGCAACGTCAGCCTTTCCCGCCTGCTTGGGCGGCGCCTCGGCGCCCGCCGCCGTGGCGGCGTCCTTGGCAGCAGGAGGCAGGCCCTTCTCGGCAACTGTAGCCTGCTCGATCTGCTTGGCGGCAGTGGTCGCCTGCTTGGGCGGCGCCTCAGCGCCCGTCGCCGTGGCGGCATCCTTGGCGGCGGGAGGCGGGCCCTTCTCGGCGACTGCAGCCTGCCCGGTCGGCTTGGGCGTCTCGGCCGCCGGCTTCGCTGTCGAGGCCACGACTTGAGTGGGGGCGCAGTCGTGCTTGACCGCGTCGGCGAGCGTATCATCCTTGGGATGCTCGATCATGCCCTGGCGCCAGAAGGCGCAGGCTTGCGCCTCGTCTCCCTGCTTTTGCCTGCCATACCCGAGCCGCCAGTACAGGCGGGCCATGCTGGCCTCTTGTCCCAGCTTGGTATACAGCCCCAGCAGGTCCTTGAGCGTCGCCTGAACCTCATCGAGCTTGCCTCGCTTGTTGAGGATCAGAGCGAGCTCGCGATAGGAGTGGGCAGTCGCCTCGTCGCGTTCCAGTCGCTTGTTGAGGGCCACGGCGCGCTTGAACATGTCCTCCGCCTGCGCCTGGAGCTCGGCGCGCCTGTCCTCGTAAATGTCGGAACGCTCGTCGTAGTGGTAGCCCAAGAGAATGTAGCTGGTCGCCAACCCGAGCCGGCTGCCCAGGACCTTCTCCATCGACACGACCTTCTCCAGGCTCTCGACTTGCGTCTTCGCGCCGGACGAGTTCACCCACAAGCCCAGATCATCATTGAAGATGAGTCTGCCTCCGCCGCCCGTCTCCTTAGCGACCTGCCGGGCCAGCGTACGGGCCTCCTCCTCCATTGCATGGCTGCGGCCTGGCTCGTTGCGATCCGCATAGAGGCCTGCCAAATTGCGCAGCAGCGAGACCCGGTAGGGTTTGGGGGCAAGCGCTAGCGCCTGCTCGTAGAGCCGCTCCGCCTCGAAGGGCTCGCCGCGCGACTTGCTGTTGGCGGCCAGCTTCGCGTAGTCCGTGGCCAGCTCCTCCTTGAGGTCCAGCTCCTTGTGGAGGGCGATGGCCTCCTTGAGCAGGACCGCAGCCCGGTCGAGGTCGTGGCGGTGCGCGGCGGCTAGGGCGCGGTAGTTGGCCGCCATCTCCTTCTTGTCTTGCCCCGCCTTGTTCAGGGCCAGCGCTTGCTCGATCGCCGCCCTGGCCTGCTCGTAGTCCTCCACCTTGCTGTACAGCGCTCCCAGCTCGGCGTGGTTGGCAGCCATGCCGTCCTTGCGCCCCAAGGCTTCGTGGAGGGTGATGGCCTTCTCGAACAGTGCCTTGGCGCTTTCGAAGTGGCCGCGGATAGCGCCGGTCATTTCGTCGTCGGGGCGGCTGCCGAACGAGCTCACACCCGACGCCTCGACCCGCAGGAAGCCTAAGCTGATGCTATGCATCAACCCCAAAAGGCGCGCGGCACGAGCGACAGCTGCCTTGTCGCGGCGCCGCTCGCCTAACGCCATCGCGTACTCCAGGCTCGCCTTGCCGCCGGCGAGGTTGCCGCCCTGCAGCTCCAGCAGGCCGAGCACGATCCAGGCGTTGGGCAGCTTCCGGTCGTCCTTCTCGAGGTCGGCTTGCATCGCCACCTCCAAGCCGATCTTCGTGGGATCGATACTCCCGAGATCAATCTTCTTGGCCTGCCGACGCGGCGCCTTGGCATCCGTCGGCGCGGCAGTCTCCTCGGGGGTGGCTGGCGTGTGCCGCCTGGCGGGGTTGGTGTCGTTGGCCGCATTGGTCGCTGGCTTTGCGGCCGGGACCGCGGATTGCGCCCCGACCGTCGGACAGAGGAAGGCGCCGAGCAGCAAAGCCGCCGCCAGGACGCCGCCTTTGCCCACAACATGAATACGCGCAAAATCACTGCCCGCAAGGTCAGTGTCAGTGTGATGGCGGGCTCCGGACCTCTCAGCCCCCACGGATCCCTCCTCCGCTCAAGGTAGATGTTCCCTTTCCGTCATTTCGACAACAGGAATGGGGCGCGGATGCGGCCTCATCCTGCACTGTCGAGTCGTCACTGATGACTCACTGGGGCCTGCGCAGGCGGCCACTCCAATTGCGATCAGCGTTTGGAGCGGTCGCCCTGCCCCGTCTGCCTTCTTTCCCAGGTCTTCTTGCCGATCCACCGCCCCAAGTGCCGGCGTTCGTCGTCGGTGGAGATTTCGTCCCTGGGGCAACGCCTTGGCCAGTCCATCCCCCGGTTGCAGGCGCTATGATGCCCCCTTCTGGCACGTCGAAACAGCCGCCTGGCAGCGGCTGTCGAATCACTCCGGTCGTCGTCAGGTGTGATCGGCGAGCCCCTGACCCGCTTATACAGAAGCCGACATCGCCGACGCTGGGATCGGCGACAGGTAGGTCGCCACCGCCCATGTCCGCTCATAGGTGCATCGCGTCGGCACGACGTGTCGGTGGTATGATTTTGCTCTTTTTCGTTCGGTGGATGGCGTTCGCGCTTGGCTCTACGTCTCCTTCTCAATGACATCTTCCGTCAGATGACTGGCGCGCGTCGCGACTGACCCTGGGTGTGTGAAAACGCGGGCGCTGCTAAGATTCTCCTGGTGATTCTTCGGGGGAATTGATGAAGCGCTTCGTTGCAGGGGCGGATCGGGGGCAGTCGACGCTGTTA
>Ga0081540_1000760_pt1 | contig 29682 bp, 17 predicted proteins | sample TabmetS2T1R1_FD_71024 | JGI IMG/M metagenome (GOLD analysis project Ga0081540, IMG submission 71024) | Tabebuia heterophylla rhizosphere microbial communities from the University of Puerto Rico - S2T1R1 | ecosystem: Host-associated > Plants > Roots > Rhizosphere ...
AACAGCAAACCGACCAAGCGCGCGCGCGCCGACGCCGCGCCCCCCCCCCCCCCCCCCCCCCCCCCCCCCCCCCCCCCAGCGCGGGGGGGGGGGGAGGGAGCGCGCAGTGCACGTGGCACGGTTAGCGCAGTGCATGTGGCACCGCGCCTCAAGCAATCACGCCTCACACAAGCTCACCGTGCGGCGCCCTCGCCGACGATCGAGAACGGCGCCCAGAGCGCGGGATAGGCGTTCATCGGGTCGGACGTGTCGTCGAGATAGGCGAGCATCGCGCGGCGCAGCGCCTCGGCGCGGCCGAGCTTCGGGTCGCGCGCCATGAGGTCGAAGCTCGACGTGGTCAGCCGCGCCGCCGCGGCCGAGTCCACCGTCCAGTGCGAGACCAGCAGCGCCCGCGCGCCGGCGTAGAAGAACGCGCGGGCGAAGCCCGACAAGGCTTCGGCGCCGGGCTTGTCGCCGGCGATGGTGTTGCAGGCGGACAGCACGACCCAGTCGGCATTCAGCTTGAGCTGCGCCACCTCGCTGGCGGTGAGGAGACCGTCGTCGAGATCGCTCGGCCGCGCCGGAATGCTCAGCGCAAGCGACGGCTCGGCGACGTCCTTGATGTCGCCGGCGACCAGGCCATGCGTCGCGAAATAGACGACGCGATAGTCCGCGAGGCGGGCGCGCTTGACATTGGTCTCGCTCGCGGCCTGCCGCAGATGGATGTCGCTCGCCGGCGCGCCGAGCTTCTGCGCGACCGCCTTGAGCTCCGCCGCTGTGTCCTCGAGCCGCGCCAGGTTCTGACCGAGCCTGGCCCGGTCGACGCCGGCGCCCTGCCAATAGTCGCCATAGGCGCGCGTGACGACCTTGGTCTTGCCCGCGCCCACCGTGGCCTTGCTCGGCGCGCGTTGCGCACCAGCAGTCTCCTCGGCGCCGAACACCGGATCGCCGAATCCGATCATCGGCTTGGCGGCACGATCCTTGGCGGCAAACGTCCGCAATGCGCGCAGGCTCGCGACCGACGGAAGCACGGTGACCGCATGACGGCGCTGCAGCCAGGCGACGGCGCGGTAGGCGGCGACGTCGTCCAGCGACGCCGGCGCCTTGGCGGCGGCGTCCGTCACCAGCAGATGGAACGGCAGCGCAGTGAGCGCCCCGGACGGCACGACCAGCACATGGCGCTTGTCCTTCACCAGCGGCTCGACCGGCGCCAGCAGCGCGCGATAGAGCTCGTGCGCCAGGCCGACGTCGAACAGCACCGGGTTGCCGGCGTCCACCGACTTGCGCACCTCGTCGACGTCGAGACCGCGGCGGAACGCGGCGACCTTGTCGGAGAGCTGCGCCGCCGTGAACGGCAGCGGCTTCCAGTCGAGTCCCGTCTGCGTCACCGCGAACACGTAGCTTGCGGCGCTGCCGGACAGGAAAAACACCAGCGCTTCGTCGGGGCCGAGCAGCTTCTGCGCCGCGTCGAGCTTGAGCGGCTGCGGGCTCGCCAGCGCGGCGTAGTCCGGGAACTCCTTCTCGAGCCGCGCCGCGGTCGTTGCGAGGCGCGCGTCGATCGCCGCGATCTCCTTGCGCAGCGCGTCGATCACCGTGCGGTTGGCGGCGCTGTCGGGCTTCGAGCGCGCATCCAGCAATTCCTTGTCCCTGACGCGCCAGCTCGCCGCCAGATCCTGCCGCTCGCGCACCAGCGTCGCGAGCGGGCCGATGCCGGCGGCGGCGCGCACGCCGAGCTGCTGGACCGCCGCGCCGGTGACGGTCTGGCTCGCCCACTGCGCCATGTCGAACGCCTCGGCGCCGAGCTTCGCACTCGGCTCGACACCTTTGCGGGCGGCGGCGGCCAGGCTCGCGACGTGCACACGGAAATAGTCGGCGCGCTTCTCGACCAGGCCGCCAGGCTGGCCCTGCCGGCCACCGGTCTCCCCGGCGGCATGCGCGATGATCGCGGTGCTGGCCCGGCGCGCATAGGCGAGCGCGCCCTCCGCATTGCCGGCCTCGGCGTTGATCGTCGCCAGGTTGAACAGGTTGAGCGCGACGTCCGGATGGTTGGGACCGGTGCTTGCCTCGAGGAGCGCGAGCGAGCGCTTGAACAGCGTCTCGGCTTCGGCGTAACGGCGCTGCGCCAGGTAGATGAAGGCGAGATTGTTGATCGGCTTCGCCAGCGAGCTGTGCGTCGCGCCGAGCGCCTGCTCGCCGATCCGCAGCGAGCGCCGGTACAAGGCCTCGGCCTCGCCGTAGCGTGCCTGCCGCTCGTACACGGCGGCGAGATTGTTGAGCACGATCGCGATGTCGGGGTGATTGGCGCCCTTGCCCTTCTCGTCGATGTCGAGCACGCGCTTGTAGAGCGCCTCGGCCTCGCCGAAGCGCTTCTGCGCCGCGTAAGCGAGCGCGAGATTGTTCAGGTTCGAGGCGAGATTGGGATGCGTCGGCCCGAGCGCCTGCTCGCGGATCGCCAAGGCGCGTTTGTAGAGCGCTTCCGCGTCGGCGATACGGCCCTGCTCGCGGTACACTTCCCCGAGATTGTCGAGCGAGGTCGCGATGGATGGATCGTTCGGCCGCAGCGCCTGCTCCTTGATCGCGAGCGCGCGCTTGTGGGTCGTCTCCGCTTCCGCATAGCGGCCCTGGGCCCGATAGAGGACGCCGAGATTGCTCAGCGTGACGCCGACCGAGGCGTGAGTCGGGCCGAGCACCTTCTCACGGATCGCCAGCGCGCGCTTGTAGAGTGCCTCGGCATTGGCCGGACGATCCATCAGCCGGTAGGTGACGCCGAGGCTGTTGAGCTGGGTCGCAAGCTCCGCGCTGTCGGGCACGACACGCTCGTTGATGGCGATCGCCTGCTTGTAGAGCGTTTCGGATTCCTGATAGCGGCCGAGCGACGTGTACACGTAGGCCATGTTGCCGAGCCACGCCGAGTAGGCCGCGCTCTCGGCGCCGAACCGGGCCTTGATCATCGGCTCGAGCTTTTGTCCCGCCTCGAGCGCCTCGGTGTGGCGATTGGCGGAGATGAGCTCCCGGAACTGGCGGTTCAGGGTGGCGATCTCCGAGTCCTGCGGCGGCGACTGCGCACCGGCCAGCGGCGGCGCGGCTCCCAGTGCGAGCAGCACCGTCGCAACCAAGGTCAACGTTGAAACGCGATGCCGGACCATCGGCTCCTCCCCCCGTATTCATTGCACCGGCGCGGCTGTGCCGTTCACCGTCGGAAATCGCTCCATCCTATCATCGCGCGGCGCCTTCGCCGACGATCGAGAACGGCGCCCAATAGGCAGGATAGGCGTTGCGCGGATCGGACGCATCGTTGAGATAGACCAGCATGGCGCGGCGCAGTGCCTCGGCGCGGCCGAGTTTTGGATCGGCTTTCAGAATGTCGAAGGTCGACGTGGTCAGCCGCGTCGCCGCCGCCGAGTCGACCGCCCAGTGCGAGACGAGCAGCGCCCGCGCGCCGGCATAGAAGAACGCACGCGCGAGGCCGGAGAGAGCCTCGGCGCCCGGCTTCTCGCCGGAGATCGTGTTGCAGGCGGACAGCACGACCCAGTCGGCATTGAGCTTCAACTGCGCGATCTCGCTCGCGGCGAGGAGGCCGTCGTCGGTCTCGCTCGCCTGTTTCGGGATGGTCAGCGCCAGCGCCGGCTCGGCGAGACCCTTCACGTCGCCGGCAACCAGACCGTGGGTGGCGAAATAAACGACGCGATAGTCGGCGAGCGTGAGGCGCTTTACCGTCGTCTCGCTGGCATCGGCGCGCAGGAAAATGTCGCTCGGCGCCGCGCCGAGCCGGCGTGCGACGGCCTTGAGCTCGTCGGCCGACTCGTCGAGCCGCGGCAGCGCCTGCGCAAGCAGTTCACGGTCGACGCCGACGCCCTGCCAGAATTCGGTGAACGACCGCGTGGTGAGCTTGCGCGCCGTGCGCTTTGTCGTACCGCGCGGCGCGGTCTCGGCCGTTTCAACGCCGAACACCGGATCCCCGAAGCCGACCAGCGGCTTCCTGGCCTGGTCCTTGCGCGCGAAGACCCGCAGCGCCTTGAGGCTAGCGACCGAGGGGAGCACCGTCACCGCCTGCCGCTTCATCAGCCAGGACGCGTCGCGATACGGCTTGAGATTGTCCACGGTCGGCTGACCAATCGACGCCGCGGTGACCAGCAGGTGCAGCGGCAGCGCCGTGAGCGCGCCGGTCGGCACCACCAGCAACTGCTTCCTGCCCTTGATCAGCCCATCGACGGGCCCGAGCAGCGTCATGTACAGTTCATGCGCCAGTGCGAGATCGAACAAGACCGGCTTGCCGGCCTCGATCGACTTCCCCAATTGCTCCAGGTCGAGGCCGCGCCGGAACGCCGTGACCTTTCTCTCGAGCTCGGCTGCCGCGAGCGGCAGCGCGCGCCACGCGAAGTCGTCGCGCGTCACGGCAAAGACGTAGGTCTCCTTCGCGTTGGTGTTGCCGGTGAGCCAGAACACCAGCGCCTCGTCAGCGCGCAGCAGCTTCTGCACCTCGTCGAGCGCCAGCGGTTTCGGGGTCGTCAGCGCGGCAAAATCCGGAAACTCCTTCTCGAGCCGCGTCTGCAAAGCGGCGCGCCGCCCGTCGAGATCGGCGATCTGCGCACGGATGGTGTCGGTCGCCTTCCGGTCCTGCTGGCCGTCCGCCTTGCCGAGCGCGGCGACCAATGCGACCTCCTGCTCGCGCCGGCGCAAGGCGATGTCCTGGCTCTCGCGCACGCGCGCGGCGAGTGCGCCGCCGCCGGTTGCCGAGCGCGCCGCCATCTGGTGCACGGCCGCGGCGGCCGACGACTGCGTCCACTGCGCCGTCTCGAAGGCTTCGCGGCCGCCGAGCGCGGACGCGTCGGCGGCACCGCCGCCCACTGCAGCGGCCAGTCGGACCACATGAGCGCGGAACAGCTGCGCCCGCTGCGCGACCGGCCCGCCGACCTCCTGCGCGTTGAGCTCACCGGTGAGCGCCGCGTGGCCGATCACGACGCCGATCGCACGGCGGGAATAGGCCAGCGCATCGACCGTGCGGCCGCGCGCGTCTTCGAGCGCAGCAAGGTTGCCGAGCTCGTCTGCAACGTCGGGATGGTTCGGCCCCCATGCGGTCTCCGCGATCACGAGGGAACGCTTGTAGTAGCGGTTGGCCTCGTCGAACCGCCCTTGGCCCTTGGCCACGGCGGCGAGCCCATCGATCGTGCTGACCAGCCTGGGATGGTTCGCACCCAGGTTCGCGGACTTGATGGCCAATGCACGTCTGAACGCGCTTTCGGTCTCCGCGGGCTGACTGCCCGACCGATAGGCGGCGGCGAGCGCGTGAAGCGCCTCCCCGACCTCAAGGTGGTTCGGGCCCCGGACCTTCTCGGTGATCGCAATGCTGCGCTTGAAGAGCATTTCAGCCGCGTCGTACCGACGCTGGTCGTAGTGGGTGGCGCCCAGATTCATGAGAACGCCGGCGAGCAGGGCAGCGTTGGCATCCGGGGCGCGTTCCAGAATGGCGAGCGCGCGCTTCTGGAACGCCTCCGCATCGCCGTACCTGGCTTGCACCCGGTACAGCTCGCCCAGATTGCTGAGGCTCGCGGCCACTCCCGGGTCGTGCGCGCCCCGCGCGGCTTCGCTGATCGTGAGCGCGCGCTGATACGCCACTTCCGCTTCGCGGTACCGTGCCTGATTCTTGTAGGCGGCGGCCAAGCCGGCGAGCTCCGTGAAGAGCTTGGGGCTCTGCGGACCGAGAGCCTTCTCCTTGATTGCCAGGGCGCGCGAAGAGAGCGTCTCAGCCTCGCCGAACTTTGCCTGTGCAAGGGCCACGACCGCCAAATGGCTCAGCATGTTGCCGTAGAACTCGTGCTCGGCACCGAACAATTCCTTGACGGCGGCTTCGAGCTTCTGCGCCTGCACGCGCGCGCCGGCGTAATCATTCGCGTCGTAGAGCTGCTTGTAACGGCCTTCGAGCGCCTGAAGCTCCTGGAATTGTGCATCGGTCAGCTGGGCGGCCGCCGGCGGCGCTGCCGCGATCGACAGGAACAGCGCCAACGGGATCACGCCGCGTGCGACGCGCGTGGCAATCATATGCAGACACCCTTGCTGCCGGCCGATGGCATCATCGCGCGGCGCCCTCGCCGACGATGGAGAACGGAGCCCAGTAGGCCGGATAGGCATTGTTCGGATCGGACGGATCGTTCACATAGGCCAGCATGGCGCGCCGCATCGCCTCGGCGCGACCGAGCTTCGGATCGGCTTTCAGGAGGTCGAACGTGGACGTGGTCAGCCGCGTCGCCGCCGCCGAGTCGACCGCCCAGTGCGACACGAGCAGCGCGCGGGCGCCGGCATAGAAGAAGGCACGGGCGAGGCCGGACAAAGCTTCCGCGCCCGCCTTGTCGCCGGAAATGGTGTTGCACGCGGACAGCACGACCCAATCGGCGTTGAGCTTCAACTGCGCGATCTCGCTCGCGGTGAGGAGCCCGTCATCGGTCTCGCTCGCCTGCTTCGGGATGGTCAGCGCGAGCGATGGCTCGGCCAGGCCCTTCACGTCGCCGGCGACGAGGCCGTGCGTCGCGAAGTACACGACGCGATAGTCGGCGAGCGCGAGACGCTTGACGGTGCTCTCGTTGGCGTCGGCGCGCAGGAAGATGTCGCCCGCCGCCACGCCGAGCTTTTGCGCCACCGCCTTGAGTTCATCGGCCGTGTCTTCGAGCCGCGGCAGCGCGGCCGCGAGCTTGGCGCGGTCGACGCCGGCGCCTTGCCAGAACTCTGTGAAGGAGCGCGTGTTGAGCTTGCGCGCCGCGGCTTTCTTCGCGCCGCGCTGGGCGGCGGCTCCCGCTTCGGGGCCGAATATCGGATCGCCGAAACCGACCAGCGGCTTGGTCGCCTGGTCCTTGCGCGCGAACAGGCGCAGCGCCTTGAGGCTCGCGACCGACGGCAGCACCGTCACTCCCTGTCGCTTCAGCAGCCACGCGGCGTCCCGGTAGGCGGTGACATTGTCCACGGTCGGCGGCGGCGCTTCCGATTTCGCGGTGAGGAGGAGATGCACCGGCAGCGCCGTGAGCGCACCGGTCGGCACCACGAGCAGTTGCGCCTTGCCCTTGATCACATCGTCGACCGGCCCGAGCAGCGCGGCGTAGAGCTCATGCGCCAGCGCGAGGTCGAACAGCACCGGCTTGCCGGCGCTGACGGATTTCTGCAGCTCGTCGACATCGAGACCGCGCCGGAACGCTGTGACCTTCACCGTCAGGTCCGCAGCGACGAGCGGCAGCGTCGCCCACGCGAAATTGTCGCGCGTCGCCGCGAAGACATATGTCTCCTTCGCATCGCCCTCGCCGACGAGCCAGAACACCAGCGCCTCGTCGGCGCCGAGCAGCTGCCGCAGCTCGTCGGCCTTGACCGGCTTCGGCCCCGCCAACGCGGCGTAGTCGGGAAATTCGCCGTCGAGCCGCGCGCGCACGGCGGCGAGCCGGCCGTCGACCTCAGCGAGGGTCTTGCGCAATTCGGCGACGAAGCCCCGGTTCTGCGGCGTGTCCGGCGCGGCGAGCATGTCAAGGAGGGACTTGTCGCGCAGGCGCCGCAGCGCGGAGAGGTCCTGCCCCTCGCGCAGCAGCTGCGCCAGCGCGCCATCGCCCGCCGCGAAGCGGACTGCCATTTGCTGGAGCGCCGCGGCGGCGGCTGATTGCGTCGCCCATTGCGCGATCTCGAGGCCTTCGCCGCCGAGCGCCGTGTCGAGCGCCGATCCGCGCCGCGCGGCGACTGCGAGATGAGCCAGATGGCGCTGGAGATAGCCGACGCGCCGGGCCGCCGGCTCGTCGGGGCCCGACAATTGACGCCCGCCGGCGCTCTCGCGCTCCGCATGGGCGAGCACGGCCGCGGTGGTTCGCCGCGACCAGGCGAGCGCATCGCCGGCATTGCCGCGGGCGGCATCGAGCGCGGCGAGATCGTCGAGCGTCGAGGCGAGATCGGGATGGTCGGCGCCGAGCGTCTGCTCACGGATCGCGAGCGCGCGCTTGTACAGCGGCTCGGCGTCGCCGAAGCGTTTCTGGTCGCGGTAGAGATAGGCGAGGTTGTGCGCGGTCCTCGCCACATCGGGATGACGCGGGCCGAGGCTCTGCTCGAGCAGCGATAGCGCGCGCTGGTAGGTGGCCTCGGCGTCGCCGTACCGCCGCTGGGCGTACTGGACGATGGCCAAGTTGGTAAGCGTGCGCGCGACGCTCGGATGACCCGCGCCGAGCCCGCGCTCGCCGAGCGCCAGCGTGCGCTTGTAGAGCGACTCGGCCTCGTCCGGCCGGCCCTGCCGCTCAAGCACCGCGGCGAGCAGGTTGAGCGTTGACGCCACCTCCGGATGGTTCGCGCCGAGCGCCGCTTCGTCGATCCCGAGGGCCCGCCTGATCAGGCGCTCCGCCTCGGCGTATTTGCCCTGCTCGGCCTGGACCGCCGCCAGATTGTGGAGCGTGCGTGTCAGCGCCGGGTGGCTCGCCCCTTGCGCCCGCTCGCGGATCTGCAGCGCCCGCTGGTAGAGCGCCTCGGCCTCCGCGTAGCGCCCCTGGTCCTGGTAGGCGAGCGCGAGATTATTGAGCGTCTGAGCCACGTCGGGGTGAGCGGCGCCGAGCGCCTGCTCGCGCTGCGCCAGCGCCCGCTTGAGGACCTCCTCCGCCTCGCCGAACTTGCCTTGCCGCCGCGCGACGGTGCCGAGGTTGTTCAGGAACGAGGTGACCACGGCGTGGCCCGCGCCGAGGGTCGGCTCATAATTCGCCAGCGCGCGCCGGTAGACCGCCTCGGCCTCGGCGTAGCGGCCCTGGTTCTGGTAGGTGACACCGAGGTTGTTGATGGTCGGCGCCAGCGCGGGACTCGCTGCGCCGAGGGCGCGTTCCCGGATCGCCAGCGCGCGCTCGAACAGAGCTTGCGCCTCGCCATAGCGTCCCTGCGCCGAGTACACGTCGGCAATTTGGTGGAGCGCGGCGCCGTAGTTCGGATGATCGACGCCGAGGCGGGCCTTGATCACGGCTTCGAGCCGGTTGGCCTCGGCCAGGGCGCCGGTCAAGTCGCGGCGCGCGAGAGCCTCCTCGTAGCGCCGTTCGATCGCTCCGATGTCGGATTGCTGTGCAACGGCCGGAGCGCCAGCCGCGAGCAGCACGATGGCGATGACGAATGCGATGGGCTGTGGGTATCGCATGATGCTCAGCGCGTTGCGCCCTCCCCGACGATGGAAAACGGTGCCCAATAGGCGGGATATGCGTTGATCGGTTCCGACCCGTCGTTCAGATAGGCCAGCATGGCGCGACGCAGTGCCTCGGCACGGCCGAGCTTCGGATCGGATTTCAGAATGTCGAACGTCGAGGTGGTGAGCCGCGTCGCCGCCGCCGAGTCGACCGCCCAGTGCGAGACGAGCAGCGCCCGCGCGCCGGCATAGAAGAACGCGCGGGCGAGGCCGGACAGCGCTTCGGCGCCCGGCTTGTCGCCGGAGATCGTGTTGCAGGCGGACAGCACGACCCAGTCGGCGTTGAGCTTCAGCTGCGCGATCTCGCTCGCGGTGAGCAGGCCGTCGTCCGTTTCCGTCGCCTGCTTCGGGATGGTCAGGGCGAGCGATGGCTCGGCGAGGCCCTTCACATCGCCGGCGACCAGGCCGTGCGTCGCGAAATAGACCACCCGATAGTCGGCGAGCGCGACGCGCTTCACCGTCGTCTCGTTGGCATCGGCGCGCAGGAAGACATCGCTTGCCGGCGCGCCGAGCTTCTGCGCCACGGCGTTGAGCTCATCCGCGGTGTCGGCGAGCCGCGGCAGCGCCTGCGCGAGCTTGTCACGGTCGACACCGGCGCCCTGCCAGAACTCGCTGAACGACCGCGTGTTCAATCTGCGGGAGGCGATTTTCTTGGCGCTCCGCTGGGCGAGGTCGGCCGTTTCCGCGCCAAACACCGGATCGCCGAACCCGACCAGCAGCTTTGTGCCTTGGTCCTTGCGGGCGAAGTTGCGCAGAGCAGCGAGGCTCGCGACCGACGGCAGCACGGTGACGGCCTGGCGCTTCATCAACCAGGCGGCGTCGCGATAGGCGACGAGGTTCTCCGCGGTCGGCGCCGGCGCTTCCGATCTCGCCGTGAGGAGGAGATGCACCGGCAATGCCGTCAACGCGCCGGTCGGCACCACGAGCAGTTGCTTCTTGCCCTTGATCAGCCCGTCGACCGGGCCGAGCAGCGTCGCGTAGAGTTCCTGCGCCAGCGCGAGATCGAACAGCACCGGCTTGCCGGCCTCGACCGACTTGCGCAGCTCGTCGACGTCGAGCCCGCGGCGAAACGCAGCCACCTTGGCGGCGAGCGCGTCGCCCGCGAGCGGAATGGGCTGCCACGCGAAGCCCTCGCGGGTCGCCGCGAACACGAAGCTCTGCGTCATGTCCTTGTCGCCGGCGAGCCAGAACACCAGCGCCTCATCGGCGCCGAGCAGCTTCTGCAGCTCCTGCGGCGTCAGCGGCTTCGGGCTCGACAGCGCCGCGTAGTCCGGGAACTCCTTCTCGATGCGCGCCTTCAGCTCGGCAAGCTTGCGTTCGGTCACGGCGACCTCGCCGCGCAGCCGCTCGACCATGGCGACATTCTGCTTGGACACCTCCGTCGACAGCGCGGCGGCGAGCGCCTTGTCCTGATCACTCCATTGCGCGCCGAGATCCTGGTGCTGGCGCACCAGCGCGGCGAGCGCGCCGTCGCCGGCGGCGAAGCGCAGGCCCATCTTCTGCACCGCGGCGGCGGCCGCCGTCTGGCTCGCGCGTTGCGCGAGCTCGAGCGCCTCACGGCCGAGTGCGGCCGCAGGCTCGATGTTCTTTGTCGCCGCCGCGGCGAGATGTGCGACGTGATGACGGAAATACGCGCCGTGCTTCGCCACCTCGCCCGCGGCCTTTTCGTTGCGGGTGTCCGCCGCCTCGGTCGCCGCATGCGCCAGCGCCGCCGCGGTCGCGCGGCGCGACAACGCGAGCGCCTCGGCGGAGTTGCCGGCGGCGGCCTTGAGCTCGCCGAGCCGGTCGAGAATCTGAATCACGTCGGGATGGTGGGGGCCGAAGGTCTTCTCGTGGATCGCCAGCGCGCGCCGATAGAGCGGCTCCGCTTCGGCGTAACGGTTTTGCTTGTGCAATGCCCAGGCGAGATCGCCGACGGCGACCGCGGCGCCGAAATTGTCAGCGCCGTAGAGCTGCTCGCGGATCGCAAGCGCCTTCCTCTGCGCCTCTTCGGCCTCGGTCAGCCGCCCGCGCGCGGTGAGCACATTGCCGAGGTTGTTGAGGGTTTGCCCCATGCCGGCGGGATCGCCGCCCTTGATCTGCTGATAGATGGCGATGGCGCGCCGTTGCGCCGCCTCGGCCTCGTCGAGCCGGCCTTGCCGTTCATAGAGCACGCCGAGACCGGTGAACGTGGTGGCGATCTGGCTGCTTCGGGCGCCATAGAGCTTCTCCTCGTTGACGAGGATCCGCTTCATCAGCGCTTCCGCCTCCTCGTAGCGCCCCTGGTCGGTGTAGACCCCGGACAGCTGGATGAGGCCGACGGTGTAGTTCCGCGGGTCGGCTTTCGCTTCCTGTGAACGCGCCGCCATCCCCTGCTTGAACAAGGCTTCCGCCTCACTGTAGCGGCCCTGGCTGCGGCGCACGTTGCCGATGGACGCGAGCAAGCCGCCGATGATCGGATGGTTGTCACCGGCGACCGCGCGGCAGATGGCGAGCGCCCGCTGCAGCACCCGCTCCGCATCGCCGTAGCGCGCCTGCGCCAGGTAGACCCCGGAAATGTCGGTCAACGTCTCGGCGACGCGGATGTGACCCGCGCCGTATACCTCCTCGCGGTTCGCCAGCATGCGGTCGTACCACTGCTCGGCCTCCGCGTAGCGCGCCATCTCGTTGTAGACAAAGGCGACCATCTTCAGCGAATCGGAATAGTTCGGATGGCGGGTGCCGAGCCGCGCGCGCTGGATCGCCTCGATCTGCTGGGCCAGGGCCAATGCGGCCGCATAGTCCGGCGCCTGGGAATTGATCAGCTGGTTGTAACGCCGGATCAGCGGGTCGACCGACTGGGCCACGGCAGGCGACACCAGGACAGCCAGACAGAGAAGCAGCGCGAGCAGCACGGGCCGCGCCTGATGTCGATTTCGATGCAGGATCGGAGCCATGTGTTCAGCGCGCAGCGCCCTCGCCAACGATTGAAAACGGTGCCCAATAGGCCGGATAGGCGTTGATCGCGTCCGAACCGTCATTGAGATAAGCCAGCATCGCGCGGCGCAGCGCCTCGGCGCGGCCGAGCTTTGGATCAGCCTTCAGAATGTCGAAAGTCGACGTCGTCAGACGCGTCGCCGCGGCCGAGTCCACCGCCCAGTGCGACACCAGCAGTGCCCGCGCACCGGCATAGAAGAACGCGCGGGCGAGCCCGGACAGCGCCTCCGCGCCCGGCTTGTCGCCGGAGATGGTGTTGCAGGCCGAGAGCACCACCCAGTCGGCATTGAGCTTCAACTGCGCGATCTCGCTCGCGGTCAGCAGGCCGTCGTCGGCTTCGGTCGCCTGCTTCGGGATGGTCAGCGCCAGCGACGGCTCGGCGAGGCCCTTCACGTCGCCGGCGACCAGGCCATGCGTTGCGAAATAGACCACGCGATACTCGGCGAGCGAGCCGCGCTTGACGTTGGCCTCGCTCGCGTCCGCACGCAGATGAATGTCGCTCGCCGGCGCACCGAGCTTCTGCGCCACCGCGTTCAGCTCATCGGCCGTGTCGGCGAGCCGTGGCAGCGCCTGCGCGAGTTTTTCGCGGTCGACGCCGGCGCCCTGCCAGAACTCGCTGAACGAGCGCGTGTTGAGCTTGCGCGACGCGGTTTTCTTCGCGCTGCGTTGCGCCACGTCGGCCGTCTCGATGCCGAACACCGGATCGCCGAAGCCGACCAGCGGCTTGGCCGCCTGGTCCTTGCGCGCGAACACGCGGAGCGCCTGCAGGCTCGCGACAGATGGCAGCACCGTCACCGCCTGCCGTTTCAGCAGCCACGCGGCGTCGCGATAGGCGGCGAGATTGTCCGCGGTCGGCACCGGCGCCTCGGACTTCGCGGTGAGCAGCAGATGCGCCGGCAGCGCGGTCAGCGCGCCGGTCGGCACCACGAGCAGCTGCTTCTTGCCCTTGATCAGCCCGTCGACCGGGCCGAGCAGCGTCGTGTAAAGCTCATGCGCCAGCGCGAGGTCGAACAGCACCGGCTTGCCCGCGCCGACCGATTTCTGCAGCTCGTCGATGTCCAGGCCGCGGCGAAACGCGGCGACCTTCGCCGTCAAGTCGGCGGTGCCGATCGGCAAGGTCTTCCACTCGAACCCCTCACGCGTCACGGCAAACAGAAAGGTGTCCGAGGCATCCTTGTCGCCCATCAGCCAGAACACCAGCGCCTCGTCGGCGCCAAGGAGTTTCTGCGTTTCCGCGACCGATAAGGGTTTGGCGATGGTCAAGGACGCAACGTCGGGAAACTCCTTCTGCAGACGCTCGGCCATGGCCGCGACCTGCGCATCGGTTGCGGCGAGCTCCTCGCGCAGACGCGCATTGGCACGGACGTCCTGCTGCTTCTCCGGCTTGCCGAGCGCGGCGGACAATGCGCTGTCCTGCTGGCGCCGTCGTACCGCGAGGTCCTGGCTCGCCCGGATCAACTCGGCGAGCTTGCCGTCGCCGCTCGCAAAGCGCGCCGCCATCTGCTGCACCGCCGACGCCGCGGAGGTCTGCATCTGCCATTGCGCGATTTCCATCGCCTCGCGGCCGAGCGCAGCGGCCGGCGCGACGCCGGCTTTCGCTGCCGCCGCAAAAGCGCCGACACGGCGATGGTAGAAATCCGGATCCGTGCTCTCGGCTGCCGCGATCTGCCGCGGCCGCGACGCTTGAGCGATCTCGTCCGGAATGATGATGGCCAGGGCCTTGCGCGAGAATGTCAGCGCGTCTGCCGGCCGACCGGCCTTGACGTAAAGTGCCGACAGCTCGGCGAGCGGATCCGCAACCATGCGATGATTTGCGCCGTAGACCTTTTCGTAGATGGCGAGCCTGCGCATGTAGAGCGCTTCTGCCTCGCCGAAACGCCCTTGCTTCATTTGCGCGGTGCCGAGCGAGGCGAGCGCCCGCCCCGTCCAGAAATGATCGGGCCCGTAGACCTTCTCGCTGATCGCCAGAGCTCGCTTGGCGGTCGCCTCCGCCTCGGCGAAGCGTTGGAGGTTGCCGTAGGCCGTCGACATGTCCTTGAGAATGGAGACAAGCAGCGGATGCTCGAGCCCGCCGGCTTTTTCCTGCAACGCCTGCGCCCGCAGCCGGTACTGGACCTCCTCCTCGTAGCGCTGTTGCCTGTGTGCCGCGGAGCCGAGGTTATGCAGCGTCGTGACATTCTCCGGATGCGAGGAGCCGGCGCGCCGCTCGCGCAGCGCCAGCGCGCGCTTGAGCAAACTCTCGGCTTCCTGATATCGGCCGAGATCGAGGTAGAGCGCGCCGAGATTGTTGATCGTCCGCTCGGTGTGTTCCGTCGAGGCGGCTCGCGTCCGCTCCCTGATCGCCAGCGAGCGCCGATAGAGCTCTTCCGCCTCGATGTGGCGCTCCTGCTCGTTATAGATGCCGGCGAGGTCGTCGAGCGCATCTGCAACGTCGAGATGCACGGGTCCGAGCTTCCGCTCACGCGTGTCGAGCACGCGCTTGGACAGCGGTTCGGCCTCGCCGTAGCGCCCCTGCGAGTAGTAGGCCGTCGCAAGCTGTTGCAATGTGGCGAGCACACGCTCGTGATCGGGCGGAAGGATCTTCTCGTAGATGGCGAGCGCCGCCTTGTTGCTCGCTTCGGCCTCCGGGTAGCGTCCGAGATCGGTCTGCAACAGCGCGATATTGGTGAGGACGAGCGCGTAGCGGCGGTCCTGATCGCCGTATCTGGCGGCGGTCGCCTCCGCGACCTGGCGCATCAGCGCCAGCGCGCCGGCGTAGTCGCCCGCGTCGTACAGCCGATGCGCCTGCTTTTCGAGCGCGTCGATGCTGCCGCGCTGCGCCGCCGCCGGCGTGACGGGCACGGCGGCGCCGACCAGCAAGCCCAAGACGATTGCGCAGATGCGGGCAGAGGTCATGTGCAAATCCTTCAGCGCGCCGCGCCTTCACCGACGATGGAGAACGGCGCCCAGTACGCCGGATACGCGCTGATGGGGTCCGACGTGTCGTTGACATAGGCCAGCATGGCGCGGCGCAGCGCCTCGGCGCGGCCGAGCTTTGGATCGGACTTGAGAATGTCGAACGTGGACGTGGTCAGCCGCGTCGCCGCCGCAGAGTCGACCGCCCAGTGCGACACCAGCAGCGCCCGCGCCCCGGCATAGAAGAACGCGCGAGCGAGACCGGACAGCGCCTCGGCGCCAGGCTTGTCGCCGGAGATGGTGTTGCACGCCGAGAGCACGACCCAATCGGCGTTGAGTTTCAGCTGCGCGATCTCGCTGGCGGTAAGAAGCCCGTCGTCAGCCTCGGTCGCCTTCTGCGGAATCGTCAACGCAAGCGACGGCTCGGCGAGGCCTTTCACGTCGCCGGCGACCAGACCATGCGTCGCGAAATACACCACGCGGTAGTCAGCGAGCGAGCCGCGCTTGACGGTCGTTTCGCTCGCGTCCGCACGCAGGTGGATGTCGCTCGCCGGCGCGCCCAGCTTTTGCGCGACCGCCTTGAGCTCGTCGGCGGTGTCGGCGAGGCGCGGCAGCGCCTGCGCCAGCCTCTCGCGGTCGACGCCGGCGCCCTGCCAGAACTCGCTGAACGAGCGCGTATTGAGCTTGCGCGAGACGACCTTCTTCGCGCCCCCCTGCGCCACCTCGGCGGTCTCCACGGCGAACACCGGATCGCCGAAGCCGACCATCGGCTTGCTGGCCTGGTCCTTGCGGGCGAACGCGCGCAGCGCCTTGAGGCTCGCGACCGAGGGCAACACGGTGACGCCGGATCGCTTCAGCAGCCAGGCGGCGTCGCGATAGGGCTTGAGGTTGTCCGCAGTCGGCGCCGCGCCATCAGGCTTTGCGGTCACCAGCAGATGCATGGGAAGTGCGGTCAACGCACCGGTCGGCACCACGAGCAGCTGCTTCTTGCCCTTGATCATGTCGTCGATGGGTCCGAGCAGCCCCGTGTAGAGCTCGTGAGCCAACGCGAGATCGAACAGCACCGGCTTGCCGGCTTGGACCGACTTTTGCAGCTCGTCGACGTCGAGGCCGCGCCGGAACGCCGTGACCTTCGCCGTCAGGTCGGCGGTGCCGAGCGGCAGCGTCTTCCAGTCGAAGCCTTCGCGCGTGACCACGAACAGATACGTCTCCGCGGCACTCTTCTCGCCCATCAGCCAGAACACCAGTGCCTCGTCGGCGCCGAGCAGCTTCTGGATCTCATCCACCGGTAGCGGCTTGGCCACGGTCAGCGACGCGACGTCCGGGAACTCACGCTGCAGACGCTCGGCGGCCGCGGTGATCCGGGCATCGGTCGCGGCAACCTCCTCGCGCAGGCGCGCGTTGGCGCGGGTATCCTGCTCTTTTTCGGGCCTGCCGAGCGCCGCCGCCAGCGCGCTGTCGAGGCTGCGCCGCTGCGCCGCGAGGTCCTGGCTCGCGCGGATCAGCTCGGCGAGCTGGCCGCTCCCCGCCGCGAAGCGGGCCGCCATCTGCTGGACGGCCGATGCGGCGGAGGTCTGTGTCTGCCATTGCGCCATCTCGATCGCCTCGCGGCCGAGATCGGCGGGCGACGCGACGCCGGCACGGGCGGCCGTCGCGAGCACGCCCACATATCGGTGGTAGCGGTTCGCATCGTCGTCGTCAGACAAGGACTCGAGCCGGCGCGGCCGCGATGCCTTGGCGATCTCGTCGCCGGCGTCGATTGCGAACGCCCGGCGCGCCAGTGCAAGCGCTTCGGCGGCACGCCCCGCGCGAGCATGCAGATTCGCCAGCCAGGCGATGATCCCACCGACATGGATATCGTTCGCGCCATAGGCGCCTTCGTAGACGGCGAGCGCCCGCCTGTAGGTCGTGTCCGCCTCGTCAAAGCGTCGCTGCAGCTCGTAGACGTCGGCCAGCTTGTGCAGCGCGTCCGCAGTGAAGAGATGGTTCGTCCCGAAGCTCGCCTCGCGAATGGCCACCGACTGCCTGGCAAACGCCTCGGCCTCGGTCAGCCGATTCGCCTGCCTGCTGTTGACGGACATGTTGCGGAGGATCGTCGCCGCCGTCGGATGGTTCGGACCACCGGTCTTTTGGACCAGCGCCAGCGCGCGCTGATAGCCTTGCATCGCCTCGTCGTGGCGGCCCTGGCGCCGAGCGATGTTGGCGAGGTTCACGATGGGCTCGAGCGTACCCGGATGCCCAGCGCCGCGCGCCTGGTCCTCAATGGCCAGGGCGCGCTTGAACATGTTCTCGGCGTCCTGGTCCCGGTGGAGGTCGAGATAGAGCGTGCCCACGTTGTTGAGCACCACGGCGACGTCGAGATAGGGCGGGCTGGAGGTGGCTTCCTTGATCGACAGTGACCGCCGATAGGCATTCTCCGCCTCGATCAAGCGGTCCGTATCGCTGTAGACGTCGGCGAGGAGACTCAGGGTTCTGCCCACCTCGGGAGCCGACGGGCCGAGGGCTTTCTCGTGCGCGGCGAGCACGCGCTCGAGCAGCTCGGCGGCCTCCTTGTTGCGGCCTTGACGGCTATAGACGGAGGCGAGCCGCTGCAGCGTGAGAAGCGGTTTCGCGTCATCCGGCGAAAACAGCTTTTGGTAGATCGCCAGGGCCGCTTTGTAGGCGGCTTCCGCCTCCGCGTAGCGGCCGAGCTGCCGCAACACCAACCCCAGGTTGACGAGTGCGTCGGCGTAAGCCTGATGCTCCTCGCCCACCAGCGCCTTGACGGCATCAAGCACTCTCCGCTGGGCCGCCAGCGCCTCGGCATATTTCCCGGCCTCGAACAGCTGCCGCGACTGCGCCCGCAGGCTCTCGATGCTGGTGCGTTCGGCATTGGCCGGCGCCAACGACAGGGAATAGCCGGCCGCTATCGCGCACAGCAGGACCGCAATGTTCCGGAACTGACGAACGGGTGGCATGCACTTCCCCCATCCCCGTCGGGCACGTGCACCTGTGTCTATCCGTCGCGCCTGCAACCAACCGGGTTCAACCCCCGGTTCACGTCCTTCCCCGGGCCTCCCCGGCCAATGCAACCAGTTCCTTCCTCAGCTGCTCCCCGCTGGTGACGCGCTGATGAAACGGCAACCGCAGGGTCCGGTCGCCGAGGGCGAGATCCGCCCCGTCCGGATCGATGCCGGTGATGCGCCAGGCGCCGTCGTCGGCGCCAAGGAGCTTCGTCGCGTAGAGCCGCGTCGCCTCGGCATGGTCGGCATTCATGTGCGCGACCGCGCCTTCCTCCGCCTCGACGATCTCGTCGGCACTCGTCATGTCGGTCAGCACGTCGGCCGCGGTGAGATCGGCGGCGCGCGCGAAGCCGCCATTGAGATGCGCGGAAACGACGCTCATGCGCCAGAACGAGAAGTCCGCGAAGCCCGCATAGAGCTCGGACTTCGGATGCCGCGCGAGGAAACGCCGGCGCAGCCGCGGCTCGTCGCCCGCCTCGCGCGGCACGCGCGCCATCGCGCCGAGCACCGTGAGGCGCGGATGCGCCAGCGGATCGCCCTTGCCGGTCTCCGCGAGCAGCACCGACGCCCGGCCGTCGACTTCGAGATTGGCGGTGTGAGTCGAGAGCCGCGACACCAGGATCATCGGCGCGCCGTCGATGTCGGTCGCGACGTTGACCAGCGACGCGAACGGGTGACCGGTATTCCGATCCAGCGTCGCGAGCGTCCCGGCCCGGATCGTCCGCAGCAAAACCTTGGCCACGGTCGCAGGTTGAAAGTCCGCCGGCGGCTGCGCGTTTTCGGGCAGACGCGACGGCATGGTTCCCGGCAAAGCCCCCGCAGGGTCGTTTTTCATGGTTTTTACCTACGCAGTTGCTTGATTTCTCAAGATTCTAGGCGCTTTTGGCCACAATTTGGCCCCCTCGCGGCAGTTCAGATTGGCGTTGGGGCCGGGCCCTCTCTGTGCGCGCCCGGGATTCATGTTAGACAGGCCGCAAATTTTAAGAGAGGCCGTATGCCTACAATCGCTCTGGTGGATGACGACCGCAACATCCTGACCTCGGTTTCGATCGCACTCGAATCCGAAGGCTATCGGATCATGACCTACACGGATGGCGCCTCCGCGCTCGACGGCTTCAAGACGTCGCCGCCCGATCTCGCCATTCTCGACATCAAGATGCCGCGTATGGACGGCATGGAAACGCTGCGCCGGCTGCGCCAGAAGACCGACATCCCGGTGATCTTCCTCACCTCGAAGGACGAGGAGATCGACGAGCTGTTCGGCCTCAAGATGGGCGCCGACGACTTCATCCGCAAACCGTTCTCGCAACGGCTGCTGGTCGAGCGCGTCAAAGCCGTGCTCCGCCGCGTCAGCCCGAAGGACGGCATCCCGGTGAAGGAGGTCGACTCGGCGAAGGTGCTCGAGCGGGGCGCCTTGCGCATGGACCCCGAGCGGCACACCTGCACCTGGAAGGGCGAGCCGGTCACGCTCACCGTGACCGAGTTCCTGATCCTGCAGGCGCTGGCGAGCCGGCCCGGCGTGGTGAAGAGCCGCAACGCGCTGATGGACGCGGCCTACGACGACCAGGTCTACGTCGACGACCGCACCATCGACAGCCACATCAAGCGGCTGCGCAAGAAGTTCAAGCAGGCTGACGACGATTTCGAGATGATCGAGACGCTGTACGGCGTCGGTTATCGCTTCAAGGAAGCGTAACCTTCGGCCCAGCCGATCTGACAATGACTGTCAGGTTGCGGTAAACTGTCGGCCGCGCGGCTTGTTATGGGGCAGCGCACGAACGATCAGTGAGACGCAGCACCGGTGCTCGACCGAACGACCCGTTCGCCCGCAGATACGTCCGGGACCGTCCGTCCCGGCGGCAGTGTCGCGTGCGCCGATGATGCGGCCGGCCAGAGCGCCCTGCGCCAGCTGGCCGAGCGCGGCACCGGCTTCGTGCGGCGCGGCTGGCAGTTCCTGGTGATCCAGAGCTCGTCGAGCCTGACGCGCCGCATCGCCTTCCTCAACATCGCCGGCCTGCTCGTGCTGGTGATCGGCATCATGTATCTCTCGCAGTTCCGCGCCGGCCTGATCGACGCGCGCGTGCAGAGCCTTCTCGTGCAGGGCGAGATCATCGCCGGCGCGATCGCCGCCTCGGCGACCGTCGAGACCGACACCATCACCGTCGACCCCGACAAGCTCAGCGAGCTGCAGACCGGCGAGAGCTACGGGCCGCCGGACGACCTCGTCACCGGCCTCGAATTCCCGATCAATCCGGAGCGCGTGGCGCCGGTGCTGCGCCGCCTGATCTCGCCGACCAACACACGCGCGCGCATCTACGACCGCGAAGGCGTGCTGCTGCTCGACAGCCAGAATCTCTACGGCCGCGGCGACGTGCTGCGCTTCGACCTGCCGCCGCCCAATGCCGAGCAGCCGAGCTACTTCAAGCGCCAGTGGAACAAGCTGCGCCGCTGGTTCGCCAAGGGCGAGCTGCCGACCTATCGCGAGCTTGGCGGCGCCAACGGCAAGGGCTATCCGGAAGTCGCGCAGGCGCTCGGCGGCGTGAAGGGCTCGGTCGTGTCGATCAATGAGCGCGGCGACGTGATCGTCTCGGTCGCGGTGGCGGTGCAGCGCTTTCGCGCGGTGCGCGGCGCGCTGCTTCTGTCGACCCAGGGCGGCGACATCGACAGCGCGGTCGAGGCAGAGCGGCTCGCCATCCTCAAAGTGTTCCTGATCGCCGCCGCGGTGATGATCGTCCTCTCGGTGCTGCTCGCCGGCACCATCGCCGGCCCGGTGCGGCGGCTCGCCGACTCCGCCGAGCGCGTACGCCGGCGCATCAAGACGCGCGTCGAGATCCCGGATTTCACCCGCCGGCGCGACGAGATCGGGCATCTGTCCGGCACGCTGCGCGGCATGACCGATGCGCTCTATGCGCGCATCGAGGCGATCGAAAGCTTCGCCGCCGACGTCGCGCACGAATTGAAGAACCCGCTGACCTCGCTGCGCTCCGCGGTCGAGACGCTGCCGCTGGCGCGCACCGAGGAAAGCCGCGGACGCCTGCTCTCGGTCATTCAGCACGACGTGCGCCGGCTCGACCGGCTGATCTCCGACATCGCCGACGCGAGCCGCCTCGACGCCGAGCTGCAGCGGCAGGACGCCGCTCCGGTCGACCTGCGCAAGCTCCTCACCACCATCGTCACCGTGGCGAACGAGATCAAGCGTGACGAAAACGTCAACGTCTCGCTCGCCTTCGAAGGCGGCGGCCGCGACGGGTTCATCGCGCCGGGCCACGATTCGCGGCTCGGTCAGGTGATCGACAACCTGGTGGCCAATGCGCGCTCGTTCTCGCCGCCGACTGGCGGCGTGCGCGTCACCGCGCGGCGGCTCAAGAGCGAGATCGAGATCACCGTCGACGACGACGGACCGGGCGTGCGCCCCGACGCGCTGGAGAAGATTTTCGAGCGCTTCTACACCGACCGGCCGCACCAGGGCTTTGGTCAGAACTCGGGGCTCGGCCTGTCGATCTCCAAGCAGATCATCGAGGCGCATGGCGGCCGCATCTGGGCCGAGAACCGCATCGGCGTGGCGAGCGCCGACCATGAGCCGCCGGCCGTGCTCGGCGCGCGCTTCGTGGTGCGCCTGCCGGCGATGTAACCGCGCCACAACTGATGGCCTCCCCCACCCTCCACGCCTCGGCCGTCCTCCTCGGCGCGCGCGCCGTGCTGATCCGCGGACCGTCCGGCTCCGGCAAGTCGAAGCTGGCGCTGGCGCTGATCGAGTCGGCCGGCGCCGACGGCAAGCTGCCGTTCGCGCGCCTCGTCGCGGATGACCGCACCCATGTGGAGGCGGTGCACGGCCGCCTGGTCGCCCGGGCGCCGGAAGAACTCGCCGGGCTGATCGAGGTGCGCGGGCTCGGCGTCCGACGGCTGCCTTATGAACGGGCCGGAGTCGTGGATTTGGTGGTCGATCTCGCCGCCAATGACGCCGACCGCATGCCCGGCCCGGAGCAATGCGAGGCCGAGATCGTCGGGGTCCGGCTTCCGCGGCTTCCCGTCGCACCGATGGCGGACGCCCTCGCCCTCGTGCTAGCAGCACGTCGGACCGCCGCGATGCCGAATCAGTAGGCGTCCGGATGACCCAGCGTCGCCGCTTGTGGCAAATATGAAGTAATCGCCCGTCGGCCCGTCCGGCGGGCGCCAAGAGGGGCCGATCGGAAGCCGTCCCCGTAGCCCCTATTTACCGCGATGCAACATCAGGCCAAAACCGGCGCGGAGGCCCTTGTCAGGGGGCCTCGGATGGTCTTGATTACGCGCCTTTCGTGCAGTGCACCCGAGCTGCCGGCGGGGACGTCCAGATGATTGGTCTGGTGCTTGTGACTCACGGCCGGCTCGCGGCTGAGTTCCGGTCGGCGCTTGAGCATGTCGTCGGCCCCCAGGAACAGATCGAATCCGTCACCATCGGCCCCGACGACGATGTCGAGCAGCGGCGCAAGGACATCATCGAGGCGGTCAAGCGGGTCGACAGCGGCGATGGTGTCGCGATCCTGACCGACATGTTCGGCGGCACCCCCTCGAACCTCGCGATCTCGGTCATGAGCCAGCCCAAGGTCGAGGTGCTGGCCGGCATCAATCTGCCCATGCTGGTCAAGCTCGCAAAGGTCCGCGGCGAATGCACGCTCGCGCAGGCGGTCGACCAGGCGCGCGAATCCGGACGCAAGTACATCACGATCGCGAGCCGCGTCCTCAACGGCAAATGAACAGCGCCGCACCCGGGGATGGCGGTTCCGGCTTCGTCGCACGGCCGGGCGCGGTGGTCCGGCAGATCCCCGTCATCAACCAGAAGGGCCTGCACGCGCGCGCCTCGGCCAAGTTCGTGCAGCTGGTCGAGAAGTACGACGCCGACGTGCGGGTGTCGCGCGGCAACGAGATCGTCGGCGGCACGTCGATCATGGGCCTCATGATGCTCGCCGCCGGCATCGGCACCACCATCACGGTCGAGGCGGTCGGCGCGCAGGCCGCCGAGGTGGTGGCGGCGATCGAAGCCTTGATGGCGAGCCGGTTCGGCGAAGAAGAATAGCTTTCCCACGCGCACGCCCGAGGCGGTCACACGCGTTTCGCGCTTCTCGGCTCATGGTCCAAAAACCGGTGCCCTCCTTTCGGGATCATGCGCTATTGTGCGTTTCATCGGGATGACCTATCGGCAAGCTGAACGATCCAGCTTCGGGCAGACGTGAAAAGAGGGTGCGATGGCTGACAAGAAAGCAGACGAGAGGAAACCCCTGCCGCTCTCGGCAGATGTGACGGCCGCTGCGGCCAAGCCGGCCGAGCCGGCGCGCGCGACGTTCCGCTATGTCGATCGGCCGGAATGCGAGGAAACCTTTGCCGACTCGATCAGCGCGCTGTCGTTCGACGGCCAGACGCTGCGCATCGAGTTCGCGGTCTCCCGGCTCGACGAGACCAAGCCGAACGCGCCGATGACCGGCCGCCGCTATCCGGCCTGCCGGCTGGTGCTGCCGCCCGGCGCCGCAGTCGACCTGATGCAGAAGATGCAGCAGGTCGCCAACGCCCTGATCCAGGCCGGTTATCTCAAGCCGACGCCGCCCGCGGGCGGGGCGCCTGACAAGAAGCTGAGCTGACGCCCCCGGTCGGATCGGCGGGTTCGGGGCCGGTTTTCAGGTGTTTTCCGGCCCTTGGAACACATAAAGAAATCTTTATATCTGATTGCAGGGTCGCCGTGACCCTGCTATAGGCACGGCCGACCGCGCGGCGCGTCCGCGCGCGCCTGCACCATTTTCCATCTGTATCGAGGATCGACATGACCGCCGCGAAGAAAGCCGCCACCCCCACGACCGACTGCGTCATCAAGGACATCGGCCTCGCCGAGTGGGGGCGAAAGGAGATCGCGATCGCCGAGACGGAGATGCCCGGCCTGATGGCGACGCGCGAGGAGTACGGCCCCGAGCAGCCGCTGCGCGGGGCCCGCGTCGCCGGCTCGCTGCACATGACGATCCAGACCGCGGTGCTGATCGAGACGCTGCGCGCGCTCGGCGCCGACGTGCGCTGGGCCTCGTGCAACATCTACTCGACCCAGGACCACGCCGCGGCCGCAGTCGCCGCCGGCGGCACGCCCGTCTTCGCGGTCAAGGGCGAGAACCTGACCGACTACTGGGAGTACCAGCACCGCATCTTCGAATGGGGCGACGGCGGCACGCCGAACATGATCCTCGACGACGGTGGCGACGCGACGCTGCTGATCCACCTCGGCATCGAGGCGGCCAAGAATCCCGGCGTGCTCAACAATCCCGGCAACGAGGAGGAAGAGATCCTGTTCGCCGCGATCAAGAAGCGCCTCAAGGATCAGCCCGGCTGGTACGAGAAGAACGGCAAGGCGATCCGCGGCGTCACCGAGGAGACCACCACGGGCGTGCACCGGCTCTACGAGATGCACAAGAAGGGCACGCTGCTGTGGCCGGCGATCAACGTCAACGACTCGGTCACCAAGTCGAAGTTCGACAACCTCTATGGCTGCCGTGAATCGCTGGTCGACGGCATTCGCCGCGGCACTGACGTGATGATGGCTGGCAAGGTGGCGATGGTCGCGGGCTTCGGCGACGTCGGCAAGGGCTCGGCGGCGTCGCTGCGCCAGGCCGGCTGCCGCGTCATGGTGTCGGAGGTCGATCCGATCTGCGCGCTGCAGGCGGCGATGGAAGGCTACGAGGTGACGACGATGGAGGACGCCGCCGCACGCGCCGACATCTTCTGCACCGCGACCGGCAATCTCGACGTGATCACCGTCGATCACATGCGCAAGATGAAAGACCGCGCCATCGTCTGCAACATCGGCCACTTCGACTCGGAGATCCAGGTCGCGGGCCTGCGGAACTTCAAGTGGCACAACGTCAAGCCGCAGGTCGACGAGATCGAGTTTCCGGACGGCAAGCGCATCATCCTCCTGTCGGAAGGCCGGCTGGTGAACCTCGGCAACGCCATGGGCCACCCGAGCTTCGTCATGTCGTCGTCGTTCACCAACCAGACGCTGGCGCAGATCGAGCTGTGGACCAATCCCGGCAAGTACGAGAAGAAGGTCTACACGCTGCCGAAGCATCTCGACGAGAAGGTCGCGCGGCTGCATCTCGACAAGATCGGCGCCAAGCTCACCAAGATGAGCCAGAAGCAGGCGACCTACATCAACGTGCCGATGGAAGGCCCGTACAAGCCGGACCACTATCGCTACTGAGGCTTGGTTCCCGGACTGGTTCCCAGATTCTTGGGCGGCGCCAGCACGAACACGAAGCGTGCTGGCGCGCCCGGCTGCCCGAGGAAGCGGCTGATCGTCTGGTAGTGGACGACGCTCGCGACGCCGTCGCGGAGATGCGCCATGACGCCGTCATAGCAGGCGCGATCCTCGGCGCGGCAGACCGCGGCGACGCCTTCGCGCGCGAGCCGCTCCGGCGTGATCCACGGCGCCAGCGCGAGATTGAAGCCCGGGATCGAGTCCGGATGGTCCGGGCTGTAAAACGTCACCGCCGGCGTGATCTCCATGTCGCCGCCGACAATGCTCAGCGGCTGGCCTGTCGCCTGTCGCCAGGCCTTGGTCAACTCCAAACTCAGCGCGGGATAATAGGCGCGCGCCTCCTTGCTCTCGCCGACATGCCGGTACCAGGCGAGCGCCGGCGCGGCGATCAGGCACGCAACGGTGACGGCAAGCACAAGCAGCGCGACGCGCACCGCAGCGGGCCGCGCGACCTGGACCTCCGGCGGTGCCAGCAGCACGACCGGGAGCAGGAACCAGGCCGGCAGACTCCATAACGACGTGATGCTGATGCCGAACAGCGGCAGGGTCAGCACGGGGAGCAGCAGCGGCAGCGCCAGCAGCGCGACCAGCATGCGACGGTCCGGATCGTCGGGCCAGAACGTCGCTGCAAGGAGCCGGCGGCTCGGCCGCACCAGCACGGCGTAGACCACGAGCGGCGCGAGCACGAAGGCGAGCGAGCCCGGAATGTATTCGAGCGCCTTCTTGATGACGACGCGCGGCGTGTCGCCGCCGTGCACGCCCGTCGCGTAGTCGAAGGTCTGCGCGCCGGCGCTGAGCAGCCAATAGATGTGCGGCGCCAGCACGATGAGGCCGGCGAGCGCCGAGATCCACGGCGACGGCGAGCGCAGGTACTCCCACCGTTTCGGGTGGATCAGCGCGGCGACGACAAAGGCCGCGATCAGGTAGATCGAGTAGTACTTGCCGAGCATGGCGAGCCCGGCGGCGGCGCCGGCGGCCGCCGACCAGGCCATGCTGCGCGCCTCGAACGCGCGCAGGAAGCACAGCGTCGCGATCGGCCACGTCGACAGGAGCACCTGGCTCGAGCCGAAACGCTGGCCGTGGAACTGGTAGAACGGCGTGAGCAGGAGCAATAAGACTGCAACAAGCCACTTATCGCCGGCCAGGAAGCGCCGCGCGATCAGGCCGGCGGCGAACAGGCCGATCGCGGCATTGACCATAGCGAACAGGTGAAACGCCCAATCGGCGGTCGGAAATACCGCGAACCACGCCGCCACCATCCAGGCGCCGAGCGGTGGATGCTTGTAGTAGCCGAGGCTCGGATGCCGCGCCCAGGCATAGACCTCGACGAGGTCGGGATGCAGCGCGATCGGCGCATAGGCGATGACGTGAAACGCCGTCCAGGCGAGGACGAACAGCACCACGAGAATGTTGAGCGCGCGCGGATCGTCGTACCACGCGCCGATGACCTTGTCGGCCGATCGCATCATGGACGCGCCGCCGGCAAGGTCGCAATAACGAAGCGCTTGGCCGGTCCGTCGAGCCACAGCCAGCGCCGGCTGAGCGACAGCTCGACGCGGCGGCCGCCCGGCGCGCGCGCAACCATCATGTCGAAATTGCGCATGCACCACGCATCGCCGGTCGGGCAGACGACCACCGCGCCGTCACGCGCGACGCGCGCCTCGTCGACCTCGGGCGACAGATAGCGCGAAAAATCCGCGTAGGTGGTCGGCCGATCGCGCATGTAGAACGTCGCCGTGTTGACGATGGTGAACGGGCCGGCGACGATCTTCAGCGGGCGCTCGCTGCTCGCGCGCCATTCGCGCTCCGCGGCTTCGGCAAGCTGGCGGCCATAGGCGGCGTAGTTCTCGACGCCGCGCTTCAGGATCACTGCGGCAATGATCGGCGACACGGCGACGACGCCGAGCGTGAAGATGGTCACGCCGACCGCGAGCTTGATCGCCGCGTCGCGGGTGAACACGACCAGCGGCGAGGCGAGCATCATCACCGGCAGCAGGTTGAGCGCCGGCGTGTTCCACAGCGAGAGCAGGCTCACCCGCGTCGCCAGCGCGGGAATGATCGGGAGGAGGAGCGGCAGATAGAACAGCACCGCCGCGGTGCGACGCGCCGGATCGCTCGGCCACCAGGAGTCGCGGATTGCCGCGCGTGAGGGCCGCGCCAGCAGGAAGCCTACCAGCAGCGCGGCGACGCCATAACCGATGGTGCCGAGCACGTAGCCGACCAGCGTGCGGCCCCAATCGAGCCACGACTCCGAGAGGCGCCGCGCCGCGACCCAGGTGAAGGGCGGGAAATTCTCGCGCACGAGCCAGATCACGTGCGGCAGCACCGCGAGCGTGAACACCAGCGCGGTCACCCACGGCGCGGCGGAGCGCCAATACTCCTTGCGGCGCGGATGCACGAGCGCCGCGACGGCGAGCGCGACGATCAGGAACTGCGACCAGTATTTCGTCAGGATCGCGGCCGCGGCGGCAAGGCCGGCGACCACGGCCCAGGCGAGCGGACGCCCGTTGAGCGAGCGCACGAAGGCCCAGATCGCCAGCGCCCACAGCGGAATCAGGACCGAGTTCTGGTCGAACTTCAGGCCGAGGAAATTGTAGAACGGGATGATCGCGAGCAGGAACGGCACTGCGGCGCGTTTTGCGCCGTCGAGCCACTCGCCGGCCAGCTCGAAGGCGAGCCAGAGGCCGGCGCCGAGCGTGATGGCCGAGAGAAGCCAGTAGGCCCAGTCCGCGTGCGGGAAGATCGCGAACCAGACCGCGAGCACCCAGGCGAGCAGCGGCGGATGTTTCGAATAGCCGAGCGCCGGCTGCTGTGCCCACACGACCATTTCGGCCATGTCGGCATTGAGGTCCTGGCTCGATTTCGCGACCAGGGCATAGACCCACCACGCGAGGCCGTAGGCTATCGCTAGTCCCGCCATGACCCGGCGCCGGCGCGACGGATCGGCGAGGCCATCGACCACGCATGCAAGCTGATTGGCAAAACGAACGAGGAGCGGCGGCGGCATCGCGGCACTCTATGGCACGCGGTTCCGATGGCGTCCATGCAGCGGCACGGACGATTTTCCTCACGCTCAATGCATTGAATTCGGCCAAAACCTCGGGCTATGTCCGTGCTCATGGACGCCATCACGCCGACAGGTCGACCCGCCCGGATGCCCGGCGCGGGACCCAGCGCACCCGAACTCGGCATTGTCGTGCCGGTGTTCCGTGGCGCCGACGCGGTGCGGCCGTTCGTCGACACGCTGCGCGCGGCGCTCGACGGCGTCGACTTCGAGCTGATCTTCGTCGACGACAACTCGCCCGACGCGACCATGTCGGCGATCGATGCGATCGGCGCCGACGATCCGCGCGTGCGCGCAATCCGCCGCGTCGGCCGCAACGGGCTCGCGCAGACCTGCGTGGTTGCCATGCTGGCGAGCCAGGCGCGCGTCGTCGCGATGATGGAGCTCGATCCGGGCCTCGATCCGGCATTGCCGCGCGCCATGCTGGAGCGCGCGCGGCAGGGTGACGTCGACCTGGTCGTGGCGAGCCGCCGGCGCGGCGCAAGCCACTGGCTCCGTTCGATGGTGCGGAAGCTGCTGATCGCGATCACGCGCCGCTCGCTCGCGACCGAGATCACCGATCCGACCAGTGACATCTTCATGCTCCGCCGCGACGCGCTCGCCGCGCTGACGCCGTCGCTCTCTTCGCTGGGCTATCAGATCCTGCTGGACCTGATCGCCACCGCGCACGGGCGGCTGCGCATCGCCGAGCTGCCGCGCGACGTGGGAGACAGCGAAGGCCGCTCCGAGCTCAAGCTCGCACTCGAGCTCACGGCGCTGATCCTCGGCAAGGTGACGGGCGACGCGGTGTCGATCCGCTTCCTGCTGTTCTGCCTGGTCGGGCTGAGCGGCCTCGGCGTGCACATGGCGACGCTGGATCTGGCGCTGAGGGCGACACTGCCGTTCACGCCGGCGCAGACCACCGCCGTCGTCGTCGCCATGATCTGGAATTTCTCGCTCAACAATGCGGTCACCTATGGCGACCAGCGCCTGACCGGTTGGTCGTACTTCACTGGCCTCGTCCGCTTCATGATCATCTGCGGCATCGGCGCCATTTCGAACGTCGGCGTCGCCAGCTGGATCTACGCCAACGATACCACCTGGTGGATCGCCGGCCTCGGCGGCGCGCTGATGGGCGCGGTGTGGAACTACGCGGTCAGCTCGGTGTTCGTGTGGCGGATGCGGTGAGTTGTTACAGCCGTTACGGCGCCACTAGCGTTCCCTCCCCCCTTGTGGGGGAGGGACAGGGAGGGGGGTAGCCACGAATGCATGCGCCAGTTTCCACACGCCCGACGCCCCCGCCCCCCACGCCCCCCGCCCCCGCCCCCCCCCCGCCCGCCCCCAGACGCCCCCCCGCCCCGCC
>Ga0081540_1000761_pt1 | contig 29679 bp, 21 predicted proteins | sample TabmetS2T1R1_FD_71024 | JGI IMG/M metagenome (GOLD analysis project Ga0081540, IMG submission 71024) | Tabebuia heterophylla rhizosphere microbial communities from the University of Puerto Rico - S2T1R1 | ecosystem: Host-associated > Plants > Roots > Rhizosphere ...
AACCGGTGGGCCTCAACCGGTGGGCCTCAACCGGTGGGCCTCAACTGGTGGGCTTCAACTGGCGGGCGAGCGCTGCCAACCCAGCGCCGCCGCCTGGCTGCGATTGAGCATGAACAGATAGGCGAGCTTGCCCTTGAGGCGGGCCGCCTCGCCGGCGGCGGCATCGCTGGCGGTTTTTTGCCGGTGCAGCGCGGCGCGAAGCCTGCGTCGCTCCTGCCGCGACAACCCCAGCGTCCGGTTGACGATAACCCCGGTGACGGCCTGACGTCCGCCCCGGCGGAAGATGCGGGTCTTTGCCGCGTTCACCACAAAGCCTTCGGCGGCGACGATGCGCGGCACCAGGGCCGTGATTTTGCCGACCTTTGCCGCCTCATCGCCCGAGAACGTCAGATCGTCGGCATAGCGGGTGTAGGCAAAGCCATGCCGGCGGGCGAGGCCGGCAAGGCGGCGGTCGAGCCGGGCCAGGATGGCATTGCACAGCCCCGGGCTGGTCGGCGCCCCCTGCACACACACGCGTGGCCCCGTCGGCACATGATAGAGTTTGCCTTCCGCCGCCACCGGCTGGCGCGGTGCCTCCGTCATCAGCACGGCCAGCGCCGCCGCCACCGGGTAGCTATACCCGAGCGCCAGCAGCAGCCCCCGCACCCGGCCAAAGTGAATGCTTGGAAAACAGTCCTTGAGATCGAAGTGCACGACCACGGCCTTGCCGACGTGCGGGGCGGCATTGCTGGCGATCGAGCGGCCCTTGACGAAGCCATGCGCATGCTCGCTCTTCGGCAGCTTTGAGACCAACAGCCGGTCAAGCGCACGCAGCACGCTCTTGAGGCGCCGCTTAGGCGCGTGGATCAAGCGCTCGCCGCCGGAGCGCTTGGGAATGGCGAACGTGACGTAGTGCGGCGCCGTGTCGCGAAAGCGATGTTGGCTCAAGTGCCGCAACTGTCCCGGCGACAGCGACAGGGCGGCGGCGACGTCGGCCTCGCTTCGCCACAGCGGCAGCCCGTAGCGCGCGAGTTGCGCCTCGTCGACCGCGAGGTCCATCACGTCACGGTTGCGCGTGCGCAGCGACGGGCCAAACAGCCGGTCGGCCTCCGCCTCGCTCAAATATTTGGGCTTGGGCGGCGGCGGCCAGCGGCGTCGGTTTGGGTCGGGCGGCGGCTTGGGCAGCAGACGGTTGTCGCGCAACACCAGCCGGCGATGCCCCGGCTTCAGCGTGCCCCCGCTTCTGACGACCTCGACCTTGAAGTCGGCCTCGCCGCCCTGGGCCAGGCCCGAGACGTCGCGCTGCGGCGCCTGGCGCCATTGCCGCTTGGCCTCCCAACGCTGGTAGGCGCGGGTGAGCGCGCGCGCCAACAGGAACAGCGCCACCAGGACCAGAATTTGGGTTAGCGCCTGCACGGCCCGCACTCCCGAACCGCCGACGTGGTGCACAGGCAGCGCAGTCCCGGGCCGGAGAGCCAACCACTAACGAGGCTTTGGACCCGTGGTCTCCCCTCGTTGCGTACGTGGGGAACCGTGGCGATGTGATAGGGACAGGAAGCCACCACGGCGAAGCACCGTGGCATAGGATGCTGGAAGATCCCCCCGAACCCGGGTACTGCGCAAAGACATCTCATTCTGGCGTTTCCCCCTGCATGCCGTCAACCTCCCAGCGTGACGGCTGTTTGCGCGGGGCAAGAGCGCTCGGCGCCTCGACGGCGGCGCTCGACGGCCGATCGGTCCGCAGCTCCTCGCTGGCCTTGAAAAGGGCGAGCATGTGCTCGCACGGTCCACGGCTCAACAGGTGCTCGGCAAAATGCGGGCAGGTGCAGCGGCCGAAGATGATGCTGCCCAAATCGTTGACGACAATTTCCACCGGCTCCTGCTCGCCGGCTCGGCCGATGACGCGCCAATCGCGATAGGTGATCTCGCGCACCATCCGGGCTTTGGCCTCGCCGGTGGTGGGATCTTTGAAGGTGCGCACCTTCTTGGTTTCCTCGGCCTCCGCCCGCATCACCCGCACTTTTCCCTCGCCGATGAGTTGGGCGGCGAGCTCGCGACGGCGATCGGGCGGAAAATAGGTTGCCTCGTCGGCCGGCGTCTCGAACAGTTCGCGGTGCCGGTAGCTCTGGGCCTCGACGTCGAACATGCATCGGCCCTGCCGGGCGAGCCGCACCAGCACGCGGGCGGCCGCGGCCGGCTCAATGCCAAGGGCGCCCGCCAGCTCCTTGACCGACAGCCGCTGGCGCGTACGCAGGAGCTCGAGCGCGGGCTCGAGGTCGGCATCGTTGCCGGCGGCGGCCTCCGCGAGGAGGTCAAATCCGCCCGTGCCCGTAAAACCGCTGCCCGACCAGCCCGTGAGACCGAGCAGGAAGGTCATGCCCGGCAACTTCACCGCGTAGAAGCTCGGCAGCGCCCGGCCCTTGAGGTAAATGTCGACGCTGTCCGCGAACGGCAACAAGCCCTCGATCAGCTTCAGGCGTCGCCGCCCCCACACGCGCGTGGTCTTGTGTTCGGTGTAGTTGTGGCCGGCGCCCTCCAGCGCCACCACGCGCTCCCAGGGCTCGAGCACGAGCCGCGCCTCCTGCCCCGGTTCGAACTCGTAGCGCAGCGCCCGCGGCGAGACCTTGGCCTTGGCATAGCGCAGAAAGCGCACGGCGGAGAGGAGATCGATCGGCTTGACGGTGAGGCGCGTACCCGGCATGCCCATCGCCGCTTGCACCTGCAGAAAGCCCCTGACCCAGCTCTCCGGCAGCTCGACCTTCTTTTCGAAGCGGCCGCCGGCCGCCGACGTGCGCACATCCAGTCCTTCCGGGCCGATGCGAAAGATCGTGGAGCGACTGGAGCGCATCTCGCCCAGCGCCCCCCACAGCCAGGCGGTAAAGTCGATGTTGGTCGTGCCGCCGACCACCTCGCCCATGGCCTCGAACACGGTCGGGTCGATGATCAAGGACACGTAGGCGGACTGGTCCTGGCTGAAGGCCTCGAAGAAAATACGGTCGCGGTGCACCGTGATGACGGGGTCGAGCAAATCCGATTGAGAAAACCACATGTCGTTGGACCAGATCACCTCGCCCAGGGCTCTGAGCGCAATGCGCAGCACGAAACCGTGCTGGCGCACGCGGCCGTGGAAGCGAACGCGACGGCGCAGGTTGGTGGAAAGCCCAACCGTGGTGGCCTCGCGCGTCGAATCGAGCACGGACGGGGAGGCATAGTCGACGAGAACAATCATGCCGCCGCCCTCGGGTGCCGATAAACGCGCGGGCGTTCCGCGGCGCTGGCGAGCGCCGGGTAGGCCGCCAGCGTCCGCGCGATCAAGCCGATCAGCTCGGGTTTGGGATACTTTTTGTCGGGCAGCTTTAAAGCTTCGCGCGCCCGGGCGTGAATGCGCCGAGCGACGGCCTCGTCGTGGCGGGCGGCGTTGGCCAGAGCCTCGAAGGCCGCCATCCGGGTTTTGCGGTGCAGCGGTCGCAACAGCGTGCCGAGCAGGATGTCGACGTTGGCGGCGGCCAGCGCCCGCGCCCGCGCGTCGCTGAGGGCAAGCACACGGTAGGCCAACATCATGACGTGGATATTGGAGCCCTCCACCAGGTCCTGCACGGCCTCGGGCACCGACAGGTATTGCTCGAGCGAGCGCACGAACAATAGCCGCGCCAAGTCATTGTCCCGCAGCAGCAGGGTCTGGTTGAAGGTGGCGTAGGCGGGAATGCGGGTCAGCACGTTGGAGGCGCGGCGGGAGAACTCTTCCCCGTCGCGGTCCCGGATGGCCTGGTAGTAGGCGGCAAGCTCCGAGGTCGTGGCATCGTCGGCGTCGCGCCCCTGCTGGCGCTGCCAGACGCGGTTCCAGGAAATGCGCGTGGCATAGCGGCTGGCCAGCGTATCGAGGAGATCTTCGTCCGCGCCCGCTTGCGCGGCTTTGATGAGATTGGGATAGCCCCGCCACCAGGTCGGCGTGACGTTGGCCCGCAGCGGGCCACGCACCAGGTCGGGATAGCGCGCATAGACGCGACAGGCGATCGCATCATCGAGATGGTGAATAATGGCAAGGCCCAAACCCGGCCAATTCCATTCGCGCGAGGTGCCGGCCAGTGCCAGCAGCCGCTCGCGCCGGGCCGCCTCGCTGACGCTCGCGTCTGCCATCAGCTTGTCGACGCAGGCATTAAACAGCTTTTGATTACGGCCGGCCCGCAGCGTCGCACTCCATAGATCCCACCAGCCCCGTTGTTCGGCGAGCTCGACGAACTCTTTGCTGCGATCGTCCCGGCCCCAGCCGCCAATGGTGTCCTCGAGCTTGGCGCGCACATAGGGCATGACGTCCCGCCCGCGCCGCCGCAGAAGCTTGAGCACAGTGGCGCCGCGCTCGATGCCGTAGCCTTCGAGGTGACGGTTCGCCAGCACGCGGTTGAGCTCGACCTGCTCGATCACCGCATCGGCCAGCGCCAACACCTCGAGCTCCCAGCGCTCGACCGGCATCAGCTTGCGGTAGAGCGCGAAATAAAAGGCTTCATCGCCCGCTCCGCGCGCCAGCGCCCCGAGCTTCTCCCACATGGCGCGCTTCTGGCGCTGCCAAAAGGCAACGGGCAGATGCTTGAGGATGAAGGCCGCCGATTTCTGATCGGTGCCGTAAAGGGAGACCGCGCTCGTCTCGTCGAGCTCGAACCAATCGTCGAACTCATCGAGGACGATGGCGCGCGCGGCCGGCGTCGGCGCCGCCCGGTAGGCTTCAATCAGTGCCGCATTCCAACGCGCGCGATCGATGCCCCAACCCTTGCGGGCCGCGTACTTCCAGCGCTGCAGACGGCGGACGAGGGCGCCGTCCCGGGCGGCGCGGACCGCCTGCAGCCAGGCATCGAGGTCCGCCGCATGGTCCGCCCACTTGACCCGGCGCCAGCGTTTGCCGTCGGCGAGCCACTCGGAAAAATGATTGAGAATAAAGGGGCGAAAGGTTGCCCGGCTGCGGGCATAAAGCCGCGGTCCCCAAAACCAGGTGAGGCCCGCAAACAGCGGATCGCGACGCAGCCCTTCCAGGTGATCGCGCAGGCGGCCATGGTCGGGTTGGCTCTCGAGCAACTGCTCGATGGCTTTGCGCAACCGCTTTTCGTCCATCGCGCTTGCCCCCCTTGCGAGGCGCCAAAAGGCGCAACCGGCCGCACGCTAGCAGAGGAAGTCGGCAGAATTTGTCGGCGGCTTGCCGCCGTGGCGCGGCATCGGGCGCGCCGTGCCCAAATCGCCACACCCCGCGCAGGGCGCATTTCTGAGCAACGCTGGCTAGCCGTTGCTTTCGATGGCCCCGGCAGCCCCGTTCCGCACCACGAATTGCTTGAGGGTTTTAACCGTCGCCTTGGGATCGCGCCGATCCGAGATGGCGCGGAAGCGCACGTGCATGCGCTCGCGATCGAGATCGACCACGACATAGCCGCGGTGGCGGCTCTCGAAATAGCGCACGTGCGGGTTCTCGGGCAGGAGCGCGGCGATCAGCTCGTAGGGCGGCGGATCGGAGGTGATGGAGGTGCCCACGAATTCGGTTGCCACGGTGGGCGAGCGCTCCTGGTTGAAGTCCCCCTTGAGGTCGGTGGTCCAGAAGGAATGGATGTCGCCGCCGATCACCACCGGGTTGGCCAGGCGGCTCGAAGCCATGGCCTCGAGCAGACGTTGGCGTGCCGCGGGATAGCCATCCCAGCCGTCCGTCCAGAAACCGACCTCGCCGTCCCGGTTCTTCTGGCGCAACTGCGCCATCAGCTGGCCCTGGGCCAGCACGTTCCAAGCGGTATCGGCACGCCTGAAGCCCTCAAACAGCCAGGCCTCCTGCGCCTCGCCGAGCAACGTGCGCTGAACCTCGAGGCGCTCGCTACAGCTGGGCGGCGCCACGTGGCCGCGGCGCCAGGGGGGGACCTCGCAGGGTTGCTTGGAGCGATACTGGCGGCCATCCAGCATGGTGAATGAGACAAGATCGCCAAATGGGATCCGGCCGTAGAGGCGGAAGGCATGGGGCTCGACGATCGGACGCGGACGCAGCGGCATGTGTTCCCGGTAGGCCTGGTAGGCGGCCGCGCGCCGGGCCAAAAAAGCCGCCGGGTCCACGCGCATGTCCTGCGACCATTGATTGGCGTAGTCGTTCTCAACCTCGTGGTCGTCCCAGGTCACCAGACAGGGCGCCGCCGCGTGCAGCGCCTGGAGATCGGGGTCCGTGCGGTAGAGCGCATAGCGGTTGCGATAGCCCGCAAGGTCGCTGGCGACGGGGCCGTCATGCGGGCGCACAATGCGGCCCGCGGCGGCGGAGGTGGGCGCTATGGTTGACTCGTAAATGTAGTCGCCGAGGAAAAGCACGAGGTCGGGTTGCTCGTCGACCATGTGCCGATAGGCGCTGAAATAGCCGACCTGCCAGTTCGAGCAGGAGGCGAAGGCAAAGCGGACGTGCTCGAGCCGATCCGCCGGCGCCGGCGTCGTGCGCGCGCGCCCGATCGGGCTCTGCTCACCCAAGGCCGTAAAGCGATACCAATAGGGCCGGTTGGGCTCGAGCCCCGTAACCTCGACGTGCACGCTATGAGCGCTCCGCCGCTGCGCCTCGACCCGACCCAGGCGCACCACCTGGCGCATGCCCTCATCGCCCGCCACCTCCCAAAGCACTAAAGCCGGCTCCGACAGGCCGCCGCACCCGTCGGCGGCCAGCGGCTCGGGCGCGAGCCGGGTCCAGAGCACAAAGCCATCGGGCGACGGTTCGCCCGCCGCCACCCCCAGGCTAAAGGGATCGCCGCTGCCGGCGCCCGCGCTTCTGTGCGCCGTAATGAGCCCGACGGCAAAGGCGCTTGACGCGGTGAGGAGCCGCCGGCGCGTCAGCAGGGGCCGGCGGCACGGCGCGCGATCGACAGGCAAAACCAGGCGCTTCATCGGCTCACCGCTCAACTTCCCTCTGGCGCCGCCCGAGCTTTTCACGGTTCGCCCGCGGGCCAGTTTGCACGCTCACTTTGCTCGTCCCCACCAGGCGTCTTTCGAACGGGATCCTCGCCCCGCTGCCCCGCGCACTTAAGACATGCACACGACGGACACATACGCACACGACGGACACGCGCGCACCCACGCTTGGCGGGCGGGCGCGGGCGCGCGCGCCGAGCTTTTTAGGCGATGGGCGCCGGGGCCGGAACTTAAAACTGAGCAACCCTGGTCGGCCCTTTCACCTCGGCTCTGGCATTGGCCTCACCGCCCCGGTGCCGCCACCGGCAGCAACGGTTCTGCCAGCAACAGGATTTTGTAGTCCGCCAGCGGTCGACCACCCTCCTCGCGGCGCGCCAGCGTGCCGAGCGGCACGACCGAGGCAAAGCGCGCCCCGAGCTCGGCCGGCAAGGGCCGCCGCACGAGTTCGACATAAAGGGAAGGGCAGCGCAGCCGGCCCGTGTCGATCGCCGGCAAATGCGCGTAACGCAACGGCTCATTGAGCGGCAGCACGGGCACGCCTGCCGGCAGGTGAAAGGCCAATTGTGCGGTGATGGTATAGTGCGAGGTGGCGATGCTGCAGGCGCCGTGCGCCAGCCGCAAGCGCTCGATCTCCTCGGCGAAGGGCCGCCACCCCCGCAGCTGGTTGGTGGGATCCTTGCCGCTCAGCAGCAGCGGGCGAACGGCGTGCGCGCACACCAGCCCCGACAGCAGGAAGCCCAAGGTGAGCGCCGCCGCGGCAAGCCGGGGCATGGCGTTGCTGCCCGGGCGCGGCCACGCGGCGCTGGCGGCGATGGCGGCGGCGGCCGCCAGCGACGGATAGAGCGGCGCCAGCCAATTGGGCTGCACGCGGGCGTGCAGCGCGTGCACCAGAAAATAGCCGAGCAGCGGCAGCACGCTGGCGGCCAATAGCGCACTCGCCTGATCGCGGCGCCTGACCGCGGCCGCAACCACGGCGCCCAAACCGACCACCGCCAGAGCGGCGATCAGCGGGCTGGCCAGGCCAAAGAAGCTGCCGGTCATTTCCAACAGGTAGGTCGGCGCCAAGGCCTGCTCGCGGACCACGCGGCCGAACTGTTTGCCGAACGAGGCCCAGTCGTGCGCGCGGTTCCAGAGCACGACGGGCAGCGTGAGAAGCACGCTTGCCGCGCCCCCCGCCCACAGTTGCCAGCAGCCAAACCAGCGCCAGTTCTCGCGCAGGCCGACCAGCCAAAGCAGAATGCCGGCGCCGACAAAAAGGTTGGTGTACTTGGATAGCAGGCCAAGCCCGGCAAAGGCGCCCACCGCCAGCCACCAGTTCGCATTGCGCGAGGCGTAAAGCTCCGCCAAGGCCCAACCCGTCAGGCCCCAGAACAGCACCGAGGGCATGTCCGGCGTGATGATGATGCCGCCGACCATGAGCAACGGCATGGCGAGCGCAAACAGCACGGCGCGCCGCGCCACATCGGCGCCGAACAGCAACGAGACCGTGCGCCACAGCAGCAAGGGGCCCAGCAGGCTTGTGAGCACAGCCGCGAGCCTGATCCCCAACGGCGTGTCGCCGAGGATGTAGCGGCCGGCCGCGATCAGCCAGGCCACCATGGGCGGGTGGTCGAGATAGGAGAGCGCCGGCGCCAGCGCCCACAGCCGATAGTAGGCCTCATCGTCGCTGAGATCGATGCTTGCCGCCAGGGCGGCGCGCACCAGCGCCACCACCACAACCGCGCCCAGCACGGAGCTCGGCGGCAGCCAGGTCGCAGCGGCCCTCAGCTGGCGCGGCGTCGCCTCAGCGCTGGCGCCAGGTGACTGTAGAACTTGCGACGTAATTGAAGACACCTCCCATCAGGGCGCCGGCGGTGCCGGCCAACCACCAGGTCGGATGCTCGCCATAAATCCAGCTCGCCACACCGACATTGGCCACGGCCCCGACGCTGCACACGGCGTAAAAAGACAACAGACCCTTGAGGGCCGCGAAGCCCTTCAGCCGGCGGTCGCGATAGGTCATGCGATTGTTGAGCCAGAAATTCCAGGTCATGGCGAGGTAGGCGGCGCCGGTTTGGGCGAGATCGAAGCCGACCTGCGGCAGGCTCAGCGCACTCTTGAGCGCTAAGAGGTGCGCCCCGAGCCCGCTGACGCCAACCAGCATGAAAAGCAAAAATCGCGTCGACAGCAGGTCGCCGGAGACCTTGGCCAGCAACAGGCCGGCGTATTCGAACACAACCAGGCCGTCGAGCTTCGATTGCCCCAATTGCCGCGGGCGAAAGCTATAGTACACCTCCTCGATGCGCAGCGGCCGTTGCTGCGAGGCGGCGATGTCGAGCAATAGCTTGAAGCCTTGCGTCGACAGGCGCGGGGCGATGGCCTCGAAGGTTTCCTGCCGGATCAAGAAAAAGCCGCTCATGGGATCGGCGAGCGTCACCCCGGTCAAGCGCCGCGCCAACTTGGTGGCCTGGCGACTGCCCCATTTGCGGACGGCGGAAAGACCCGCCGGCACCACGCCGTTCTCGGTCCGTCGCGTGCCGACCACGAGGTCGGCGCCAGCACGAAAGCGCTCGAGCATTTCGCTCAAGCACTTCTCATCGTGCTGCAAATCCGCATCCATCACGGCGATGGCCGGCGCCGAGGCTGCCAGCATCCCCTCGATGCAGGCGCCCGCCAGGCCGCGGCGGCCGATCCGGCGCAGGCAGCGGACCCTGGGATCGCGCCGGGCCAGGCGTCGCGCCGTGGCGCTGGTGCCATCGGCGCTGTCGTCATCGACAAAGATCACCTCCCAAGCGATGCCCTCCAGCGCCCGGGCGAGCTGCAAAACCAGCAGCGGCACGTTGCCGTTCTCGTTCAGCGTCGGCACCACGATGGCAAGCTCGGGCGAAACCCGCGCCGCCGCGCGCTCGACCAGAACGGCGTCGCGCGACAGGATTGCCTCTTGCATTCTCCCCCGTTGCTCTTTGCTCTGACCTTGTTTTCTGCTGGCGGCCGGACGCTCGCAATCGCTGATTGCGGGAAGATGAAGCTTTGGTGACAGATCCGTGAACATGACAGAGCTGTGGCAGCGCGGACCGGGCGGCGCCCGACGCAGGCCTTAAGTGGCGGCGCCGCCACATGATCCTCGAGCGGCAAACGTGCTTCCGTTGCTTTGAGTACGTATCTTCGCTGAGGCGCCGGCGCCACAAGCGCGCCGCTGTCATCAAAGCGTCGAAAAACCCGTACGCTGCCTTCACAACCCTGACCCAACCTGCCCCCGGGGACTGCAGTAGCAATGGGGGTAAGCAATGTCGGTCGCGGTTGGCGCCTTCGCCAAGCCTGAGCGCAATTGGTGGCTCAACGTCTGGAGTGGCTACCTTTCACTGGCGTTGGCTGCTGGTGCCGTGCTCGTTGCTTTTCCCGAGCTTGACCTCTGGCTCGCACACGCGACCTATACTCCGGGGGCGGGCTTTGTCGGCTGGCGGCTCGGCTGGCTCGGCGTCGTGCGCACGATCTTCATCGTCTTTTATTTTTCCTGCCTAGGCGTTTCGCTTGCCTGTTGGCTCGCCACCCGCATGGGCTACGCGCGCTATTTTTCCTACCGGCAGTGGCGGTTTTTGTTCGTGTGCCTGATTGTCGGGCCGGGCTTGCTTGCCAACGTCGGCTTCAAGGATCAGTGGGGCCGGGCGAGGCCCAAGCACATCGCCGCCTTCGGCGGCAGCAAAGTCTTCACGCCGGCGCTGCTGCCGACCAATCAGTGCAAGCGCAATTGTTCCTTTGTCAGCGGCGAGGCCTCCTCGGTATTTGCCCCGTTCTACGCCGCAGCCGCCATCGCACCCCAGTGGGCGGCCCCGCTGATCGTCGTCGGCACCACGGCGGGCCTCGCGGCCGGCATCGTCCGCATGCTGCAGGGGGCCCACTTTCTAAGCGATGTCGTGTTCGCGGGCTTGTTCATGGCGCTGATGGTGATCGTCCTTCACCGCCTCATGTTTGCTCCATCGCGGTCCTGGCTGGCGGGGTCCTGGCTGGCGGCCTCGTGGCGCTCGGCGCTGCGCCGCCGCTCAAGCGGGCGTGCCTCCAGCGCCTGAAAGAAGTGCGCCAGCGGGCGCCGACAATGGCAGACCAGGGGTTGAATGGAACGGCCGACGCTCACCAGCCGCGCGCGGCAAGCCAATCCGGATACCCCATTGCCTCTGCCGCCGGCAGCGGCGGCGGCGAGCGATGCTGCAAGACGGCAACCGTGGCGGTGAGATCGTCGGCGACCGCATCGAAGGCGCCGAAGGCCTCCAGGCCGACCGTCCACCAGGACGTGCGATCGGGCCCTTCCAGCAGCGTCAACTCGGCATCGCAGCCCGAGCCTCGCTCGCTGCTTTCGCTGGCGGCCAATTCGCGAACGCTGCCGCCGTCGACCTTAAACTTTCGCATCCAGCGTTGCTTGGCGACTTTGATCAGGCGACCCTCATCAAGCACAAGGGTTGAGGACCACTTGCCCCACAGACCGATCGGACAGGCGCAACCGGCGAGCGTGAGCATCCTCGGGCGGGTGCTGATCAGGCCTTTGATCTCCACGCCTTGGCTGCCGCCCCGCCGTTTGATACCGAGCGCGGTTTGCGCGCTATCGCGCAGATACTCATCGATGCGACTTTTGCTGTCATAAGCCCTGCCCCACGCCGGCCCGGCCGCCCGGAACCAGGCGGCAAAATCGGACGCTGGCTGTCCCGCCCAAAACCAGCGGATCTCTGCGGTCATGCGCATGTGAGCTCACCGGAGGTAGCACTGCTGGGTGCGCGGGCAGGCGGGATGGGCCCCGCGCCCGGGTCGTGGCTCATGTCCAAAACCGCGACGTGCGTCGCAGCGCTCGCCAGGCGGGAAGGGCGCCGCGCCACACGTGCTCGGCTTCCGCCTCATGCCGTCCCAGGATGTAGCTCGCCGCTCGCGTCGCCTCGCCGCCCGCCGGGCCCTGCCGGCCGATCTCGCTCAGCCGTGCTGCCATGCGCACGTCATTGATGTAGCCGAACACGTCTTGCAGCGCCCTGAGCTGCCTGATGAAGGCTTCGCTTTCGGCGGCGCGGAACAAGGGGGCGAAGAACTCCGCCTGATAGCGCAACTTTTTCAAGGCCTTGCGCATCTGATGACGCTGCTCCCCGTTCAACCGGTCGATATTGGCGCCGTACTTGGCGGACTTCTTCCAGGCCTTGCGCAACACCTTGCGGGCCACCTTCTTGATGGGGCGGACGAGCTTCTCGTTTTCGTCAAGGGTGCGCGGCCACAGCGTCAGATACAGCTGCAATCGTGTCCAGGCGGGTCCCTGCAAACTGGCCCTGACCTCCTCGCGTTTGGCGCGACGGTGGCGCGTCAGGGCTTCATGGAGATCGGCAAATCCCGTCTTGTTAGACGCCGTCGCCTCGATCGGCGCATAGATCGCCGAAATCAACACATCGGCATCGCGCAAGGCCCCAACAGACCTGCCCACCTCGCGCGCGGCGCGCTCAAAGGAGGTCAACGAATGGGAGAGCGCGAAGGGGCGTAGCGCTTTCAAGGCGCTGCGCAAGCGGCGCAGCCCGATGCGCAATTGATGCGCCGCGTGCGGATCGTCGGTCTCCAGCACGGCCGCGCGATTGACCAGGATTTGCCGGCTGGCAGAGGCCAGGATGGCCGCGAAAGCCTGCGCACTCCTGTCCTTGCCCCGCAGGCAAACCGGGCGGCTTTTCTCCGGCTCCGGGCTGCTCGGCGATTTTTCCAGCACCAGCCGGTAGCCGCGCTCGGCCTTGCTGCGGGTGCCTAAGGTGAGCTCCTGGCCCGCCAGCAATTTCTCAGCCGCCAGCAGCAGCCCCTCCGCACTCCCAGCCTTCAGTTCGAGCTCGGCCTCGCGCAGTTCGGCGCGCGCGTCTCGGGTGCGCAGCTCCCCGGCATCGACCGCGAGCTCCACCTCGCTCCCGCTCGCCACGATCTGGCGCGTCGTGCGCTCAACGACCGTCTCGAACACCGGGCTCAGCGACGTCCCCTTTAAAGCCTTGGCCACGCTGCGCTTGAGTTTTTTATCGGCGATCTTGTCGAGGTCGGGGTGGTCGGTGGCGAGCACCACCTCAAGCTCCTGGGGATTGGAGACGCCCTGCGTCACGTGCTGATCGGCTTTCACGGTCTGCAGCCAACCGCCATTGTGGCTGCGTAGCCGCAGCGATATGCCGGCCTCGCGCAGGCCATGCGTCGGTGTGTCGAAGTAGATCGTGCGCAGTTTTTGTGTGCTGGCGGGCCCAACGCTCAAGTCCACCCCGGGCAGTTCGCCGGCCAAACGCCTGATGGCGCCATCGCTCAGCTCAACCTTCAGCTCCAGTTCCCTTTGCATCACACCCACTCGCTACGCCGCATTTTTAGAAAGAATTTGCGCGTCCATCCGGATCGCTAGTTTGAAAACATCGCGCAAGCCCAAGAGTTCGCTTGTTCCTGCCACGTCAGCGCGGGGTTTTGTCACACGCCTGTCAATCGCCCGCGCTATTGCAAGCAGGCTTCGTGTCCCAGCACCGCCGTCCGCAGGTCAACCTTTGGCGGCGCGGCGGGGTATATTGGCGCCAACGCCCAACATTTTCAAATCCTCTCAAAATCGAGCCCTGGGCCAACGCGCCCCGGATCGCACGGGACTTTACTTTTGCCCAGAGATTCTTGCGCCGGTGTCACGACGGTGTCAGATCACCGCGCTAGCAAACACTCCTCTCTAGCCGAATTGAACTTGGCCGCGCACGGGCGCGGCCTTTTGTTTTTTGCGCCGGTCGCCTAAACTGATGGGAGAGGGTTGGGGGAGAGGGTTGGGGTCAAACCTGCGGCATTAGTCAAGGACGGCTCGGCTCATGATCCAAGGTCTTGACGAGCACAAACGCTCCGAAACCGAAGCTCGCGAAATCGTCGAAGCCTCGAATTCCCATGTGCGCGCCTATATCCGCCGGGGCATGATGGAACGCTGGCTCACCAAAGTCGTGCGCAATTTGAATGCGCTGGAAAACCAGCCGGCGACCCGCGATCTGGCGCGGCGCGCCCTGCAGCGCCTGGGTTTTCCAAGCGCCTAGAACTTCGGCGCGCCGCGCCTTACCGCACCCCGCAACTCGATCGCCAAGCGCATCCTTGGCGAGGGAATAAAAAGCACGGGCTGAGCGTTGTGGGCCACGTGCCTGGGTGAGAGCTGGGCCATGACCGGGGGCTCGTGAGAGGGCGGGCTCCCGGACTTTTTTTTGCCGCGCCTATCCGCACCCGCGTTGCCGACGCGCCCGGCAGCGCCGCAATCGTCCTTCGGCGCGGGGCTCGTTCCCCAAGCATCGCACAAGTCACTCGCGCCCAACTCATTGGCGGAATTTTGATCCGTGTCACAACTTTTGAGCGACTTGCGGCCATCGATGCCGGCCGTTGGCCTAGTGCAGGCAACGGTCGTCGAGCTCCAGCCTCGCCAGGCGCAGTTCAAGGCGCCGGATCTGCCAGCGAACGAAGGCCCGCAACAGCCGCTTCGCGGCACCCCGCGGCGGATGACAGGATGAGCCGTTAAAGCCGCCGCCGCTTGCACCGCAGACGGGGTCAAAGTGATCGGTCGCCAGTTGCATGAGCCTGCTCATGGTCTTTCCCGACGGGTTTTTGCTGTCTTGCCAAAGGCGCGCAGGCGGCTCAGATCGCACGCACTCGTAGGCGCCGGGGCCCGCGCATTAATCGACGCCGAGGGCTGTGCCGACAAGCGAAGAATGGTCATGCTATGCCCAAATTCGGCTCATGCATGCCGTGCAAACTCCACTGCTGCCAAGGTGTTACCGCCTGGAGAGAGCCATGCGTCGCCTGCCGCCTCTGGAAACCTTGCGTGTGTTCGAAGCCGCCGCGCGTCACAAAAGCTTCAAAGAAGCGGGCGACGAGCTGGGCGTCACGGCCAGCGCGGTGTCGCACCGGGTCGCCACGCTGGAGGAAGAGCTCGGCACCGCCCTGTTCGTGCGCCACACGCGTCGGATTGCAGTGACGCCGGAAGGCGAACGTCTGGCCGCCGGCGTTCGCCGCGGGCTGCTCGAGATTCGGCATGCGGTGAACAGCATTGATCGCCGCGAAGGCACCCAGATCCGCATTACCGGCATTCCCTCCCATGTCACCCGCTGGCTCGCCCCCCGCCTGCACCGCTTCCGGGCGTCGCACCCGGAAATCGAGCTGCACATCACGGCCGACTTGGCGCTCGCCGACTTGCGCCAAAAAACCTTTGACGTGGCGCTCCGCTTCGGGAGCGGCGTTTATCCGGGGCTGCACGCCGAACACCTGATGGACGACGCCATCTTTCCCGTGGCGAGCCCGCGCTATTTGAACGAAGTCTGTCCCATCGCGCGTGCGAGCGACGTTTTGGCGGCGACGCGCATTCTCGATGTCACCGCCGAGAACGACGAGAGCGGCACCAATTGGCGCACCTGGTTTCAACACCACGCCTTGCCGATGGCAGATATCGATCGCGGCATGCGCTTTAACGGCGCCCTGATCGCGCTCGAAGCCGCCGCCGGCGGGCTGGGCGTGGCAATCGCACGCAAGACGCTGGTCGCAGAAGAAATTCGCAGCGGCCGCTTAGCCCAAGTCCTGCCCGGTGAGATCAAGACGCACTGGCGGCACTATGCCCTGGCCCTGCCGGAAACGGCGGCTTGGCCACCCTTGCGCGCCTTCGTCGCCTGGCTTCGCGCCGAGGCCCACGCGGCCTAGGCACCCGCCGGGCGATGGCGGCCTCAGCATCGGGCAAAGCCGACCCCTACTTATTGGCCGCGGGCTCGAGCAGCAATGGCAGATTCAGCGGCGCGACTTGCGCGGCCACCAGACCGCCAGCAAGCTGCGCAAGCGCACACGCCAGCCGATTTTCTCATCCGACAACGTATCCAGGAACTCAGACAGGCGACGCGATTTTGCAACGGTGTAAAAGGTCAACAGCAGGGTCGGCAGGAACACGGTCAGAAAGATCGCAAGCTTGAGGATCCCGCTCTCCTCGGAGTGCGAGAACAGGTTCATGCCCAAAAACCCCGTGGCGACCGTGCCGATCAGGCCGAAGGTCGTGACCACGGTCAGCCGCATCATCGTCTCGTTCTGACGGCGCGCGGCTTCCGCCTCGAGGTACTGGCTCATGTCCTGCACCTCCTCGCGCACGTCGGTGTAAAGCTGGTCCACCTCCAGGTGCTGGCGACACATATTAAAGAGGTGCTGCGCCTGTTCGTGATGGCTCACTTCGTGAAACCAGTAGCGGTGCGTGAAGCGCAAGAAGGTCTCGAGCGCGAGGCGGGTATCGGCGCGAAATTTCAGCACCGCGGCGGCATCACGCACGTCGAGCCGATTGACGGCTTCTGCCAGCCGGTCGGAGAACATCAGCAGGGCGGCCTTATGGAAATGCGCGATCAAGAACACCAGGAAATGCTGGTGTCGAAAGGCCCCCAAAGTCCCACGCTCCAGATGCGTGAAGGACGGATCGGCGGCATTGCCGATGACCACCATCGAATGTCCACAGGTCATGTAGCGCGTGCCCGACCAATTTGAGCCGTGGCAACTGTCGTGCAGCCGGTCGTAGCAGTAGCGGCTCTCGAACTCGGCCAGCTGCTGCGCACTCAAGGGCAGGGTGTCGCCGTCGCCCGGCCCCAAGGTCAGCGCGAGCCGCACGCAATCGGCGCGGGCGACGCGCTCGACGCCGTCGAGCGCCAGATAGGCCATCATGGGCATGCGGTAATATTCGAGCAGGCGGTAGCGCAGCAGCCCTTTGTCGTCGGAGTAATGCGGCACCAGTGGCCGCAGCAGAAACTCCCAGTGCGCGGCGATGCACGGCGAGCGGTGCTGGCAGACAAAGGTTAGGAACTTGTTGCGGTTCTCGTAGTCCGATCGGCACAGCACCTGGCCGTCCCCCGCCAACCACTCGACAAGCACCGGGCAATGGCCGGCCTTACCGTCCGCCTCCCAATAGGCGGGATAAGCCCGCCCCATGCGGAACATCGCTTCCTGCGCCGCCGCCAAGGGGATGTCGTTGCAGGCGACTTCCAGCGCCAGGGCCGCCACGTCGATGTCATAGAAGAAATACAGATCAACGTGGGCAATTTTGAAAGTGATCGGCGCCGCACCGGCCGTCAGCGTCACGCGAACGGCCGCAATATCGCAGCGCCGCAGCACCCGAATCGGGCTCTCCCCGTAGCCCTTGCCCACCGCCCTGCCCAGGCCCTGGCCATACAAGAAACGCTGCACCGGCGGCAGAAAGGTCACGAACTCGTTGTAGTGGCGCTCCTGAAATTGGTCCGGCTCGCCCGTGAATTCATCGGCCACCTCCTGCCACGGGCTGTCGCTCACGCCGTGCAAGAGATAGGCGCAATGATCCTGCACCTGCGTGTCGGCCTTGATCGGCAGCAGGTAGATCGGCCACAGGAAGGTCTGGCGAAAGTGACCGACCATCGGCGCGGTCACCTGGCCTGGACCCGGCGTCACCGCTCGCACCGGCAGGGCTTCGGCCGCAAGCAAACCTGCCTGTTCCATGGCGGAGCCTTTCCTTTGCGGCCAAGGACGCGTGCTGACGGTGGCGGGGACAGCTCGGACAGCATGACATGGCCTGCCCGTGCGACGGTTACGTGACAGGGGAACCCTTTTTTCGCGCCGATCCGTTGCCCTCCGGGCGAAATGCGCGCGGGAGCCCGGGCGGCGGGCTGCGCCGGCCTCGGTCGCCACACGAGCGACGGCTGCCGGGCCGTGGCGGCTTGGGATTGTCATCACCCTGTCAGACGCCCGACACGATGCCTTTGCAGGGCGCGCCCAAGCTCGCGCCGAGGCGGCCAACCGACGCGAAAGCGATAGGCATGACCAGCGAGCTCGAAGTCGCGAATGACGGCCAAATTCTGCCGCAACCCAAGGTCACCTTTGCCGCCTGCGATCCCTCCCAATCCCCCCACCTGCAACCGGTGATCGTCACCTTGCCGCGTCGCCCCGATCGCTGGAAAAAGCTGGTCGGCGAGCTGGCAAAGGTCGGCATCTCCGGGGCGCGCAAATTCAGCGCCGTGGACGGCGCCACGCTCACGGATGACGCCCTGGCAGGCCTCCTGCACCGCGATTGCGTGGTCAGTGACGCACCCACCAGCCACACCCAGCTCACGCGCCCGGCAATCGGGTGCTTTTTAAGCCACCTCAAGATTTGGCAACACTTCCTCGAAGGCGACGGCGATCGCCTCGTGATCTTGGAGGACGATGCCATACCCGCCCCGCAGTATTCCCCCGCCGCGATCGAGCAGGTCCTGGCGGCACTTCCGGCCGACGCCGACGTGGTCTTGCTCGGATGCACCATCATGGCCGGCTTGGCGGAGCCGACCGAAAACGCATCGCTCTGGCGGGTTTACTACTTCAATGGCACCTATGCCTACCTCATTACCCGCAAGGGCTGCGCCAAGCTCAGCCAAGAGCTGCTGCCCTTGCGCGCGCATATCGATCACCAGATCAGCGCCGTTTTGCTCAAAAATCGGGCATCAGTTTTTGCCTACGCGGTGCGGCCGCCCCTGTTCGAACACGATTTTTCCAGCTGGAGTGATGCCTATGTGCCCATTGCCGGCAGCGACGAAGCGGATCGACAGTTGACGCGCTTGCTCAACGCCGCCCGCACCGTCTTGCGCCGGGATGGCAGGATCACCCTCAATGAAGATGAAGACCAAGACTGAGACCGCCGGCAGACTTGCGCCCGCGGCGGGCAGCGGCGCGCCTCCCGGCAGTTTAGGCGCGCGCGTCCCTCCCACGCCTTCCATTATATTGTGAGGGTCGGGTATATTGTGAGGGTCGGGCTCAACCAGCGCCAGCTGCCCGGCGGGGCCCGGGCGCTCGGCTCAAAGCACCGGTGCCGCTCTAGCTTTGCTTTGACGCACCCTCTACGTAAGCCAAGGCGCCAGCGCTATATATCGCTTGTCTTTCCCAACAGAGTCTGTGACGCGGTCACGCCCTTGCAGCAAGTGGCAGCAAGTGCGCGCCGGTTACAGCGAGCCCGCGCGCCGGGCCGGCCCCGAGGGCCCCTCGTCCACGAGTTTTGAGAAGCACGCATGAAACCGTCTGCTGTCGTCACCGTTTTTGCCTGCGCCGATCGCGATCTGCGCGGCTTTTCCTTCACGCCTGACGGGTCGGATCTGCCGCCGCGCGCCGATGGCGGGCTTTGGATTGCGATCGCAAACATCCCCCTGAACGTCGTCGAACTCGAAAAGTACACGGCCGATCCGGCCTCGGTGTTGGAGAATTTGCAGCAACACGGCGCGCACGTGGCACCGGCCACCGCCAAGATCCTGCAATTTCCAACCCCACACCGCAGCAGCGCCTAGCCGGCGAGCGCACCCGTACGTAGGCGTCAAGGGCCCGTACGCACCGATAGCGAGCGGCGATCGGGAGTGGCCCTGCGGCTTGCTGTTTCGGCTGTCCAAGCGGTTCGCGGGCAACCTCGGGTTAAACCCTGACGTCGTGCGCACGCGCGCCGACAATTCTGCTGGCGAAAGAATCAAATCTGCGGGCGAAAGAATCAAACCTTATCACCGGTGCGTGAGGCCTTCTTTTCGCGCCGGCGAAAAAACAACACATGACGCCATTGGAAAATAGCGCAACCAGCTCAAAGGAGGACGATGAATGCGGTCACTGCCCCGATGCGCCGAGCCAAAGCGAACCAATCTGGCCTCGCCAGCGCGGCCGCACAACTCAACTGAACTAGGAAATGGAGTAGAGAGTGGGAACTTCAAGAGCCATAACTCAATCGATACCGCCGCGCAGCGCCGTCTTACGGCTGATGTTGCACGGCATGCTCGTTAGATTCAGACACTGGAAACGCAGCCGCCGGGCCGAGCGCGAGTTGCTCGCCCTGGACGATCGGTTGCTCAAGGACATTGGGATTTGTCGCGCAGACATTCCCGATGCCGTTCGCGGCCACACCTACAGCCTTTATACCCTGCCATCCGACCAGCAGCTGTAAGCTACCCCTGGCCGGGTGGCGGGCGTCGGCCCTTGCCTGAAATGCCGCCTGCCCCAGCCCTCAAGCGGACACCCACGACTAGCACCGCAGCCAAATAGGCGCTTCGCCTAGCCCCTGCGCCCCCAGCCGGGCAGCGTGCCCGGGTCGCCACGTGTTTAGCGTTTTTCCCGTGGGCGAAGGTTCGCTCTGTCATCGGACTGTTAACTCGATCTCCTAAGCGTCTCGGCTCGGGTCGCAAGCCCGCGCCTTGGCGGGCGCGCGCTAGGCTCCGAACCGATCTGGGGGCGAGGGGCAGCTCTTTTCATGGCGGCTGTAGAACTTGCAGCAATCGCAAAGAGCTTTGCCGGAACGGCGGTCCTGCGCGGCGTCTCGCTCGATATCCGCGATGGCGAGTTTCTGACCCTGGTCGGCCCGTCCGGCTGCGGCAAATCCACCTTGTTGCGCATTATCGCGGGTCTCGAGACCCCGGATGGCGGCACCATCCGCATTGGCGGCCGCTCGGTCGACGGCGTGCCGCCAAAGCGGCGCGACGTCGCCATGGTGTTCCAGAGCTACGCGCTCTACCCCTACATGACGGTCAGGCAGAACCTGGCGCTGCCCCTGGAGATGCGCCGCCTCAGCACGATCGAACGGCTGCCCCTCGTGGGCCGCCTCCTTCCCGGCGCCAGGCGCAAGCGGCGGCAAATCGAGGCGGACGTCACCGCAGTGGCGGCCGCCCTGTCGATTGCGCACCTGCTCGAGCGCCGGCCGGCACAGCTGTCCGGCGGTCAGCGCCAGCGCACGGCACTCGGACGCGCTATGGTGCGCCACCCCCAAGTCTTTTTGATGGATGAGCCGTTGTCGAACCTCGACGCCAACTTGCGCGTCGAGGCCCGCACCGAAATCGCCGAGTTGCATCGGCGCCTCAAGACCACCTTCATCTACGTGACCCACGATCAGGCCGAGGCCATGACCATGGCCGATCGCGTGGCGGTGATGCTCGACGGCGAAATTATCCAGGTCGCCCCGCCGCAGCAGATCTACGATGGCCCGGCGGAGCTGCGCGTCGCTCAATTCATCGGCACCCCGAAGATCAACGTGCTGGCCGGCCGCATCAACGCCACCGGCGGCATCGATGTGGCGGGCGGCAGTTGGCCGCTCGCGGTGGCGGGCGCCGAGGCCGGTTCCGTCAGCATTGGCATTCGCGCCGAGGCTTGGGAGATCGACAAAGAACCCGCCAAACGCGCGCAAGGCTGTCTATTGCCCGGGCGGGTGCGGCACCTGGAGCATCTTGGTGCCGAAACCCTCGTCCACTTTGTCGCCGACAGTGGCGCCGGCGCCGAGGCACGCCTCGTCGCCCGCGTCGAGCCGGTCATCGCCGCGGGCCTGTCGATGGGGGCAGCGATCAGCGCCCGCGCCAAGCCCGACCGCATCCTCGTCTTCGACGCCGCCGGCAAGCGCATCCCCGTCAGTGCCGAGCCCGCAAGCACGCTGCGTCAGGTCGCCAATGCCTAACGCGCCCGCAGCCCTTGCCGCCTCGGCCCGGCCAGCCTTTGGCGCCGGCGCCCCGTTGGCCGAACGCGTGGCCGGCTGGGTGCTCGCCGGTCCGGCCCTGGCGTTGATGTGGCTCATGTTGCTTGGGCCGGCGCTGGCGGTGCTCGCCCTTTCCTTCACCGATTGGACGTTCGGCAGCCCACGGCTCGACTGGGCCGGCGCCGATAACTATCGCCAGCTGATCGGCGATCGCGTGTTCTGGGTCAGCCTGACCAATACCCTGGTTTATGTCGCCTTCGTCGTGCCGATTTCGGTCGCCATCGGTCTCGCCGTGGCGCTGCTGATCGAAGCCGGCAACGGCCTCAATGGGCTCTACCGCACCATCTACTTCCTGCCCGTCACCTCGACGCTGCTGGCGATGGCGCTGGTGTTTGCCTTTGCCTTCCACCCAACCGTCGGCCTCATCACCCGCGCGCTTTCGGCCCTTGCCATCCCCACCACCGATTGGCTGAAAAATCCAAGCACGGCGCTGTTCGCCCTCGGCACCATCGGCATTTGGCAGGCGATCGGCCTCAACATGGTGCTTTTCCTCGCCGGCCTGAAGGCGATCCCTAAGGATCTCTACGAGGCCGCCGCCGTCGATGGCGCCGACGGCGCCTGGGAACGTTTCAGGCGCGTCACCTGGCCGATGCTGGGCCCCGTCACCTTGTTCGTGGTGACGATCACGGCGGTCCGCTCATTCCAGGTGTTCGACACCGTCGCCGTCTTGACCGATGGCGGCCCCAACAAGGCAACCAATGTGCTCTTGTTTCAAATGTATCAGGAGGGCTTTTCCTTCCTGCGCTCGGCCTATGCCGCCGCCATCACCGTCGTGTTCTTGAGCTTCGTGCTGGTGCTCACGCTGCTGCAGGTGAAACTGCAGGAGCGTTGGACGCATTACACCTGAGAGGGGGGGCATGGCGCGCCATTACCAGCTGTCTCGCCTGCCACTGGCCCTGCTGCGCCACCTGCTGCTGGCGTCCGGGGCTTTTCTCATGCTCGCCCCCTTCGTGTTGATGGTGTCGCTCAGTTTGAAGCCGCCGGCGGAGATCTTCGCCGCCGAGCTGCGCCTGCTGCCGGAAACCTGGCACGCCGTCGAGAACTATTCGGCGGCTTTTTCTAAGCAGCCGCTGGCCCGCTACCTCCTCAACGGCTTCCTCGTTACCGGCGCCATTTTTACCGCGCAAATGCTCTCAGCCGTGCCCTGCGCCTACGCCCTGGCCAAACTGCGCTGGCGCGGTCGCGAACTGGTGTTTGCCCTGGTCTTGCTCGGGCTCTTGATCCCGCACCAGGTGACGGCGATCCCGCTTTATATCGGCATGTGGAAGCTCGGCATTCTCAACACCTACGCCGCCATCATCCTGCCGTCGACCATCTCGGTGTTCGGCATCTTCTTGCTGCGGCAGTTTTTTCGAACCGTTCCCGACGATCTCATCCACGCCGCGCGTCTAGACGGTCTCGGCGAGTTCGCCATCGTCTGGCGCATCATGCTGCCGACGGCGATGCCGGCGCTTATGGCCTTTGGCCTGCTGTCGTTCGTGTGGAACTGGAACGAGTTCTTCTGGCCCTTGATCGTCGTGCAGTCCGAGCAGCTGGCGACGCCGCCGCTCGGGATCTTGTTCTTCAGCAACGCCGAAGCGGGCACCAACTACGGCCTGTTGATGGCGGCCGCGGTGGTCGTCAATGCGCCGCTGATCGCCGCCTTCCTGCTGGCGCAGCGGCGCTTCATCGAAGGCGTGACCATGACTGGCGTGAAGGCATGAGCTCTTTCGGCCAAAGGAGGCACACACATGAGCAAGATCACGAGACGTTCCGCGCTGCGGGCTAGCGCCGGCGTCATCGGCGCCGTCGCACTTCCCGCTTACGCTCGCGCGCAATCCTCGCCCGTCGAGCTCAGCGTCCAGTACTCGATCCCGGTGTTGTTCAAGGAGCTGATGGAGACGATCGGCCAAACCTTCATGGCCAACAATCCCGGGATCAAGCTGACGTTCCGCGCGCCGGAAAACGGCTACGAAGAAATCATGCAGCGCAATTTGCGCGACGCGGTCACCAACTCGCTCCCCGACGTCGCCTTTCACGGCCTCAATCGGCAGCGCACCCTATTGGAGCGCAACATTCCCGTCGATCTCGCGCCATTGCTGGCGAACGATCCGGAAAGCAAGGAGCTCGGATTTTCCCCGGCCTTGCTGTCGCTTGGTCAGGTTGGCAACAAGCAGACCGGCATCGGCTTCGCCCTGTCGACGCCGATCCTTTACTACAACCTCGCCCTGGTGAAGGCGGCGGGCGGCGATCCCGACAAGCTGCCCAGCAGCTGGGAGGAGGTGGTGGCGCTGGCGGCCGCCATCGACAGGCCGGCCGACAATATCCGCGGCATGTTTTTTGACTGGACCATCACCGGCAATTGGTCCTGGCAGGGTCTCGTCTTCAGTCACGGCGGCAGCATGCTGAATGCCGACGAGAGCAAGGTTGCCTTCGCCGATGCCCCGGGGCAGGCCGCCATCGGCGTGCTGCGCAAGTTCGTCGATACCGGCAAGATGGGCGATATCCGCCCCGAGGTGATGTTTCAGGACTTCTTCGGCGGACGCCTCGGCATCTCGATGCAATCGACGGCGCAGCTCGGACGCTACAATCGCGAAATCGGCGGCCGCTTCCCCCTCAAGTGCGCGCGCTACCCGCTCTCGGCGGCCGCAGCACGCCTGCCGGCCGGCGGCAACGTCGCCATGATCTTTGCCAAGGATCCGGCAAAGCAGGAAGCGGCCTGGAAGTTCGTCAAGTTCGCCTGCGGCCCGGAGGGCGGCACCATGATGGTGAAGGCAACGGGCTACATGCCGGCAAGCGCCATCCCGGCCACGCGCCCCGATCAGCTCAAGGGGTTCTACGAACAAAACCCCAACCATCTGATCTCGATCGGGCAACAAGACGTCATCACCGGCTGGTACGCCTTCCCCGGCCAGAACGCGCTCAAGATCACCGATACCATCAACGACCACCTGCAAACCGTGGTCAACAAGTCGAAGGAGCCCGCCGCCGTGCTGGCCCAAATGGCAAAGGACGTGGAAGGCCTGCTGCCCAAACGATCTTAACCGCGCCTCGTCACGTTGGGCTCAGGAGAGGCGATTTGCTCCCGCCTCTCCCCCGCGCCGCACGCCGCCTCTCCCGCTCCAACCCTGCCCAAGACCCTCATGAAGCTGATCCAGATCACCGATACCCACCTCGTTGGCCCCGGCCTGCGGCTCTACGGGCTCGACCCCCGAGCGCGGCTCGACGCCGCCGTCGCCGACATCAATCATCACCACGCCGATGCCGAGCTTGTGATCGTCACCGGCGATCTCACCCACTGGGGGGAAGTCGACGCCTATCGCAATTTTCGCGCCGCCATGCGCCCCCTCCGCATCCCCTACGCGGTCCTGGTCGGCAACCATGACCGGCGCGGGCCTTGCCTCGACGTGCTGGCGGCGGCGCCGCGCGACGCACACGGCTTCGTGCAGGGCTGGCGCGACACACCGGCCGGCCGCCTGGTGTTTCTCGATACCCTCGACGAAACGAGCCACGGCGGCCAACTCTGCGATCGGCGCCTGGCCTGGTTGCGGCAGACGCTGGCCGAAACCCCCGCCGATCGGCCGCTCTATTTGTTTATGCACCACCCGCCGTTTGCCGTGGGCGTCGATATGATGGACCGCATTGCGCTCGCCGATTCGGCGGCTTTGATCGCGGTCATCAAACCCGCCCGCGCCCGCGTCCGGCATTTGTTTTTCGGCCACGTGCATCGGCCGATCGCGGGAAGCTGGCTCGGCATTCCCTTCTCCACCCTGCGCGGCACCAACCATCAGGTGTGCTTCGATCTGGCTCCGGGAGCCCCGCACCTCACCACCCATGAGCCCCCCGCCTATGCGGTCGTGCTGATCGGCGAGACCGAGGTCGTGGTGCATACGCACGATTACCTCGACGACAGTCCCCGCTTTCCCTTCTCCAAGCCCGACCTGGACGACCGCACCTATATGCTAGGCCCCTTCCCGGCGCTGGGACGTCCCGGCAAATAGCACCGCGCGAGCACCGGCTGGGCCCAGGGAAAAAGCATGCCGCGCTCAGGGGGTCTTGGCGTCAAGCCATTCCTCGACCTCGCGTTGGCGCAATAGACACGTTCCCGCCGTCCCGGTTTGGCGCAGGTCCGCAAGCCGATTCTCACTCAGATCCGTCGGTGTTGAGGCCCTCGCGGGCCTTCACGTCCTCGCGAGGGCTTCTGCCATCGCGAGGCAATGACCCCATATGGTGCGACGCATTATCCTTTCGTGTTACGGACATCCCATGAGACATCGAACGTCGCTCAGCGCCTTGAGCGCCAGCGCCATGCTGTTGGCAACCCTGGGGCTGGCCGGCTGCGAGCCCAGTCGGCCGCAGGCGCAAAACGCGCCGGCGCCGCCGCCAAAGGTAACGGTGGCCAAGCCGACCAAGCGGCTGGTCGCCGACCACGACGAATACGTCGGGCGCTTTGTCGCCGTCGACGCCATCGAGGTGCGTGCCCGGGTCTCGGGCTACCTCGACGCCATCCACTTCAAGGACGGCCAACTCGTCAATAAGGGCGACCTGCTCTTTACCATCGATCGACGGCCCTTCGAGGCCGCCCTGGCGCAGGCCGAGGCGACCCTGGGGCAGGCGCGCGCCAATCTCGCTTTTGCGGAGGCCGATCTCGAGCGCGGCCAGGGCCTGGTGCGCGGCAGCACCATCACGCAGCAGACCTTCGATCAGCGCACGCAGGCCAAGCGCGTGGCCGAAGCCTCGGTCAAAGCCCAGGAGGCGGCGGTGCGCCAGGCCAGCCTCGATCTGGAGTTCACGGAGTTGAAGGCGCCGATCGCGGGACGCATCGGCGACCGACGGGTATCGGCCGGCAATCTTGTCACCGGCGGCACCACCGGCAGCACGACGCTGCTTGCCACCATCACCTCGATCGACCCCATCCGCTTCGAATTCACCATGGACGAGACCTCGTATCTGCGCTCGCGGCGGCTCGCCGGCGAGGGCTCGGCCCGGGCCGCGCCCGGCGGCCTGCCGGTCAAACTCAAACTGATCGACGAGCCCAAGTTCTCGCACGCGGGCACCACGGACTTTGTCGATAACGCCATCGACCGCACCTCCGGCACAATCCGCGCGCGCGCAGAGTTCGCCAACCCCGACGGCACGCTCACGCCGGGCATGTTCGGGCGCATCCAGGTGCCGGCGGGACCGCCAAACGATGCCATGCTTCTGCCCGAGGTCGCCGTCGGCACCGAGCAGGTACGCAAGTTCGTGCTGGTGGTGGATGCCGACAATATCGCCCGCCCGAAATACGTGACGCTGGGTCCCGTGGTGGATGACCAGCGCGTCATCACCTCGGGCCTCGATCCCGAGGACCGCGTGATCGTCAACGGCCTGATGCGGGCGCGCCCCGGCGTCAAGGTCACCCCGCAGGAGGCGACCGCCGCTAGCAACACCTCCGCCTTCTCTGGCGGCGAGCCCGCGGCCAACTGAGTACACCCCCATGCGCATCTCACGCTTCTTCATCGATCGGCCAATCTTTGCCGCGGTGCTGTCGCTGGTGTTTGTGATCTTCGGCGTCGTCTCCTATGGACGGCTCCCCGTCGCCCAGTACCCCGAGATCGCGCCGCCCGTGATCAACGTCACGGGCCAATACCCCGGCGCCAGTGCCGACGTGGTGGCGGCCACCGTCGTCACCCCGCTCGAGCAGCAGATCAACGGCGTCGAGAATATGCTCTACATCACCTCCAACGCCACGGGCGACGGCCGCTTTACCATTGCCATCACCTTCGAGCTCGGCACCAATCTCGACATCGCCCAGGTCCAGGTGCAGAACCGGGTCGCCATCGCCCAGCCGCGCCTGCCGATCGACGTGCGCAACATCGGTGTGACCGTGGCCAAGGCCTCGCCCGACCTGATGATGGTCGTGCACCTTTATTCGCCGGACAAGTCGCGCGACACCCTGTTCATTTCCAACTACGCCAATTTCCGCATTATCGACGTGCTTAACCGCATCAATGGCGTGGGCTCGATCACCGTGTTCGGCGGTCGCGACTACTCGATGCGGATCTGGCTCGATCCCGATCGCCTGCAGTCGCTCGGCCTCACCACCGGCGATATCGTCACCGCCCTGCAGGGGCAAAACGTGCAGGTCGCCTCGGGCGTATTGAGCCAGCCGCCGGTCGAGCAGCCGCGCGCCTTCCAAGTGGCGGTGCAGACGCTGGGGCGCCTCGCCGATCCCGAGGCCTTTGCCAACATCCTGGTCAAGCAGACCCCCACCGCGGTGGTGCGCCTTAAAGATGTCGCCCGCGTCGAGCTCGCCGCGCTCGACTACACCACCAATTCCTATCTCGATCGCGACCCGGCGGTGGCACTCGGCATCTTCCAGTTGCCGGGCTCGAACGCCCTGGCGGCGGCCAAAACGATCCAGGCGACGATGGCAGATCTTGCCAAGGATTTTCCCGCCGGCCTGAAGTACACGGTGGTCTACAATCCGACCGAGTTCATCCAGCAATCGGTGGACGCCGTCGTCGAAACCATCGGCGAAGCCGTGATCCTGGTGGTGCTGGTCGTCATCCTGTTCCTGCAAACCTGGCGCGCCGCGGTGATCCCGATCATCGCCATCCCGGTCTCCCTGATCGGCACCTTTTTCTTCATGGCGGCGTTCGGCTTCTCGCTCAACAATCTGTCCTTGTTCGGACTGGTGCTGGCGATCGGCATTGTCGTCGACGACGCCATCGTCGTGGTCGAAAACGTCGAACGCAACATCGCGGCGGGCCTCTCCCCGCGCGAGGCGGCCCACCGCAGCATGAGCGAAGTCGGCTCGGCCTTGATCGCCATCGCCCTGGTGTTGTGCGCCGTGTTCGTGCCGGCGGCCTTCATCACCGGTATCTCCGGCCAGTTCTATCGCCAATTTGCCCTGACCATCGCCGGTGCCACCGTCATCTCGCTGATCGTCTCGCTGACGCTGTCGCCGGCGCTTTGCGCGCTGCTCTTGAAGCCCCATACCGGCGAGCGCTCGCGGGCCCGGTGGCTGCGGCCGCTGCACTTTTCCTTCCGCCTCTTCAATCGCGCCTTCGAGGCCCTCTCGCACGCCTACGGCCGGCTGACGGCGCGCCTGGTGCGGGTCGCGATCCTGATGCTCGCCGTCTATGCGGGGGTGATCGCCTACGGCCTCAACGAGTTCCGCAAGACCCCGGTCGGCTTCATCCCGCAGCTCGACGCCGGCTACCTGATCGTCGTCACGCAGCTGCCGAGCGGTGCCTCGCTGGCGCGCACGGATGCCGTCAATCGCCGGGTGGTCGAGGAGGCGCTCAAGGTGCCGGGCATTTCTCACGCCGTGAATTTCGCGGGTTTCTCGGGGGCCACCTTCACCAACGCACCGAACTCGGGCGCCGTCTTCTTGACGCTCGAACCGTTCGAGACGCGGGCGCACGATGCCCATAAGTCGGCGGCCGCCATTCAAGGCGCCCTGTTCCAGCGCTTCGGGGCGATCCAAGAGGGTCTGGTGGTCGTGGTGATGCCGCCGCCCGTGCGCGGCATCGGCACCTCCGGCGGCTTCCGCATGATGGTGGAAGACCGCGCCGGTGCCGGACCGCAGGCCCTGCAGGGGGCGGTTTTCGCCATGATGGGCCGCGCCGCCCAGACCCCCGGGCTCGCCCAGGTGTTTTCCCTGTTCGAAGCCTCCACACCCCAGCTCTACCTCGACATCGACCGCACCAAGGCGCAGCTCTTGGGTGTCAACATGACGGACGTGTTTGGCGCCCTGCAGACCTACCTCGGCTCCACCTATGTCAACGATTTCAACCTGCTCGGGCGCGTCTTCCGCGTCACGGCGCAGGCCGACGCCGCCCATCGGCTCGATGCCAAGGACGTGCTCAAGATCCGCGTGCGCGGGGCCAGCGGCGAGACCGTGCCGCTTGGCTCCTTCACCACGGTCGAGAACGTCTCGGGTCCCTATCGGGTGCCTCGCTACAATCTTTACCCCGCCGCCGAGCTCGATGGCGCCCCCGCCCCCGGCTACTCGCAGGGCCAGGCGATCGACCTGATGCAGAAACTCGCCGCCGAAACCTTGCCGCCCGGCTTCACCTTCGAGTGGACGACGCTCGCCTACCAGCAACTGCGGGCCGGCAACACGGCGCTGTTCGCCTTCCTGCTGGCGGTGGTGTTCGTCTTCCTCGTGCTGGCCGCCCAGTACGAGAGCCTGACCCTGCCGTTGGCGGTCATCTTGATCGTGCCGATGTGCCTGATCGCCTCCATTACCGGGGTGGTGTGGCGCGGCATGGATAACAACATCCTAACCCAGGTCGGCTTTATCGTGCTGATCGGCCTGGCCGCCAAGAATGCCATCCTGATCGTCG
>Ga0081540_1000762_pt1 | contig 29651 bp, 25 predicted proteins | sample TabmetS2T1R1_FD_71024 | JGI IMG/M metagenome (GOLD analysis project Ga0081540, IMG submission 71024) | Tabebuia heterophylla rhizosphere microbial communities from the University of Puerto Rico - S2T1R1 | ecosystem: Host-associated > Plants > Roots > Rhizosphere ...
CACCCGGTCGACCATCTGCGACACGGTCTGGCTCTCGATCGGCAACCCGGTCGCCGGTGAGTAGGGCACGCCGACGCGCGCCCACAGGAGCCGCATGTAGTCGTAGATCTCGGTGACGGTGCCCACCGTCGAGCGCGGGTTGCGCGAGGTGGTCTTCTGCTCGATCGAGATGGCCGGGGAGAGCCCGTCGATCTGGTCGACGTCCGGCTTCTGCATCATCTCCAGGAACTGGCGCGCATAGGCCGACAGTGACTCGACGTAGCGGCGCTGGCCTTCGGCATAGATGGTGTCGAAGGCGAGCGACGATTTCCCCGAGCCGGACAGGCCGGTGAACACCACCAGCTTGTCGCGCGGGATCTCCACGTCGACGTTCTTGAGATTGTGCTCGCGCGCGCCGCGGATGGCGATAACACGCCGCTCCGCGGCGCGGGCTTCGGCCCGGCGCCGGCTCTTGTCGAATAGATCGTTCATGACCGGGTGAACGTAGTGAGAACGCAGGCGTTTAGCCAGTGCGAAAAACGCATTGGCCGTAGGCAATGCACAGGCGGCAAAAAAAGCGTGGAAAATCCGTCGCCGGGAACCGGCCTCCTGACAAAAACGTTGGCCCTAAACAGCGTTCCGCGCATGTCCCCGGAAAAGTGGAGGCCGGTTTTCCGACAAGGGACATGCGTCAACCAAGAAGCCGCTCGGAGTGATTTTCCATGGCAACCCGCGCCTACTGGTCCGGCCATATCCGCCTGTCGCTGGTGGCGATCCCGGTCCAGGTCGTGCCGGCCACCAAACCCGGCGCGAAAATCGCGTTCCACCAGATCCACAAGCCGAGCGGCTCGCGCATTCGTTACCAGAAGGTCGTGCCGGATATCGGCCCGGTCGAGACCGACGACATCGTCAAGGGCTACGAGATCGACAAGGGCAAGTACGTGCTCCTCGAGGACAAGGACTTCGACAAGATCAAGCTGGAGGCCAAGAAGACGATCGACCTCGTGCAGTTCGTCGGCATTCACGAGATCGACCCGCTCTATTACGATCGGCCGTTCTTCGTGCTGCCGGAGGAGGACAGCGATTCCGAAGCCTACGTCGTGCTGCGCGACGCGCTGCGCAAAACCAAGATGGTCGGGCTCGGCCAGATCGTCATCCGCGGCAAGGGCGCGCTGGTCGCCATCAAGGCCTGCAACGACGGGCTGATGATGGAGACGCTGCACTATGCGGAGGAGATCAAGCGGGCGAGCACCGCCTTCAAGGACGTGCCGGACGAGAAGCCCGAAGCCGACATGATCGAGCTCGCCGAGGAGCTGATCGAGCGCAAGACCAAGAAGTTCGACCCCGCCGCGTTCAAGGATTCGTACGAGGAGGCGTTGCGCGAGTTGATCGAGGCCAAGGCCGAGCACCGCAAGGTGCGCCAGATCGAGGAGCCGCAAAAGGGTGCGACGGTGATCAACCTCATGGACGCGCTTCGCCGCAGCGTCAGCGGCAAGGGCAAGCCGCCGGCCAAGCGGGCCAAGACACGACAGACCACGCGGCGAACCAAGTCCGCGCGTACGCGCAAGAAGGCAGCCTGAACCATCATGTTGGATCGCCTGCGCAAGTATCGCTCGAAGCGGGACTTTTCCCGCACCGCGGAGCCGTCAGGCGCCAAAAGGCGGTCAACCGGGCGCGTGGCGGACGGGCACAGCTACCTGATCCAGAAGCACGCGGCGCGGGCGACGCATTTCGACTTCCGGCTCGAGCATGACGGCGCCCTCTTGAGCTGGGCGATCCCCAAGGGTCCGAGCCTCGATCCGGCCGACAAGCGGCTCGCCGTGCACGTCGAGGACCACCCGATCGAGTACGGCACGTTCGAAGGTACCATTCCGAAAGGCCAGTATGGCGGCGGCACGGTGATGCTGTGGGACCGCGGGTCATGGGAGCCGCATGACGATGTGGACGAGGGGCTCAAAAAGGGCCGCCTCGCGTTCGACCTGCACGGCGAACGGCTGCACGGCGGCTGGGCGCTGGTCCGCCTGCGCGGTCGCAGCAACGACCGTCGCGACAACTGGCTCCTGGTCAAGGAGAAGGACGCGGAGGCGAAGCCCGGCAAGAAGGCGCTGACCGAGACCGCGACCACCAGCGTCGCCACCGGCCGCAGCATGGACGAGATCGCCCGCGGCAATGACGTGTGGCAGTCGAACCGCGCTGAGAAAAAGAAGAGCACCGCTGCGAAGGGCACCACCACCGGCCGCAAGGCCGGCGCGAAAAAAAAATCGGAAGCCCGCAAAGCCGGCGCGGCGAAAATCCCGCCGTTCGTAGAGCCGCAGCTCGCCACCCTGGTCGACGCGCCGCCGGCCGGTACCGAATGGCTGCACGAGATCAAATATGACGGCTATCGCGTGCTCGCCTCGGTGGCCGGCGACAATGTGGTGATGTGGACACGCCGCGGGCTCGACTGGACCGACAAGTTCCGCGTGCTGGTGCTGCCGCTTAGGGAGCTGCCGTGCCGCGCAGCGCTGCTCGACGGCGAGGTCGCGGTCGCCGACGCGGATGGTCATACGGATTTCGGCGCGCTGCAGAACGCGCTGTCGGAAGGCACCGGCAATTTCGGCTATTACCTGTTCGATGTGCTTCATCTTGACGGTGAGGATTTGCGCAGCAAGTCGTTGCGCGAGCGCAAAGAAATCCTGAAGAAGCTGCTGGCCGGCGTGCCGAAGAAAGGCCCGCTGTTCTTTTCCGATCACCTGGACGGCGAGGGCGCGAAGGTGTTCGCGCACGCCTGTGATCTGAAGCTGGAAGGCATCATCTCCAAACGCGCCGACGACCGCTATCACTCCGGCCGCACCCGGAGCTGGCTCAAGATCAAGTGCGGCATGGAGCAGGAATTCATCATCATTGGCTGGCGGCCGTCGACCAAGGCCGGCCGGCCGTTCTCGTCGCTTCTTCTCGCCGTGCGCGAGGGCGGCGAGCTGCGCTATGCCGGGCGGGTCGGCACCGGCTACACCGAGGCACGGCTTGGCGATCTCGCCGCCAGGTTCAAGCGACACGAGCGCGCCACGCCGCCGGTCAGCGGCATTCCGCGGCTGATTGAGCGTCACGCGCATTTTCTCGAGCCGGTCCTGGTGGCCGAGATCGCTTTTCGCGGCTGGACCCGCGATGGCCTCGTGCGCCAGGGCAGTTTCAAGGGTCTGCGTGCCGACAAGCCGGCGCGCGCTGTTGTACGGGAGAAACCCATGCCAGTGACTCAGGCGGTCGGCGAGACGAGTGGCAAGCGCAAGGCGGCGAAGCCGAAGGCGCCACGCAAGTCGGACAAGGACAGCGACACCATCGCCGGCGTCCACATCACCCATCCCGACCGGGTGATGTTTGCCCCGCAAGGCATCACCAAGCGCGAACTCGCCGACTACTACGTCGCGATCGCCGACCGGATGCTGCCACACGTCGCCGGGCGGCCGCTCGCGCTGGTGCGCTGTCCGCAGGGCAGCGGCAAGGAATGCTTCTTCCAGAAGCACGCCTCGCCCGGCTGGCCCGACCTGTTCCGCACCATCGACATCAAGGAGAAATCCGCCACCCGCGAATATCTCTATATCGAGGACGCGAGCGGGCTCGTGGCGGCCGCGCAGATGGGCGTGCTCGAGCTGCACCTGTGGGGCTCGCATGCCGACGACGTCGATCACCCGGACCGCATGGTGTTCGATCTCGATCCGGACGAAGGGCTCGACTTCGCCGACGTGAAGGCGGCGGCGAAGGATATGAAGCAGCGACTCGCCGATGCCGGCCTGGAGTCGTTCCCCATGCTGACCGGCGGCAAGGGCGTCCACGTCGTGGTGCCGCTCAAGCCCGGTCACAGCTGGGATGAGCACCGTGCCTTCGCCGAGGCCATGGCGCGGCTGATGGCGGAGCAGGAGCCGGAGCGCTACGTCGCCAACATGTCGAAGAAGAAGCGGCGCGGGAAAATCTTCGTCGACTATCTGCGCAACACGCGCGGCGCGACGGCGATCGCGCCGTATTCAACACGGGCCCGGCCCGGCGCCTTCGTGGCAATGCCGGTGTCATGGGCGGCGCTGGCGCGCGCCGACAACGCGCATCCGGTGAGCGTAGCCGACGCAGCCAAGAAGATCGCCCGGGCCGGCGATCCGTGGCCTGGCTATTTCAAGCTGAAGCAGGCGCTGCCGCTCGGAAAGGGCTAGCCGCTCTGGGTCCCGGCTCGGCGCTCGCGCCGATGGCGCTCGCTTGGCCGGGACACGAGGCTTGCGTACGCGGCACTGCCTCGTGTCCCGGGCGAGCGCAGCGAGACCCGGGACCCAGGGGCCACGAATGACCACCGCGAGCTTGCGCCATTCGGCTTGCGGTGCTAGAACATACCAAGAACAAACAGCTGGTTGTGGAGAAGTGAAGTAATGGGCGCACCCTGGGGAATGAGCGAGTAGGGTGCCGCGAAACGGGATTTGGAGGCAGTCATGGCAGGCTCGGTCAACAAGGTCATTCTGGTCGGCAATCTCGGCGCCGATCCGGAAGTGCGGCGCATGCAGGACGGCCGCCCGATCGTCAATTTGCGCGTCGCCACCAGCGACACCTGGCGCGACAAGGCGACCGGCGAGCGCAAGGAAAAAACCGAGTGGCACCGGGTGGTGATCTTCGCCGAGGGCTTGGCCAAAATCGCCGAGCAGTATTTGAAGAAGGGCTCGAAGGTCTACATCGAGGGCGCGCTGCAGACCCGCAAGTGGACCGACAAGGACAATATCGAGCGCTACTCGACCGAGATCGTGCTGCAGAACTACAACGGGACGCTCACCATGCTCGACAAGGCCGGTGGTGGCGCTGGCGGCGGCGATCGCGACGTCAGCTACGACAATGGCAGCGATTTCGGCGCCTCCGGCCCGCGCGAGCGCAAGCCGGCCATGGCCGGCGCCGGTGGCGGCGGCAAGCGCGCCGACATGGATGACGAGATTCCGTTCTGAGGTGCTTCAGCGGTTGCGCGTCACTTGAGTTCGTTATGGCCGGGCTTGTCATCGCAAGTCGGGTTTACCCGACTTGCGCAGTCATGTAGCGCGGAAGTCGGGCAAGCCCGACTTCCGATGCCATCCACGTCTTTCTCGCTGACCTACTGAAGAAAGGAAGACGTGGATGCCCGGCACAAGGCCGGGCATGACGGAGCGAGTTGCGATTCAATCGGCATACGGATTACCGATGACCTTCGCGCCGCTGCTCAATGCCTCGCCGGTCATCCAGGTCCACGCGTTCACGGCCATGGCAGCGTTCGGGCTCGGCCTGGTGCAGCTCGCCGCCCCGAAGGGCACGCTGCCGCATCGCACGATCGGCTGGCTCTGGGTCGTGCTGCTCGCGGTGATCGCGATCAGCTCGTTCTGGATCAACGAGCTGCGCGTCATCGGTCCGTTCAGCCCGATCCACCTGCTGTCGATCTTCACGCTGGTCATGTTGCCGCGCGCCGTGATGCATGCGCGGCACCACAGGGTCCCGCAGCACCGCCATGCCATGATCAGCATCTTCCTCGGCGCGCTGGTGGTCGCGGGCCTGTTCACGCTGCTGCCGGGCCGCATCATGCATGCGGTCGTGTTCGGGAATTAGTATTCTGGACGCATGCGTGTGCTCGTCACCGGCGCCTATGGGCTGATCGGCGCGGCCTGCCTGGCGCGGCTCAACCGCGACGGCCATGAGCTCGTTGCGGCCGGCCGCACCATCACCGAGGCGAGCCGCCGGGCGTCGTTCGCGCGCTGGATCGTCGCCGACTTCGACCGGCTCACCGACGCCGTGGCGTGGCGGCCGCTGCTCGCCGGCATCGACGCGGTGGTGAACTGCGTCGGCGTGCTGCAGGACGGCGGCCGCGACGACACCAGGCGCGTCCATGTCGCCGCGACCTGCGCCCTGTTCGACGCCTGTGCGCAGGCGGGCGTGCGCCGCGTGATCCAGATCTCGGCGATCGGCGCCGCCTCCGACGGCCCGACCGCCTTCGCCCGCACCAAGGCCGAAGCCGACGCGCATCTCGCCACCCTCGATCTCGACTGGCTGGTGCTGCGCCCGGCGCTGGTGCTGGCGCCGGTGGCGTATGGCGGCACCGCCATGTTGCGCGGCATTGCCGCGTCGCCCGGCATCGTTCCGGTGATCGGCGCCAGCCAGCGCATCCAGGTGGTGAGCATCGACGACGTAGCGGAGACCGTGGCGCGGGCGCTGCATCCCGACACGCGGCTGCGGACAACCTGGGACGTCGCCCATCCCGACGTGCACACCTTGGGCGAGATCGTGCAGGCGATCCGTCTGTGGCTCGGCTTTCCGCCGCGGCCGAAACTGGCGCTGCCGCCGATCGTCGGGCGCGGCGTCGCTATCATGGCCGATGCACTCGGTCGGCTCGGCTGGCGCAGTCCGGCGCGCTCGACCGCGCTCGCGCAGCTCACTGCCGGCGTGGTCGGCGACCCGGCCGCCTGGATGGAAGCGACCGGGATCAAGCCGCAAAGTCTCGCTGAGTTTCTCGCCGCGCATCCGGCCGGCGTGCAGGAGCGCTGGTTCGCGCGGCTCTATCTGCTCAAGCCGCTCGCCATCGCCGCGCTGGCGCTGTTCTGGATCGTCACCGGGCTCATCTCGCTCGGCCCGGGACGTGCGGCGGCGCTCGCACAATTCCGCGACGCCGCCGTCGCCCCCGCCATGGCGGAGCCGAGCCTGATCCTCGGCTCGCTCGCCGACATCGCGCTCGGTCTGTTGCTGCTGGTGCGGCGGACCGCCCGGATGGCGCTGCTCGGCATGACGGCGGTCAGCCTCGCCTACCTGCTGATCGGCACGGTGCTCGCCCCCGATCTGTGGCGCGATCCGCTCGGACCGCTGGTCAAGATCGTGCCGGTGCTGTTGGCAAGTGCCTTCACCCTCGCCATTCTCGACGAGCGGTGATCGCAACCGGTCATCGTCTGTTCCGTATCATGCGACAAGACAACCAAGTAAGGCTTCACCGATGCCGACGCTCGCAACCGCCCTGCTGCAAGGCCTCAAGGATCACGGCGCCCGGGAGGTCTTCGGCATCCCCGGCGATTTCGTGCTGCCGTTCTTCAAGGTTATCGAAGAGAGCGGGATCCTGCCGCACTTCACGCTGAGCCACGAGCCCGGTGTCGGCTTCGCCGCCGACGCGGCCGCCCGCTATCACACCGGCCTGAGCGTCGCCGTGGTCACCTACGGCGCCGGCGCCTTCAACCTGGTCAACCCGGTCGCGGGCGCCTATGCGGAGCGCTCGCCGGTGGTGGTGATCGCCGGCGCGCCGGGCGCGCGCGAGCGGGCGAGCGGCTTCTTCCTGCACCACCAGGCGCGCTCGATCGACACCCAGATGGCGGTGTTTCGCGAGATCACCTGCGACCAGGCGGTGCTCAACGATCCGGCGAGCGCGCCCGGCGAGATCGCCCGCGTGCTGCGCAGTGCGCGCGAGCGCTCTCTGCCGGTCTATATCGAATTGCCGCGCGACATGACCGCGGCCGAAGTCGCGGCGGTGCCGGTTCTGCCGCGGCACCACGCCGATCCGGACGCGCTCGCCGAATGTGCCGACGAGATCATCGAGAAGCTCGGCGAGGCGAAGAACGCCGCGATCATCGTCGACGTCGAGATCCGCCGGTACGGCATCGAGGAGCGCGCGACTGCGCTGGCGCGCAAGCTCGGCCTGCCGGTGGTCACCACGTTCATGGGCCGCGGCCTGCTCGAGCAGGCGCCCGACGTGCTGATCGGCACCTATCTCGGCGCCGCCGGCGATCCGGCGATCACCCACCTGGTCGAGGACGCCGACGCGCTGTTCCTGCTCGGCGTGATCCTGTGCGATACCAATTTTGCGCTGTCGCAGCGCAAGCTCGATCCGCGCCGCACCATCCATGCCTTCGACGGCGAGGTGCGGGTCGGCCACCATGTCTATCGCGGCGTGCCGCTCGACGACCTGATCGACGCGCTCATTGCCCGCGCGCGGCCGCTGTCGCGCGGCCTCGCCGGCCAGCCGCGGCCCCTCGACTATCCGCGCGGGCTCGTCGCCGACGACAAGCCGGTCGCGCCGTCCGATATCGCCACCGCGGTCAACGACCTGTTCGACCGCCACGGCGTCATGCCGATGACCTCCGACGTCGGCGACTGCCTGTTCACCGCCATGGAGATCGAGAACTCGGCGCTGGCCGCACCCGGCTACTACGCCGGCATGGGGTTCGGCGTGCCGGCCGGCTTCGGCGTCGCCGCGGCGACCGGCCGGCGGCCGTTGGTGCTGGTCGGCGACGGCGCGTTCCAGATGACCGGCTGGGAGCTCGGCAACTGCCGCCGCTATGGGCTCGATCCGATCGTGGTGCTGTTCAACAACGCCAGCTGGGAGATGCTGCGTGCGTTCCAGCCGGAATCGCGCTTCAACGATCTCGATGACTGGCGCTTCGCCGACATGGCCGCGCCGATGGGCGGGCGCGGCGAGCGGGTGCAGACGCGGCGCGAGCTGCGCGATGCGCTCGAACGCGCCGTGAACGAGCGCGGCCGCTTCACGCTGGTCGAGGTGATGCTGCCGCGCGGCGCGACGTCGAACACGCTCGCCCGTTTCGTCGACGGCTTCAAGGCGGTGCGGGCGCGCGGCTGACGGATGATCAAACGATTGCGCATCGTCACCGATCGCGGTTACATGCGGCGGGGCGTCATGGTGTGACGATGATAGCGGAGGAGGAGGATATGGGGTTGGGTAACAAGGTGATGACGGGGCTGGCGCTGTGCGCCGCGTTGGGTTTTGCGAGCGCGGCGAATGCGCAGGCGAATCTGATCAAGGGCAAGACGGTCACCGTGAAGGGCTGCGTGCAGTTGTTGCCGCCGCCGTGCAAGAAGCTCGGCGGCTACGTCCTCAACGACGCGGTGCCGTATGTGCCGACCGAGCACTATGTCGTCGTGACCGGCAAGGTGACCGACTATTCGGGCATCTGCGGCGCGCCGCGCCTCACCGAGATCAGGTGGAAGGCGACCAAGGGCAGCTGCGTGCGATAGCCGTCGCTTATCGCTCGTGCGTGGCCGGACGCAGTGCTCGTATGACGCGGCGTTCGGCCACCGCGGGTTGAAGGCGGGTGCGCTCTGCGACGGGATAACCAGCGCGTGCCTCGGACAGGCATGTCCGAGGCTGATCAGGCGACGACCGCGCGGACGCCGTCGACGACGTACTGCACGGCGAGCGCCGCCAGGACGACGCCGAGCAGGCGCGACAGCACCAGGTTCCCCATCGTGCCGATCAGCCGCGTGATCCTGCTCGCGGCGGCGAAAGCCGCGAGGCACACCGCCGTCACTGCGACGATCACGCCGAGCAGCATCAGCACGGTGGTCGGATCTCCCTGAGCGCGCCCCGACAGCAGCAGCGTTGCGGTGATGGCGCCGGGCCCGGCCATCAGCGGAATGGCGAGCGGGAATGCCGCGATGTGGCGCACGTGCTCCTCGCGCACGGCCTGCGCCGCCTCCTTGCCTTCGCGCTCGCTGCGCCAGCCCAGCACCATGTCGAAGGCGACCGCGAACAGCAGCAGGCCGCCGGCGATGCGGAACGCCGGCAGGCTGATGCCGAGCTGGCGGAGCACCCAATCGCCGACGATGGCGACGCCGCACAGGATGGCGGCGGCGATCAGGCAGGCATTGAGCGCGATGCGCCGCCGCGTGTCGGCGGTCGCCCGCGCGGTCAGCGAGGCGAACATCGGCGCCAGGCTGACGGGATCGACCACCACCAGCAGCGTGACGAAGGCGGAGAGGAGGTAATCGCGGACCATGTGCGCGGGCGTAGCCTCACACTTGTTGGCCGGTCAATGTCGTGCGTTCGCAAGGCCTCAGGGAGCCGCGCGGCGATGGTCCAAAACCGGCGTCCAAGGCCTTGAAAAGACAACTGAAAATACCCATATCTCGGATGCATTTATGTTGGTGCTGACGCGTTGAATCAGCTATAGAAAATCGACTCAAAGCCACTCGGGAATCCTCTTGGCCGATACTGAAGACCCTACCACGCCGGGCGAGCCTACTCCGTCCGACGTCCGTCCCGTCTCGATCACCGACGAGATGAAGCGTTCGTACCTCGATTACGCCATGAGCGTGATCGTGGCGCGCGCGCTGCCGGATGCGCGCGACGGCTTGAAGCCGGTGCATCGCCGCATCCTCTATTCGATGCACGAGCAGGGGCACACGCCCGACAAGAAATACGTGAAATCGGCCCGCGTCGTCGGCGACGTGATGGGTAAGTATCACCCGCACGGCGACAGCGCGATCTATGACGCGCTGGTGCGCATGGCGCAGGACTTCTCCATGCGCCTGCCGCTGATCGACGGGCAGGGCAATTTCGGCTCGGTCGACGGCGATCCGGCGGCGGCGATGCGCTACACCGAGTGCCGGCTCGAGCACGCGGCGATGGCGCTGCTCGAGGACATCGACAAGGACACCGTCGATTTCCAGCCGAACTACGACGGCAACGAAAAAGAGCCGATCGTCCTGCCGGCACGCTTCCCCAATCTCCTGGTCAACGGCGCCGGCGGCATCGCCGTCGGCATGGCGACCAACATCCCGCCGCACAATCTCGGCGAGATCATCGATGCCTGCGTGGCGCTGATCGACAACCCGGCGCTCGGCATCGAGGACCTGATCCAGATCGTGCCGGGGCCGGACTTCCCGACCGGTGGCGTCATTCTCGGCCGCCAGGGCATCCGCGCCGCCTATCACCTCGGCCGCGGCTCGATCGTCATGCGCGGCAAGGTCGAGTTCGAGACCCTGCGCAAGGAGCGCGAGGCGATCATCATCACCGAGATCCCGTATCAGGTGAACAAGGCGGCGATGGTCGAGAAGATCGCCGAGCTCGTGCGCGAGAAGAAGATCGACGGCATCGCCGACCTGCGCGATGAATCCAACCGCGAGGGCTATCGCGTCGTCGTCGAGCTCAAGCGCGAGGCGGTGCCCGACGTCGTGCTCAACCAGCTCTATCGCTTCACCCCGCTGCAATCGACCTTCGGCGCCAACGTCGTCGCGCTCGACGGCGGGCGGCCGCAGATCATGACGCTCAAGGATCTGCTGCAGGCCTTCGTCGCGTTCCGCGAGGAGGTGATCTCGCGGCGGACCAAGTACCTGCTCGGCAAGGCGCGCGACCGCGCCCACGTGCTGGTCGGTCTCGCCATCGCCGTCGCCAATATCGACGAGGTGATCCGGCTGATCCGCGCCTCGAAGGACGCCAACGAGGCGCGCGAAGCGTTGATGGCCCGCGACTGGCCGGCGCGCGACGTCGCCGCGCTGGTCGAGCTGATCGACGATCCGCGCCACAAGGTATCGGCCAACGGCACCTACAAGCTCTCCGCCGAGCAGGCGAGGGCGATCCTCGACCTGCGCCTGCAGCGCCTCACCGCGCTCGGCCGCGACGAGATCAAGGACGAGCTCGACAAGCTGGCCGCCGAGATCGCCGACTATCTCGACATCCTGCGCTCGCGCGCGCGCATCCTGACCATCGTCAAGGACGAGCTCGCCACGGTGAAGAAGGAATTCGCGACGCCGCGCCGCACCGTGATCGTCGACCAGGAAGGCGAGATCGAGGACGAGGACCTGATCGACAACCTCGACATGATCGTCACCGTGTCGCATCTCGGCTACGTCAAGCGCGTGCCGCTGTCGACCTACCGGGCGCAGAAGCGCGGCGGCAAGGGCCGCGCCGGCATGCAGACGCGCGACGAGGATTTCGTCACGAAGCTGTTCCGCGGCAAGAACCTCACGCCGGTGCTGTACTTCTCCTCGCGCGGCCAAGTCTACAAGGAAAAGGTCTGGCGGCTGCCCGAGGCGGCGCCGCAGGCGCGCGGCAAGGCGCTCATCAACATTCTTCCGCTCGAGCAGGGCGAGCGCATCACCACGGTGATGCCGCTGCCCGAGGACGAGAGCACGTGGGCCAACCTTGACGTGATGTTCGCGAGCACCAAGGGCACGGTCCGGCGCAACAAGCTGTCCGACTTCGTCGACGTGCGCCGCTCCGGCATCATCGCCATGAAGCTCGACGAGGGCGAGTCGATCGTCGACGTGCAGATCTGCACCGAGAAGGACGACGTGCTGCTGACCGCCGCCGGCGGCCAGTGCATCCGCTTCCCGGTCACCGACGTGCGGGTGTTCACCGGGCGGACCTCCATGGGCGTGCGCGGCATCGCGCTGGAAGACGGCGACAAGGTGATCTCGCTGTCGATCCTGCGGCACGTCGACGTGGAGGCCGAAGAGCGCGCTGCCTATCTCAAGCGCGCCAATGCGGTCCGCCGCGGCACTGCCGCCGACGAGGAGGGCGCCACCGACCAGGAGGAGGCGTCGGGCGCCATCGAGCTCGGCGAGCAGCGCTATGTCGAGCTGTCGGCGGCCGAGCAGTTCGTGCTGACCATCTCCGAGACCGGCTACGGCAAGCGCACCTCGTCCTACGAGTACCGCACCACCGGCCGCGGCGGCAAAGGCATCGTCGCCATGGACGTCCGCGAGAAGGACGGCTCGTTCCGCAAGAAGACCGGCCGCCTGGTCGCCTCGTTCCCCATCGAGGAATCGGACCAGATCATGCTGGTCACCGACGGCGGCCAGCTGATCCGCTGCCCGATCGACGGCATCCGCATCGCCGGCCGCGCCACCCAGGGCGTGATCGTGTTCGACACCGCCGAGGGCGAGCGCGTCGTCTCGGTCGAGCGGCTCACCGAGGAAGCCGAGGAGAACGGCGGCGAGTAAGGTAGCGCGGCATCGAGCGTTGCGTTCACAGGGGTGACTCATGAACTGGGAATTGTTCACCGCCTTCCTCGTCATCACCACCATCCTGATCATCACGCCGGGGCCGATCGTCACCCTGGTGATCGCGACCGGCGCCACCCAGGGCGTCCGCGCCGGACTGATAACCGCCGCTGGCACCTCGCTCGGCAATGCGCTGCTGCTTGCGGCCATCGCCTTCGGCCTGAGCTGGGTGCTCAAGAACGCGGTCGTGCTGTTCGAGCTGCTGCGCTGGGTCGGCGCCGCCTATCTCGTCTGGCTCGGCATTCAGGCCTGGCGTAACGCCGGTAAGGGCGCGGCGGAGCCGCCGAGCGGGCGCGTGAACTTCTCACGCGGCGTGGTCGTGGCGCTCTCCAACCCGAAGACGATCGCCTTCTTCACGGCGTTCCTGCCGCAGTTCATCGATCCGAGCCTGCCGGCCGAGCGGCAGCTGATCGCGATGTGCGTCGTCTCGGTCGCGCTCGCGGCACTGAGCGATTCCGCCTGGGCGGTGGCCGCCGGTCTCGGCCGCGGGTTCTTCATGAAGCCGGCGCGGGCGAAGCTGCTCGGCCGCATGTCGGGCGTGGCGCTGATCGGCGGCGGCGTGTGGCTGTCGCTGGCGCGCCGTCCGTCGTAGGCACGGCCTCTCGTTCCGCCCCGTAAACGGGCAGGGGACGCGCGGTGCATCTGGCGCTTGTGGCGCGGTGATCGTCACATCCAAGCGCGCCGCCAACTCAGTTCGCCGGCGGCTGCCCCGCGCCGAAATAATTCACCTCCGCACGCACTATCCGCTCCTCGGCAATCTTCCTGACCTCCTCGGCGATACGGCGCTCGAGTTCCGCCTCGGTCGCCGGATCGAACTGCTCCTCGACCTGTTGCCGTTCCGCGAACATGCCGAAGTACCGGCCGAGGTCGGCCAGCGCCGCGCGCTTGTCGGCGAGCTTGATGCGGATGCGGCTGACGCTTCCATCGGGCGCCAGGGTCATGGTGACGTCGACAATGCCCGCCGCCTTGTTGCGCTCGATCCAGGCCAGATTGAGGGTGACCTTGCCGCTCTCGTCGACGTGGAAGCAGTCGAGCATGTTGGCGAACGCGATGTTCGACAGCTCGACCAGCACGACGTTCTTGTCGAGGCCGAGCCGCGCGACGGTGCGCGCGGTGGTCTCGGCGTCGTCCTGCGCGACCTGGGCCTGCAGCTCGGCGAGGCGGGTCTGCACCTCGGGCTTCTTCATGAGGTGATGCGCCTCGGCCGAGGCGCTGTGCGGCGTCGCGTTGTAGCCGGCGGCGCGATAGGACGCGCGGGCGTTGCCGGCGGTCGGGCCATAGACATAGGCGAGGCAGAATTTCTCCCAGCGGAGGTTCTCGAGAACAGGCATATGGGTAGCTCCATGGCTGTGCGTGCCCGGGCCGCCGGCGCCGGCCGCGCATGAACAAAGGGCCGCCCGATGCGGTCCATGGCTTGTCGGTTGAGGTATGCAGCGAGCGAGAGCGGAATGCTCCGCCGGCCGGGTGAAACCGGCCGATCAGCTCGTGCTGATTGTTAGCTCAACGGCGCGCGGCGGCGAAGCAAAAACGCAAGCACGCACGCAGAGTGAATAAGCCTTGGGATAAGTCGTGCGCCAAGATCTCGAGATTTAGTGCTGTCCGTTCAACGCCAGCGACTTCACGATCGGCGTCCACTTCGCCGTGTCGCTCTTGATCAGGTTGGTGAAGTCCTGCGGGCTGCCGCCGATCACGTCGGAGCTGCGCTTGGCGAACATCTCGCGCAGCTCCTGCGAGCTCAGTCCCTCGTTGAGCTGGAGATTGAGCTTGATGATGATCTCGCGCGAGGTGCCGGCGGGCGCAAGGAGCCCGGTCCAGCTGGTCGACACCACCTCGGGAAAGCCGCTCTCGGCCATCGTGGGCACGTCGGGCAGCTCCGGCACCCGCCTGGTGCTGGTGACGGCGAGCGCGCGCAGCTTGCCGGCCCGGATGAACGGCACCAGCACGCTGGTGCCTTCGAACGTCATCTGCACCTGGCCGGATACCACGTCGGTGATCGACGGCGCGCCGCCGCGATAGGGCACGTGCACGATGGTGATGCCGGCCTTGGCCTTGAACAATTCGCCGATCAGGTGCGGCAGCACGCCGATGCCGCCGGACGAGAAGTTGACCTTGCCGGGATGGTCCTTGGCGTAGGCGACCAGCTCCTGCACCGAGTTGACCGGCAGCGACGGATTGACCACCAGCACGTTCGAGCTCGCCGCCACCAGGATGATCGGCTCATAGCTTTCGATCGGGTCGTAGCCGGCGTTCTTCTGCAACATCGGCGCCAGCACCAGGCCGCTCGCGCTCGAATAGAGCAGGGTGTAGCCGTCCGGATCGGCCTGCGCGACCTCGCGCGAGCCGATCGTATTGCCAGCGCCGGGCCGGTTCTCGACGATGACGTTTTGCCCGATCGTGGTCGACAGGTAGCTGGCGACGATGCGCCCCGCCACGTCGACCGGGCCGCCGGCCGGGGTCGGGACGACGATCTTGATCGGGCGCGTCGGATAGGACTCGGCGCCGGCCGGCATGGCACCGAGGCCGCACGCGAGCGCGACCGCGCCCGCCAGCCATACTCTGCGACACCTCATGGTCTGCGGCACTCCCACCCTCATTCCGCTTCGTCTTCGCTTTGTCTTCGCTTTGGTCGTCGCTTTCTTGGGCGTGCGTTATAGCGTGGTTCACAGCGAGATGGGACTGCGGCAACGTGGCGGCCATGCCGCGATTTCGCGGGAGCTATTTGCGTTGCGCATGTCCCATCACTCGCCGGACATGCGCTATTCCGACTTCGCGCCGGAGGCGCGGACGATCGCGCCGATGCGACCGTGCTCGGCGGCGATGAAGGCCGCGAAGTCCTGCGGCGAGCTCGGCTTGCCGTCGGCGCCGAGCTTCTTGAACTTGTCCTTGATCTCGTCGCTCTCCAGCATGGCGACGACCGCCGCGCGCAGCTTGTCGACGATGTCCTGCGGAGTTCCGGCCGGCGCCAGCAGCCCGCTCCACGACGCGCCGACCACGCCGGGCAGGCCGCTCTCGATCATGGTCGGCACGTTCGGCAGCTCCGGCAGCCGTTGCTCGCGCACCACCGCGAGGCCGCGCACCTTGCCGTCATGCAGGTGGCCGAACATCACCGACGTGGTCTCGAACCCGCCGTGGATCTGGCCGCCGATCAGGTCGGTGATCACGGTCGCCGCGCCCTTGTAGGGAACCACGACGACGTCCGCCTTCGACTCCATCTTGAACATTTCCGCCAGCATGTGCGGCGGCGCGCCGTTCGGGACGCCGAAGTTGAGCGTGCCCGGATTGGCCTTGGCGTAGGCGAGCAGCTCCGGCACGCTCGCATAGGGTGCGTTCATCGCCGCGACCATCACGTAGGGCACGCTCGAGAACATCGCGACCGGCGCGAAACTCCTGAGCGGGTCGTAGCCGATGTTCTTGTAGAGCGCCGGGCCGATGGCGAGCGAGGCGGCGCTGCCGAGCAGCAGCGTGTAGCCGTCGGGTTCCGCGGTCGCGACCGCGCGGCCGCCGAGCGTCGCGCCGGCGCCGGGCCGGTTGTCGACGATCACCTGGCCAAGCGAGATCGACAATTGCTGCGCCAGCAGCCGGCCCATCACGTCGAGCGGTCCGCCGGCGGGGAACGGCACCACCAGCCTGATCGGGCGGTTCGGATAGGTTTGCGCGCTGGCGGTGTCCGATGTCGCGATCGCTGCAACGAAGCCGATGGTGATAAGGGTTGAAAGCGTTGCCGCGATACGCTTCATGCGTCGGCTCCCTCGGGGGCGGGGTTGCACACCAGCTTACCATCGGGCAGCTGGTGGTGCTAAGGGGGAGAAATGGCAGAGATCATCATCATTGGCGCCGGCATCGGCGGGCTCGCGGCGGCGCTCGGGCTGCTGCGTCGCGGCATCGACGTCGAGGTCTATGAGCAGGCGCCGGAGCTCAAGGAGATCGGCGCCGGCATCCAGATCAGCGCCAACGGCACGCGCGTGCTGCACGCGCTCGGACTTGAGGACGCGCTGAACAAGGTTCAGGTCGTCGCTGCCGGCAAGCAGATCAAGCTGTGGAGCAGCGGCCAGACCTGGAAGCTGTTCGATCTCGGCGAGGCTTCGGTCGAACTCTACGGTTTTCCCTACATCTTCATGCATCGCGGCGACCTGCACACGGTGCTGGCCGACGCGATCCGCGCTCTCAAGCCGGACGCGATCCGGCTCGGCTGCAAATGCGTCGAGGTGAGCCAGAGCGCGGACGTGGTCTACGCGCGCTTCGACAACGGCCATGTCGCGCGTGCGCCGATCGCCGTCGGCGCCGACGGCGTGCAGTCGCGCGTGCGGGCCGTGCTGTTCGGCGCCGACCGGCCGGAATTCACCGGCGTGGTGGCGTGGCGCGGGCTCGTTCCGGCCGAGCGCGTGCCGCCCCGCGTGTCGATGACGATCGGCACCAACTGGGTCGGGCCGGGCGGCCATGTGGTGCACTATCCGCTGCGGGCCGGACAGATTCTCAATTTCGTCGGGCTGATCGAGCGCGACGACTGGCGCGTCGAGTCGTGGACCGTGCAGGGCTCGCCGGAGGAGTGGTCGAATGATTTTCGCGGCTGGCATCCCGACATCCATGCGGTGATCCGCCGCGTCGAGGTCCCGTACAAGTGGGCGCTGATGGCGCGTCCGCCGATGGAGACCTGGACCAGGGGGCGCGTGACGCTGCTCGGCGATGCCTGCCACCCGATGCTGCCGATGCTGGCGCAGGGCGCGGTCATGGCGCTCGAGGACGGTCTCGTGCTGGCGCGCTGTATCGAGAAATATCGCGCGGACCATCGCGCCGCGCTCGCGAGCTACGAGGCGGCGCGGCGCGAGCGCGCCAATCGCGCGGTGCTCGGCTCGCTCGACAACGCGCGGCGCTTCCACAATCCGAAGCTCGCGGACGCCGCCGGTGCCGAGGCCTATGTGTCGGGCGAGTGGCGCGAGGACCGCGTCAAGGAGCGCTACGACTGGCTGTTCACCTACGACGCCACGTCGGCCGCGATTTGATTTTCGAAGATGTGTAGCCCGCGTGAGCGAAGACGGGCGTAAACGCCCTGATGGCTCATCCGGGCTACGACTACGAACGCGACGAGGCGTCGCAGCCACGCTCACGCCGGTTTTCGGTGCCTCGACTGCACCACGCGCAGAACACATTTGTATCCGCAATGCGCGCAGAGTTTTCCTTGAAAAGGACCGATGGAATCTCTGATGCGCCTCACTTTCGTTCGCTGACGCCATTTAAGAAAAACAAAGCGACGGCAAGAACGATGGGGGCGACAAATGTCACGCTTTGCGAAAGTCCTGCTCGCGACGACTGTGCTGAGTGCCGGCCTGACCGCGGTCGCGGTCGCGGCGGATCTGAGGCCGGTCTACAAGGCTCCGCCTGCTGCGATGGCGCCGGCTCCGCTGGCCTATAATTGGAGCGGCTTCTATATCGGCGGACATGCCGGTGCCGGCTGGGCGGACAATGCCGACACCGCGTTCGTCGGCGGCGGCCAGATCGGTTACAATTATCAGTTCGCGCCAAATTGGCTGATCGGCATCGAAGGCGATTTCTCGGGGACCAGCTTCAGCCGATCGGCAACGTCGGTCATGGATGTGGAAGTTGCTCCGGGGATCCTGCTTCCAGTCACCCAGAACGACAACTTCGATCTGAACTGGATCGCCTCGGTCCGCGGTCGCATTGGATATACCTGGGATCGCTTCATGGTCTACTTCACCGGCGGCGGCGCCTGGGCGAACGTGGACTTCAACTCGACGGCAAGCATCGCCGGTTTGGGAGTGATCGGCACCGCGTCCGCCAGCGATACGGTCAGCGGCTGGGTGATCGGCGGTGGCGGCGAATGGCTGTTCGCTCCGAACTGGACGGTCGGCGTCGAATATCTGCACTATGAGTTCGGCAGCGTGTCGGGCACCGCATCTGATGTCGGGGGCGGCGTCACACCCTTCAGCCAGGACGTCGGCTCGGTCGATGTGGTGCGCGCGCGGCTGAACTACAAGTTCGGCGACTGGTTCGGCAAGGCTCCGGTCGGGGCGCGGTACTGAGCCGATCGCGCGGGACGTGTAGCCCGCGTGAGCGAAGCGACACGCGGGATTCTTTGCGGCAACCTCGAACCGACTTCGAAAAAGTTTCGGCCGGGTCCGCGGGGACGGACCCGGCCGATATGGGGCGGGTGAGGGAGCTGTGCCGGTGTGGAGGGGGGTCGGGGCGCCCCCTCACCCGATTTTCCGCACGCGGGTGGACGCGCGGATCAACCTCTCCGTGGGGTGGGGGACGAGAGAGGTGGACTCTTTATCGAGCGCGGTCTTATTCCGAAAACCGGTACCCACTTTTCGGGACCGTGCTCTGTGGCACCGGGGATTGGCCGGCACCGAAACTCATCAGCGTTGCGCCACCTCCATGCGATCGACGAAGATCACGCGAACCGTGCGCGCCTCGCGCAGAGGCGATTTCACATTCCTCAGGCAGGACACCTCGTAGTGGGGCCAGCCTTGCGTCGAGCAACCGAAGCCGTAGGTCTTCACGTCCCAACGGTCGGCTTTCGCCGCGCTATTCACGGCCGGCAGAGACGAGTGCGCCTCAACGCCGGGAACGAAACCTGGTAGTGCCGCGATCGCACCAGCAACCAGCGCTGCACCGGCGACCGCCGAGATCGTCTTCACGAACATGACCGCCCCCTGTCTTGTTCGCCCCGCCGGGGTCCATTGGATTGGTCGGCGGAACGTGAGCTTAAGTTCGTACGAATCCGCTGGGTCTTCCGTGATCGTCATCACAAGCCGGCGCTTTTTCCGTAAGTACATGATTTTGAAAGAATAAAAACGTCCTCGCGGCCGTCCAGGCGGCATTTTCGCGGCGGCCTGACCGATCCGGCCACTCCGCTCGACCAACAGACGGAGGGCGCTCGGACGTGCGGCGTGAGCGATGGACGAAGGTGCGAACCAGCCAGCCTCTGGTGACGCGGACGTGCCGCGTCTCAAGCGCCATCCCTATATTTGGCTGCCGATCCCGCTGTTTCTCGCGATCGCCATCGTGCTGCCGTTTGCGCTGTTGTGGCTGGCCTTCTGGTCGTCGTCCGGCAGCTGGGATTTCGAGGGGCACGGCCTTCGCTACGCGTGGTTCGTCCGCGGCACGCGACTCGAGCAGCTCGGCTTCGTTGGCGCGACCGGCAAGCCTGAGACCTACAGCGTCAGCGTTCCCGAGGGCAATTTTCCGGGTTGGCGCATCGTCAGTTACGACAGCAATCTTGCGCCGCTCGCGATCATGCAGGCCTACAGCGAGCGCTGCCGTGCCATGGGCCTGAGGGTCACCACGGGTCCGATTGCCGAGTCGCGCGGCGAGACCGAGGCGGCGCGACTCGTATGCGAGATCGAGTTCGGCCTCGATGTCGATGTCCTGGCCAAACGCAAGCCAGCGGCGTTGGTGTCGGAGGTCGACGTGCGGGTGTGGGGCTGGGACTAGCGCATATCCCGGAAAAGTGGACACCGGTTTTCCGAAAAGGATATGCGCCAACGCAAGTCCCGCGCACTTGCCCCCGGCGGAACCGCAGGCTAGACCCGGTCTATGCCGCGCATTGCCCTCTATGCCGGGTCGTTCGATCCGATCACCAATGGTCATATCGACGTCGTCCGCCAGGCCGTCAGGCTCGCCGACCGGCTGGTGCTGGCGATCGGCGTCCATCCCGGCAAGACGCCGCTGTTTACCGCCGACGAGCGGCTCGACTTGCTCGAGGCGACCTGCCGGCCGATCGCGCAAGCGGCCGGCTGCGAGATCGACTGCATCACCTTCGACGACCTGGTGGTCTCCGCGGCGCGTCGGGCCGGTGCCGGACTGCTGATCCGCGGCCTGCGCGACGGTTCCGACTTCGATTACGAGATGCAGATGGCGGGCATGAACGGCGCCATGGCGCCGGAGGTGCAGACCGTATTCCTGCCCGCCTCGCCGGGCGTGCGTCCCATCACCGCCACACTGGTTCGCCAGATTGCCGCAATGGGCGGCGACGTGTCGTCGTTCGTGCCGGCGGCAGTCGTGCCGCGCCTGCAGGCGAAATTTGCCGGCAAGTCCGGCCGCTGATTCAATCTACACGCAACCCGGGAGACCTCATGATCCGCGTGCTCGCTTTGCTCATCGCGCTCGCCTGCGCGGCGCCGGCCTTCGCTCAGGGGCTGCCGCCCGGACTGGATCCGCAGAACACGATCCTGATCGACACCACGCATGGCCGCATCGTCATCAAGCTGCGGCCCGATCTGGCGCCGAAGCATGCCGAGCGCATCAAGCTCCTCGCGCGCGAGAAGTTCTACGACAACGTGCCGTTCCATCGCGTGATCGACGGCTTCATGGCGCAGACCGGCGACGGCCAGTTCGGCAACGGCACCGGCGGCTCGAAATATCCGCAGCTGCCGGCCGAGTTCTCCAGCGTGCCCTACAAGCGCGGCATCGTCGGCATGGCGCGGACGTCGAATCCCAACTCGGCCAACAGCCAGTTCTTCATCATGTTCGCGGAGAACCCCGGCCTCAACGGCCAGTACACCGTGGTCGGCGAGGTGGTCGCCGGCATGGACGTGGTCGACAAGCTCAAGAAGGGCGCGTCGGCCAACAACGGCGCCGTCACCGATCCGGACAAGATGCTCAAGGTCCAGGTCGCCGCCGACGCCAAGTGATTGCACGACGCAACATTCATTTCCGACCGCGCGTTGGTTATGCGCGCCAACATTGAAAGGATCACATCATGGCTAGTCCCGAAGACACGCTGGTGCTCGATACCACCAAGGGCAAGGTCGTCATTGCCATGCGGCCCGACCTCGCGCCGAACCACGTCGCGCGCATCAAGGAGCTGGTGCGCGACAAGTTCTATGACGGCATCGTCTTCCACCGGGTCATCGACGGCTTCATGGCGCAGACCGGGTGTCCGCAGGGCACCGGCACCGGCGGCTCGGGGCAGAAACTCAAGGCCGAGTTCTCCAAGGAGAAGCACGTGCGCGGCACCGTCTCGATGGCGCGCGCGCAGAACCCGGATTCCGGCGACAGCCAGTTCTTCATCTGCTTCGAGGAATCACCGTGGCTCAACGGCCAGTACACCGTGTGGGGTCAGGTCACCGAAGGCATGGAGAACGTCGACAAGATCAAGCGCGGCGAGCCGGTGGTCGACCCGGACAAGATCGTCACTGCGCGCATGGCGGCCGGCTAGCTGATCAGACTTACTGTATAGGAATCGACCTGTGCCATGCGCGGCGCGCGGTGCGCCGCAGCTCTGGCATGCCGAATTGCGCCCGATCTGGGACGGATGGCTGGAACCAGACCTGACTCCCCGCGTTGCTAGGCACTGACCTAACCAGGGAGCCTTTATGTCTGAACCGCGACCCCAGGATTCGGCGCTCGAACCGAAGCTGCCCGGCTATGTCCCGCCGCAGCCGCAACCGGAAACGCGCGCCCGCTATGTGGTCGTCAGGGGCGACGGCAACTGGCTGATCCAGTTCGACGGCGAGGAATTCGGCCCATACCAGACCGAGCGCGAAGCCATGCTGTTCGCGATCGATGCCGCCTACAATCTCGGCGAGCAGGGCCAGCCGACCCAGGTGGTGGTGTTGGACGACCAGGGCCTGCCGCGATCGGTGTGGACCTACGGCGAGGACCGCTTTCCGCCGGCGCTGTAGTTGCTTCAGTTGCAAAATCGAGTGCGCCCATTGACGGCCTGACGCGATGGTCGGGGCGGTGGTATTGATCCGCCCCGATCATGCGCACCGACGTGTTCGATTTCGACCTGCCGCCCGAGCGTATCGCGCTGCGTCCCGTCAGCCCGCGCGACAGCGCGCGGCTTCTGGTCGTGCATGCGGGCGCGGCGCCGGAATGGGACGACCGCGGCGTCCGCGACCTGCCCGACCTGCTGCACCCCGGCGATCAGCTCGTGGTCAACGACACCAAGGTCGTGCCGGTCAGCCTGACCGGTCGTCGGGTCGGCCGCGCCACCGAGCCGAAGATCGAGGCGACGCTGATCAAGCGGCTCGACGGCTCGCGCTGGCAGGCCTTGGCCAAGCCGGCGCGCAAGCTCAGCGTCGGCGACATCGTCCGCTTCGGCGACGAGGGCAAGGTCTGCTTCCTCGGCCAGCTCGATGCAACCGTGGAAGCCAAGGGCGACGGCGGCGAGCTCACGCTCTCATTCAGCTTTCACGGCCCGGTGCTCGACCAGGCGATCGCCGAGCGGGGCGACATGCCGCTGCCGCCCTATATCGCCGCGCGCCGCGATCCGGACGAGCGCGATCGCGCCGACTATCAGACCATGTTCGCGCGCGAGGAGGGCGCGGTCGCGGCGCCAACCGCGGGCCTGCACTTCACCGACGAGCTGCTGGCGCGGCTCGCCGCGCGCGGCGTCGGCCTTCAGAAGGTGACGCTGCATGTCGGCGCCGGCACGTTCCTGCCGGTCAAGGCCGAGGACACAGCGGACCACCGGATGCATGCGGAGCACGCGACGCTGTCGGCGGACGCCGCCGCCGCGCTCAATGCCGCGCGCGCGGCCGACGGACGCATCGTCGCGGTCGGCTCGACCTCGCTGCGCACGCTGGAAAGCGCCGCGGCCGAGGACGGCACGCTCGCGCCGTTCTCCGGCGATACGTCGATCTTCATCACTCCAGGCTACCGGTTTCGCGCCGTCGACGTGCTGATGACCAACTTTCACCTGCCGCGCTCGACCCTGTTCATGCTGGTGTCGGCGTTCTGCGGCCTCGATACGATGCAGCGCGCCTATGCGCGCGCGATCGCGGCGGGCTATCGGTTCTATTCGTACGGCGATGCCTGCCTGCTGTTTCGCTGTTAGAGACAATTCCACAACGTTGACCGTTGCGCTTGGGACGCCAAGATTTGCGGTGTGGCACCGCGCTGCCACGAGTCCACCTCTCCCCAGCGGGGAGAGGTCGACCGCCGAAGGCGGTCGGGTGAGGGGGCGTCGGAACACGGAGAGTCATAGAACCCTCACCCGCCTCGCTGCGCTCGGCGACCTCTCCCCAACGGGGAGAGGTATCCGTGCGGCGCTGCACTGCCATTACCGCGCTCTCGCGTTCGACAAATCTCACGAGCAGCGGACATACTTGATGGAGCCGCGTTCGCTCGACCACGTGAGGTTGGAGCCATTCAGCGTCAAACTGACATGCGCGTTCCACGATTGTCCGTCAGCAGAGCACACGGCCTGAATTTGCCACCGGCTCGCGGCCGCGCGCCTCACCGACCGGAACTCGCATTTCGCTCCGGCCGTGTCCGCGCCGCGCGAGCTGATCCGCACCAGCGGCGCGCTGTCGTCCGGAATGGGTTGAGGCGGGCGAGCGCGCGTGTCGATGCCAAGGAACGAGGACGCGCTCCAGACCTCCGGATTCCCGCGCGTCCTGCTCGCGCCACTGGTGCCCGCGCGTCCGGGACATGTGCCGGCGTCGGGTGCCCAACCGCCGACAAAGGTGCTGGCGGCGTGAATGCTTTGCCGGGACAACAGCCGTTGCTCGGTCTCCTTGTCCCATTTGTCGTCGTCCTGAAGCCCATTCATGCTCTTGAAGTCGCGCAATGCGTTTCGCGATGCGGCTCCCCAGACGCCGCCGCCGGTGCCGGAATAATAACCGAGCTCGTGCAACCTCGCTTGAACGAGACGTGCATCAAAACGACTGACTGAATCGCGCTCCGTTGCGGGCGGTGCAAGTGCCGCTTCACGCGTCTGCGTCCACTGCCGGGCGGACGGCGTCTGCTCGATTGGGAATACGTCGAGGGGTGCGTTTGGCGTTTCCGCCAGTTGGGTCTGCGACGGCTGTGCCGCGGCGACAGGGCGCGCTCCACCGTCGTTGGCGGTAGCGGACGGGACCGGCGACGTTGGTGCGATCGGACTGGACACGGTCAGGCTGACTGGCGCCGAAGCGGGATTGGGCGGCGCCAATGCGCGTGTCGTGCCGCTGCTGGTGGGCGACGGACTCGACGGCTCTTGCGCTGCGCGGCTGGCCCCCCGATGCCATTGGCGCCCGCTGCTTGCGCTGGCCGAGGAGTTCGACGGCGCCGCAGTCGCGAGCTCCTGTGGTTGCGGGAGCGGCTGGGACAATGGCCGGGAGAATGGCGGCGAGAATCTTGGACCCAGCGCCGCGATCAGCACGACGGCGACCATCGCAATGCTGCCGGCCGCAATTTCCAGGCGTGTGTACGGCTCCTGCGCGAGGCTCGTGCTCATCGTGCTGCCAGTCCGGGTTTCACCAGTCCTGCCGCTGCTGCCGCTGATTTGGAGCTCCTGCACCGCCTGCAGCAAGCTCATGCGGAAACTCCAGATCGGCAAACGACACCAGGCTGAGATTTGCTTGCGGGCGCGCCTTTGCTTCCGAAGCTCGGGTCAGGGCGGGCTGCGGTGTTGTCAGGAAGCTCGGAATCGGACTCCAGCTGGCCTCTGTCGCCGGCGTCTCGAGCGCCGCAGGCGCCACCATGCTCACGGGGACGGGCATGGGGAAAGTCGCGGCCTGCTGGAGCTGTACGTCGCCGGCGGTCTCGCCATCCACGTCGCGCGACCGGCGCATAGGACTGACACTGATCACGCGTTGCGACAGGCGCGCGGCTGTCGACAACAGCGTATGCGGAAGCCCGTGCAGGTACACCAGGCTCAGGGTCAACAATGCCGCTCCGCTGATGAGCGGAACGCCCGCGGCGAGCCATGACCCGTAATAGAGCGTGTGCGCACCGGAGTAGAGCAGGAGCATCGCCAGCAGGATTACGCCGCTCACCAGCGGAGCGAGCGCCGGACCATGACGGACCGGTTGGCGCCCCGGATCGGCGACCACCACCAGCAGAATGGCGACGATCATCAAGTGGCCGATACCGTCCGTCTTGCCGAACTCGAACATGGCCGCAACCAGCAGCAGCGTGAGGGCGAGCGCGGCGAGGCGGCGAACCAGCGGCGTCCAGAACAGCGCGAAGGCGAGGCCGAACTCGACCACGCCGGCGGCCGTGATGAAGGTGGCCACGTCGACGCCCAGGGTCAGCTGCGGATGCGCTGCCGCAATCGGCGCGATCCATTCCGGATAGAGAAATTTCTCCATCGACGGCCACAACAGGGTGAGGGCGACGGTCCACCGCAGGCAATCCAAACGAAGGGCGAGCAGCCTGGGGTTTCGCGACGCGGACAACGCGAAGTAGGCGCCGATTCCGAGAAAGACCGGGTAATCCAGCATGTGGAACAGGCCGTAGGTGGCGACGCCCAGGCCGTACAGCACGACCACGCCGCACGCCGCGGCGGGCAGCGTTGCCCGTGCGAACAAGTAGGTCGCGATCAGCACCTGAATGGCCGACAGCCACGTGCTGCTGCCTTTGAGCTCCGGCGTGAGAATGACACCGCCGTCGGCCCACAACAAAGCAAAGGACACGGCCGCAGCCGCGCGCAGGAGATCGTCGGTGCGCAGATGTAATTGTCCGGTCCAGCGATCGAGGTGCGACGAGAGGGTTGCGCCGAGCGTGGTCTGCTCGAGTCTGCACGCGACAAAGAACAGCACGACGAACAGCATCGAGAGCAGGCAGAACGTCGGGGTGAACACCTCGCGCAGCGGCAACGGCTGCTCGGACGAATCGCACGGCACGAACCACTTCACATGGGCGTTCGCGACGGTCGCCATCGGAATCACGTTCATCACGAGACAGCCGAGAAAGATCATCGGCGTCGCGACTCTCGATCCGACGCTCATCACTTTGCCCCCTCACGTTCGGACGCAGCAACGGCAATATGGCCGTCCGCGCACGGCAACGTCCGCGCCTGCGTCTACGCGAGCACCTGACGCGAGGTAACCACGAAAGGGTGCATTCTGATGGCCGTCAGTAGGCCTCGGTGTGATTGTGCTGTGATTGTTTCGGCGCGCTGAATCTAGTGCGGGGAGAGCGGTGCCGTCGACGTCTTGCTCCGCCGCCGGCGATCGCATCGGCGGCGGTCATGTCGCCGTCACCCTGCGCCGCCTGCTTGCTGTTCCGAACTGACGTCAGCGCGCCCGCTTCGAACGCCGCGCCTTCTTGCCTTTTCGCGCGCCGCCATCACGTTTGGGGGTGGGCGGTGAGCGCCGCTTTCCGGGCTCGCCGAGCTTCTGGCTCGGGCTTTTCAGGGCATCGACGAAGGCTGTGCTCATCAGGCTGCCCAGCTCTTCAGGCTCGAACTGCGACAGGTAACGCAACGTGTCCCGAGTTGAATCAACCTTTGAACGGGCCTTGACGACGCGTAGCCCTTCGACAAAAGCGTTCACGTCCGCCCGCGTTGCGATCTTTGCGCGCTTCGGCGCGCGCCGGCGCCTGCGTTTCATGGCTGCCGCTCCGAGGATGATCCGCGCCAGCTCGCGGTGGGTGTCCTCCGCGTTCATCATCGTCATGTGTTCGATGTCGCCGGTCAACGTCCGCACGTTCTGCGGCAGGGCGCTGACCAGCCGCGCCGACCATGCCGGTATCACGCCATCGCCGGGGCCCTTGCTGACGTCCGTGATCGGATCCTGATCCACGTCGGGATCGAAGCCGTTCGGTATGCGCGTCCAGGTCTGACTGCTGACCGTGCCGTTGACCGGCACGCCGCTGCGCGTCTGGACGCCGCGGATGTTGAAGAACTTGGCGTTGATCGCCGGAGGCAGGGGCGCAGCCACCTGTTGGTAGGTTTGCAGGCCGATCGCGAGCTCGGCCATGCTGAATCCGACGTTGCCCGGATAGCGTACCTTGCCGCCCTTCGGCGTCGGATTGTACGGATCCGCCGGTTGCGTCGCGTTGTTTGCATCCATGCTGGGATAGCCGGCGAGCGGAAAGTCGGGATCCGCCGCAAGCGCGGGCCCGTCGCGATTGAAAGTGGCCTGGTCCAGAAACAGCAGGGCATAGCCGCCGCGCATCGACGAGACCGCGCGCGTGATATTCGCCTTCCCCTCGAAATTCAGATCGGGATCGCCGGCGAAGTAGCGATGGACATGGCCGCCATGGCCGTAGAACGGCGTCCCCACGCTGACCGCATGCGTGCATGTGTTGGCCAGCGGATCTTGCCGGTTCAGGATCAGCTTGACGAGCATTCCACCGAAACTGTGGCCGACCAGTGCGAAGTCGGCGAGCGGATCGGCATTGCAGGCTTGTTGGACGCGTTGCCGGAATATCGGGAGAAACGTGATGAACAGGTCGGCCGCCTGGTCGACGCGTCGTCTCCAGTCCCAGCCGAAGACGAACCAGTCCAGCCCGTTCAGGTCGCACCATTCGATGAATTGCTCGTATGGTCTGATGTCCATCAAATCGAATTGCACGTACCCGTCCGCGACGATGATCCTCCGTGCTGAATCGATGTCGTTTTGCATTTGGAGATCGAGAGCCGCGCCAAACAGGATGGAGCAATCGAGCCATATCGTGCTGTAGTAAAACGACTGGGTTGCGCCGTCCTGATGCGGCGTGCCGGCCCGCACCAGCCGCGATCCCAATCCGCCGGGGAAGAGGAAGATCGTCTTGCGCGGAGGTCCTGGCGGCTTGGCGTTGTAGCGGGTGATGAACTCCCCGGTCGCGGCCTCGAGTTTCGCGACCTGCTCCTGGGTCCGCACTTGATCATAGGTCATGGCCAGCCCCGACATGCGCAGATTCGGCAATTCTCGCACATCGCGGTGCGGTCGGAGGTGACCTGGCTCACAGGTCAGCCGACCTCATGCGCTCGCGCCGCCGCCACCGCGGCGCCCGCGACCGGGCGGGCGGATTTGCCGGACGGTTTCGGCACGTATGGCTTCAGCCATTCGACGGCGCGCCCACGATGATCGGTCAGCGCGATCGGATCGAAGTATCGCAGCCTATCCTCGTCGCTGAGATCGGCCGGGCGCTCGAAATACTGCGGGTCGAGCGTGTCGGTGCCAGCGAGGTAGGTCCTCGGCTGGGCTCGGGAGGCGCTCGACCACACGAAGCAATGGAGATTGGCGGCCGCCATGATGTACCACCGGACGGGATTGAGGCTGCGCGACCGGGCGATCCGCCGCAGGGTTTTGGCCAGGATGCCGAAGCGACCGACGACCGTCCAAGGCCGTCGAAACATCGCTTCGATGAAGCTCACGAGCGCCTCCGGGGCATCGGCCAGGTTCGCATATCCGATCGTCTCGCCGTCGAGGTCGCGCAGGCGAAGGTTGGCGGCCAGCTGACCGGCGGCGAGATCGCTCCAGAAGCTGGCGGTGCCGGCGAGCGGCGCCACGACGCTGAGGTAGATCGGCATCGGCAACAGCGGGTTGCGTGCGATCATCATGATCTGTCGCTTCATCTCGGCCAGCGTCTGGTGGCGGGGGTCGAACAGATAGCCGTAGCCGATCGCGATCCCCTGCGACTCGGCATATGCGACGTCGTCGATGATGTTGTGCCGCCGGCTCAGGTTCTGCGTCTTGTTGTAGCGCTGCAGCATGGCGTGATCCAACGACTCCAGCCCGGCAAACAGGCCGCAGCACTTCGATGCGGCCATGTGTCGGACCAGCTCGCGATCATGCAGCACGTTCTGCGTGACCAGGGCCGCCCAGCCGCGGATTCTGCGGTCCCTGCGCAGCAGCTCGCACACGCGCAGCATGTGCGCACGGTCGTCTGAGAAATTGTTGTCGAGAAACATGATCAGCGGATACCAGCGGCGAAAGCTGAACCGCGGACTCGAGACGATCATGCTGTCGATGGCAGCCGCCAGATGCGACATGTCGTAGGTGCCGTGACCGCCGACCTCGGACGGGATCACGCAAAACGTGCAGCGGAAGCTGCAGCCGCGGGAGGATTCCGCCAGATGGGTCGACGGATTGATTCCGCTCTTCGTCAGCAGGCCGTAGTCGAGGCGATAGGCCGAGATCTGCTTGATCGGCGAACGGTAGATGCGCTTGAGCCTGCCGCGCTCGAAGTCGGCGACGACCTCCGGGACGCTATCGACCCCGCCCGCACATACGGCGTCGAAGAACTGCGCGGCCAACTCCGGAAACACC
>Ga0081540_1000763_pt1 | contig 29636 bp, 35 predicted proteins | sample TabmetS2T1R1_FD_71024 | JGI IMG/M metagenome (GOLD analysis project Ga0081540, IMG submission 71024) | Tabebuia heterophylla rhizosphere microbial communities from the University of Puerto Rico - S2T1R1 | ecosystem: Host-associated > Plants > Roots > Rhizosphere ...
ACACCTCTCCCGGCCCGCCGCCGCGTTCGACGCGGACCGGCCGGTCCCGCCCGGCGCCACCCCTCAGGCCCGGTTCCTGGCCATGCTCGGCCGCGGCGGATGACGCCCGGACGCACGGAGGCCCATCAGGTAGCTACAGGCCGGCCGTAGGTCACGGCCTCGCGCACCTCCTGGGGCACGGACAGGGCGAGTTGTGCGTCAGGCTGGGCGCCGAGGGAGTCATTGATCGTGGAGAACGCCAGGCGGAAAGCCACGAAGCTGGTGATGGCGAAGATCTGCCCGTCGTCGAGCCCGGAATCGCGGAGCGCCTGGATATCGGCGGGCGTCGTCGCGTTCGGGTCCGTGGCGACCTTCCGGGCCCACGCCGCCATGGCCTTCTCCTGATCGGTCAGCCCGGCGTCGCTGCCATTCAGGACCCCCGCTGCGGTGGCAGCGTCCGACGCTGTGCCCAGCTTGCCGCCCCATGCCAGTGAGCAGTACGAGTCACCGAGGGCCGAGGCGGCCGCGGTCACCAGGATCCCGCGCTGGCGGAAGGTCAGGCCGCTCGGCGTGAATGCCTGTGACATCAGCTCGAACAGCTGCTTGAGGGTATCTGGCTGGTGCGCCCACAGCCGGGACAGGGACCATATGTAGCCGTCGTCGGCGAGGTCTTCGTCGTAGAGCGCCTGCACGTGGGGGGACACGGAGGGTTCGTGGAGAAAGCTGCCCGTCATGGGTGTTCTGCTCCTTCGGGTTTGCGGGCCAGGTAGCCCCAGATCCCGCGGAAGCTGGTGACGACCGGCCCCAGCCTACGTCCACCACCGCCCATGGCGGCGAGCCTGTGCCCGGCCTCGTTATCGCTGCCCCCTCGCATCGCCTGGCCACCCGTCGCGGTGGCCCCCGTGATCCGCCCGCGGTCAGGGAATGTCATAGCCCGCTGCCAAAGTGGACGCCATGCACAGAAGGGGGCACCATGAGTGTCGTGACGATCGCCGAGGCCTGGCCCGCCGCCGGCCGCCCGTTCACCGTCGCCGAGCTGGACCGGATACCCGATGACGGCCGCCGGTACGAGCTGCTGGACGGAGCGCTCGTCGTGAGTCCCAGGCCGACGACGGTTCACCAGTTCGTGGCGATGCGCCTGCTCCGTACCCTGGCCGACGCCTGCCCCGAAGACCTCTGCGTCGTGCCCGAGCCCGCCGTCATGCTCGGCCCGCAGACCGAATTCGATCCCGACCTCGTGGTGGTCCGCATGGACCAGATCGGCGGCGCGAAGTTCACCGCGCCGCCCCTGCTCGTTGTCGAGATCCGGTCGCCCAGCACCGCGCTCATCGACCTGAACAGGAAGAAGGCTGCGTACGAGAGGTTCGGCGTCGCGTCGTACTGGATCCTGAACCCGGACCCGCCCCAGCCGGAACTGACGGTCTTCGAGTTGCGGGATGGCGGTTACGCCCTGGTGGCCAAAACGTCAGCGCCCTTCGCTGCCGACCGTCCCTTTGCCGTGAGCATTGACCCGGCCGACCTGACCCGCGGACTGCGCCGCTAACGCGGCATCAGACGTCTCGCCGAGCGCTGCCATCGCCGACCGGACCCACTCCAGGCTGGCCCGGTGAGTAGCGATCCCGTGCTCCAGCGCCAGCAGCGCGTGCTGGCCCAGCACCCCCTGCCGCGAGGCGGCGAACTGTTCCACCCCCGTGACGAACCTGTCCAGGGCATCGCCCAGGTCCGCCAGGAACGTGATCACCTCGGCGCGCTCCAGGTACTTCTCCATCAGCGAGAAGCGCATCAGGTGCTGTCCGAGATCCGCCGTCACCGTCTCCGGGACCACCGGCTGGCGGAGCCACTCCAGGTGCACCGCCAGGCCGGCGTCGGTCACGCGATACATGCGCAGCGCGCGGCGGCCGCTGGACACCTGCTGCTCCGCGTGCAGCAGACCGCGCTCCTCCAGCCGCCGGAGCGCCGGGTACAACGCACCCGGGCTGGGCTGGTACACGCTCGCGGGCGAGGAGCTGAACATCATCTTCAGCCCGTATCCCGAACGCGGCTCACTGGCGATGACGCCGAGCAGCACCTGCTCGAAGTCGGTCAGCGGACGCCCCGCCGCGCCGGAAACTGTCGCGCCGGAAGACACAATTGTCCTCTTTAAATGAGTCGATTCGACTTATATCCTAGTCCGCGTGACCGCCGGGCGGGACCAGGAGCGCTAGCAGGGGCGTGCTCCACGTCACCCACGACGGCCCGGCGGCCCGGCGGGCCGGCCCTTCTGACCGCAATCCTCCGTTCGCCGTCGCCCCGGCGCCGAACGCTTTAACATCCTCCTGGACACGCCAGCTGGGGACCAGCTGGCAGCGGGAGGACGGCACTGGTGGCTCGGCTGGCGATCTCAAAAGGCTTCCTGACGGAATACGCGAAGCTGGATAAGCACGTCCGGCGCGCCGTCGACCAGGCAATCGCCACCTTCGCCCGGCACCCGCACCCCGGCCAGCACCTGGAAACACCCCCGCAGTCCCATGACGACCAGCTCCGCATCATGCCGCTGGCCGGCCCCTGGCGCGGCATCGTGCTCGCGCCCGCGACCGGAGACACGTACTGCCTGCTCACCGTCCTCCCAGCCGACCAGGCCGCCGCCTACGTATCCCGCCCAGACGAGCTAGAGCGAATCCTCGCCCACCCGTTCGCGACGTGGCGCACCTTCCTGCACCCGAACCAGCGGCAGATCGCCTACCACCCCGGCTATTCCGGCCCCGCCCAGGTCACCGGCGGCCCCGGCACCGGCAAGACGGTTACCGTCCTGCACCGCGCCGCCTTCCTAGCCGAACACGCCGCCGCGCCCATCCTGGTCACCACCTTCGCCGGCAACCTGGCCGAAGCCCTCCAGGCCCAGCTCGGCCTCCTCATCGGTGACCCCCGGCTCCGCGAGAACATCGAAGTCCTCAACGTCGATCGCCTCGCCTACCGCGTTGTCAGGCAAGCCCGCGGCGCCCCGGTCGTCGCCGACCAGCGCACCCTCCGCTCCCGCTGGACGGTAGCCGCCACAGCCACACCCTTCACCCCCGCGTTCCTCAGCAACGAGTGGGAACAGGTCATCCTGGCTCAGGACCTGCACACCGAACAGGCCTACCTGACCTGCGCCCGCACCGGCCGCGGCCGCCCGCTCACCAAGGCCCAGCGCTCCCAGGTCTGGCAGGTCACCCAGCAGGTCACCGCCGAACTGAAAGCCGCCAACCAGGCCACCCACCTGCAGCTGGCCAACGAGGCCACCCGCCTGCTCCGCCAGGCGGGAACGCTGGCCTACCGCCACATCCTGGTGGACGAGGCCCAGGACCTGCACCCGGCCCAGTGGCGCCTGCTCCGCGCCGCCGTCGCGCCCGGCCCGGACGACCTGTTCATCGCGGCCGACCCGCACCAGCGCGTCTACGACAACCGGGTCTCCCTGGCCAGCCTCGGGATCAGCGTGCGGGGCCGGAGCCGGCGGCTGTCCCTGAACTACCGCACCACCCAGGAGATCCTGGCCTGGACCGTGCCGCTGCTCGGGACGGACCCGGTGACCGGCCTGGACGGCGAGGTGGACTCGCTGATCGGCTACCGGTCGCCCATGCACGGGCCGCGCCCGCAGCAAAGGCTGACCGTCTCACGGGCCGAGGAATTCAATTTTCTAGCCGAACGGATTGGCGCGTGGCTATCCGACGGCATCGAGCCTCATGCCGTCGGCGTGGCCGCCCGGTCCGCCGCCTTGGTACGCGAGGCACGCGAGGCGCTGCGGGTTGCGGGCATCGAGACGGTCTCGCTGAACGGGCGGGGTGATACCAAGGCCGTTCGGGCCGGAACCATGCACGCCATGAAGGGCCTGGAGTTCCAGGCCGTCGCGGTCATCGGCGTCGAGCACGGCCTGGTCCCCGAACCAGCCGCGGTCACCCCGGCCGCCGAGGACGCCGCCACCCACGCCCAGGACCTGCAGCGCGAACGCTGCGTCCTGTTCGTGGCCTGCACCCGGGCCCGGGACCACCTCTACGTGTCCGGCACCGGCCAGCCGAGCATCTTCCTGCCGCCCTAGCCGCCGATGGCGGCGAGGAGTTCCGGCCGGCTCGGCCCGGGCAGCGGGTACCGCGGGGCATGGGCCCCCAGCCGCATCACCCGCTCGGCCACGCCTGGCCGGCCGAACACCTCGTCAGCCGGGCTGAGCAGCATGGCCACCGCCAGGTACTCGCGGGCGAGGTCCGCATCGGCCAGGCTGGCCGCGAACAGCGCCTTGCCAGCCGCCCACCTGGGGTCACCGACCGGCCCGGTCGCGTCGGCCGCCGCGCCGTCACTGCTGTCACCGCCGGCGTCGGCGGCGATCTCGGCCAGCCGGTTGCGGTCGAACCACAGCGTCGTCCGGTACAGCGGCTCCACCACCGCGGCGGTCACCTCGTCAAACCGCCGGGCCAGCTTCTCCGGGTCGCCGGAAAGGTCGCCGGAATCGATGTCACGCAGCACGTCCCGCAAGACACAGGCGTGCAGCAGGCCGATCGAGGCGCCCCGTCCCAGCGACGGGTTGGTGCAGGCCCAGGCGTCGCCGACGGCTACCAAACCGGTGGCAACCGGGACCCCGTCGACTACCAGGCGGCGGTGGCGGTCCTCCAGGCCGGCCATCACGTCGACGCCGGTGATCGGCTCGCCGTCCCGCCAGTGCGCCGCCAGCGGGTAGTGCGCCAGGGCGGCGTCCCAGCGGCCAGGATCGCGCAGTGCGTGCAGTTGCCGGTCCCGGCCCGCGGTGGTGAAGGCCACGCTCCAGGTGCCGTTGTCCCCCGGCAGCGTCAGGACCGACACCGAGTCGTAGTGCGTGAGCAGGCTCGTCTCGGCCCGGGGCAGCTCACCGGTCCGCGTCCGGAAGTGCCGGCTGTAGTAGAAGAAGCCGCAGTTCTCTCGCTCCTCGGCCGGCCGCGGGGCGCCGATGGCCTCCAGCCACGACCCCAGCGGCGAGCGCCGGCCGCAGCAGTCGACCACCAGGTCGGCGCGCAGCGCCTGGCCGCCGGCCGCCAGCACGCCCCTGACCTGGACGGCACCGCCCTGGACGGCACCGCCCTGGACGGCGCGCGCCCGTGCTGGCGAATCGGCGAGCAGGCCGGTCACGGCGACGCCGCGCCGGATGGTGACGCCGGGCGTGCGGCCGGCCACGGCGGCCACCGCCGCCTCCAGCACCGGGCGGCGGGCGGTGACGGTCACGAAGCGCTCGTCCCCGTCGCGCCGCGGGCCGCGCCGCGACTCCGGGAGCATGGCCAGGATGTCGAGCCGCAACCCGCCCGCGGCCAGCACCTCGTCGAGGACCTCCGGCAGTTCCCGCTCCATCCTGGCCCGCCAGGGCGGCAGCATGACGTGCGGCAGGCGGAACTGATTGACTCCCCGGCGCTCCCACGCCTCCCACGCCTCCCACGCCTGCGCCGGCCCCGGCGGCCCTGCTTGCGGGGGTAGGGCCGGGTCGCGCTCCAGGACCGTCACCTGATGACCGTCGCGAGCCAGCAGCATGGCCGTGGACAAGCCACACAGGCCCGCGCCCAGCACGAGTATCTTCGCCATCGTGCACCTCCGGGTGTCGACTTCGGTACCCGGTAGCATCGGCCCGCGCGGTGCTCAGTCTCCAGGCCAGATGGTGCTCAATCGCTGCTCAGTTGTTCACCCGGGGAGGACAACCGCACCTCGCCGATCTCCACCGCCCACAGCACGTCGGTGAGCTGCTCGATCGCCTTGGCCAGGTGGCGCCGGTAGGTGCTGAAGGGCAGGCCGAGTACCTCGGCGGCGGCCTCCTGAGTCGGCGCTCCGCGGACGAAGGTGCGCCGCAGCACGGCCTCGAGGGGCGGGTCGCCGAGACAGCCGATGGCGTCCTCGATGGTCGCGCGGAGCCGTTCGGCGCTCGCGCCGCCGGGTGCCGCTGCCATCGACGGGGCCGCCAGCGACGAGCCCATCAGCGGGCTGGCGGCCAGCCGGCCGGGGCGGCGCAGATCCGGCAGCGCGGTCCTGACCGCGGCGGCGAAGCGCGTCCGGTCCAGCGGGGGAGGGCGCAGGAGGGACGCCGGCGGCGGACCGGTGCCGCCCGAGTGCTCCCGCTCGCTCATCAGGTCGAGCCAGGTGCCGACCGGCAGGCGCCGCCAGTCGTTGCCGTAGGCGACGTGCACCCGGCCGTCGAACTCGATCTCCAGCTGCCGGGTGAACGCGATGTAGTCGAAGATCGGCCCCCAGGTGGCTTCGTCGGCCACCACGACGAACGACCACGCCAGCGGGCGCGACATCCACTCGATCAGCGACGACACCGGGCCGGCCAGCACCGCGTACGGATCGCCCTGGTACCCGCGCCGGCCGGCCATGAAGCGCCCGATGTAGATCTGCTCACCCGGGCGGGCCGGCCCCTGCCGCGTCGCGTGGTCCAGCACCGCCCGGATGACCGGATCGCGGTCCTCCATCGGCGAGCCGGTCGGGTGCATGACGTGGAAGACGAAGCCAGCCAGGCCCTGGTCGTCCCGCACCACGTTGAGGCCGTCCGGCTGCTCCGCGAACCACCGTTCGGCCAGCCGGGCGCTGCGCGGGCCCTCGAAGTGCTCGATGAGCGCCAGCGCCGGCTCGTGGTCCTCCCGGCGCGCGGGGACCACCGCGGCCGAGCCCAGCGCCCGCAGCGAGCCGATGACCTCGCTGAACGGGCTCTTGCGATGCAGGTACAGCAGGTACTGCGCCAGCATCTGCCGGTCGGGTCCGGTAGCCGAACGCAGGCTGCCGACCACGTGGTCGTGAACGACGCGGTGCAGCGCGCGGTAGCGTTCGGGCCAGCGGCGCTCGAACTCGGCGTCGAGCACGTCGCGGGCCAGGTCGTGCGGGAAGAGCCCGTTCGGCCCGCGGATGACGAACGGCCGCCGCTCCAGCCACGCCCACACCTCGCCCGCCGCGGCCCCCACCACCTGCCGGAGCAGGTCCTCGGTGGTCACCCAGGCCATGGCGCACGCGGCTAGCCCGGTCATGTGCGCGTCCGCGGGCGCGCCCCGGAGCAGCGACTCCAGCAGCGCCGCGACCAGATCCGGGACCTCGGCGAGGCGGTCGGGCACGGTGCCGGTGACGGCGATGTCGGCCAGCAGCGCCATGGCCAGCGGGTGCCCGCGCCCCAGCCGCACCAGCTGCGGCCGGGCGGCCGGCGCCACCCCGGCGCGCTCGAGCAGCTCGGCGCTTTCCGCCTCGTCGAGGTCGCCGAGGCGGTGCACCCCGACCACCGAGCGCCAGCCGGGATCGCTGCGCCAGGGCGCGGCCGGGGCCTCGCGGCCGGCCAGCACGACCGCACAGCCGGCCGGCAGCGCGGGCAGGAACGCCTGGCGCAGCCAGTCGTCGATGGGGCCGAGCTGCTCGTAGCCGTCGACCAGCAGGACGGCGCCATCGGGCAGCACGCTCATCGGCTGGCCGGCCGCGGCCGCCATCGCGTCCTCGAATCCCCCGGGTGAGGGATCGACCTCACGGGCGTCGAGCAGCAGGACGGTCCGGCCCGCGGCCCGTGCCCGGGTGCGGTATTCCTGCAGCAGGGTGGTCTTGCCGATGCCTCCCGGGCCGTGCACCAGCAGGACCCGCCGGGCCGAACGGCCTAGCAGGACGTCGTCGAAGCTGGCCAGCTCGCGCCGGCGGCCGACGAAGGTCCGGCGCCGCGCGTCGTCCAGCAGGTCGCCGAGACGCGTCGCCATCGAAGCCCCCTTCCCGGCCCACGGCGATCCGGTAGACCTATTGAATACCGGAAATGCCTATGCTGCGATCATGAGGGACGAGCACGGGTACTCTTCGGCCGATCTTCCGCTCTATTTCGAATGGCACGGTGCGCCTCACGGCTCGCGGCCTCCCCTGCTGCTCGTGCACGGCGGGGGTTCGACGATCGAATCCAACTGGGGCCTGCTTATCCCGGCTCTGGAAAGCTCACGGCGGATGCTTGCCGTTGAGTTGCAGGGGCATGGACGCACCGGTCCGGGTGAGGCGGCCGCGTCGTTCGAGGGTTCGGCCGACGGTGTCGCCGCGCTGCTGAAGGAGCTCGCCGTCGGAGCGGTCGATGTGCTCGGGTTCAGCAACGGCGGCCAGGTCGCGATGCAGCTGGCCATCCGGCATCCGACGGTGGTCCGCCGGCTCGTCGTCGCATCTGCGCCGTTCCGCCGCGACGGCATGGTCGACGGATTCTGGGACGGAATGGCGGCGGCGACTTACGCCGATCTTCCCCAGCCCTATCGCGAGGCAGATCTTGCGGTCAGCGGTGACCCGGCGCACGCCGAGCGCATGTTCCACCTCGATCGAGAGCTCATGCTGACCGGCTTCACCGACTGGCCCGATGCCCTGGTCGCCTCGATCACCGCGCCAGCCCTCGTCGTAGCGGCCGACCAGGACGTGATCCGCACCGAGCACGCTGTGCTCCTTGCGTCCCTGATCCCGAACGCCCGCCTGCTCATCGTGCCCGGAAACCACGGCGATTACCTGGGTGAACTCGCCGCCGCAGGGGGAGACCCCGGCCCGCTGCGACGGACCCTGCCATTCATTGAGCAGCACTTTCAACCAGAAGGTTGACAGAAACCCGATCCGTGTCGTACGGTTGTTTCAACCATCGGGTTGAAATGGGGAATCGATGACCGCGGACACGCTGTCTCAGGTCTTCGCCGCCCTCGCGGATCCGACCCGGCGCGACATGGTGGCCCGGCTCTCGGCGGACGACGCGACCGTGAGCCAGCTAGCCGAGCCGTACCGGATGTCGCTGCAGGCCGTCTACAAGCACCTGAAGGTGCTCGAGGACGCCGGGCTCGTCAGCCGCCCGCCCGGCCCGCAGCCGCGGATAGTACGCCTGGATGTCCAGGCCCTCGACCTGATGGACACCTGGATCGAGCGCCACCGCGCCCGCGTCGAGCAACGCTACCGCCGCCTGGACGCCGTCCTAGAACAGATGAGGGGAGACGAGGATGAACAAGATCACGCAGACGGCCATCGAGGCCGACCCGAAGCTGCCGGTCATCAGGATGACTCGTGACTTCACGGCCACGCCCGAGCAGCTTCTCCGCGCCCACACCGATCCCGAGCTGTTCGCCCGGTGGGTGGGTCCCGACGCCATGACCACCCGGATCGAGCACTGGGATGCGCAGACCGGCGGCAGCTGGCGGTACGTCTCGGTGCACGACGGCACGGAGTACGCGTTCCACGGCTGCTTCCACGAGGTCCGGCCGGACCGTATCGTGCAGACCTTCACCTTCGACGGCGATCCCGACGGAGTCGCGCTGGAGACGCTGTGGTTCGAGGACCTGGGCGACGGCCGCACGCGGCTGCGGACGCAGTCGCTGGTCGACAGCTTCGACAGCCGCGACGCATGGCTGCGCAGCGGCATGGAGACCGGCGTCGACGAAGGGTACGCGAAGCTGGACAGGATGCTCGCCGATGGCGCTATCTGACCGCCCGGCCGAGCGGCACCGGCAGGTGGCCGGGCTATTTACCGAACGGGTCGGCGGTACCCGCTCCTGGGACGCGCCCTCGCCGGTCCCCGGCTGGGCCGCCCGCGACGTGGTTCGTCACCTGACCGAATGGTTCCCCGCGTTCCTCGCCTCCGGCGCCGGAATCGACCTGCCCCGCGGGCCGTCGGTGGACGAGAACCCGGTCGCCGCGTGGCAGGTTCACTGCGACGGCGTGCAGGCGGTGCTGGACGACCCGGAGACGGCGCACCGGGAACTCGCCAACCCGCACACCGGACGCCTGCCCCTGGCGACCGCGATCGACCAGTTCTACACCGCCGACGTCTTCATGCACACCTGGGATCTGTCCCGGGCCACCGGCCAGGACGACCGGCTGGACCCCGGCTTCTGCGCTCAGCTCCTCGGCGGGATGGAGCCGATTGAGCAGATTATGCGCTCCTCCGGCCAGTACGGCCCCCGTGTCGAGGTACCCGCCGACGCGGATACCCAGACCAGGCTGCTGGGCTTCATCGGCCGTGACCCCTTCTGGCCATGACCCCTTCTGGCCATGACCCCTTCTGGCCGCGATTCCTGGTGCCCGTGGCGCCTTCATACGACATGAATGCCGCGTTCATGCTGCTCCAGGTGCATGGCTGGGACATTCATGTCGTGAGAACCTGACCGGGGATCACGCGAAATCCGGTTGCATCCCGGGCAGGCGGCGGGCCATCGTGACCGCGTGCTGATCCGACGCGAGACCGAACGCGACGCCGACCCCATCCGCGCCGTCACAGCCGCCGCGTTCGCCTCCCGGCGGCCGCCGGGCCAGGTCGTGCCCGAGGCCCGGCTGATCGACGAGCTCCGGGCCGGCGCCGCCTGGCTCCCGGCGCTGTCCCTGGTGGCGGTCACCCCCGCGGGCGAGGTCATCGGCCACGTGCTGTGTACCCGGGGCCACGTCGGCCGGGACTCCGTTCTCGCCCTCGGCCCGCTGGCCGTCCGCCCGGACCGCCAGCAAAGCGGCGTCGGCAGCGCGCTCATGCACGCCGTCCTGGGCGCGGCCGACGCGCTCGGCGAGCCGCTGGCCGCGCTGCTCGGCGACCCGGCCTATTACCGCCGGTTCGGGTTCGAGCTCAGCTCGGTCTACCAGATCACCCCGCCCCGGCCGCAATGGCAGCCGCACTTCCAGGTCCGCGTTCTGACCGAATACCACCCCCGGCTGCGCGGCACGTTCACCTACCCCGAACCCTTCGACCGGACCTGAGCAGCATCTGGATGAGCCCGGCACGGTAGCCAGCGTCATCCGGCAAATTTTCTCGACACCACCCGATTCGTCCTCTACTATGCAATGCATGGTAGCTGGCGATGCCCAGGTAGCGCAGATGCGGCGGGGGCTGCTTCCTTACTGCGTGCTCGCCATGCTCCAGGACACCGAGCGGTACGGGTTCGAGCTGGTGCAGGCGCTCGGCTCCGTCGACGGCATGGTCACCGGCCAGGGCACGATCTACCCGCTGCTTTCCCGGCTGCGCCGGCAAGGCCTGGTCGGCACCACGTGGCGGGAATCCGCCGCGGGCCCGCCGCGGCGCTACTACCACCTCACCGAGGCCGGCCGGACGGCGCTCGCCGACTTCACCCGCGACTGGACCCAGCTCAGGGACAGCGTGGACACCCTCCTTGGCTCGAGAGAGAAGGACAGGCCATGAGAGATGACCAACTGGTTGCTGACTACCTCAAGCGCCTCCGCCGCGCCACGTGGACGATGCCCCGGGGCCGCCGGCGCGAGCTGCTCGACGAGATCACGGCCCATATCGCCGAGGCGCGGGCGGCCGGGGAAGTGCCGCTGCAGCGCGTGCTGGATGACCTGGGCGACCCGAAGGACATCGCCGCCACGGGCAGCGTCAGACGGCCTCTCGGCGTGCGCGAGATCGCGGCGGTCATCCTGCTCCTGATCGGCGGGTTCGTCTTCCTCGTGGGCTGGGTGGTCGGGCTCGTCCTGCTCTGGGCGTCGCCGCGCTGGCGCTGGCCCGACAAGCTGCTCGGCACCCTCGTCTGGCCCTTCGGGTACCTGGGTGCGCTGTACAGCCTCATGGCCGGCGCGTTCACCAACGCGGCTAACAACGATGGATCATTCTGCGGGTACGGCTGCACCAGCACCAGCCCAGGCGGGGGCATGCCCCCGTGGCTGGGGGTCCTCATCCTGGTGGCCGTTTTCGTCGCACCGATCGCCATGGCCACCTGGCTCGTGCTGCGAGCCCGGCGGGTGCCGGATCCGGCCGAACGCCCGATCTTCGAGCCGGCCCGGACCTAGCGCGCGTCGCACTCGGCGGCGCGCCGCAGCAGCACGGTGCGTTCGGGAACGTTCCTGGTCAGCGCGGCCGCGCGGCGGAACTCCTCGGCCGCCTCGTCATCGCGGCCGAGCCGCGCCAGCAGGTCACCGCGGACGCTGGGCAGATGATGGTACCCGGCCAGCGCCGGCTCGGCGGCCACCCCGTCAACCACCTCCAGCCCCCGCTCCGGGCCGAACGCCATGGCCACCGCCACGGCCCGGTTCAGCTCCACCACGGGCGACGGCGCCAAGGCCCCGAGCGCCCGGTACAGCAGCGCGATCTGCTCCCAGTCCGTCTCCGCCGCGTCCCCGGCCCGGGCGTGACAGGCCGCGATCGCCGCCTGCAGCACGTACGGGCCCGGCGCCCCGCCGAGCTCCTGAGCCCGGAGCAAGGCGGTGAAACCGCGCCTGATCAGCAGCTGGTCCCAGCGGCCGCGGTTCTGCTCGGGCAGCGGCACCGGTAGCCCGCCGGAATCGAGCCGGGCCGCCAGCCGCGACGCCTGGATCTCCATCAGCGCGACCAGGCCGTGTATCTCGGGTTCGGCCGGCATGAGCTCGGCGAGCACGCGGCCGAGGCGCAGCGCTGCGCCGCACAACGAAGGACGCATCCAGTCGTCCCCCGCCATCGCCGAATAGCCCTCGTTGAATACCAGGTAGAGCACCTCGAGCACCGAGGCGAGCCGCCCGGGCCGTTCGGCCACCGACGGAACCTCGAACGGGACCTGCCTGCTGGCCAGCGTCTGCTTGGCCCGCACGATCCGCTTGGCGATCGTCGGTTCCGCCGCCAGGAACGCGCGGGCGATCTCCTCGGTGGTCAGGCCGCCGAGCAGGCGGAGGGTCAGCGCGATCCTCGCCTCGGTGGACAGCACCGGATGGCACGAGATGAACATCAGCCGCAGCAGGTCGTCGTCGATCCTGCCCTCGTCCAGGACCTCGTCGAACTCGGCGGGGGCGCCGTGCGGCCCGGTTTCCAGCTCGCGGCCGAGCAGGTTCAGCTTGCCGGCCAGCCGTTCGTTCCGGCGGATCCGGTCAATGGCCCGGTGCCGGGCGGTCAGCATGAGCCAGGCCCCGGGATTAGCCGGGATGCCGTCGGCGGGCCACTGCTCCAAGGCGGCGACCAGGGCGTCCTGCGCCAGGTCCTCGGCCAGCCCGACGTCCCGGAGCAGCCCGGTCAGGCCCGCGATGATCCGGGCCGACTCCAGCCGCCACACCGCCTCGATCGCGCGATGCGCCGCCTGCGTCCTGTCGTCCGCGGTCACTCATCCCCGGGGCCGAACACCTGGCGGATGTCCCCCTCGCCGTCCCCGACCACCTTCCAGAACCGCCTGGCCAGCTCGAGCGCCTCGTCCTTCGACCGGACCTCGATCAGCGCGAAGCTGACGATCACCTCCTTGGACTCGGTGAACGGCCCGTCGGTCAGCGTGATGTTCCCGCCGGACGCGACCACGTGCGTGCCGCGGTCCAGGCCGCCCGTGGCCAGCAGCACACCGGCCCTGGTCAGCTCCTCGACAAAGCGCCCCATCTCGGCGTAGAGCTGCTCGTCCGGCGGGCGGCCGCCGCCGTTGAGCGTCATCAGGAAGCGCATCGAGAAAACCTCCGGAAAATTCTCCGCCCGTGTCCATCCGGCCGGTCCCCGTTCGAAGCGTCAGCAGCAGGCCGGACGACAGAGCCGGCCGCCCCAGACGGAGGAGACCATCATGAGGAAGATCGTAGCGGGCCTGTTCATCACGCTCGATGGCGTCGTCGAGATCCCCGAGGAGTGGATGGGGCCGTACTTCACCCCCGAGCTCGGGCAGGCCATCGGGTCGATGATGGCGGCCCAGGACGCCATGCTGCTCGGCCGGATCACCTACGAGATGTTCGCCGCGCACTGGCCGAACCAGACCGGCGATATGGCCGACACGATGAACGGCACCCCCAAGTACGTCGTCTCCGGCACCCTGGAGTCCGCGGACTGGCAGAACACGACCCTGATCCCGGCGGCCGGCGCTTTCGGCGAGATCGCCGGGCTCAAGCAGCAGCCCGGCCAGAACATCGGCATGACCGGGAGCGGAACCCTGGTCGGCTCGCTGCTGCGCGAGGGGTTGCTCGACGAGCTGCACCTGTTCGTCTTCCCGCTGGTGGCCGGGTCAGGCAAGCGGCTGTTCGGCGCCTCCGGCACTCAGCTGCCGCTGACGCTCCTCGGCTCCGCGACGTTCGGCCACGGCGTCATGCACCTCACCTACGCCAAGGCGTGACGGCCCGGCCTTGCCTCGTCAGCCCTCGATGAACTGGTAATCGGTCGTGATGCGGCCGTCGGTGTCCAGGAGGAGGATCTCCAGGCCGGCGCCAGCCACGTCCCCGCCGCCGGCCGGGATCATCTCCCAGTTGAATTTGACCACGTCGCCGAGGCGGTCCGCGTTATCCCGCGACCGGAACGTGTATTCGCCCGATGCGATGAATTCGTGGTACGTGCGGGTCACCCGCGCCTCGAGTTCCTCATGCCCGCGGGCGCGGAGAACCAGGGAGGGAAAGCCCAGTCCGGCGGCGGCCTGCCGCATCTCCTCGGGTGGCTGGAGGATCTGGGCACCGTCCTCGGCCCACAGCTCGTGGACGGCCTTGCGGCGCAGCTCGGCGTCTGGCTCGTGCCAGACCGCCACGTAGCGGCGGACCAGATCCCCGGCGTCGATGGCAGTCATGAAGTCTCCATGGGTGGTGGCGTGTCCGTTTCGTCCTTTGATGGTGCGGGCGGCGCCGCGGCCCGGCAATTCCCTCGAGGGAATGGCCAGCGCGCCGGGGGAGAGGTAGACACGGCTATGTGACCACCCAGACAAGGCCAGGGCGCCGTCCCGGTCGGCGTGGCCAGGCCGGCGGCCTGGGTGCCGCGCTGCGCGAATGGCGCGGCCGCCGCCGGGTCAGCCAGCTGGAACTCGCGTTGCGCGCCGGAACCACGCAGCGGCATGTCAGCTTCATCGAAAGCGGGCGCTCCGTCCCCGGCCGCGCCATGGTGGTGCGCCTGGCCGAGTCGCTGGAGGTTCCGCTCCGGGAGCGCAACGCCCTGCTGCTGGCGGCGGGGTACGCGCCGGCCTATCCGCAGACGCACCTCGACGACCCCCGGCTGGGGCCGGTCCGCGTCGCCCTGGAGCACATCCTGGCGGGGCACCAGCCGTACCCGGCGGTGATCGTCGACCGGCACGGCGAGCTCGTCGCCGCCAACGACGGCTTCGGTGCGCTAACCGCCGGCGTCGCGCCGGAGCTGCTCACCCCGCCCGTCAGCGTGCCCCGCGTGCTGCTGCACCCGCAGGGCATGGCACCGCGGATCATCAACCTCGACGAGTGGGCCTGGCACGTGATCGACCGGCTTCGCCAGGAAGTGCTTAATATCCCGAACGGTCGGCTCGACGCCCTCGTCAGCGAGCTCGAGACGCTGGTGCCTGATCGTCCGCGCCAGCCAGGGCCGGATTACCTCGGCTTCGCCGTCCCGCTGCGGCTGCGCTCAGGCGACGGCGAGCTTCGGCTGCTGACCACGCTGACCCACTTCGGCACCGCGGTCGATGTCACGATCGCCGAATTGAGACTGGAGGCCTTCCTCCCCGCCGACGAGCAAACCGCCGCCGCCCTCACAGCCAGGCCCGGACTCAGATCGTGACGACGACCTTGCCCGCGGCGTGGCCCTGTTCCTGGTACCTGACGGCTTCCCGGATGTCGTCGAAGGAGTACTTCCGGCTGATGACCGGGATGACCTTCCCGTCCTCGATGAGCCTGGTCAGCGTCATGAGGATCTGTTTCCTCGCCGTGCATGAGACGGTGTCCGCCATGGCTATCCGCTGCGACACCAACGGTGCCATCGCGAGCGCCGAGAACATGTGCCCGGCGGGCTGTAGCCACCGGCCGGCCGGCCCGCCGATGAGGACCAGCGTTCCCCGGGGTGCCAGTACCCGCCGGCAGGCGAAGACCGGGCGGCTTCCCGCGATGTCCAGCAGCACGTCGTAGCGCCGTCCGCTCCGCGTGAAGTCCTGGCTGGCGTAGTCGATGACGTCATCTGCGCCGATCGACCTGGCCAGATCCGCGTTCGGCAAGCTGCACACCGCGTCGGCACTCGCGCCAAGCGCCCGGGCGATCTGCACGGCGAACGTTCCGACTCCTCCCGAGGCCCCGTTGACGAGGACCTTCTGCCCGGGCTCGATCCGGGCCACGTCGCGCAGGCCCAGCAGTGCGGTGGTCGCCGCCATCGGCACCGCCGCCGCCTGCTCATAGGACAGGTTCCCGGGCTTGCGGGCCAGCAGGCGCTCAGGGACGCTGACGTACTCGGCGAAGCCACCCTGCTCCAGCAGGGCGAATACGTCATCGCCGGGACGGAACTCCGTCACGTCCTTGCCGACCGCTTCGACCTGGCCCGCCATGTCGCAGCCGAGTATGCGGAGCTTCGGGGCGCGCAGCCCCAGGGTGCCGGGCATCATGCGCGCGATGCGCGGCTCACCCCTCATGTGATGCCAGTCGTAGGGGTTGACCGAGGTGGCGCGCACCCGGACCAGCACCTCGTCGGCCGCGGGCACGGGCGTGTCCACGGCCGTCAGGTCCAGGTGGTCGGATGACCCGTACGAGCCCAGGACAAAAGCCTTCATCTTCTTCCCCTCCGCCGGACCGGAGCGCCGTGCCCCGCCAGTCTTACGTTGTAAGGCAATCTTACGTTGTAAGGTAGTCTTACAACGTAAGATAGTCAAGAGGGCTGGACACCGGGGCCAGGCTTACCTTGTACGATCAAGGACGCAGGAAAGGCTGATGCAGTGGTCACCCGGGCCGAACCAGGATCCCAGCCGCGGCTCCCGCTGAGCAGAGAGCGCGTGCTACGAGCCGCGATCAAGATCGCCGATCAGAGCGGCATCGAGTCGCTCACGATGCGGCGTCTCGCGGAAGAACTCGGCGCCGAGGCGATGTCGCTGTACTACCACGTGGGCGGCAAGGACGATCTCCTCGACGGCATCGCCGACGCCATCGTGGCGGAGATCAACGACGTGGTGGGCACGATCGACGCGCCCTCCGCGGGCGCCAGCTGGAAATCCGCGGTTCGCCGGAGAATCCTGTCCGCCCGCGAGGTCTGGCTCCGCCACCCCTGGGCTCCCCGCGTCCTGGAGACACGGACCAGCACCAGCCTGGCCGTGCTGCTGTATCACGACGGCCTGCTCAAGCTCATGCGAGACGGCGGTTTCTCCTACGACCAGATCCACCACGCGCTGCACGCCCTCGGCAGCCGTGCGCTTGGCTTCAGCCAGGAACTGTTCGATCCGAGCGGCGGAACCAGCGATGCGGAGACCGCCGCCATGCTCGGAAGCATGGCCGGCCAGATCCCGCACCTCGTGGCCATGTTCATGGAGGTAGCCCACGACGATCCCGGCTCCACGCTGGGCTGGTGCGACGACCAGACCGAGTTTGAATTCGGGCTCGACCTCATCCTCGACGGCCTCGACAAGATGCGGAAGCCGGCCTGACAGCGATTTAATCGAACCGAACGGGCAGGTTCGGGGGCGACCTGAATATCAGCCCGTGGATGTGCGGGTCGTCGGCGCCGGGATCGAGCCGCAGCCCCGGCAGCCGGTCGAGCACCGCGTTCAGCAGCACCCGCATCTCCAGCCGGGCCAGGTGCATGCCCAGGCACTTGTGCGCCCCGTCGCCGAACGAGATGTGCTGCGTCCGTTCCCGGAAGATGTCGAAGGCGTCCGGCTCCGCGTGCTGCCCCGGGTCCCGGTTCGCCGCGCCGAGCGAGATCGCCACGAAGCTGCCCGCGGGAATGCGCACGCCGCCCAGCTCCACATCTTCGGTGGCCGAACGGGCCACGGTCAGCAGCGGCGTCTCCCACCGCAGCGCCTCCTCGATCGCCTGCGGCACCAGGCTCCGGTCGGCCCGGACCGCCTCGAGCTGGTCCGGGTTCGACAGCAACCCGAACAGCAGGTTGCTCGAGGACCGGTACGTCGTCTCCGCACCCGCCGGAAGGAGCAGCAGCAGGAACGGGTAGATCTCCTCGTCGCTGAGCCGGTGTCCGTCCACCTCAGCCGAGATCAGCTGGCTCACCAGGTCATCGCGGGTGTGCCGCCGCCGGTCGGCGATGATCTCGGCGAAGTAGCCGCGCAGCTCCCGGCTCGCCGCGAGAGCGCCCTCCCAGTTCCGCATGACCGCGATCAGCTGGGTCGACAGCCGCAGGAACCGGGGCCAGTCGGCCTCGGGCAGGCCGAGGATCCGGGCGATGACCCGGACCGGGAACGGGAAGGTCAGCTGCGGGATGAGGTCGGCGTGACCGTCACCGGCGAACCCGTCGATCAGCTCGCCCACGGTCGCGCCGATGATCGCATCGCTCCACTGGTCCAGGACCCGGGTACGGAAGGCCTTCGCCACCAGGGCGCGGTGGCGCTGGTGCTCGGGCGCGTCCATCTGCAGGATGGTCCGGCCCATAACCTGCCCCATGGTCATCTCGTAGCCGGCCGAGGAGAACCGCGCGTTGTCGGTGAGCACCTGCTGCGCCAGTTCGTAGCTGGTGACCGTGAACAGGGACGAGATCCGCGGCGCGTTCTCGTCGTGCCGGTACCGGACGCCGGAGCCCGCGCCCAGCTCGACGTGCAGGACCGGGGTGTCGGCCCGGATCCCGGCGAACATCGGGTAGGGGTCGCGCACGTCCCCGGCGAGCTCGGCGAACTGCCGCATCGGGTCGTAGCCGGCCTCGGGAGCATCATCCTGCTGGGACACCATGACTACCACGGTAACGTCGACGACGTGACCGAGCCGTTCCCAGATCTCGCCGGCGTCCGCGCGCTGGTCACCGGCGGCACCAGCGGCCTTGGCTTTGCCATGAGCCAGGCCCTGGCCGAAGCCGGTGCCCGCGTCGTCCTCACCGGCCGGGCCGGGCCGCGCGTTCTTCAGGCCGCCGCCTCGATCGCCAGCGACACCCGGGTTACCGGGCTCGCCATGGACGTCCGTGACGAGCAATCCGTCACCGCTGGCATTGACCGCGTGCTGTCCAGCCTCGGCGGCATCGACGTCCTGGTCAACAACGCCGGAATCGGCATGCGCACGGTGAACCCGGACTTCATGACCGAACCCATCGGCTTCTGGCAGGTCAGCCCGGATGGTTTCCGTGACCTGCTCGCCACCAACGTCCTCGGCTACTTCCTGGTCGCGCGGGCCGTCGTGCCGCACATGCTCGAAGCCGGGCACGGCAAGATCGTCAACATCTCGGTCAGCGAGACGACGATGCGCCGTAAGGGCTTCACGCCGTACGGGCCGTCACGCGCGGCCACCGACGCGCTCTCCCACATCATGGCGGCTGACCTGGCTGGCACCGGCATTGACGTGAACCTCCTGCTTCCCGGCGGTGCCACCCGAAGCGGCATGACGCCGGATTCGGCGCCGGAGGACGTACAGGCGACCTGGCTCGACCCCTCGATCATGGGACCGCCGGTTGTCTGGCTCGCCTCGCCGGCCTCCGACGGCATCACCGACCAGCGCGTCATCGCGACCGAGTTCGCGGCTCGCTAGATGGGATACCTGGTCGGTCGTGCCCATACTTAGGACCGCCATTACACAAGCAGCGCTGCCGACCGTGGCGTGCACTGGGGAAAGGGCTTCCGTCACACTTGCCACTCCTGCACCGGACCATACTGCATGAATGTCCCAGCCATGTCGTCAGAACAGCATGAACGAGGCATCCATGCAGTATGAGCCAGCCGTCAGCCGGTCCACCCAGGGCAGCCCTGGCTGCGGGGGCGGCGCTCCGGCGGCCGTCGCGGTGGCCAGCACCTCGTGCGCGTGCCCGGCTATCACCGGGAGAAAGAGAACGCCAGGCACCACGGCCTCCTGCCTCGTTCGGCCACCATAGCCCAGTGAGGTGTCCTTATTCTCGGCCCAGGATGGAGGCCCGGTGACACTCCAGCTCATCAACCCCGAAGACCTGCCCACTCCCTCCACCTACACCCACGTCGTCGTCGCGACCGGAACCAGGATGGTGTTCATCGCAGGCCAGGAACCCGAAGACGTTCACGGCAACCTCGTCGGTCCGGGTGACCTGGGTGCCCAGGCCCGCCAGGTATACGCCAACCTCGGCCGCGCCCTGACCGCCGCCGGCGCCCGTCCCGAACAGGTCACCAAGATCACGATCTACGTCGTCCACCACCGGCCCGAGCACCTGCCGGTCATCGAGCGTGCCAGAAAACACCTGTTCGGCGAGCACAAGCCAGCCGACACGGTGGTGGGAGTGGAGACGCTAGCCGGATCCGGCTACCTGATCGAGGTCGACGCGATCGCGGTCACCGACCGCTGAGGCCGCGCAGCCGGGCCGCAAACTCCGCCGGATCCTCGGCGAACCCGGCCGACCAGCACCACGAGCGGACCTCGTCCGCGCACCTCGTAGTACAAACGCGCGCCCGGAACCTCGAGTGCCTGGGCGGTGGGTGCGAGAGAAGATGGTGCCATGGGTCCTCCTGGCATGCGGCGGCAAACTCCGGTCGAAGACTTGGACGCCCAATACGGGGCAGACTCATCGCATCAACGTCACATTTCCCGGCCGCCCGGCGTCATGCGGATGAAGCCGATGTGACAGGAGGGTGCCCGATGGCACGCATTGAGGGCGTATCAAACGCCCAAGCTAGTCCGATCGTCAAGCTCGTCTACCGGTTCGGCCCGCGGATGATGAAGAAGATGACCGGCCGCGATCCGGGGACGGGCAACGGTATCGAGCCGATCGAGATCTGGGCGCACCAGCCCAAGATGATGGTGGGCATGGGCCGGTTCAACCAGGCGGTCCGCAAGGGCAAGACGGTCGATGAGCGGACCAGGAACCTGGTCGAGCTGAAGGGCGCTCAGATGATCGGGTGCGAGTACTGCGTCGACCTCGGCTCGCAGATATGCCGCAACTCCGGCTTCTCCGACGCCGAACTCCTCGCCTTGCCGCGCTACCAGTCCAGCGACCTGTTCACCGATCGCGAGAAGGTGGCGCTGGACTACACGGTCGCGGTGATGCGCACCCCGGTCGAGGTCACTGACGAGCTGTTCGCGCGCGTGCATTCGTACTTCGACGATCGCCAGCTGGTGGAGATCACCGCCCTGCTGACGCTGGTGAACCTCGACCGCTTCAACGCCGCGTTCGGGATCGGCGCGGCGGGCTTCAGCGAGGGAATGGTGTGCGTCCCGCCCGACCGGCCGGCGACCGTCTCGTAACCACGTTATCGTCGGCCCTTGCGCTGGGACCTGGCCGCCCGCGACCGGGGCTGGCGGCGTTGCCCGGTCTCGCCTGCGTCGGGACGGGTGAGCCGGAGTATCCGGGTGGACAGATCACGGATCAACTTGTAGTCCCTGGCCTGTTCAGCTAGCGGCAACGCCACCTGGAAGTGGGCCAGCGCCGATTCGGTATCACCGAGGACGGCCAGCGCGTCACCGGCGAGTATCCGGGCTCTGACGTCGTCGGGCCAGCGTTCGAGGTTCCCGGCAACCTTCGCCCGCGCCTCGTCCGCATCCCCCGCTTCGGCGAGCGCGAGGGCGGCCTCACCGGTAAACAGAGCCTGCCTATCCGGGTCGACGACGGCCAGCGCCTCACTCAGCATGACGGCCTCGGCTCCCTGGCCTGCCTGGCCCAGGCCACGGATGAGGGTGACCGGCCAGGCCGGGAACCGCCCCGCCTGATCCCTGTTCTCCGCGAGCGCGCTGCCGAAATCATCCGGGCGGCCAGCAAATCCGGCCGTGGCCTCGACCAGCAGCCGGGCGCGCTGCACCGGGTCGTTCTTGGCCGCCGCGAGCCTCGTTGCCAGCCCGCTGGGCAGGTGTGGCAGCGACAGCCGTGCGGATGCGTCTGTGATCATCCGCCACCCGGTCAGGTTGCTGCCCTCCGCCCGGGCTATCCGCCTCCTGATCACCGTGTCCGCCCCGTTCCGGTGCGCCGGGCACATGCCGTCCCGGGAATCGCTCAGGTCGGCGGGAAACTTGAAGCGCCGTCCCGCACAGGCCGGGCAGCCAGGCCAGGGATCGTCCGTCACGGCGAGCTCGACCAGCGACCGGTCCAGCTCGACGGGGCCGAACGCCCGCTGGACGAAATCGGTGATCGCGCCGAGGCCGATCGCATCCCATTCCGGGGATTCGGCCACGATGATGGCCTCGCCCCACGCTGACGCTGGATCCCCGGACAGCAGGTCCGGCATCTCCCCGCGAGCGGCCAGCTTGGCGTACTGCCCGGACGTAACGGCGTGTTCGTGCTGCGCGGCCGTCGCAACCGCACGGCTGCCGAGCCCGGCCAGCACGGCCGCGACCGTCGTTTCCTCGCGTCTCGCGATCTCGGCCAGCGACCACACCGGCACGTAGATGACGATCTCGAGCGGCCACGCGTTGGCCGTTGCCACCGCCTCGGGACGCGGCGCCAGCCATTCAATCGGGTCCCAGGTGACCACGAACAACCGCAGCGCATCGGCCATCCTGGCCAGCGCCGGCGTCAGGCTGAGGCCCTCCCAGCGGGCGCTCAACTCGAGCAGCATCGGCTCGGTGAGCGGCGGGCTGGCCAGCAGGGCCTGGACGTCGCCGGGCAGGCCGGCCAGCAGGGACGCATCCATCTCAGGATTCTGGCACGCCGAGGGTGGCCGCGAGGTCTCCGGGCCGGTGGTTTCCTGTACTGGGAACCACCGGAGACCTCGCCCCAACCACTATTGCGGGACGAAGATGTCCCAGTCCTGATTGCGGGTTCTGGGATTGCACTGCCCTAGAGCGCCGCGAACCCGTCCCGCCAGGACGGCCACGCGGGCGTCCAGTGAAGCTCCTTCCGGGCGTGCTCGTTCGACGCCCCCCGCGCCCATCCGTTCCGCTCCCCGCCCGTAGCCACCGGCTCCCGAACCCCCACGGCCCGGCAGAACGCGGGCACCCACTCACGCCCCGGCGCGGGCACGTCGTCGCACACGTTCACGAACCCGGTCGGCCACGACAGCGCCTCTACCGCCGCGCCCGCCGCGTCGTCCACGTGCACGAAGCTGCTCACGTCCCCGTCCGCCGCCAGCTCCCCGCGGGCCGCGGTATCCGCCATCAGCCCGCCGCGCGAATACCAGGTCCCCGGCCCGTACAGCAGCCCGTACCGCAGCACCACCCACTCCGGCGCCTCCCGCACCGCGCCCTCCAGTGCAGCGACCCCCTGCACCGTCCGCAGCCGGCTCCCGGAAGACCCCAGGTCCAGCGGCACGTCCTCGGCCGCCGGAACCTCCCCGGCCGCGTACGCCCACGCGATGCTCTGCGCCACCACCCGCCGGACCCCCCGCCGCCAGCGCCGCGTCCGCCAGGTTGCGCGTGCCGGTGACCCGCATCTCGGAGTTGGCCTGGCGGTTCCCGCCCTTCAGGTCGGTGAGCTGGTGCATCACCACGTCGGGCGCGGCCAGCGCCACCGCCCGCCGCACCCCGTCCGCGTCGAACACGTCGCCCCGCACGGCCTTGGCGCCGAGACTCCGCAGCCAGTCGGCGTCAGCGTCCCGCCGCACGAACCCCGTAACCGAATGCCCCCGCTCACGCAGCAACGGCACCACCCGCCGCCCGACGACCCCCGTCGCCCCCGCCAGAAAGACCCGCATCACACAGCTCCTAAGCCACAGGCCGCGGCGCCCGCCGGTCCCGCCGCTGCTCGAGTTCCTCGTCGTCCACGTACACGAGCATCTCCTGGCCCGGTGCGCACAGCATCACCACCACGAACCGGCTCCACCGGTCCGCGAGGTTGTTGGCGGCCTGGTAGTGGATGACGTCCCCGCCCGGCTCCCAGAACGCCTCCCCGGCCCGGATGACCCGCTCCGGCTCGCCCTCGAGCTCGAAGATCATCTCGCCCTCGAGCATGTAGCCGAAGACGGGCCCGGAATGACGGTGCGGCGGGCTGCCGGGATCCCCCGGTGGCAAATCGAGCCGAACGGTCATGGCTTCCACGCCCTCGGGAACGAACGGGGGCTTCTGCTCGAGCAACATCGTCAGCACCGTGTTGCTCGATTTCGTGACGGTCATGCCCACCACCCTAGGCACCGACCGGTCCAATAACGTAGACCACTTAGCCTCAGATTTCCTGTACCACTTCGGCTAGCGCCTCCAGCGCCCCGGACCAGGCGTGCGGCGGGGGAGTGACGTACCCGATGATCATCGCGGCGGGCCGGTCCCCGCCGGGTTTCCGCCAGTTGCCGTCGGCGTGCAGCCCGTGCAGGGCGACCCCGGCCCGCCGTCCCCGCCCGACGAACCCGGCCCCCTTGTCCACCCCGAGGTGCAGGTCCAGCCCTTCCGTCACGCCGGCAGCGTCTCCCGTTTCCGCACGCTGCCGTCGGCCATGACGTCGCCGTCCTCGCAGCACCACTGCACCCGGCCGCCCTCGAACTGCTCGTTGTACAGCGCGGCGTACAGCCCGCGCTGCCGGAGCAGGTCCCGGTGCGACCCCGACTCCACCACCTGTCCGCCGTCGATGACGTTGATCACGTCGGCGTTGACGATGGTGGACAGCCGGTGCGCGATCGCGATCGTGGTCCGTGACCCCATCAGCGCGTCGAGCGCCTTCTGCACCTCGCGCTCGCTGGCCGTGTCCAGCGCCGAGGTCGCCTCGTCAAGGATCAGGATGCGCGGGTCGTGCAGCAGCACCCGGGCGATGGCCAGCCGCTGCTTCTCCCCGCCGGACAGCCGGTAGCCCCGCTCGCCCACCACGGTGTCGTAGCCCTCGGGGAACTCCATGATGCGGTCGTGGATGTACGCCGCCCGCGCCGCCTCCTCGATCTCGGCCTGGGAGGCATCCGGCCGGCCGTACTGCAGGTTGGCCAGGATCGTGTCGTGGAACAGGTAGCTCTCCTGGGTCACGAACCCGATGACGGCGGCCAGCGAGGCCTGCCGGGCCCGCCGCACGTCGACCCCGTCGATCTCGATCGCCCCGCCGGTGACGTCGTACAGCCGCGGTATGAGGTAGCTGATCGTGGTCTTCCCCGCCCCGCTCGGCCCCACCAGCGCCACCAGCTGCCCCGGGTCGGCCTCGAAGCTGACCCCCCGCAGCGCGTCCTCGGAGACCCCCGAGTACCGGAAGTACACGTCGCGCAGCGCCACGTGGCCGCCGCCATCGGCGGACGGCAGGTCCACCGCATCGGGCGCGTCGGTGATGTCCGGCTTCAGGTCCAGGTACTCGAAGATCCGGTCGAACAGGGCCAGGGACGAACGCAGCTCCACCGAGACCTGGAGCAGCTGCCCGATCGGGAAGTACAGCCGGGTCTGCAGCGTGGTGAAGGCCACGATGGTGCCGGCCGAGATCGGCTGCCCGTTCGCCAGCAGCAGCCCGGCGACCAGGTAAACCGCCGCCGGGGTGATCGACAGGAACGACTGCACCACCGCGTAGAAGCCCTGGCCGATCATCTGCTGCCGGACCTCCAGGTCGGCCAGCCGCTGGTTCTCCCGCCGGTACCGGCCGATATCCCGCCCCTGGTTCCCGAACACCTTGGCCAGCAGCACCCCGGACACCGACAGCGTCTCCTCGCTGATGGCGCTCATCGCCGCCAGCGACTCCTGGGTCGAGCGCGACACCCGGCGGCGCCGGTCACCGACCAGCTTGGTCAGCCAGAAGAACGCCGGCACGGTGAAGACGGCCACGATGGTGAGCTGCCAGCTGAGAATGATCATCGCGACGATGGTCGAGATGAAGATGACGACGTTGGCCAGGATCGTCGAGGCCGTGGTGGTGACCACGGTCTGGACGCCGCCGACGTCGTTGGCGAGCCGGGACTGGATCTCGCCGGTCTTGGTGCCGGTGAAGAAGGCCAGCGACAGCGTCTCCAGGTGCGAGTAGAGCTGGTCGCGCAGGTCCCGCATGACATGCTGCCCGACCATGGTCGTCTCGTAGGTCTGCAGGATCCCGATGGCGCCGTTGACGATCGGGACGGCCGCCATGACGCCGACCAGGATGTACAGCAGCTCCAGGTTGGGGCCGCCCGGGACGAACAGCGCCTTGTTGAACACGGCCTGGATGAGCAGCGGGTTGACGATGCCGATCGTCGAGGTCAGCACGATGAGGCCGACCACGGCCGCCACCCGGCCGCGGTACGGCCGGAACAGCGGTATCACCCGCCGCGCGGTGTCGCCTCCCATCCGTCCACTATCGCACCGGCCCGGCGCCCCGTCAGCGGACCGGGGCGCGGCCGGGCTTCCAGCCGGCCCAGCGCTCCGCGATCTTCCCGTCCGCGATCCGGAAGATCACGATGGCGGCGAGCTCGACCGGCTGGCCGGTCGGCGGCCGTCCGAGCATGGGACCGGTGTTGGTGCCGTGCAGGGTCCACCGGATCGTGACCCGGTCTGCCTCCGCGATCAGGTCGTCGATGGTGAAGCGCAGGTCGGGGTGCGCGCCGTGCATCGTAGTGACGACGTATTCGGCGCCGTCGGGGCCGGCCGGCTGCCCGGGCAGCGGATCGTGGTCGATCCAGTCCGGGGCGACCAGGTCGCGCAGGCCGGCCGCATCGCCGGCCGGGATCACCTTTTCGAACACGGAACGGATCAGGGCTTTGTTCGCGTCCAGGCTCATCGTGTTTCCTTCCGTCATCGCCGGGCCGCCGCCGCAGCGGGTGCGAACAGCCGCGCGTGGTAGCGCGCGAACTGGGCGAAGTCGCGGGGGGCGCTTCCGGAGAGCGTCTCGACGGCCGGGCTCACCTGCCCGGCCACGCCCTGCCGCAGCTCGGCGAACATCGCGACGATCTGCTCCGCGACGAAACCGGGCATGCCGTCACCGGTCATGGCCTGGTAAGCCGCGTCGCCGGGGACATCGACGAACTCCACCCTGCTCCGCGTCGCCGCGGACAGCCCGGCGGCCACCTCGTCGTAGGTGATCGCGCGAGGTCCGGTGAGGAGGTAGGTTTGCCCCTCGTGGCCCGGGTCGCAGAGCACCGCCGCGGCGGCCGCCCCGACGTCGCGGGGGTCGATCATCGCGATCCGCGCCTGCCCCGCGGGCGCGTACAGTCGGCCCTCGGCCGCCACCCCGGACGCGGCGGCGAGCAGGTTCGACATGTACCAGTTGGCCCGAAGGATCACCCAACCGGTTCCGCACGACCGGAGGTACTGCTCCACCTGGCCATGCCAGTCCCAGAAGGCGACCGGCGAGCCCGGCTCGGCGGCCGCGGCCGAGAGCTTCACGATCCGGCGCACGCCCGCGGCCACGGCGGCGTCGATGGCGGCCGTCTCCCAGCCGACCCGGCGCGGGTCGTCGGCACAGGACAGCAGCAGCGCGCCGGCGCCCTCCAGCGCGGCGCGCACCGACGCCGGATCGGCGAAATCGCCGACCGCCAGCTCGGCGTCCTCGCCGAGCACCTGCCGCGCGCGTCCCGGATCGCGCACGAAAGCCCGCACCCGCTCGCCTCGCGAGATGAGCCCCCGCACCACCTCGGACCCCGCGTTCCCGGTCGCTCCCGTGACTACGATCATGTCCGCTCCTCCCCGCCGCTCACGCCCCGTTCCTCCCTGTCCGTTCACGTCCCGCTCCTCCCCGCCATCCATGACTTGTTCCTTCTCCCCGCCGTTCACGTCCCGCTTCTCCCCGTCGTCCATGACCCGTTCCTCCCCGTCGTCCATGACCCGTTCCTCCCCGCTGTTCACGTCCCGCTCCTTCTCGGTCCTCCCCGCCGTTCCTCTAAGCTATGGATGATAGTTTAAAACTATGGATCATACCTATGTCAACCGGGAATTGAGCCTGTTCTCCTACGAGATCCTCGGCCTGGTCGGCCCGGCCGGGGCCGGCGCGCACGATCTCCTCCGGATGGCGCAGCACGGCCGGATACTCGACTGGGCGGGTGAGAGCCAGTACTACGTCGAGCCCAAGCGGCTCGCCAAGCTCGGATATCTGGCGGCGCGCACCGAGCCGGGCAAGACCCGTCAGCGCACCGTCTACACGCTGACCGACAAGGGTCTGGAAGCGCTCAGCGCATGGGCCAGGACCGCGGTGCGCTTCACCCCCGTCAAGAGCGAGCTGCTGCTCCGCCTGCTAATCGCCGACCTGGTGGGGGAGCCCGTCACCCGGGAGAGCATCACCACGATCCGCGACGACATCAGCGATCTGTTCGTCCGGCTCGAAGAATCCGAAGCCTTCGCACAGACACGTCCCTCCCGGACCAAGTACCTGCTGCTGGTGTTCGGCTTCCTACGCCGGCTCCTCGACCTGCACCTCGAGTTCGTCGACGATCTCGAACGCGAGCTGGCCCCTCCCGACCCCTCAGGTCAACTCAGCCCGCCGGGCCCGGGCTCAGCACCGGCGTGATGCCGAACCCCACAGTCCCGCGGTGCGGATGCGAGCAGCATGGTGCTTCCGAGCAGCAGTATCGCGCTTCAGCGCGTCAGCGTGGTCTCGTGTGGCACTTCCGTCACCAAGGCCCCGACTCCGATGAGCGCCTGGCGAGCCGGTCCATGATCACGAAGGGTTTAGTACCGCAGGGAGTAGTAAAGTCTTCGCGATCATGAAGCTGGCCTGACCAAGGGGGCCTCGCTTGCCCGTAGCCGAGCCCTCCCATCGCGGCGACCTCACCCAAAGGCGCCGCTGAACCGGCCGAGGGCTGAAATCGTTCACAGTGTGGCGATTGGATCCTTTCACTTTTAGCGCGGCTCCGAGAGGCTACTTACCGTGACAGATTTCTCCCTTTGTGTCACACCACGCGATGTGCGGGCGTAGGTGAGGCGCGATGGGAGTTGATCTGCCGAATGAGGCAGATGTGCCACCCGACGGTCACCCGGATCGCCGGGACGACCAGAACGCCCGTGGCCGAGCCGCCCGCCCTCCAGGTACCGAAGCGGAAACCCGCAGCCGCGAGGAGTGCTACAACGACCTACGCGTGGCCGATGCCCAACAACAATCCGTCGCAGCGCAGCGGATCACGGCAGAGGAGCAGGCCGCGGCAGACACGTGGAACGAGAAGGTGACCGAATCCCGCTGGATTTGGGCTGAGTACCAGCGGAAGTGGCCGCCAGAGGAACGCAGGCCGGTCGACAGGTCCAACGATCCGCCAGGTTCCTGGCGCGGCGATGGCGATAGGTTCCTGGACGTTGCGGACAACAGCCGCGTTGAAGCAGCATGTGATCTAATCGCCGACCGCGAGCGAGAGAAGATCACACCTGCGCTCCGCGCCATAGAAAGCCAAGACTCAGACCGCCACCTGATCGCTTTTGATCGTCGCCTGAAAGGCAGCGACCGCATCAAAGAGAAAGTGTGCGACACTGTTGTCGAACGTGACCATTCTCCAGACGATGCTGTTTCGCTGGTTCCTGATGCGATCCGTTACACCTTTCAGTACCGGGAGTCTAACTACACTCGAGGCGTCTGGGCGGACATCACCCGTCTCAAAGACCAGGGTTTCGAGCTGGACAAGCTCAAGAATTGCTGGTCCAAAGAGCAGTATAAGGGCATTAATAGTCAGTGGATCGAGCCGCATAATGGTCAGCGGTTTGAAGTGCAGTTTCATACAAGCATCAGCTTTGAAGCGAAGCAGCTCACGCATGACGCCTACAAGCAGCTCCGGACTTATCAAGTCGACAGATTTGAGGAGCTCGTACTGGAGGCATTCCAGAAGAAGGTCGCCTCAGACGTTCCGGTCCCATCAGGAGCCGCAGACATTCCAGATTATCCGTAGAGAGGCACAGATGTCAGATAAAGTAACCTACTACGCCGTTGTGGACGATCTGAGCAGCCGTGAACGGCCCGCAGGGATGTTTCGCCGGATATACTTCGAATCTGGTGGTAGACGCGATGAAGCATTTACAAGAGACCTCGAGTGGAAGCGCAGCGCGTCGCTAGTCTCTGCCGAGCGCGGTGACCTACAAAACGACTTCATCGAGATCACCGAGGACGAGGCCAACCAGCTAATGGAGCAGCTCCGTGCCCGGTGGGCCAGGGCGAGCAACGCCTAGACATTTGTAATTCTGGGCTTGCAGGAGGGTGCGAGGTCGAGGCC
>Ga0081540_1000764_pt1 | contig 29601 bp, 23 predicted proteins | sample TabmetS2T1R1_FD_71024 | JGI IMG/M metagenome (GOLD analysis project Ga0081540, IMG submission 71024) | Tabebuia heterophylla rhizosphere microbial communities from the University of Puerto Rico - S2T1R1 | ecosystem: Host-associated > Plants > Roots > Rhizosphere ...
CGATGCGGGGAACCTTGTAGCGGCGCATCTGGCGGTCGACGGTGATCGACTGAGACTGCACGCCGGACACGCTGCAGAGGACGAGGATGGCGCCGTCGAGCACCCGCAGCGCGCGCTCCACCTCGATGGTGAAGTCCACGTGGCCCGGGGTGTCGATGATGTTGATGTTGATGTCCTTCCACAGCGCGTAGGTCGCCGCGGACTGGATGGTGATGCCCTTCTCACGCTCCAGGTCCATCGAGTCCATCTTGGCGCCCACGCCGTCCTTGCCACGAACCTCGTGAATCTCGTGGATCCGGCCGGTGTAGAAGAGGATGCGCTCGGTCAGCGTGGTCTTCCCACTGTCGATGTGGGCCGAGATACCGATGTTGCGAACGCGTTCGATGGGGATGTTGGACGCCATGATGAGTGTCTGCTTCCTGGGACTTCCTGGAGGGGATCTGCCCGCCCTTTGAGTGCAACGGGCGGCGGCCCTGTACTGCCGAACGGGCCGGATTGCCAGTGCGGGGAGAACCTAACGCGGCGAGGCCATCACGCAAACTGATGCCGCCTGGGTCTCACTGGTAGAAGAATTCACGACGCGCACGGTCGTCCTGAAATCCATAGTGAGGACGATAGCTTACATCACTTGGCCACGCTGTCCAGCCAGCGGGTGACTGTCCGGACGGCGTCCTGGAAGGAAGGCGCCACGAAGAGCACCTCCTGGTAGACGGTCGGGTCGTAGGGTCGCGCGGTCATCGCGTCGATGCTGAGCGGGACCAGCTTGGCGTGGGTGCGGAAGCGCTCCAGCTCGCCGAAGGACGAGAGGAGCCCGGCCCCGTAGGCCTTGAGCTCTTCGCCCTCCTTCGCGACGCCGAACTCGAGCGTGTACCAGTAGACCCGCTCGATCTGCTTCAGCACGTCCTCGGTCACCCGCTCGGCGGCGCGCCCGAAGGCCCGGTTGAGCTCTGCGAATCCAGGGTCGGCCAGCGTGGCCGCGTGACCCACCAGCTCGTGCACGATGTCCGGCTCGGGCGTGTACAGGGGCACGGTGTGGTGGCGGATGTACTGGGTGGAGAGGAACTGGTCGAAGCGCAAGTTGCCGAGGAAGGCGCGCGAGGTGACCAGCCCGGCCACCGGCACCATCTGAAACTCGGTGGGCCCACCGGCGAGCTTCTGGTTCACCTCGCGGAGCTGCGGGATGCGCTGGCGAGAGAAGCTGACCCGCTGCGTGCAGACCTTGTACTCACCCGAGGCGTGCTTGTGGTGCAGCGGCGCGAGGTGCTCCCAGACCGTGCGCCACACGCCCTGCTCGGTGTCGGTGTACTGCACGTCGGGAACCTCATCGCCCTGGCGCCAGTGGAGCGCCTGCTGCGCGATGTGGTTCCGCCGCGCGCGGTACTCCAGATCGCGGAAGCCGGGGTGGTTCTGATCGAGCTGGACGATCTCCTCGGCGCCCGCCTGGGGCGCGGTCGGTTCGGTCGTTCCAGCGAAGGGGACACCGGGATTCATCGTGCGATCAATCTAGCCTCTCCCCCCACCGGATGCTCCGCCGCGTGGCGTGCCGCCGTGCGTCGGGCTCCGCTAGTAGCGCACGCTTTGCGCGGCGCCGAGCAGCTGGTTCGCCTGGAGGAGGTAGTACTGCGCCTGCTGTGCGTTCCTCTGGGCGAGCGCCGCCTCCGCGGCCTCGACCAGTCGCGCTGCCTCGGAGGCGCGGCTCGCCTCCATGGTGGCCCCCGCGGCGGCCGCCGACGACGCGGTCTGCTGCAGAGACTGGCGCGTGGTGCGGAGCGAGGCCGCATCCCAGCTGCCATTTCCCTGGAGCGACTGGACGGTTCCGTCGAGAGAGAGCCGTGCGTCGTCGAGCTGCCCCGCCCGCTGCGACCGTGCCTGCTGCTCGGCCTGACGGCTGGCCTCCGCGTTCTGCTGCTGGGAGACGAGCTGCTGGAGCGCCTCGGTCTGGGCACGCGACTGCTCGAGCAGCGCCTCCATGTACGGATCGGGCTGACCGTCCGTTCGGTCGGCGCGGGCCTTCTTCCTCCTGGACGAGGTTCCGGCGTCCGGCGCCGCGGGCTCCTGGACCGAGATGCGCGTCGAGGGCTCGGGAGCAACGTCGACCGAGGTGGCGCGCGCTCCGGCATCCCGCTGCGGCGATGCGGCATCGTTGCCGGCGCGTGGGGCCCCGGCGTCTCTGTCCCGAGACTGGCTCCCGCCATCCGCGTGCACCGCGGGGCGGTCCCGGGCAGGGGAGGCGACGCCCGCATCCGGGGCGGCGAGAAGCGCGGAGACGAGGAGCAGGCCGGTCATCGCTCCGAACTCTAACGCCGCCCCCGGGTGCCGTCGCCGCAAGACGCCACAGGAAGGATCGAGGGCTCGCCGGACCATCACCGTGCGCGGGCCGAGGCCCGAAGCACGTCCACACACTCCCGCGCCGCTCGTTCACCCGTCTCCAGCGCCCCGTGCACCGTGCCCGCCTGACCCTCGGCGTGGGTGTGCTCTCCGGCGAAGAACAGCGTGCCGGCGATGGGGCGTGCGAGCACGCGGGCCGCGCCCAGTCCACCCACCTGCGTCACCGCGTAGCCACCGCGGGCGTACGGGTCCGCCTGCCAGTCGTGGATCAGCTCGTCGTCGAGGAGCTCCTCCAGCGTCGAGCGCGGCGTTCCGAAGATGCGCTCCAGGGTCTCGAGCGCCCGGGTCCGCCGGGCGTCGGGCGCGAGCGCCGACAGCTCCTGGGCGAGCGGTCCCCCCGCCCATCCGGTCAGGACCCCCGACTCCACCGGCGCCGTCGTCCACCAGGTGGGCACCCCGCCGCCGGGGAGGAAGACGAAGCCGAGCCCGCGGAGCCGGGCATGGTGCGCGGTGGGCGTCCCCGAGCGCCAGAACGCCTCGCGAAAGCGGAAGAAGAGCTTGAACAGCGGGCCCTGCACCATGGAGGCGGCTGCGCGCTCCACGTCGTGCAGGCGCGGGGCGAAGCAGATCGCGCCCTCGGCCCCTGCCGGCGCCAGGAGCACGCCCAGCGGGATGGTGACGATGGCAGCGCGGGCCTGCAGCTGCGGAAGGGAGAGCCCACTGGCCTTCCGCGACTCGACCAGCACCCGGCCCGCCGACCAGCGGACCTCGGTGACCACCGTGGACAGTCGCAGCGCGCCGGGAGCTCGCTTCTCGATGGAGGCGAGGATGTGCTCGAGCACCCCGATGTAGCCGCCCTCGACGCGCGAGGCCTCGTCCCCGTGCAGCGCGCGGGAGGCTCGCTCCAGCGCGCCGATGACCTCGGCGCTCGCCCGGGTGACGTCCGCCGCGTAGTAGCCCTCGACGTAGGTTCGAGCGAAGGCACGCTCCTCGGCCGGAACCTTCCCCGGTCGCTCGATGGCCTCCAGGGCCTCCTCGACGGGGACGTCACCGTGCAGGGCAGCGACTCGCGCCAGCGCCTCCTCCAGCAGGGGCTCGACGTCCGTCAGCCGTCCGTCCTTCAGGGTGAGTCGCCTCTGCCCGGTGGGAGCGACCCGGAGTCCTGCCTTCCGCGCGCGGGTGAGCAGGCTCCTTGCCCTTCCCTGCACGAACTCCGCCCCCAGCTCCACCGGGAGCGGCCAGCCGGGAACTCGACGGGTGTCGACCCGTCCGCCGATGCGGGGTCGTGCCTCGAGGACGCGAACCGAGAGCTTCGCCCGGGCGAGCTGCTCGGCGGCGGCGAGGCCCGCGGCGCCTGCGCCAACCACCACCACGTCCACGCGCTCCAGGGGCACGGCCGAACCTTCCTCCAGCACGAGGGGTGTCTCGTGCTAGCAGGCAGGGTGGTGGAGAGGCGCGCGCTCGTCCAGTCGACTGTCCTTTCCCGGGCCGCCGCGGGCCTCCTGGTGCGGCTTCTCCAGGCGCTCCCTGCGGCCGCGGTGGACGCGCTCGCTCGCGGCGTGGCCGCCTGTGCCTACCTGCTGGGGATCCGGCGCCGGGTGACACTGGACAACCTCGCACACGCTTTCCCGGAGCGCTCCGTCGAGGAGCGCCACGCGCTCGCCCGCGGAGCGTACGCGAACATGGCGCGGGTGGTGGTGGACGCGCTTCGGACGCTGGGGGCGAGCCGGGCAGAGCTCCTCGCCGAGGTGGAGGTGGAGGACTTCGGTCCGGTCGATCGCGCGCTCGCCGTGGGCAAGGGACTGCTGGTCGCCACGGCGCACCTCGGCAGCTGGGAGGTGTTCGGGGCAGCGATGGCCCAGCGCGTGCCGCTCCACGCGGTGGTGCGTCCGCTGCGTGGCGGGATCAACGCCCGCCTGGTCGAGGCGCGCGAGCGTGCCGGGCTGAGGCTCATCCCCGCACGGGGCGCGCTCGGCTCGATGGTGGGCGCGCTCCGGAAGAGGGAGGTGGTGGCGATGCTGCTGGACCAGGCCATCGGCGGAAAGCACGCGCTCTTCGTCCCCTTCTTCGGGCGACTGGCGGCGACGACCCCGGCTCTCTCCATGGCCGCGCTGCGGACCGGCGCGCCCACCCTGGTGGCGGTGGCGCTGCGCGAGAACGGCCGCCTCCGGCTCCGCCTCGAGGGGCCCTTCGAGGCGACGCATACCGGCGACCGCCTGCGCGACCTCCGCGACCACACCGCGCGGGTGACCTCGGCGCTGGAGCGCATCATCCGCGAGGTGCCGGAGCAGTGGCTGTGGTTGCATCGCCGCTGGAAGATCGCCCCGCCGTCCGTGCCACCGCCCTGACGTTCTCCGCTGGACGTCGAGGTTCGACCGGGGGGTCGGCAGAAGCGAGGAGGCGACCTACCTCCTGATCCCTGAGTGGACATTGCGCTCGAGCCATCCGGGGCGGCCGAGGAGGTCGCCTGTCACGACTGCGCCCAGGTCCAGACCCTGCCGTCGCTCGGGCTCCATTCCCTGGCCCGCTGCTACCGGTGCGACGCGGTCCTGGACCGACGGGAGCCGCCCGATTCCACCCCGCTGGCGCTGGCGCTGGCCGGCCTCTTCTGCGGTCTTCTGGCCAACGCCTTCCCCATCATCGAGGTGAACCTCGCCGGGAGGCACCGGGAGAATCTCCTGGTCACTGGCCCCCGGGCGCTGATCTCCGAGCACATGTCGGTGCTGGGGCTGCTGGTGGCATTCTTCTCCATCATCTTCCCGCTGCTCTGGCTGGGCGCGGTGTCTTACGTGCTGCTCCGTCTGCGGGCCGGCACCCGGGCCCGGGAGCTGGGGCCCCTGTTCCGGTTCGCCGAGCGACTCCGGCCCTGGGCGATGACCGAGGTGTACGTCATCGGGGGGTTCGTGGCCTTCACCCGGCTGGAGGAGCTGGGGCGGGTGTCGATCGGCATCGGCGGGTGGGCGGTGGCGGCGACCGCGTTCCTCAGCTTCCTTGTGGATCAGGTGCTCGATCGCCGGCACGTGTGGGATGCGATCCGCAGACCCGTCGCGGTGCGGGGTTCCGGCCCGACGCTGGCCTGTCCGCAGTGTGACCTCGTGACCCGGCAGGTGGAGGGCTCCCGCTGCCCACGTTGCCGCTGCCCACTGCGGCGGCGAAAGAAGAACAGCCTCGGCCGCACCGTCGCCCTGGTCATCGCCGGAGCGGCGCTCTACTTCCCGGCCAACTTCCTGCCGATCATGGCGGTGGGCCGCCTCGGCCGGCCGACGCCGGACACCATCATCAGCGGCATCGGCGAGCTGTTCCGCCGCGGGTACTGGCCGCTCGCGCTGATCGTCCTCTTCGCCAGCGTGCTGGTCCCGGTGGTGAAGCTCATCAGCCTCACCTGGTTCGTGGTCTCGGTACGGCGGCGCTCGGGGCGGGCGCTGCGCTTCCGGACGCGGCTCTACCGGTGGGTGGATGCCATCGGCCGCTGGTCGAACATCGACGTCTTCATGATCTCGCTCCTGGTCGCGCTGGTGCAGTTCGGCGTGCTGGCCACGGTGGAGGCGAAGGCCGGAGCGGTGGCGTTTGCCGCGGTGGTGATCATCACCATGTTTGCCGCCGAGGCCTTCGATCCGCGCCTGATGTGGGACGCGGTGGAGGGGAGGAACGAATGACCGAGGCTCGCGAAGCGCGCGTGCAGCGCCGCCGGTTCGCGCCGATCTGGCTGGTGCCGATCGCCGCGGTGGCCATCGCCGGCTGGCTGGGCTGGAAGACGCTCGGTCAACGCGGGCCGCTCGTCACCATCACCTTCGCCAGCGCCGAGGGCATCGAGCCGGGACGGACGCGGGTCATGCTCCGGAACGTGGAGGTGGGGCTGGTCGAGTTCGTCGACCTGAGCCGCGACCTGAACAGGGTCGAGGTCCACGCCCGGATGCGGAACGACCTCAAGGATCACCTGACGACGGGGACGCGCTTCTGGGTGGTGCGCCCGCGGCTCGGCGTCGGTGGGGTCTCGGGCCTGGGAACGCTCTTCTCCGGTGTCTACGTCGAGATGGAGCCCGGAAAGGGAAACCGCACCGAGTCCTTCAAGGGACTGGAAGAGCCGCCGGTGCTCCCGCCTTCCGGCGAGGGCAAGAGCTTCGTCCTTCGCGCGAGGAACCTCGGGTCGCTGAGCCGCGGCTCGCCCGTCTACTACCGCGGCGTGGCGGTGGGCGAGGTGCTGGGTGCGACGCTGTCCTCCGACGCGCAGAGCGTCGCGGTGAACGTCTTCGTCCGGGGCCCGCACGACCAGCTGGTCCATCCCGAGACGCGGTTCTGGAACGCCTCCGGCGTCGAGGTGAGCGCCGGCGGGGGCGCGGGATTCCGGGCACGGGTCGAGTCGCTGCAGGCGGTCATCCTCGGCGGCGTCGCCTTCGACACCCGGCCGGAGGGCGCCAGCGAGTTAGCCAGCCCCAAGGACAGCGAGTTCGAGCTGTACCCGGACAAGGATGCCGCGCTGAGCACGCCCTACGGCCCTCAGGTCGGATATCAGATCTACTTCGGCGGCTCGGTCCGGGGAGTGGACGTGGGGACGCCGGTGGAGCTGCTCGGCATCCGCGTGGGCAGGGTGACCGACGTGCGACTCGAGGGCGAGGCCGGCCACCTCCAGGTGCCGGTGACCCTGGCGCTGGACCCGGAGCGGGTGTTGCTCCACCAGGGCGAGCTGCCCACCGAGGGACAGAAGCTGCAGCAGTCGACGGACGCGCAGATGGAGATGCTGGTCGCGCGCGGGCTCCGGGCCGAGCTCCAGACCGGAAGCCTGCTGACGGGGACCAAGATCGTCACCCTCGCGTTTCACCCTCACGCCGCGAAGGCCCGGCTCGCGTTCGGAGGGAAGTACCCGGTGATTCCCTCCATCCCTGGCAGCGGGTTCGACGACATGACCGAGTCCGCGACCCGGCTCCTCGCCGACGCACGGAATCTCGTCCAGGGCGCGAACCAGGTGCTCCGCTCGCCCGAGCTCACCGGAACGCTGAAGAACCTCGAGGTGCTCACCCGGGAGACGAGCACCAGCATCGGGCCGACGATGCAGAGCCTGCAGGGCGCCTCGACCCAGCTGGAGAAGACGCTCGCCGCGACCTCAGGGCTGCTGGGGAACAGCACCACGGGGGCAGGGGAGCTGCCCCGTGCGCTCCGGGACCTGCGGGAGGCCTCGCGCTCGGTGCGCATGCTGACCGACTACCTCGAACGGCATCCGGAGGCGCTGGTGCAGGGGAAGCGTCAATGAGGGGGCGCGCGCTCGTTCCGCTGCTGATGGGGGTGCTCGCGGGCGCGGGTTGCCTGGGGAGCTCGCCGGCGTCCCGGTTCTACACGCTGTCCACGCTCTCGCCGCACGAGGGGCAGGGCGGTGGTGGCGGCGGACCAGCCGTCCGGATTCGCGTGGCGCCGGTCACCTTGCCCGAGGGAGTGGACCGCCCGCAGCTGGTCCGCCGGACGGGAGAGAACACGGTGGTGGTGGAGGAGTTCGATCGCTGGGTCGAGCCGCTCGATGCGCTGCTGAGGAACACGCTGGTGCAGGACCTCGGGGCGCTGGTGCCGGAGGCGCAGGTGCTCGGGGACGCGGTGCCGGGCCTGGCGGCGGACCGGACGGTGGTGGTCGCGGTGAACCGGCTGGACCTCTCCGGTCAGGTGGTGATGGACGCGGTGTGGTTCGTGCTCCCCTCGGGGAAGGATCAGCCCGAGCGGACGCATCGGACACGGCTCTCCGAGGCGGCAGGCTCCGGCTCACCGGCCGACGTGGCGCCCGCGCTCAGCCGCGCGGTGGAGAAGCTCTCGCGGGAGATCGCCGCCGAGCTCCAGTCGGTGCGGTGACGATGATCCTGCGCGGCGCCGGGGTCGGCGTCGTGCTCCTCGCGCTGGCCTGCGCGTCCTCTCTCGACGAGCTCGACGCCGAAGCTCCCCACGCGGGCGTGCGATGGTGCTCCGGAGGAACGGTCGACGCCGGCTGACGCTTCAGAGCATCCCGTTCCGGCGGAGGATGTAGAGCATCAGCGCCACCGCGCTCGCGAGCAGCCCCGTGGCGAGCACGGTGCCGTGCACGGTCTGTGTCCAGGGCAGGCCTCCGGTGTTCATCCCGAAGAAGCCGGTGATCAGCGTGGTCGGCGCGAGGATCGCCGTGAGGACGGAGAGGAGATAGAGCCGCCGGTTGGTCTCCTCGTTGGAGCGGGCCTCGAGCTCGTCCTGCAAGGCGTGCGACCGGTCCTGTACCGCGCCGAGGTCGTCCAGCACGGCGAGCGTGCGGCGGTGGAGCGCCTCCATCCCGGCGCGGTCGAGCCAGGCCGGCGCCCCGTCGGCGATGGTGAGGCGGGCCAGCGGCTTCGTCGACCGCTGGAGACGGGTGATGCGCTGGCGCACCCGGCCGAGCAGCGCCGCAGCGCGCGCGCGGCGGCGAGACTGGCCCTCGGTCTCCAGCAGATCGTCCTCCACCCGGTCCAGGTCGGACTGCAGGACGCCGGCCAGCCGCGCCGCCTCGTCGAGGAAGGCTCGGCGGAGGCGCTGGAAGGCACCATCGGCACGCGGAGGGAGGTTTCCCTGCGAAACGCTCCGCCAGACTTCATGAGGTCCCCGGAGTGCCTGGCGGCGGCCGGACACGAGCAGGTTTTCCCCGAGGAAGAACCGCAGGGTGCCCGTCCGGACCTCGTCCTTCTCGGTGCTGTGCTCGAAGTCGGGGAGCACCCCGGCGAGCCAGCCGTCCTCGGCGATGATCCGCGGGGCCTCGTCGAGCTCCAGAAACATGGCTGCGACCGGGCCCGGCAGCGCGCACCGCAGGAGCCCCTGCCTGGCGTTCGCGTTGACCAGATCGAAGTGGACCCAGACCCAGCCCGGCCGGTCCTCGAGTGGAAACTCCACGGGCTGGGGTGCGCTCGCGTCCGGCGCGAGCCGCACCGCCCACAGTCGCCCCTCCGCCTGCCCGGAGGGGGAATCGAGGGTCAGGCCGGGCACGGGAGGGACGCTATCAACGGCGCCGCACCGGCGTCCCGCTCACCGGCGTCAGTCCCCACGCTTCCGCGACGTGTCGAGGTCGTCGGCACGGCGCGGAGGCTCACACGCGATGGGCACCCCGGAAGGGGCGGACGCGTCAGGGAGCGAGCGACAGCTGTGGGAAGGCCACCGGGCTGTGGTGCCCGTCGCGATCCACCGCCCGCACACCGAACTGGAAGTTGTCCTTGGGCGAGAGGGGGAGGTTCACGCTGGTCACGTTCCCCACCGGAATGGCGTTGGTCCAGTCTTCCTCGTTGGTCTGGCGCCAGACGACCTCGTATCCGAAGAGGTCGGGGTCCGTGTCTGCGTTCCAGGTGAGGAGGGTGTCATTGGTCAGCACCGGGGCGTGGATCAGGACGCCCTTCGGCGTTCCGGGAGCCTGCGAGAGTGACCAGAGTGCGCAGGCATTCACCTTCGTGACCCGCGCGATGTACTTGAAGTCCAGGAACTCCACCAGGTCGCCGAACTGGACACCGTTCTCGACGCGCACGTCCTGGTGCTCGTGGGCGAAGGTCTCGTTCGGCTCGGTGAGCCGGGCCGCGGGATACCCCTGAGTCTGGTACGAGACGTGGTCGCTCGCCCGGAGGTACCGATCCCGGCGGTAGATGGTCCACACGAGCATGTCGGTCTCCTCGTTCTCGGCCACGTTCTTCACGAACCGCGCAAGCTGACGCGACTGGCTGTCGTCCTCGCCGCCGGTGAGGATGAGGTTGCGCAGCGCAATCCTCTGGTCCTCGGTCAGGGTGGCGCCCGCGGGCGGGGTGAAGGTGGACGTGAGCGTGGTGGGCACACCCTCACTGAACAGTCGCACGCGGTGCGCGTCGCGCACGCCGTTCTCGGCCCGGCTCGCGCCGACGATGTCGTTGGAGAACATGCCCTGGATGTCCGCTCCGGCGGCCTTGTACTGCTTGGCCTGGAAGTCGGAGCCGAAGAGACCTTCTTCCTCGCCGTCCACTGCGGTGAAGACGAGGGTCGACTCGGGCTGGTGCCGCGCGAAGACACGAGCCAGCTCCATGATGACTCCGACGCCGGACGCATCGTCGTCGGCCCCCGGCTGGAGCGCATCGGGGTTGTTGACATTGCTCCGTCGCGAGTCGATGTGGCCGGAGACCACGTAGATCCGATTCGGGGTCAAGCTGCCCTGGATGGTCGCGACCACGTTGGTGACATCCACTCCGGCGGGATTGAGGATCGCCCCGGGCGTTTGCGGCAGATGGAAGGTCTGCTTCTCCACCGTCATCCGTCCGCCCGAGGCCGCGGCGTAGCCTTTCAGGGTGTTGAAGACGAAGTTGATCGCCGCGCCGATGCCCTGGTTCGGGTCGGTCTGGCTCGACTCGAGGTGACGGGTTCCGAAGTTGGCGAGCGTCGTGACGTTGTTCTCGATGTTCTTTTGGCTGATCTCCTCGAGGATGTGCCTCAGCTCGCGTTCCGGGCGCTGCGGCCTGATCTTCTGACCGTCCGGCGGTCGCACCGGCGGCAGTGGATCATCGTCCTTATCATTTGCCCACGCGCTTCCCGGCAGCAGCGCGAGCAGTGCGGCAACGGTCAGGATTTCTCTGATTCCAGCGTTCCCCCAGCGGTTCATCGTCTCGCTCCCTCCTGCAAGAAGAGGGCGGACGGTAGACGCCGGGCGCGCGCGGGCTGCCAGCGCAGCTCCCTGCACAGGTCAGCCAATGTTGACGGTGAACCAGGCCCGCAACGAGTCACGCGCGCGGTGTCCCGTGGGAAACCTTCTTCGCAACTCCGTGGCAGCTGTGCGAGGTGGCGAGCGTGCCGCCGGCGTTCAGGTCCCTGTGAACGGCAGGTCCGCGCCGCGGGTCGGAAGGCGCGACGAGGCCACTCCCAGCACGCCGTCGATGTCGCGCGCGGCCTCGCGACCGTCGGAGATGGCCCAGACGATCAGGCTCGCCCCCCGCCGCGCGTCGCCCACGGCCCAGATGCCCGGCCGTGAGGTACGGAATCGACCGTCGACGCGCACGTTGCCGCGGGCGTCGAGGGCGAGGCCCAGCTGCGACTCGAGGGCCGCCGTCTCCGGACCGACGAAGCCCATCGCGAGGATCAGCAAGTCCACCTGCCGGGTGCTCTCGCTCCCCGGAGCTTTCACCAGGCCTCCCCGTCCGTTCTCGTCCTTCTCCATCCGCACCCGTGCGAGCTCCATCTCCGCGAGCCAGCCGTTGCGGCCGACGAGGCGCGTGGTGGAGAGCCCGAACTCGCGGCCGCCACCTTCCTCCTGGCTCGACGAGGTCCGGAAGACGAGCGGCCACTCGGGCCACCAGTTCCCCGGAGCGCGGAGCTGCGGCGGGGCGGGAAGCAGCTCGATCTGCTCGACGTGAGCTGCACCCTGCCGGTGCGCGGTGCCGAGGCAGTCCGATCCCGTGTCACCGCCCCCGAGGATGACCACCCGCTTGCCATGGGCCGACAGCTCGGGCGGAAGCGGCGAGCCGGCGACGTGGCGATTCTGCGCCTCGAGGTAGTCCATCGCCCAGACGACGCCGGGGAGCTCGCGTCCGGGAACCAGGAGATCTCGCGGGCGGCGTGCGCCGAGCGCGAGCACGAGCGCGTCGTGCTCGGCGGCCAGCTGGTCGAACCCCGGGGCCATGCCCACGTCCACGCCGCAGCGGAAGGTCACGCCCTCGGCCTCGAGCAGCCTCACCCGTCGCTCGACCAGCGACTTCTCCAGCTTGAAGTCGGGGATGCCGAAGCGGAGCAGCCCACCCGGCGCGGGCGCGCGCTCGAAGACCGTCACCGTGTGGCCGGCGCGGTTGAGTCCCGCGGCGGCGGCCAGTCCCGCCGGACCGCTGCCGACGATGGCCACCGTCTTTCCGCTGCGCACGGCCGGTGGCCGCGGACGCACCCAGCCCTTCTCGAACGCGCGGTCGGCGATCTCCTTCTCGATCTGCTCGATGGTCACCGCCGCCTGGTCGATGGCCAGCACGCACGCCGCCTCGCATGGCGCGGGGCAGAGCCGACCGGTGAACTCGGGGAAGTCGTTGGTGGAGGAGAGGACGGCCCAGGCCTCCTCCCATCGGCCCCGCCACACGAGGTCGTTGAAGTCGGGGATGAGGTTTCCGAGCGGACAGCCCTGGTGACAGAAGGGGATGCCGCAGTCCATGCAGCGTCCCGCCTGTCGCCGGCTCTGCTCCATCGGCTGGGGGAGGAGGAACTCCCGCGCGTCGTGGACCCGCTCGGACTTCGGACGCTTGGGGGGCGCCTCGCGCTGCCACTCCAGGAAGCCGGTGGTCTTGCCCATCCCTTAGCCTTCCACCGCGCGAAGCCGCGGACGGGCCGGCACCGTCGTGGGTGGCCGCTGTGCCGAGCGCCGGGCCTGGAGCACGCGCCTGTAGTCGGTGGGCATCACCTTCACGAACTGCGGAACGAGGTGCGTCCAGTGGTCCAGCACCCGGCGCGCCAGCGGGCTCCCGGTGTGGCGGAGGTGGTTCTCGACCAGTCCGTAGACCAGCCAGATGTCCGACTCGTCCACCAGCGACTCCAGCTCCACCATGTCCGTGTTGCAGCGGTCGCGGAAGCGGCGCTCCCGGTCGAGCACGAACGCCATGCCGCCGCTCATGCCGGCGCCGAAGTTGCGGCCGGTCGCGCCGAGCACCACCACCACGCCGCCGGTCATGTACTCGCAGCCGTGGTCACCCACGCCCTCGACCACGGCCGAGGCGCCGCTGTTGCGCACCGCGAACCGCTCCCCCGCCAGACCCGAGGCGTACAGCTCCCCGCCGGTGGCGCCGTAGAGCACGGTGTTGCCGATGATGACGTTCTCCTCGGGCGGGAAGCGCGCGCCGGCCGGAGGCCGGACGATGACCCGGCCGCCGGACAGCCCCTTCCCCACGTAGTCGTTGGCGTCGCCCTCCAGCTCGAGCGTGACTCCCGCGGCCAGGAACGCGCCGAAGCTCTGCCCGGCCGAACCCTGGAGCCGGACGCGGATGCTGTCGTCCGGCAGGCCCGCGGCGCCGCGAACCCGTGCGATCTCTCCGGAGAGCATCGCCCCCACCGCGCGGTGGGCGTTCTTGACCGGGAGCACGATGAGGCTCGGGGGCCCGCCCTCGAGCGTCGAACGCGCGCGCTGGAGCAGCACCCGGTCCAGGTGGTCCGAGACGTCCTTCCTCTGCACCTCGAGACAGTGGCGGGGCGCCTCGGCCGGTGCGCGCGGCATCGCCAGCATCGGCGACAGATCGAGGCGGCGCGCCTTCCAGTGCGAGAGATCCTTCCGGTGGGTCAGCAGATCCCGCCGGCCGATGATCTCGTCCAGGCTGCGGGCTCCGAGCTTCGCCAGGAGCTCGCGCACCTCGCCCGCGACGAAGAGGAAGAAGTGGACCACGCCCTCCGGGGTGCCGGAGAACCGCTCGCGGAGCTGCGGGTCCTGCGTGGCGATGCCGACCGAGCAGGTATTCAGGTGGCACTTGCGCAGCATCACGCAGCCCATGGCCACCAGAGAGGCGGTGGCCATCCCGTACTCCTCGGCCCCGAGGAGCGCGGCGATCACCACGTCGCGGCCGGTGCGCATCCCGCCGTCGGTCTGCAGCCTCACGCGACCGCGCATCCCGTTCTCCACCAGCGTCTGGTGGGTCTCGGCGACGCCCAGCTCCCAGGGAAGCCCGGCGTGCTGGATGCTGGAGACCGGTGAGGCGCCGGTGCCGCCCTCGTAGCCGGCGACCACCACGCAGCCGGCCCCGGCCTTGGTGACCCCGGCGGCCACCGTGCCCACGCCCACCTCGCTCACCAGCTTCACGCTGATCCGCGCCTCGGTGTTCACCGACTGGAGGTCGTAGATGAGCTGGGACAGGTCCTCGATGCTGTAGATGTCGTGGTGCGGCGGGGGCGAGATGAGCGTCACCCCCGGCGTGGAGCACCGGACCCGCGCGATGCGCTCGTCCACCTTGTGGCCGGGGAGCTGTCCGCCCTCGCCCGGCTTGGCGCCCTGGGCAATCTTGATCTGCAGCTCGTCGGCGTTGACCAGGTACTCGGCGCTGACCCCGAAGCGCGCGCTCGCCACCTGCTTGATGGCGCTGCGGCGGAGGTCACCGTTGGCATCGGGCACGTAACGGCGCGACTCCTCGCCGCCCTCGCCGGAGTTGCTGCGTCCGCCAAGGCGGTTCATCGCGACGGCGAGGGTCTCGTGGGCCTCGGCGCTGATGCTCCCGAAGCTCATGGCTCCGGTCACGAACCGCTTGACGATGGACTCGAGCGCCTCGACCTCCTCGAGGGGAACCGGCTGCCTCGCCGGCACCAGCTCGAGGAGCCCGCGCAGGGTCGCACCGCCGCGGGTCTCGTCGTCGGCGGCAGCGCTGAACTTCCGGAACGCGTCCCGGTCCGCTCCCTGCACCGCGGCCTGGAGGAGCGACACGGTCTGGGGGTTCCAGCGGTGCTGCTCGCCCTGGCGGCGCCACTGGTAGAGCCCGCCGATGGGCAGCGCGGGGCTGGGTGCCGGCCCGTAGCCGCGGGTGTGCCGCTCCTGGGCCTCGCGCTGCAGCTCGGCGAAGCCCACCCCCCCGAGCCGGGACGGGGTGCCGGTGAAGTGGCGGTCGATGACTGCGCGGTCGAGTCCCACCGCCTCGAAGATCTGCGCGCCCCGGTAAGACTGGAGGGTGGAGATGCCCATCTTGGACATCACCTTGAGCAGGCCTTCCTCGATGGCCTTGACGTAGCGGGCCTGGGCCTCCGTCTCGTCGAGGGGGATCTCCCCGGAGTCGGCCAGCGCCCGCACCGTGTCCAGCGCCAGGTAGGGATTCACCGCCGCGGCGCCGAAGCCGAAGAGCGCCGCGAAGTCGTGCACCTCGCGTGCCTCGCCGGTCTCCACCAGAAGGCCGGTCTGCATCCGGATCCCATCGCGGGTGAGGCGCTGGTGCACCGCCGACAGCGCGAGCAGGGCAGGGATGGGGGCGCGCCGCGCATCGACTCCCCGGTCGCTGAGGATGAGGAGACCGCAGCCGTCGTCCACTGCCTCCACCGCCTGCTGGCAGAGGCGCTCCACCGCGGACTCGAGCGCACCTTCGCCGGCGTCGAGGTCGAACAGCGCGGGCAGGCGGCGAGGAAGGAACATCCCCTCGTGATGGCTCTCGGCGAGCCGGGCCAGCTGGCCGCTGGTCAGGACCGGGCCGGGGAGGGTGAGCCGGTGGCATTGGTCCGGGGTCTCCTCGAGCGTGTTTCCGTCCGGGCCGGTGGCGGTGGCCAGGCTCATCACCAGCGCCTCGCGGTGGGGATCGATGGCCGGGTTGGTCACCTGCGCGAAGAGCTGGTGGAAGTAACGGAAGAGGCTCGGCGCCTGATCGCTCAGGACGGCGAGCGGGCTGTCTTTCCCCATCGAGCCTGTGGGCTCGTGGCCGGTCTCGGCCATGGGCAGGACGATCTGCTTGAGGTCCTCGTCGGTCCAGCCGAAGGCCCGCTGGGTGACGCGGAGCTCGTGCTCCTCGAGACGAGCGGGGGCGGGCACGCGGGGCAGCTCGTCGAAGGTGAAGACGTTCCGGTTCAGCCACTGGCGGTAGGGCCAGCGGGCGGTGATGTCCCGCTTCACCTCCTCGTCCTCGAGGATGACGCCCTCGACCGTGTCCACCAGGAACATGCGACCGGGCTGGAGCCGGCCCTTCTTGCGGATCTTCTCCGCCGGGACGTCGATGACTCCGGTCTCGGAAGCGAGGATCACCCGATCGTCCTCGGTGATCACCCAGCGCGCGGGCCGGAGACCGTTTCGATCCAGCGTGGCGCCGATCAGCGAGCCGTCGGTGAAGCCGATCGCCGCCGGGCCGTCCCAGGGCTCGAGGAGGGCGCTGCTGTACTCGTAGAAGGCGCGCCGGCTCTCGTCCATCGCGGCGTGCTTCTCCCAGGCCTCGGGGATCATCAGCATCATCGCGTGCGGCAGGCTGCGGCCGCCGAGCACCAGCAGCTCGAGCATGTTGTCGAACTGCGCCGAGTCCGACTGCTCGGGCTGGACGATGGGGAACAGGCGGTCGAGGCTGCCGCCGAACTTCGCGCTCGACAGCTGGCTGCGGCGGGCGTTGAGGTGGTTCCGGTTGCCGCGCACGGTGTTGATCTCGCCGTTGTGGCCGATGAAGCGGAACGGCTGGGCCAGCTCCCAGGTGGGGAAGGTGTTGGTGCTGAAGCGGGAGTGGACCAGGGCGAGCCCGCTCTGGACGGTCTCGTCCTGGAGGTCCTGGTAGAAGCTCGCCAGCTGTGCCGGGAGCATCAGACCTTTGTAGACAATTGTCTCGGAGCTGAGGCTGGGGACGTGGAACCGGCGCTCGGGGTCGAGTCCCTCGGCGCGGATGTGGTTCTCCACCAGCTTCCGGATGACGAAGAGCTTCCGCTCGAAGGCCGAGGGCACCACCCTTCGGCGGGCGATGTAGACCTGCCGCAGCACCGGCATCGAGCGCCGGGCGAGCCATCCCAGCCGGGAGGCGTCGACCGGTACGTCGCGCCAGCCGAGGATCCGCTGTCCTTCGCGCTCGGCCACCTCCGTGAAGACGCGCTCGCAGGCGGCGCGGGCGAGGGGGTCCGCCGGGAGGAAGACCTGTCCCACCGCGTAGCTGCGCGGCTGGGGCATCTCGAAGCCGAGCCGGAGCCCTTCCTTGCGGAAGAAGGCGTCCGGAAGCTGGAGGAGGATGCCGGCGCCGTCACCGGTCTGGGGGTCGGCGCCCGTCGCGGCGCGGTGTGACAGACGGACCAGGATGTCCAGGCCCTGCTCGACGATGGACCGCGACTTCTCGCCTCGCAGGTGCGCGACGAAGCCCAGCCCGCAGGCGTCGTGCTCCATCGCGGGCTCGTACAGTCCATGCCTCGAGGGCAGGGGCATCCATGACCTCCCGACCGACCGGTCTGCCGCAGGGCGGCAACGCAAAGCGTAAAGGAGGTGGCTGACCCTGCTCAAATGTCGGTGGATGCGTGCCGGGACTGCCCCGGATGAGCTGGGCTTCCGAAGGTGCCAGACACCTTATAAATACAAGTAATTGCAGTCGCTTGGATTACATTGATGGAACCGGCGGCTCGCGCCCGAGCGGACACGTGCTCTGAGGGTGCGGCCCGGCCCGCCTGGCAGTGAGCCCGCCCCCCTCAAAGAAGCCGGTCGGTCGGGAGGTCGCTCTCGGATGCCCATCGAAGGTGCCAGACACCTTCGATGAAAGTGCCAGACACCTTCGATGTTCGACGCGCCGCGGCGCGGGGATCTAGCGGTGGACCTGGAGCGACTGGTCCCACAGGGCACGGAGGTCCGGCGGAAGCTGGCCCTCCACCTGCCGGGCTTCCCCCTCGCTCACCTGGGCGCGCAGCGCATGGAAGACGGACAGGATCAGGTGCTCGGCGCGATCGGGCGGCACCGCCAGGTCCTCGGCCACCGTCGCGATGAACTCCGCGCGGTGGATGGTGTGCGGCGGGACGCCGGCGTGGGTGTCGCAGCGGCGGACGAGCTCCCGCAGCTTGAACGGTAACTGCGACTCGAGGTCCTTCGCCTCGCCGGGACTGATGCGTCGCTCGAGCGCGCAGAGCACCGCGACCGCCGACTGCTCCGCGACCTCCTCGGAGATCTGCCCCACGCGACGCAGATAGGTCATGAACTCGGCGAAGCTCTGGTTGTGCCGCTGTTCCCTGCGCTCGGCCCTCTTCTTCTCGTCCATGTCGCAAGCCTCCGCGAGGTGATCGCGGCACCACTGCTCGGCCCGAGCCGCGTTTGCAACGCTCCCTGAGCCGCACGCTCGCCGACGCGTCAGATGCTGAGCCGCAGGCCCACACCGACGTCGAGAATGGGAGCGTTGAGCGGGCCGAACACCGGATTCACGCCGGGCGGCAGCCCCGTCACCAGCGGCGGCCCGAGCGTGGTGGTCGGGAACCCCAGCCTCAGCTCGCCCCCGGTGCGGCCGAAGTGTCCGGCGACGTAGCTCTCGACCGAGAGGTAGCTGAGCACCGTGATCACGAAGTCGAGCCGCGCGATGTAGCTCCCGTCGCTCAGGTTGCCGATGCCCGAGAGGATCCAGGTGCGCTTCGCGGCCGTCTCCAGCAGGGTCGCGCTGAGCGCGAGGTAGTGCTTCCCCACGTAGAACGGCTGGAACCCGTTCACGATCAGCAGGCCGAGGTACTCGTCGCGGGAGTAGCTCGCGGAGTTGAAGAAGTACTCCGCGCCGAAGGTGATGCTCTTGTTCCCTTCGAAGTTGATCGAGTAGGTCGCGCCGCCGGCGGCCTGCACCACCGGCCGGGACCGTTCCGCGATGCTCGCCTGCGCCTGGGAGCTCACCGGCAGGTACGCGCCGGCAGGGAGCTGGACGACGGTGCCATCCGGCAAGGTCACCTGCGTCACCTGGCTGGTCACGGTGAACGTCCGGCTGGACGGTGCATCGGAGTACTGTTTCCAGGCCACCTCACCGTAGATGTCGAAGTCGCCGATCGACATCGTCAGGTCCGCTCCTGCCCGCGCAGCGCGGTTCCGCTGCACCAGGCCGTCGATCCCGAACGCGCCGTTCTTGAACGAGAACTCGGCCCGCGCCGCGCCACCGACGTCGCGGAGGAGCGTTCCGGTGTCCGCGGGGTTCACTCCCGAGCCGCCCGGATTCTCGATTGACGAGCTTCCGGAGTAGCCGCCGCCCACGTTCTGCGTCGGCTCGAAGAGGGCCACCGCGGTGAAGTTCCACCCGGCGCTCTCCCAGGGAATCTGCACCCGCGCCATGGTGACTCCCAGCCGCGCGTCGAACAGAGCCAGCGGGTCACGGGGCTGCGAGGCGAGGAAGTCCGTCGGGGAGAAGAAGCGCGCCACGCCCCACTTCACGTGCTGCCTGCCCACGGTGACGAACGCGGTGCGTGCGATGTCGAACGACAGCCAGGCCTGGTCGAGCAGCACGGCCGGGTTGCTGGCGGTCGTCGACGCGGGAATGCCGGGGAGTGCCGTTCCGCCGACGGTCGCGGAGAGGAACGGATCGTAGGTGAGCCGCCCGAGCACGAAGGCGCGGAGCTGATCCGTCGGTCGCGCGTCGAGGTACACGTCCACCAGCGTCGGCAACGAGACCCGCGACTGGTTGAACGGCTGGTCCTGCTGCACCGTCAGGAAGGCGCGGGTGTAGAAGAGCCCGCCGATCTTCAGCGGATCTTCCTTCACCCGGCCGGTGGCGAACGCATCCGAGGAAGGCGCCTGGTCGAGACCTCGCGTCTCGACGCCCGCGCCTCCCGCGTCCGGAGGGCCGCCGCCGAAGATCGATTCCTCGCTCGGACGCTCCGGTGAGGTGCCCGCGTCCGGTGCGCCGCCAAACAGCGCGTTTTCATCCGGCCGCTGAGCCCGCGCGGCGAGGGACACCAGCACCGCCGCGACCAGGGCCCAGCGGCTCATCGGCTCTTCGACTCGAGCCAGGCCTTGGTGAAGATGTTGGCCTGGAGGGGACGGAGGTCCACTTCCTTCAACACCACGATGGTGCTGTTGGCTTTCTCGACCTCGTCGTAGATGCGGATCTCACCCGGGTACCAGACGTCCGCCCCCTTCGACTCGCTGAACAGCTTCTTCCAGGTCGGATAGTAGAGCGTGCGCATCAGCCGCCCCGAGAGCGCGAACTCCTGTCGCTTGAGCACGTTGCCCGTGGTTTGGTCGACCCAGAGCTTCACCACCGGATACGCCACGTCCACGCCCGGCTTCACCTTGCAGTCGATGATCCAGGTGTCGTACGCGCCGAGCTTCGCCTCGCCGGAGAAGGTCGACTCGTACTCCTCCGCCAGGCGCGACTCGTCGAAGTCGGCGCGACGGCTGTCGGTCCCGGCGATGCGCTCCCGCTCGGTGCGGCGGTCCCACTTTCCGGTGGTCGGGTCGTAGCTCCAGAGGTTCTTGTCCAGCCGGAGGTACCCCTTGCCAGCCTCGCCCTTCGGCTTGGTGAAGAGGATCATCAGCTTCTGGTCGTCGCTGCGCCGGTAGACGATGGCCTCGCGCGCGGTGTCCGTCTTGTCACGCTCCTTCTGCTCCAGGTAGGCCAGCGAACGGTAGTCCCCGGAGTTCCGCTGCCGGTCGTCGATGGTCCGGACCACCTTCATCAACGCGTCGTGGTCGAGCGGATGTGCTCGGGCCGCGAGCGCGGACGTGGTCAATGCCGCCAGGAGGAACGAGCGAAAGATCGTGGAGCGGTTCATGCGTCGGTTCAGCCCACCCGGTGCATCGCGGTGACCGGTTGCAGCCGGGCGGCGAGGAGGGAAGGGAGGATTGCGATGGCGCTGGTACAGCCGGCGATGAGACCGATGGCACCAGCCACCGACGAGGGCTTCACCAGGAGGTGAAATTCCTCGCGCATCAGGAAGAGCTGCATCGCCAGTGGCGCATGCAGGTGCGCGAGGTTGAGGAGCCCGCAGATGGCCAGGCCCAGCGCCGCGCCGGTCACGGTCGCGGTGACCGACAGGGTGAGGGCCTCCACCATGAACATCGCGAGCACCCGGGCCCGCTGCATGCCGATGGCCCGCAAGGTGCCGATCTCCCGGGTGCGCTCCCGGATGGCGATCCACAGGGTGTTCATCAGGCCCACCACGATGATCACCAGCAGGATCCCGATCAGAGAGTACGAGAGCCAGGTGATCGCCGTGATGGTCCACTGGATGAACGAGATCTCGTCCTCCCAGGTGGTCACGTCGAGCTTCTGCCCCGTCCATCCCTCGCGGTTCACGGTCTCGAACTTGAACCAGAAGGCGCGCGGGTCGGGGTCCATCAGCTGGAATCCGGCGGCTCCGAGCACCCGTCGCAGGCGCTCCTGGACGCGCGGCACGTCCTTGACGTCCTTCAGGTAGAGGAACAGCGCACCGGTGGCCCGGTCGTTCATCTGGTAGAGGGCCCGGAGCGTCGAGTCGGGGACGAAGGAGTTCCAGCTGCTCAGCAGCCCCACGTTCCGGGCGACTGCGGCGATCCGCACGTCGACCGTGTTGGCCACTCCGCGCAGGGTATAGGCGCTGAGTGTCAGCTGGTCTCCGACGCGAACGCCGAGCTTCTGGGCCTGCTCGTCGAAGATCAGGATGGTCCCCGGTTCCGCCAGAGCGTCGAGTGATCCCTCCTTGACCTGGATCACCCGGCGGAACCCCGGCTCGTGGAGGATGTCGATCCCGCCGACGCCGGACTGGATCGAGCCGGTATCGCTGACCACCTTGGCCCAGCCCCGGCCGCGCTGGGTGACGTAGTCGAGCTCGGGGACCTCCTTGCGCACCACCGAGAGGACGTCCGGGTAGTGGGTCACCACCGGGGCCGCGGCGCCGGCGGTCACCTTGAAGAACCCGCCCACGTTCACGTGCCCGGTCATCAAGGTGGTGGCCGACTCGAGGATGGTGGAGCGGATCCCGTTGAGCATCCCGAGGAGCAGCACCAGGAGCGCGGTGACCCCCACGATCGCTCCGCCGAGGAGCAACGTGCGCCGGCTGTGCTGGATCAGGTTGCGGACCGCGATCAGGAAGAGCTGGCTCATCGCGTTCACTCGTCGGTCTGCATCGCCCGCACCGGTGGGACGCGGGTGGCCAGGAAGGCCGGGTAGAGCGTGGAGAGCACCGTCACCAGCACCACGATGACCAGCGCAACCACGATGTTCCACGGGCTGAGGGTGGGGAACAGGCGTGGGCCCGAGAAGAAGAAGTAGAGCGTGTCGTTCGCGGCAGGAATCCCTCGCCAGTGCATCAGCGCGATGAGCGCCGAGCCCAGCGCGGCTCCGGCGCCGCCGAAGATCAGCCCGAGGGTCAGCGTCTCCACCAGCACCATCCCCAGGATGAAGCCGCGCTGCGCGCCGATGGCCCTCATCGTTCCGACCTCGGCCGTGCGCTGGAGGGTGGCCATCATCACCGAGTTGTTGATGATGACCATCGCCACGATGAAGATGATCGCCACCGCGACCAGGAGCACCACCGTGGCCAGGATGATGAACTGGCCCAGGAATCCCGCGGCCTCGCGCCAGGAGACCACTCGCAGGCCGAGGTTCTCGCGGTCGGAGAGCGCGCGGATGTCGGCCATGGTCTTCTGGAGGTGGCGCGGGTCCTTCAGGATGATCGCCGCGTCGAGGACGACCCCCCGTCCGATCTCCCTCGGATCGTAGACCCGCCGCACCAGCTCCTCGCGGCGAAGCGCGGCACCCTCGCCCTTGAAGCGCTCCTTCTCGTCGATGATCCCCGGCGTGGCCTCGGCGACGATCTTCCGGCTGGACTGCCCGAACAGCTCCTCCTCTGCCCGGCTGCGGTCGATCTCCCGCGCTCCGCCCTCCTTCTTGATCGCCTCGATCTCCGCCTTTCGGTCCGCGCTGAGGTAGCCGTACAGCTCGCGGAAGCTGACGATGTCCATCAGGTTGATGTTTCCGGACAGCGCCGACTTCTCCAGGCCGCGGAACTGGAACGTCCCCCACACCTTGAGATTGAGGCTCTGCACGTAGCCGCTCCGGGTGAACGCGGTGATGGTGAGGACGTCACCGACCTTGAGCCGGTAGAGCTGCAGGAGCGGCGCGAGGTCCCGGTAGAAGACCTGATAGCGGTCGTAGAAGTTGGCGTCGTCGGTGTCGAAGAAGGCGTTGAGGAGCCGGTCGAGGTCCTTCTCCGAGGAGGCCAGCGTTCGCTGAAGCACGGCCACCGCCTTCTCCGTCTTCAGCCGGTCGAGCTGGAGGAGGATCTCTCGCGTCTGGGTACGGTTCTCGCGGACGTAGCGCTGGAGCGTCTCGTCCTGCGCGATCTTCCCCTTGAGATCGAGCGCGTCCTTGATCTTGTCCAGGCGCCGCGCGGTCCTGAGCTTGAGCCGGTCCTCGTAGACGAACTTCGACATCAGGAATCCCCGGTGTCCCGGAGGGACCGGCTGCCCGTCGACGATCTCCATCCGATCGAAGTTCTTCTGGAAGGCGTCGAGGTCAGTGCCCACGTAGCGGAGCGGAATCAGATCGGCATCGGAGAGCAGCGGGGCGAGCCGGTTCTCCAGGAACTCCAGGGACCCGTACGGGTCGCGGTCGAACCCCTTCCAGAATTCGTCCGACGAGGCCTTCTCGATGGCCGCGCGCGCCTCGGGATCGACCGCGTCCGCGGTGTTGATGTCCTGGACCCGGACCTGGTCGGCCTGAAGCACCCGGACGATCTGCCGGACGTGTTCCTTGAGCGACTCACGGCGCGCCTCGAGCTCGGCAGTGTTCCCGTGTTCCTTCGCCTCGCGCACCACCGAGCGCAGCTCCTCGAGGGTCAGATCGACGGTGTTCCCGCTGGTGATCAGCGCGGCGTTGATCCCCATCGGAATGACGGCCTTCACGTTGGGGACCGACTCGAGAAGCTTCTGCTTCCGCTCCCAGTCCACCATCGGGCTCAGGTCGGGGTCGTTGCCGCCCATTGGCCAGATGGCGAACTCCTCCTTGCTGGCTCCGCTGTAGACCTGGATGTGCCCGGCGACGCTCCCGATGATGCTCCGGCTCATTGCGCTGAGCACGCTGCCGAGCATCGCCCCACCGACCACCACCAGCGTCGTTCCGCCGAGGATCACCAGGCCGATCAGGATGTTGATTCGCGACCGGAAGAGGTTCCGGCCGGCGATGCGCAGGAGGATGGCGAGGCGGGCGAGCACCTCAATGCCCTCCGGAAGCGGCCGCGGCGCCGCCCGGGAGCTCGCGAGCGAGGATCTTCCCGTCGGCCAGTCGCACGATCGCGTCGGCGTGGGTCATCACCTTCGCGTCGTGGGTGGAGAAGATGAAGGTCGTTCCGTCGCGCTGGTTCATCTCGCGCATCAGGTCGATGATCCGTTCGCCGGTGACCGAGTCGAGGTTTGCGGTGGGCTCGTCCGCGAGGACGATCTGTGGGCCGCCCACCAGCGCCCGGGCGACCGCCACGCGTTGCCGCTGGCCGCCCGACAGCTCGTTGGGCCGGTGGCGGGCGTGATCCGCGAGTCCGACCTGCTCGAGGAGCGTCATCACCCGCGCCCGGCGCTCGTGACCTCGGAGCTTGCCCTGGAGGAGGAGCGGGAACTCGACGTTCTGGAACACGCTGAGGACGCCGACCAGGTTGAAGCTCTGGAAGATGAAGCCGATGGTGTTCAGCCGGAGGCGGGTGAGCTCGCGCTCGCTGAGCGCGGCGGTGTCCTGCCCTGCGACCCGGACCGTGCCCCGGGTGGCGACGTCGACGCAGCCGATGAGATTCAAGAGCGTGGTCTTTCCGCTCCCGGACGGACCGGCGATGGAGATGAACTCGCCGCGGTGCACGTCCAGGGACACGCCCCGGAGCGCGGGGACGACGGTGGTCCCCAGCTGATACTCCTTCACCACGTCGACGATGCTGACGATCGGCTCGCTCAAGAAGGCTCCTCGCGACCGGGTGGTGCTATCGAAGCGCGGCGTTCCCCGTCAACGATGGCGGACGGGCCCCGCGGTTCGCTCCCAATCCCCGTGTTGGGCCCGTGAAGTTCGGTGAAGGACCGGCGATGGCGACCGCGCAAACTCTGCGGAGTGACAGCGTTCATGGAAGGTGTTTGACACCCGCAGGGGCAGGACGGTTGCGGGACTGAACGCCGGGACTGAAGGTGTCTGGCACCTTCGAAGCCTCTCGCTGGCGATCGACGGTATCCGATCGAAGGTGTCTGGCACCTTCACGGCCCCCGGTTCCGACCGATCGAAGGTGTCTGGCACCTTCGGGACGGTTCAGTGCGGCGTCGGGCTCGGCGGCTGGGTGGTCGGGGGAAGCTCCGGTCGAGGCTTCGGCGGGGCTGGCTCGGACGTCCTTGCCGGCGGCGGAGTCTCGCTCCCGGTCCCGACCGGGTTGGTGGTCTGGGTCCGAGGCGCCGGCAGCGGCGCCCCGCCGGGCGCTGGAGGCGCAGGGCGGTCCGGAACCGTGGTCCCCTTCGTTCCGGCATCCGGCGTCCCCCGGCGTGGACCTCCGTCCGGCTGCGCGGTCGCCAGGCTCGCGGCGCACAGCACCGTCAGCAGCAGCATGCGGGTCGGCATGGGGCTCCTCCTGTCAGGCACGTCCTCTGCACACGACCAAGATAGGAACCGGGGCCCCTGCTGCCGCCTCCCCGGGTCAGGAGGTGAACGGTGGAGACACCCTGGACCTCGAGTCGCCCCCGTGCACGCATCCTCCCGGCGCCCATCCTGGACGCACGCGACGAGGCCCGACGCATCCTCGACGACGCCCAGGCCCGTGCCGCCGACCTCATCGCGGAGGCAGAGCACTCGGCAGAGGCCATCCGCGGCGCGGCCCGGGAGGCAGGTCGTGACGAGGGCCTCGCCTATGCCCAGCGCCTCCTCGTGGAGATCCAGCAAACCCGGCTCCGCACGCTCGAGGGTGAGGCGCTCCAGAGGAGCGTGAGCGAGCTGGCCCTGGCGGTGACGCGACGGGTGCTCGGTGATGCCTGGGTTGCCGATCCATCGACGTGGGCGCGGGCGGTCCTCGCCGCCGCGGAACCGCTCCGTCGCGCGGCAGCCCTCTCGCTCCGCGTGGCCCCGGCGAGCGTGCCGGCCCTCCGCCAGGGGCTCGCGGCCCAGCTCGCCTCGGGTGCCGTCGAGGTCGTGGAGGACTCGACCCTCGACGAGGCCGGGTGCATCGCCATCTCGAGCTGCGGCCGCGTGGACGGCCGGCTCTCGACGATGCTCGCCTCGTTCCGCGGACCGCTTGGCCTCGAGGATCTGGTGTGACCGCGCAGCCACTCCTGGACGCCGTGCGCGCCGTCCACCCCTTCCGCGTGACGGGGCGCGTGGAGCTGGCCCGGGGCCTCTTGCTCGAGGCCACCCTGCCGGGCGCGCGGGTGGGGGACGTGGCGACCATCACCGACGCGCGCACGCAGGTGCTCGCGGAGGTCGTCGGGTTCGCCGGGTCACGGGTGCAGCTTCTCCCGCTCGGGAGCGCCGCGGGTCTCGGTGAGGGTGCGGAGGTTGCCTGCCGTGGGGAGACCCTGACCATCGGGGCCGGCCCGGGTCTCATCGGCCGGGTGCTCGACGGCCTGGGGCGTCCGATCGACGGTCGTCCGCCGCCCACCGGCCTCCAGCCGTGGACGGTCGACCGCGCCTGTCCTGACCCGTTTCGCCGGGCGCGGGTGGATGTGCCGCTCCCGCTGGGCGTTCGCGCGATCGACGGTCTGTGCACCGTCGGTCGCGGCCAGCGGCTTGGTCTGTTCGCGGGAGCCGGGGTGGGGAAGTCGACGCTTCTCGGTCAGATGGTCCGGCAGACCCGCGCCGAGGTGACGGTGGTCGCGCTGGTCGGAGAGCGCGGGCGCGAGCTCCGCGAGTTCGTCGAGGACGCCCTCGGCCCCGAGGGACGGAAGCGGAGCGTCGTGGTGTGCGCGACGTCCGACGAGCCTGCCCTGGTCCGGCTCCGCGCGGGCTTCGTCGCCACGGCCATCGCCGAGTGGTTTCGCGAGCAAGGCGGGAACGTCCTCTTCCTGCTCGACTCGGTGACCCGGCTGGCCCGCGCGCAGCGTGAGGTGGGACTCGCCGCGGGGGAACCGCCTGCCCGGCAGGGTTTCCCGCCGTCGGTGTACTCCATGCTGCCCCGGCTCCTCGAGAGGACCGGGAACTCGGCACGCGGACACTGCACCGCCCTCTACACCTGCCTGGTCGCCGGAGACGACCTGGAGGACCCGATCGCCGACGAGGTGCGAGGCATCCTCGACGGACACGTGGTCCTCGACCGGCGCATCGCCGAGCGAGGACGCTGGCCCGCGGTGGACGTGCTGGCCTCGCTCTCGCGCGTCATGCCTCAGGTCACCACCCCCGAGCATCGCCGGGTGGCCGCGCGGTTCCGCGAGCTACTCGCCGCCTACGAGCAACGGCGCGACCTCATCCTGCTCGGCGCCTACGCAGCAGGGAGCGACCCCCTCACCGACGAGGCCATCGAGCGCCAGCCGGCGCTCGAGGCGTTCCTCGCCCAGGCTCGCGACGAGCCAGCCGGTGCGCTCCTGGAACGGATGCGCAAGGCGGTCGAGGGATGACCGGCCTGTCCACGCTCCAGCGGCTCAAGGCCGAGAGCCGGGACCGCGAACAGGAAGCGTTCGCCCGTCGCCTGTCCGAGCTCCGCCTGGCCGAGGAGCTGCTCCGGAGGGCGAGCGCCCGGTGGGAATCCCACGGTGGGCGCGTTCGTCTGCGGGCCGAGGCGCGCCTCTCCGCCATCTCCTCCGACGCCGCCGGCACCGCCGTGCTCCACGCGCGCCACGAACGCCGTCTCCGGACCGAGCTCGAGGTGCTTGCCTTCGGGCGGGATGTCGCACGGCGAGAGCTCGCCGCCTGCTCGAATCGGAGAGACGAGGCGCGGAACGCCCTGGAGCGCGCCGAGGCGAGCCTCGCCGTGCTGGAGCGTCTTCTCGCGCGCCGTGCGGAGGACATGCAGCGTCGCAGGGCACGCCGCGCCGAGGAGACCCAGTAGCCCGGCGCTACGGCAGCGCGCGCAGGCTCATGAACGCATCGGAGAAGACCTCGGCATGGGTCCCGGGCGCGTTCTTCACGCCGGCGAACACCCCCCGGCCCTTCACGATCCGGACCGAGGTCACCTCGTTCCCTCGCCCCACGGGCCCCGCGGGGAGGCTCACGCGCGCGCGCACGTCGCCCCCGGGCCCGATCACGACCGCCAGGTCGTCGCGCGCGTCGCTGACGCTCAGTCCGCTGGGGTTCTGCGTGTAGTTCGTCGACCCCACCGCGAGGACCGAGCCGTCGTCCAGGGGAGCCAGATCCCAGAACATGTCGCCGCCCTGGACGTCGACCTGATGCTCGGCGGTCACGTGGCCGGTGGAGGCATCGAAGGACTGGAGCCACCCGTCCCAGTCCGTGGGTTCGACTCCGGTTCGGATCCGCCCGATCAGCCAGAGCGTCCGGGCGTCGGCGCGAACGTTCAGCAGCCGCCGGTTCGTCCCCAGACCGGACAGGACGGAATAGCTTCGTACGCCCTCGGCGGAGAGGCGGGTGACGATCGCGACCCCGTAGTCGAAGTGGTCAGGGTCCGCTCCGTCGAGGAGGTGCTCGCCGAAGAGCGCGTCGTGTGCCGGGAGCAGGTCCGAGCTGCTCGGAACGACGACGTACGCCGCGCCCGAGGCATCGACGTCGAGGTAGACGAAGGCAGTCCGGTCGCCCTGGTGGAAGTTGTCGAAGCCCCCTCCGATGATCCCGATGGCCAGAAGATCCACGGGAGGCTCGACGACGGTGGTCCAGGTCGGCCGGAACGATGCGTCCTGGAACGAGAGTCGGTGCGCCCGGACCGAGTTGTCCGACCACCGCATCGCGACCTGCACGTCCTCTCCCGCGGCGGCGATCCGGCCGCGATCCAGGGAAAAGAGGATCGGCGGTCTCTCGCCCGTGTCGGGGATGCCGGAATCGAGCTCGGCAGCCACCGTCGTCCCGTCGGCCAGGAAGCGGATCAGCCAGGCGTGGATCGGCTTCAGGAAGAGATCGTTCCCCGGCGCCGGCTCGATCTCCAGCGCCGTGGCTGCGCCGGAGGGGTGAACGGTGAAGTCGATCAAGGCTCGTCCGTCGGGTGCGAGGTACTCCCTCGTGACGAGAAGATCGGCGTCCAGCCACACCAGCTTGCGCTTCGGCGCGGTCACCAGGAACTGCGGCTGGAGGGTCTCTGCCAGGACGATCCACCCTCCATCGGTCCAGGGCTCCACTCGCACCGCCGCCGTTCCGGGGAGCGTCGCATCCTGCGCCGCCGGCGGAGGGGCGTTCTCTTCGCCCGGAGGTGCGTCACACCCGACGAAGGCCACGAGGGCAATGAACAGGGGAAGCGATCGCGTTCCAGGTCGTCTTGCGTGCAGGGCGGGCTCCTTGCAGATCTCCAGGACACAGGACCCCGAGCCCGTTGTTTCGGATCGCATGCCAAGCACGATGGATACGACCGCAGCGCTTCCCGACGTTTTTCGGTGGCTTCCCGGCTGGATCGAGTCCACCGAGGCCCGGCGGCTCCTGGAGATCCTGCTGGTCGAGATTCCCTGGGAGGACCACACCGTCACCATCGCCGGGCGCGAGATTCCGATGCCTCGTCGCGTGGCCTACTACGGTCCGTTCCCCTACACGTACTCGGGGATCGTTCATCCGGCGCGCGCGCTCCCACCGGTGGTCGCGGACCTGAGGGGCCGGGTGGAGACGGAGTTGGGGCACCCCTTCAACACGGTGCTGATGAACCTCTATCGCTCCGGCAGCGACTCGGTGTCCTGGCACAGCGACGACGACTATCCGCACGGCGGTCACCCGGCGGTCGCCTCGCTCAGCCTGGGCGACGCGCGTCGGTTCCGCATCGCCCACAAGCGTCGCGCGGGCGAGCGCCATGCGATCGAGCTCACCTCGGGACGGCTCCTCCTCATGGAGGGCGCGAGTCAGGTCGACTACCGACACGCGCTCCCCAAGA
>Ga0081540_1000765_pt1 | contig 29590 bp, 27 predicted proteins | sample TabmetS2T1R1_FD_71024 | JGI IMG/M metagenome (GOLD analysis project Ga0081540, IMG submission 71024) | Tabebuia heterophylla rhizosphere microbial communities from the University of Puerto Rico - S2T1R1 | ecosystem: Host-associated > Plants > Roots > Rhizosphere ...
TGCTCAATCTCTTCAACGCGAACACCAATCAGATCGAATATTACTACGTGTCACGACTGCCGGGCGAACCGATCGACGGCGTCGCGGATCGCCACGCGCACCCCGCCGAGCCGCTCGCGGTGCGATTGACGCTGGCTGGGCGTTTCTAACCTGGCCGTGTCCGAAGTCCGCCGCTGCTCGGCGCCCGTGTCATTCCGACACCGGCGTTGCATACAGTCGGGTCGGACGGCTGGAAAATTGCTCAAACTATTCTCTTGAGGAAACTGCGTTCGCGGGCTTGATATTGCGGCCAAGGGTCCTTGGGGCGACACCTGAACCCCGTTCAGCCTCGCGCCATCCACCCGCCAAGAGCCCCGTTGGACGATGAGTCCAGCGGGGTTTTTTGCGTTTGCCCGCGCAGGCAACCGTTGCGCCGCCCCATCCACTTCCGATTGCGGCATCGATAGTCACTTGCGCCATCGCGCCCTTCTCCACGCCGCTGCACGCCGTCACCCTGGCCGACACGCCCGGGGGAAACGCATGTCAGAACGCAAGCTTGCATACAATCTAGGTCCATTGCCGCTCTTGTGAGCATTTTTCTGAGCTGCTTGAATTGTGACCATGCGTCGATCGTGTTCGAAATCCTCGCGTTTACAAGGCACTAGACGCAAAGCGCTTCCCCCGCGGCCTTGGCACGAACATTGCGAAATGCCTCCAAGGCCCGCCGCGGGCGTGGCTGCGAAATGACCGGCGGTTCGTCCGCCCAAAGGGGAGCAGGCAAATGGAATTCGGCAGGATCTCACGACGGCATCTGTTGCAAGGCGGCGCGGCGCTCACCCTCGGCACCGCGCTCGGCGCGCGCGGGGCGCAGGCGGCCGACACCACGATCGGCTTCATCTATGTCGGCTCGCGCGACGACTACGGTTACAACCAGGCCCATGCGCAGGGTGCGGCTGCGCTCAAGAAGATCGCCGGGCTGAAGGTGGTCGAGGAAGAGAAAGTCCCGGAGACCGACGCGGTCGAGAAGACCATCGAGTCCATGATCAACCTCGATGGCGCCACGCTGCTGTTCCCGACCTCGTTCGGTTACTACAACCCGCACATGATCAAGATGGCCAACAAGTATCCGAAGCTGCGCTTCGAGCATTGCGGCGGCCTGTGGAGCGACAAGGATCCGAAGAACGCCGGCAGCTATTTCGGCTATATCGACGAAGCGCAGTACATCTCGGGCATCGTCGCCGGCTATACGAGCAAGAGCGGCAAGCTCGGTTTCGTCGCGGCCAAGCCGATCCCGCAGGTCCTGCGCAACATCAACGCCTTCACGCTGGGCGCCAAGCTCGCCAACCCGAAGGCGACCACGCAGGTGATCTTCACCGGTGACTGGTCCATGCCGGTCAAGGAAGCCGAAGCCACCAACAGCCTGATCGACCAGGGCGTCGATGTGCTGACCTGCCATGTCGACGGCCCGAAGACCATGGTTGAGAACGCGGCGCGCCGCGGCGCCATGGTGTGCGGCTATCACGTCAACCAGTCGCCGCTGGCGCCAAAAGCCTATCTCACCGGCGCGGAATGGAACTGGGAGGCGCTGTATCCGAAATTCGTCAAGATGATCGCGGCAGGCGAAGCAATCCCGAATTTCTATCGCGGCGGCCTGAAGGAAGAGATCGTCAAATGCTCGCCCTATGGCGAAGCGGTCTCCGCCGAGGCGCGCAAGCACGCCGACGAGGTCAAGGCAAAATTCCTGTCTGCCGACGGCTACACCTTCTTCAAAGGCCCGATCGTGGACAACAAGGGCAAGACCGTGATTGCCGGCGGTGTCGAGCGTGGCCAGAAGGATCCTGAGCTCGAGAAGATGGATTACCTGGTCGAAGGCGTGATCGGAGCCACTTCGTGACATCGGAAGCGATGGACAGTGCCGAAGCGGCCGGGCCAGCCCCGGCCGCCGATCCGGGTTTCCTGCAGCGTTACGGCACGACCATCGAATACGTCCTGATACCCGGCGCGGCGCTGGTCGGCGCACTGATCGTGTTCGGCATCTTCGTGGCGCTGTTCGGCAAGAACCCGCTCGATCTCTATTTCTACATGTACCAGGGTGCGTTCGGCACCTGGTTCTCCTGGCAGAACACGCTGAGCCGTGCAGCGCCCCTGATCCTCACCGCGCTGTGCACGGCCCTGCCCGCCCAGCTCGGCATGGTCATCATCGGCGGCGAAGGTGCGCTCCTGATCGGGGCGCTTGCCGCCACCAGCATGGCGTTGGCGATGCCCGGAGCGCCACCGCTTGCCGCGCAGATTGCGATGGCCGGCGCCGGTATGGCGGCCGGCGGGCTCTGGATCGTGCTATCGGGCGCGCTGCGGCAATATCGCGGCGTCAACGAAACCATCTCCAGCCTGCTGCTGGTCTATATCGGGCTTGCGATCCTCAACCACCTTGTCGAGGGTCCGATGCGCGACCCTGCAAGCCTCAACAAGCCGTCGACGCGCGAGATCGGCGCCGCCAACATGATCGGCACCATTCCCGGCACTGACGTGCATTGGGGCCTGGTGTTTGGCCTGATCGCCGCGGTCGCCTCCTACATCCTGATTTATCACACCGTGTTCGGCTTCGCCGCGCGCGTTGCGGGCGGCAATATCCGTGCGGCCAGGATCGTCGGCCTGGGCGTCGGCAAGCTCATCCTGATGATCTGCTTTCTCGCGGGCGCCGCCGCGGGCCTTGCCGGCATGGTGGAAGTAGCCGCCGTGCAGGGCCGCACCAATGCCAACCTTGCCGCCGGCTACGGCTTTACAGGCATCCTTGTCGCCTTCCTGGCCCGGCACAATCCACTTGCGATCATTCCGGTGGCGATCCTGCTCGGCGGCATCAGCGCCAGCGGCGGCTTGCTGCAGCGGCGGCTGGGGCTACCCGATGCATCCGTGCTGGTGCTGCAGGGCATCATCTTTGTCTTCGTGCTCGCCAGCGACGCGCTCTACGGTCGCATCGGTTTCCTGAAAGGAAAGTCCTGAGATGGCAGACGCTTCGATCGGGCTCTGGACCGTGCCGCTCGCCGTGTTCGGCGGCGCCATCCGCGTCTCCACGCCGTTCCTGTTCGTCAGTCTCGGCGAATGCATCACCGAGCGATCCGGGCGCATCAATCTCGGACTTGAAGGCACGCTGGTTATGGGCGCCATGAGCGCCTACGGCATCTCCTACCTCTCCGGCTCGCCATGGCTTGGCGTGCTCGCGGCGGGCATTACCGGCGCACTGTTCGGCGCGCTGCATGCCGGCATCTGCTCGCTTCCCCGGGTCAACGACATCGCCGTCGGCATCGCGCTGATGCTATTCGGCACGGGGCTCGCTTTCTACCTCGGCAAGCCGCTGATCGAGCCGACCGCGCCTCGCCTGCCGGCGATCGATTTCGGCTGGTGGAGCGACATCCCGCAGGTCCGTGCGGCGCTGCGCATCAACGTGCTGTTTCTGCTTGGCGTCGCGATCGCTCCCGTTCTTTATTGGGCCTTCAAGTCGACACGCTGGGGACTCTTGATCCGTACCGCCGGTGAAAGCGCTGACGCCGCGCGCGCCATGGGCCATTCGGTGCTGATGATCCGTCTGCGCGCCACCATGGTCGGCGGTTTCCTCGCCGGCATCGGCGGCTCGTTCCTGTCGCTGTTCTATCCCGGAAGCTGGAACGAGGGCCTCTCCAGCGGCCAGGGCATCACGGCGGTAGCGCTCGTGATCTTCGCGCGCTGGGACCCGATGCTCTGCCTGTGGGCCTCGCTCGCTTTCGGCGGCGCCGCGGCCCTGGGCCCTGCCCTGCAATCGGTCGGCGTCACCTCCGGCTATCATCTCTTCAACGCCGCGCCCTACATCCTGACACTTGCGATCATGATCATCACCTGCTCGCCCAAGCGCACGCTGACCGGCGCGCCGGCCGAACTGTCGATCACCCGTTAATTCACCGGAAGTACGTCATGCCCGAGCGCTATCTGAAATCCGAGCCCTATGCCTGGCCCTACAATGGCGACCTGCGGCCGGAAAACACCACGCTAATCATCATCGACATGCAGACCGATTTCTGCGGCATCGGCGGCTATGTCGACAAGATGGGCTACGACCTGTCCCTCACCCGCGCGCCGATCGAGCCGATCAAGCGCCTTCTGACGGTGATGCGCGAGAAGGGCTTTCACATCATCCATACCCGCGAAGGCCATCGCCCTGATCTGTCTGACCTGCCCGCCAACAAGCGATGGCGCTCGCGCCAGATCGGCGCCGGCATCGGCGATCCCGGTCCCTGCGGCCGCATTCTGGTGCGCGGCGAACCCGGCTGGGACATCATCCCGGACCTCGCGCCGCTGCCGGGCGAGCCCATCATCGACAAGCCGGGCAAGGGCTCGTTCTGCGCAACCGACCTCGAATTGCTGCTGCGCGTGCGCGGCATCGAGAACATCGTGCTGACCGGCATCACCACCGATGTCTGCGTCCACACCACGATGCGGGAAGCCAATGATCGCGGCTTCGAATGCGTGCTGCTGGAGGACTGCTGCGGGGCCACCGACAGGAGCAATCACGACCACGCGCTCAAGATGATCAAGATGCAGGGCGGCGTATTCGGCGCGGTGGCAAGCTCCGCCGATTTCATCGGGGCTGTATCGTGACCATGATCGTCGGCGAAATACCCCCGCCCTCCGGCGCCTTTGGCGTCGACGCCATCGCCATGACCATGCGGTTCGGCGATTTCCTGGCGCTCGACAATGTCGAACTGAAGGTGCGACCGGGAACGTTCCACGCGCTGCTTGGCGAGAATGGCGCCGGCAAGAGCACGCTGGTCAAATGCATCATGGGCTACTATCACGCGACCGAAGGCGACATCCTCGTCGGCGGCCGCGAGCAGGCCATCGCCAATCCGAAGGATGCCCACGCGCTGGGGCTCGGCATGGTCTACCAGCATTTCACCTTGGTGCCCGCGATGACCGTCGCCGAAAACCTCGTGCTGGCGCGCGACGACGTGCCTGTCGTGGTGGACTGGCCGAAGGAGAAGAAGGAACTGGAAGCGTTTCTGGCGCGCATGCCGTTCAAGGTGCCGCTCAACGCCAAAGTTTCGGACATCTCGGCCGGCGAGCGGCAGAAGTGCGAAATCCTCAAGCAACTCTATCTGAAGCGACGCTTTCTCATTTTGGACGAGCCGACCTCGGTGCTGACGCCAGGCGAAGCCGATGAAGTCCTGGGCATGCTGCGCGCGATGGTCGTCGCGGGCGATCTCACCATCCTGATGATCACCCACAAGTTCCGCGAGGTGATGGCCTTTGCCGACGAGGTGACGATCCTGCGCAGGGGAAAGCTCGCCGGCCGCGGCCTCGTCGCCGAGCTCACACCGGATGCGATGGCGCGCACCATGATCGGCGCTGAGCAATTGACCGTGCAGCCGCCGCGCTCCGGCGAGGCTGGCGCGACCCGACTGGAACTGAAGAAGGTCACCGCGCTGGACGATGCCGGCGCCATCGCCGTCAACGGCGTGTCGCTTGCGGTGCGCGGCGGCGAGATCGTCGGCATCGCCGGCGTCTCCGGCAACGGCCAGCGGCAGCTCGTCGAAGTGCTGGCCGGACAGCGCGAGGCCGAGGGCGGCGAAATCCTGGTGGCCGGCGATCCCTACCATGCGCGTCGCGAGGAAATGCGGCGACACAAGATGTCGCTTCTCCCCGAGGAACCGCTGAAGAACGCGTGCGTCGGCGGCATGAGCGTGGCCGACAACATCGCCTTCCGGGAATTCGACCGCGCGCCCTTTGCCAAGGGCGGCTGGTGGCTCAACAAGTCCGCGTTCCGCAAGGACGCCGAGCGCAAGATCGGCCTCTACAAGATCAAGACGCGCACGCCGGATACGCCGATCTCGGCACTCTCGGGCGGCAATGTGCAGCGCGCCGTGCTCGCGCGCGAGCTCGGCGGCGATGTCGAGGTGCTGATCGCCGCTAATCCCTGCTTTGGCCTGGATTTCGCGGCCGTGGCGCAGATCCATGCCGAGATCATGGCTGCGCGCAACCGCGGCGCCGCGGTGTTGCTGGTCAGCGAGGACCTTGACGAACTGCTCGAACTGTCCGACCGGCTGGTCGTGATGTTCCACGGCGAATTCGTCCATGAGGCCCGCGCCAGCGAGGCCGACCTCACCGAGATCGGCCGTCACATGGCCGGTCATTGATGGCTGATAGCAACGACGCAGCCGAACGCGACGCGCGCTTCCTGCGCCGCTCCTTCGATGTCGCCCGCCGCGCCATGCGCAACGGCAACCATCCCTTTGGCGCCGTGCTGATCGGCCGCGATGGCACCGTCCTCATCGAAGCCGAAAACGGTTACATGCCGGCCCATGACGGCACGGCGCACGCCGAACGCCTGCTGGCGACCCAGGCCTGCACCACGTTCGACGCAAAGACGCTGCGCGAGGCCACCATCTATTCCTCCGCCGAACCCTGCGCGATGTGCGCCGGCGCGATCTATTGGGCGGGTATCGGCCGCTTGGTCTACGGCCTGAGCGAGCACCGGCTGCGCCAGCTCACCGGCGACCATCCGGAAAACCCGACGCTCGACCTGCCCTGCCGCGAAGTGTTTGCCAGTGGCCAGCGGGCTACCGAGGTCGTCGGTCCCCTGCTCGAGGACGAAGCTGCGGCGCCGCACGAGGGCGTCTGGCGCAAATAAGCATGCCTGAAAAGAAGAATGGCGCCGCGGGGAACATCGCGGCGCCATCTCGATTCACCTGGAGGGAGCTTCAGGTGGTTAGAACTTTACGGTGACACCCGAGTAGAGCGAGGACTCCGTGCAGGCACCGCTCGGGCGGGTCACGCCGCCCACGGTGGCCGAGCACGCGGCCGACGGTGCGTTGTGATCGAGACCGAACTTGTTCTGCCAGTAACGATAGGCGACCCAGACGTCCACGAAGTGGGAGAATTTCGCGCCCCAGATCGCCTTCGAGGCGTCGAAGGTCAGGCGGATCGGCTCCGAGTTGAACTCAACCGCGGTGGGGTAGGCACCGTTGACGGCACCGAGCGCCGGAAGTGGCTGAGTGTCCGAACCCTTCTTGCCGTACCAGGCGGCGCGGCCGCTGATCGAGAAATACTGCATGTTCTCCGGCAGGAAGCCGAGGTCCATGTAGTAGTTGGTCTCGACCGCCCAGGTCGGCTTGAACGAGGTGTTGCCGTCGGACAGACAGGTCGTCCCGGGTATCGTGCCGGAGAATCCGCTGCCGCACTGGGCGAAGGAGTTGTGGTTGAGGAACTCATAGTACAGCAACGGAGCGACGTTGAAATAGCCCTTGTAAGGCAGCGCGAATTCGAACTGCAGACCGGCGACGATGTCGCGCTTGGCAGCGCCGAAGAAGCGGTTCTCGGCGTTGGCGTCCATGCCGACTTCGAACGAGACGTTCGTCAACGGGCCAACCGTGAAGGCCTTGGTATTGAAGATCTGGTTGAAGCCGAACGTCGAACGGAACAGGCCGTAGATTTCGGAGGCGCCGGCGCAGGTAGCCGGCACGAAGGCCGAGGTGATGCCGGCATTGATACAGGGCGCTGCCGGGTCATTGTGATCCGATTTGTACAGCGAGATGGTGAAGAAGTTGGTGCCGTAACGCCAGATGTCGAAGTGGGTGAACGAGTAGACCTGCTTCGTGGTCTTGGCGTTGATCGAGCCGTTCGGATTGACCGACCACATGCCGGGCTGCGCGGCGGTGAAGATGTACGAGTACGTCACCCGGTTATCGATCAGGATAAACCAGGGAAGCTCGGGTGGTGCCTTGGCCGCCTTGACGGGAAGGTCGGCGGCCTGGGCGAAGCCCGCGGGTGCGAGCGTGGCGAGTGACAGTGCCGCGGCTGCCAAGGATCGGCGTAGAAAGGACATCGTTTAAACCCCCAAAGTTTGCGATCCGAATGATCGAGGCCCTTGGGAGCGACACTTGCGCCGTGTTCTGAAAGTGAGAAGCCTCAACTTTCTCCACGTATTGATGCAGATTTCATCAAGAACATCCGTCGCATCAGGCGCTTAGTTGCAGGTCGCGCCGCTTTCAACGCGACGGCGATGCCTCACCATCTGCGCGCTTATGCCTGTTTTTATAGAGATTCCGCGACAATCCGGCGCAGGGCGTGAGCAGGCTTTTGCGATTGCAAACGCGCTAGCCGGTGCATCACGGGTGGGGAACTCGATTGCACATCTTCGTTGCAGCGCTGATTACGAAGGTCGATTTGTCTGGACCGTAGCAAATTTGCAACAGCACTTTTCGGCAGATCTGCAGTGCCTGACGGCGGTCAGGTCCCACCCGGATTCCCCTTTCTCTTGAACCCACCGCAACGACAAGCGCGATGATTGGAGAGGAAGCTGCCGAAGACTTGTGCAGCCGCTGGCGCTTTTTCCCTACTTACACCGGGCCGCAAACTGGCCCAGTATTGAGGCACACATTTACTCGAATGCGTGATGTCGCATGTTTGACTCCACGCCCTCTCGTTTGGGCGCCGGGGGGCCGCCCCTGCTCCAGACCATCGGGCTGACCAAGCGCTACGGCAATTTCCTCGCCAACGACGCGATCGACATCGATATCTGGCCGCAACAGATCCACGCCCTGCTTGGCGAAAACGGCGCCGGTAAGTCGACCCTGGTCAAGACCATCTACGGCCTGATCCAGCCGAGCGAGGGCGAGATGCTCTGGCAGGGCGAGAAAATGGTGCTGTCCGGCCCCTCCGAGGCCCGCGCTCGCGGCATCGGCATGGTGTTCCAGCATTTCTCGCTGTTCGACAATCTCACCGTCGCCGAGAACGTCGCGCTCGGTCTCGACGGCAAGGAGTCCTTCAAGGACATATCGGCCCGGCTGGAGAAAGTCTCGACCCAGTACGGGCTTCCGCTCGATCCCCGCCGCGAGGTCTGGCAATTGTCGGTCGGCGAGCGCCAGCGCATCGAAATCGTGCGGGCGTTGATGCAGAACCCGAAATTCCTGATCCTGGACGAGCCGACCGCGGTGCTGACCCCGCAGGAGGCCGACCAGCTCTTTGTCGTGTTGGACCGGCTGAAGGCCGAAGGCCGCGCCATTCTCTACATCAGCCACAAGCTGGAAGAGGTGAAGCGCCTCTGCGACACCGCAACCATCCTGCGCGGCGGCAAGAAGGTTTCGACCAGCAGTCCGAAGGCGGAAACCGCGGGCTCGCTGGCGCGGATGATGGTGGGCACCGAGATCAAGGAAGTGAAGGCTGCTGCCGGCCGCCAGACCACCGTGCCGCGGCTGGTCGTCAACGAGCTTTCCCTCGAGCCCGACGATCCCCACGGCGTCCGGCTCAAGAACATCTCGCTTGAGCTCAAGGGTGGGGAAATCCTCGGAATCGCCGGCGTAGCCGGCAACGGCCAGGACGAGCTTTTCGCGGCGTTATCGGGCGAACGGCTCGCGCAAGATCCCGGCACGATCGTGATTGACGGTATTGCCGCGGGTCACTTCTCGATCACCCAGCGCCGCAAGCTCGGCGCGGCTTTTGTGCCGGAGGAGCGGCTCGGCCACGGCACTGCGCCGCGGATGAAGCTGTCGGAGAATGCGCTGCTCACGGGGCATGCCGCAAGCGGCATGGTGCAGCGCGGGTTCGTCAACACCGCGGCGACCCTGAAGACCGTCGACCGCGCCACCGAAACCTTCGACGTGCGCAAGGCCAAGCGCGATCCCGAAGCCGCGAGCCTCTCCGGCGGGAATCTGCAGAAATTCATCGTCGGCCGCGAGATCCTGCGCGACCCCGCGGTGCTCGTGGTGAGCCAGCCGACCTGGGGCGTCGACGCAGGCGCGGCCGCCGTGATCCGGCAGGCGCTGCTGGATCTTGCCGCCCGAGGGGCTGCCGTGCTGGTGACCAGCCAGGACCTCGATGAACTGGCCGAAATCACCGACCGTATCGCAGTGATGTTCCATGGGCACCTGTCGGCACCGCTAGCGACCGCCGAGGCCGATCGCGAAAAGCTCGGTCTGCTGATGGGCGGCAGCTCACTGGAGAACAAGGAAGCGGCGCATGCAGCTGGTGCTTGAGAAACGCGCCGAGCGATCGAAGACGATCGCGCTGGTGTCGCCGCTGATCGCGATCGGGCTCACGCTTGTCACCATGAGCATCCTGTTCGCGATGCTTGGCAAGAACCCGATCACGGCCCTTGGCGTCTACTTCATCGATCCCCTCACCGACAGCTATTCGCTGCAAGAGATCGCCGTGAAGGCGACTCCGCTGGTGATGATCGCAATCGGGCTGTCGCTGTGTTATCTCGCCAACGCCTGGAATATCGGCGCCGAAGGCCAATTCCTGATGGGCGCCGTCGCAGGAACCTGGCTTGCGGTGAAGACCAATGGCACGGATGCCGGCCATTGGGTGCTGCCGGCGATGATCCTGCTCGGCGCCATTGCCGGCGCGCTCTATGCTCTGATCCCTGCCATCTGCAAGGTAAAGTTCGGCGCCAGCGAGATCCTCACCAGCCTGATGCTGGTCTATGTCGCTGACCTGCTTCTCGACTATCTAGTGCGAGGTCCCTGGCGCGATCCCAAGGGCTTCAATTTCCCGACCACAGCTGAGTTCGATCCGGTCGCAACGGTCCCGCTGCTCGTCGAGGGCGGCCGCCTGCATCTGGGCGCCGTGATTGCGCTGTTGGTCGTGGCCGCCGGCGCGGTGCTGCTCGGCAAGACCATCAAGGGCTTTGAGATCCGCGTGGTCGGTGCCGCGCCGCGCGCCGCACGCTTCGGCGGCTTCAATTCCAACCAGCTGATCTTGCTTACCTTCGCCATCTCCGGCGCGCTCGCCGGCATTGCCGGGATGATCGAGGTGGCAGGCCCCGTGGGCCATCTGCAGCCGGGCATCTCCCCCGGCTACGGCTTCACCGCCATCATCGTCGCCTTCCTCGGCCGGCTGAACCCTGTTGGAATATTAATTGCAGGCCTTTTCCTCGCACTCACCTTTATCGGCGGCGAGCAGGCTCAGATCGCGATGAAAATCCCGTTGGACGTCACCAAGGTTTTCCAGGGCATTCTGCTGTTCTACGTGCTGGCCTGTGACTCGTTCATTCTGTACCGGTTCCGGCTCATTTTCGCGTCCCCAAAGGTGCAAAGTGGAGTTCATTGAGGCCATCCTGCTGGCGGTGTTGGCGGCCTCGACGCCGCTGTTGCTGGCGGCTACCGGCGAGCTGGTGACCGAGCGCGCGGGTGTCCTCAATCTCGGCGTCGAAGGCATGATGATCGTGGGCGCAGCCTGCGGCTTCGGCGGCGCCTGGTTGAGCGGCTCGATCATCGTCGGCGCGCTCTGCGGCATCGTCGCGGGCGTCCTGATGTCCCTGATCTTTGCGTTGATGACGCTGGGTCTGGCGGTCAATCAGGTCGCCACGGGATTGGCGCTGACCATCCTCGGCGTCGGCCTGTCCGGTCTGATCGGCTCACGCTTCGTTGGCGAGAGGATCACGCCGGCGCAGAAACTGCGCATCCCCGGCCTCACCGATATCCCGCTGGCGGGACGGCTGCTGTTCGGCGAGGACGCCTTTGTTTATCTGTCGATCGCGCTGATCATCGCCGTCTGGTATTTTCTCTATCGCACCCGCGCCGGATTGATCCTGCGCGCGGTCGGCGACAATCACGTCTCCGCGCATGCGCTGGGCTACCCCGTGCTGCGCATCCGCACGCTTGCGGTGATGTTCGGCGGGGCCTGTGCCGGGCTCGCCGGCGCCTACCTGCCGCTCGCCTACACCCCCTTCTTCATCCCCGGCATGACCGCAGGCCGCGGCTGGATCGCGCTTGCGCTAGTCGTGTTTGCATCGTGGCGGCCGGGCCGTCTCGTGATCGGCGCCTATCTGTTTGGCGCGGTCACCATCCTTCAATTGCATGCGCAGGGCGCGGGTCTCGGCATTCCATCGCAGTTCATGTCGGCGCTGCCCTATCTCGCCACCGTCATCGTTCTCGTCCTGATCTCGCGAGCCAGAACCGGAGGTTCGACCGCGCCGGCAGCCTTGGGGACGGTCTTCGTGCCGGATCGATGAAATACCCCGGGGCGCACGCGACGGGGCGCTGCGCATCGGGGAAACATGTTTGCCCGTCAGTTGTCAGGAGAAACCCATGAGAAAGATTCTCATTGCGGCGACCGCAGCAATGCTCGCCACCGGAGCCAGCCTGTTCGGCGCCTCCGCCGCCGAAAAGCTCAAGGTCGGCTTCATCTATCTCGGTCCGATCGGAGACCTCGGCTGGACCTACCAGCACAATCTCGGCCGCGAGGCTATCGTCAAGGAATTCGGCGACAAGATCGAGACCACGTATCTGGAGAACGTGAGCGAAGGCCCGGACTCCGAGCGTTCGATCGAGCAGCTCGCCCGCGCCGGCAACAAGCTGATCTTCACCACCTCGTTCGGCTACATGGAGCCGACGCTGAAGGTCGCGAAGAAGTATCCCAACGTGCATTTCGAGCACGCCACGGGCTACAAGCGCGACAAGAACATGGCGATCTATTCCGGCCGCTTCTATGAGGGCCGCTACATTCAGGGGCTGATCGCAGCCAAGATGTCGAAATCAGGGGTGCTCGGTTACATCGGCTCGTTCCCGATTCCCGAGGTTGTCTCCGGCATCAACGCCACCATGCTGGCGGCGCAGACCATCAATCCGAACATCAAGGTCAAGATCATCTGGGTCAACACCTGGTTCGATCCGGGCAAGGAAGCCGATGCCGCCAAGGCGCTGATCGACCAGGGCGCCGACGTGATCATGCAGCATACGGATTCCCCCGCGGCGATGCAGGTCGCGGCCGAGCGCGGCAAGCTCGCCTTCGGCCAGGACTCCGAGATGATCAAGTTCGGCCCGAAGACGCAGCTCACCTCGATCATGGACAACTGGGCGCCCTACTATGTCGAGCGTGTCAAGGCCGAACTCGAGGGCAAGTGGAAGTCTGAAGATACCTGGGGCGGCCTGAAGTCGAAGATGGTGGTGATGGCACCCTACACCAACATGCCCGACGACGTTAAGAAGCTTGCCCAAGACACGGAGGCCGCGATCACCGAGGGTAAGCTGCATCCGTTCAAGTGTCCGATCACGGCGCAGGACGGCAAGGAGGTTGAGTGCAAAGGCGGCAGCCATCTCGACGACGGCCAGATCCTCGGCATGAATTTCTACGTCAAGGGCATCGACGACAAGATTCCCGGGAAGTGACGGTTGCTCGCTCACCTCTCCCCGCGCTTTGCGGGGAGAGGTCGGATCGCAGAGCGATCCGGGTGAGGGGCGAGGCACACCGCTTCCGCTCGCCAAATCTCTTGGAAGACCGTGCTCTTGCAACCCTCATCCAATCCGCGGTGAGACCCCTCACCCCAACCCTCTCCCCGCAAGAGCGGAGCGAGGGAGTCACCCCGCATGCATCGCGCGCGCGGCGGCGCTGTGGCGGCGGATCAGGCCGGCAACATCAAGGCCAGGGATCGCGCCGTCGATCACCACCCACTTTCCACCCACCATCACCCGGTCGGCGCGGTGCGCGCCGCACAGCACCAAGGCGGCCAGCGGATCGCCATGGCCGGAGAAGCGCAGTTCATCCAGCTTGAACAGCGCAAGGTCTGCGGCCTTGCCCGGCGCGATCTCGCCGAGTTCCGGCCGACCGACACAGGCGGCCGAGCCCTTGGTTGCCCAGCGCAGCGCGTCCTTGTGGCTGACACGGCTCACACCATAGCGCGCCCGCTGCAGCAGGAAGGCCGCGCGCACCTCCTGCATCAGGTTGGATTCGTCGTTGGAGGCCGAGCCGTCGACGCCGAGCCCGATGCCAACGCCCGCCTCCTCCATCTCGCAGACCGGGCAGCAGCCGGAAGCGAGAATCTGGTTGCTGCAGGCGCAGTGGCTGATCGTGGTCCTGGCCTTGCCCAGCCGCTTCATCTCAGTTGCGTTGAAGAAGATGCCATGGGCCAGCCAGGTCCTCGCATTGAGCCAGCCGCAATCCTCGAGGTAATCGAGCGGCCGGCAGTTGTGCACCTGCTCGCAGAAGCGGTTTTCGTCCTCGGTCTCGGCCAGATGGGTGTGCAGGCGGACATCCAGCTTTTCTGCCAGTTCAGCCGTCCTGCGCATCAGGGACGTCGTGACCGAGAAGGGCGAACAGGGCGCCAGCGCAATCTGCACCATGGCGTCCTCGCCGCGCTGGTGATGCTTTGCGACCACGCGGGCGCTGTCGGCCAGGATGGTATCCTCGTCCTGCACCACGCTGTCGGGCGGCAACCCGCCGTCCTTCTGCGACCGATTCATCGAGCCGCGCGTCAGCAGCACGCGGATGCTTAGCCGCTTGGCGGCGGCAACCTCGATATCGACGGCGTCCTCGAGCCCGGCAGGAAATACATAATGGTGATCGGTCGTGGTGGTGCAGCCGGACAGCAGCAATTCCGACATCGCCACGGTGACACCGAGGTCGAGCGCTTCCGGCGTCATCCGCGCCCACACCGGGTAAAGCGCCTGCAGCCATGGGAACAGCTCCCGGTCCAGTGCCGCGGGCAGCGCCCGCGTCAGGGTTTGGTAGAAATGGTGGTGCGTGTTGATCAGGCCCGGCAGCACCACATGGGCGCTTGCATCGAAAGGGACCGCGTTCGTGGTGGCGGGGTCCCTGCCCCTTGCCACCAGTTCGACGATCCTGCCGTCCTTCACCACGACGCCGCGTTCGGCACCATCAGCGAAAATGCCTTGGGGGTCCTTGATCCAGGTTGCCTGCGTCGGGTCCATGCCCTGAAATCTCCTCGTCCGCGCTACCCTGCAATTCGGGGACCATCCCGAGACGTTCAAACAATTGGCGCTTGTCTTGCAAGACCTCATGGTGCGAGATGAGATCAGTTGAAAGCGTAGCGTATCCATGGACTTGAACACCATCGGCGAGGTTGTCCGCCCCGCAAGCCGCTCCGACCTGCCCGTTTGGACGGCAGGCGATGCTTGGCTCGCGGGCGGGACCTGGCTGTTCTCGGAACCGCAGGAACATCTGAGGCGGCTGGTCGATCTGACCAACCTGAAATGGCCGGCGCTGACGATCGGCGAGAGCGGGCTTTCGATTGCGGCCACCTGTACGGTGGCCCAACTCGACGCGATGTCCTGTCCGCCGGACTGGATCGCAACTCCCCTGATCAGCCAATGCTGCCGCGCGTTTCTCGCCTCGTTCAAGATATGGAAGACCGCCACCGTCGGCGGCAATATCTGCATGTCGCTGCCGGCCGGTCCCATGATCTCGCTGGCATCGGCGCTCGATGGCATCGCCAGCGTCTGGCAGGCCGGCGGCGGCGAGCGCAAAATGGCCGTGGCCGATTTCGTCACCGGCAATCAGCGCAACGTCCTCTTGCCCGGCGATCTCCTGCGGCAGATCGATATCCCGCTGGCTGCATTGAAGCGGCGTTCCGCGTTTCGCCAGATTTCGCTGACACCGGTCGGGCGATCCGCGGCCCTCCTGATCGGCAGTATCGCTGCCGATGGCGGTCTCGCACTAACCGTTACCGCCTCCACCACGCGTCCGATCAAACTGTCCTTCAGCGGCATGCCGCAGGCAGCCGAGCTGCGCGCCACTATCCTGCACCGCATTCCTGATGACCTCTACCACACCGACGTGCATGGCAAGCCGATGTGGCGTAAGCATATGACGCTGCGACTGGCGGAGGAGATCCGCAGCGAGTTGCAGGGCGTGGCCTGACCATGAGCTTCGAGATCAACGGCAAGCCATTCTCCGAGCAGCCGCGCGCCGGGCAATGCCTACGGACCTTCCTGCGCGAGCTCGGCCATTTCGGCGTGAAGAAGGGTTGCGACGCCGGCGATTGCGGCGCCTGCACCGTGCTGCTTGATGGCGAACCCGTGCACAGCTGCCTGATCCCTGCCTTTCGTGCCGACGGCCACAGCGTGACGACGATCGAGGGCCTTGCGCCGAATGGCCAACTGCATCCGCTGCAGCAGGCCTTTCTCGACGCGCAGGGGTTTCAATGCGGCTTCTGCACCGCCGGCATGATCCTGACCTGCGCGTCGCTGAACCAGGCGCAGCGGCAGGAACTTGGGGTCGCCCTGAAAGGGAACATCTGCCGCTGCACTGGCTATCGCTCGATCGAAGACGCCCTCGACGGCAAGACCAACATCGAGGATGCCAGCGATGGCGCCGCCTTCGGCCGTAGTCTGCCGGCGCCGGCCGGACCGTTGGTCGTGCGCGGCGCCGCGCGTTACACCTTCGACACCGCCATCGAGGGCTTGCTGCACGTCAAGATGCTGCGCTCGCCCCATCCTCACGCCAGGATCATTTCCATCGACGCGCGCGCGGCGTTGGCCGTTCCCGGCGTGCATGCGGTGCTGACTCACGAGGATGCACCCGACCGGCTGTTCTCGACCGCACGCCACGAGCACGACTGGATGGACCCCGAAGATACCCGCGTGCTCGACAATGTCGTCCGCTTCGTCGGGCAGAAGGTGGCGGCGATCGTCGCCGAAAGCGAAGCAGCCGCGGAAGAAGGGTGCCGCCGCATCCGGGTCGAATACGAAATCCTCCCCGCGGTCGTTGATCCCGCGCTTGCAATAGCAGGCGCGCCCGCCATCCATCCCGATAAGACGCCCGAGCATCGCGTCTCTAATTCGGCGCGCAACATCGTCGCGGAGACCCATGGCGAGTACGGCGACGTCGCGGCGGGGCTTGCCGCCTCCGCCGCGACCTATGAGGGCACCTTCACGACCCAGCGCGTTCAGCACGCGGCGCTTGAGACCCACGGCGGCATCGCCTGGGTCGATGCGGACGGCATCCTCACCGTGCGCTCCTCCACGCAGGTGCCGTTCCTGACCCGGCGCACGCTGGCCGACTTGTTCAATCTGCCGCCCGACAAGGTGCGCGTGTTCTGCGAGCGCGTCGGCGGCGGCTTCGGCGGCAAGCAGGAGATGTTCGTCGAGGATATCCTGACGCTCGCCGCGCTGAAGACGGGACGGCCTGTGAAGTTCGAACTGACGCGCGAGGAACAGTTCATCGCGACCTCGACGCGGCACCCGATGCGCGTCACCGTCAGGGCCGGCGCCGACAAGGACGGCAAACTCACCGCGCTTTGGCTCGATGTGCTGTCCAACACTGGAGCCTACGGCAATCACGCCGGCCCGGTGCTGTTCCATGCCCTCAGCGAATGCATCGGCGTCTACAATTGCCCGAACAAGAAGGTCGACGGCATCGCCGCCTACACCAACACCGTGCCCGCCGGCGCCTTCCGCGGCTATGGCCTGCCGCAAACCCTGATCGCCGTGGAAGCTGCCATCGATGAACTGGCGAAGAAGCTCGGCATCAGCCCGTTCGAGATGCGCCGGCGCAATATCGTCAAGCCGGGCGATCCGATGTTGTCACCGCCTGATTCCGGCTATCACGACGTGATCTACGGCTCCTACGGGCTCGACCAGTGCCTTGACCTGGTTGAGCGCGCGATGGCCGCCGATGTGCAGAAGCCGAACCTCTCGCCCGATTGGCTGGTCGGCGAAGGCATCGCGCTGACCATGATCGACACGGTGCCGCCGGCCGGCCACGTCGCCGACTGCTCGGTCGCGCTCCGTGACGACGGCGGGTTCGACCTCACCGTCGGCACCGCGGAGTTCGGCAACGGCACCAGCACCGTGCATCGCCAGATTGGTGCCACGGCGCTCGCGACTTCCGTCGATCGCATTACGCTGAGGCAATCCGACACCGCCCATGGCGGCCACGACACCGGCGCCTATGGCAGCGCGGGGATCTTTGTTGCCGGGCGCGCAACGCAGGCAGCCGCGGAAAATCTCGCTGACGTGCTCAAGACGTTTGCCGCCGATGCGATCGGCGTCGCGGCCACCTCATGCGTCCTCGCGAACGAGAGCGTGCTCGCCGGCGGAAAACGTCTCTCTTTCACTGAACTTGCAAGCGCCGCAAAAGCCAAGGGGAAGAGGCTTGAAGCCGGCGGCAATTCACAGGGGACTCCGCGATCGGTCGCCTTCAACGTTCAGGGCTTTCGCGTCGCCGTCAACAAGGGTACGGGCGAACTGAAGATATTGAAAAGCGTGCAGGCCGCCGATGCGGGCCGCGTCGCCAACCCCATGCAGTGCCGTGGCCAGGTCGAGGGCGGCGTCGCCCAGTCGCTGGGCGCCACGCTGTATGAGGAGATGGTGATCGACGAAGGCGGGCGCGTCGTGAACGCCAAGTTCCGCGATTACCATTTGCCTTCCTTCGCCGATGTCCCCCGCACGGAAGTATTGTTCGCCGACACGTCGGATTCGTTGGGACCGATGGGTGCAAAGTCGATGAGCGAGAGCCCCTACAATCCGGTCGCCGCGGCCATGGGCAACGCGATTGCAAACGCCACCGGCATCCGCTTCACGGAAACACCGTTCAAGCCGGACCGACTGTTTCCGGCGCTGCTTGCGAAATACGGCAGCTAGCCCCGCCCCACCGTGCATTCGATCTGGCCGTGCGGCTCGTCGGTCGGCAGGAACACGTCGTTGTTGTTGTCGAGCCCGAAGGTGGCGAGATTCATCAGAATGAAGTGCATGTTCGGGCAGGCCATGCTGATCTCGGAAATTTCCGGTACCGCGGCGAGCGCCGCCTCGCCCATCCGGTAAAGGCTGTCCTGCACGCTCTTGCTGTAGGTGTTGGAAAACACTTCGAGCAGGGTGTCGAGGATCCTGGCATTCGCTGCCGGATAGTTCTCCGGCGTCGCCGACCATTTCCAGGATGCGACCATGCTGGTGGCGCACATCCGGTCCGCCGTCGGCTTGATCGTGGTGTAGCGGTCCATGACGTAGTTTTCCCAGCCCGACTGGGTCGACTTCATGAAGGCAAAGCCGTCGATGCCCGACGACATCGTCGGCTCGCCGCCGCGCACCATCGTCACTTCGACCGTCGGCTTGCCGTTGGCATCGAGGACAAAGCTGTGCGGATGCGGCTTTCCGTCAAAACTGAGCCGGCTCCATTTCGTCTCATGCGAGGTGATCGAAACCATCGACGCCTGCGGATAGGTGTCGAGATATTTCTGCGCCAGCACCTGGCAGAACTGTTCCGGGGAAAGCCCAGTATTTTCTCGCGCCACGACATTGACGATGTTCTTGATGGTGTCGGTCGACACCGTCATCGAGTTGTCGGCGTGGGTGAAGGTGCGCGCGAAGTCGCCTTCCAGCATCGCCTTGATGTTGAGCTGGCTGACCTCCTGCTTCTCGCCGTCGCGATGGATCCGCATCACGCGGACGCGGCCCTTTCCGTATCGATTCCTGATCAGCGGCACCTGCGCCTCCGCGTCCTTGGCCGGCGAAACCCGGCTATCTTCATGCTGCCATACGGCCAATAATGAGCAACGATCGTGCCATGGGGCAAGCTTCTGGCATGGCCCTTGTATCGATCCTTGTACGGGGCGCGGCCCTAAAAAGGGGGTTTTCATGAGCAGCGAAATCCATCCTGTCGACCAGGTCCTGCCGGTCCCTCGCCTGCTGGCGCTCGGCCTGCAGCATGTGCTGGTCATGTACGCCGGCGCGGTGGCGGTGCCCTTGATCATCGGCCGGGCGCTGAAGCTGCCGCCGGAGGACGTCGCCTTCCTGATCAGCGCCGATCTGTTCGCCTGCGGGATTGCCACGCTGGTGCAGTGCCTCGGCTTTCCCGGGGTCGGCATCCGCCTGCCGGTCATGATGGGCGTCACCTTTGCTTCCGTCGGGCCGATGCTCTCGATGGCGGCCGCCCCCGATATCGGCCTACTCGGCATCTACGGTTCTGTGATCGCTGCCGGAATCTTCGGCATTCTTGCTGCGCCTTTCATCAGCCGGCTGCTGCCGCTGTTCCCGCCCGTCGTGACCGGGACCATTATCCTTGTCATTGGGATTTCGCTGATGCGGGTCGGCATCAACTGGGCCGGCGGCGGCCTGCCGACCCTCACCAAGGTGGTGGATGGCGTGCCCGGCGCCTTCCCCAACCCGGCTTACGGCCAACTTCAGGGCCTCGGCATCGCCCTGTTCGTGCTGCTGGTCATTCTTGGCCTCATCAAGTGGGGCTCGGGCTTCGTCGCCAATGTCGCGGTGCTGCTTGGCATCGTCGCCGGCGCGATCCTGGCGACGGCGCTCGGCGTGATGCATTTCGACAAGGTGGCGGCCGCCTCATGGGGCGCGATCGTGACCCCCTTTCACTTCGGCATGCCGAAATTCCACCTCGTGCCGATCATCACCATGTGCATCGTGATGATCGTTGTCATGATCGAGTCGCTCGGCATGTTCCTGGCGCTTGGCGAGATCACCGGCAAGACCGTCGACCGCGACGCGCTGACCCGCGGCCTGCGCGCGGACGGTGTCGGCACGCTGCTCGGCGGCATCTTCAACACCTTTCCCTATACGTCCTTCTCGCAGAATGTTGGCCTCGTCAGCGTGACGGGCGTGCGCTCGCGCTGGGTGACGGTAACCGGCGGCGTGATCATGCTGCTGCTCGGGCTTCTGCCGAAAATGGCTGCGCTGGTGGAGGCCGTGCCGCTGGTCGTGCTCGGCGGCGCAGGCCTCGTCATGTTCGGCATGGTGGCGGCCACCGGCGCCCGCATCCTTGCCACCGTCGACTTCCGTGAAAACCGCTTCAACCTGTTCGTGGTCGCGATCTCCGTCGGCTTCGGCATGATCCCGCTGGTGGCGCCGAACTTCTTCAAGAACCTGCCGCACGACCTGCATCCTCTGCTGGAGTCCGGCATCCTGCTTTGCGCGCTGGTGGCGGTGATCCTCAACGCCTTCTTCAACGGGCTCGGCAGCAAGGCCGCGGCGGAATCGGATGCAGCGGCGGCTGCGTCAAGCGCGCAGCATGTGTAAAGAGACTAGCTGCCGCGATAGGTCGCGTAGCTCCACGGCGTGACCAGCAGGGGCACATGGAGGTGACCCTCGGGGTCGCTCACGGAAAAGCGCAGGGGAATGCGGTCGAGGAACGGCGGATCCGACAGCGGTGCTCCGCGCGCGGCAAAGTAATCGCCGACGGAAAAATTCAGTTCATAGCGACCCATCGGCACCGGACGGCCGCCGATCAGCGGCCGGTCGGTGCGGCCGTCGCTGTTGGTCATCGTGCGCGCCACCACGCGGGCGGCGCCAAGGTCGGAGAGTTCGACGAGCTCGACCACAATGCCCGCCGCCGGCTTGCCGCTGGTGGTGTCGAGCACATGGGTGGAAAGCCGCCCGTGCACGGGCAAGCGGTCGTCCGCCGTCACCAGCTCGTCGAGCCGGAGCGCGGCGATCCGGAAAATTTCCCCGATCGAAGTCTGCATCTCGGTCGCGGCATCGTTCGGCAATCGCCGCTCGAAATCGCGCAGGATCGAATCCTTGCTGTGCCGGCGGACGCAGACGATATAGGGGATGCCGAATTTGGCGCGATAGGCGTTGTTGACGCGCTCGAACGCCGCGTACTCTGCATCCGACAGCCGATCGAGCCCCGCGCTGTTTTGCTCGGCATTGGATTCCGCCGTTAGCCCAGCGGCACGCTGCGTCTTGTTGGCAAGATCCGGATGCGCCTTGATCAGCGCGAGCCGCAGTTCGCCTGATGCGCGATCGACCGCCGCCTTCATGGCGTCGAACAGCGGATTCACGCCGGCAAACGGCCGCGCGGCCGACGCCTGCTCCGCGATCCACGGCGAATATTCAAAGACATTGGCCAGCGCAGCGACAAACGCTTCCTTGCTGCACGCATTCAGCTCTGCAACGCTCTTCGGCATATCGCGCTAGTCTTCCGGCTTGCGCCGGTCAAAGGACCAGCCGAACAGCCCGGTGCTGCGCGTCTCCGGCTCGGCCGGCGGTGGTGGCTTTGCTTCCGCCTGCGGTGCGGGCGCCGGCGCAGGCGGCGCCGGAAGGTTCTCGCATTTCAGCGAATAGACCAGTTCGCCCTTCGCGGTCTTGCCAATGGGCGCACAGGGATCGACATGCGCCGCCGTACTCTTCTGCCCCTTGGGAGCAGGTACCAGTTGCGTTTGCGCCGAGGCAGGCGACAACGCCAGGAGTAATATCAGCAGCAACTTCTTCATCGGCTAGCTTCTCCGCACCGCACAAGTCTAGTACAGCCGCCCGACCCGGTGCTGCCGAATATTTAGCCGATTTTGCCTAGTGACTAGGAAATTTGCTCGCCGCTTCGTGATGGTCGCGACCGTTATAATCCGTGCTGCGCTCTCTATGTGGGGAGCGGAGCTAAGGGGGACCTTCAACCTCCCGGCCCGCGCCCACCAAGGAGAACAACCATGCGCACTATCCTTCTTTCAACACTCGGCGCCCTCGCGATCGCTCTGGTCACGACGCAGTTTGCCGCCGCCGGCGAGCGTCAACATGTCCGCAAGCATGCTCGCCCCAGCGCTGCAACGACGGAGCAATTCCGCAATTCGAATGCCGCCTGGACCGCGCCGTACGTTCAGCCTGACGTCGGCTATTCAGGCGGTTGGTCGGCTCCAGCCGGGCACTAAGGCCAAAGGCAAGCTGCTCCGCGAAGTCGAGCCTTCAGCAAATAAAAAGCTCCCGCCGGTCGCATTCGGCGGGAGCTTTTTGGCTTTCGATCTTGCTGGAAGTGAACCCCTGCGCAGCGCGTTCCGGTACGGTCGACCCGCGCCGCAACACCCTAGCAGCCTGTGAACCGGTGGTCGGGGCCCTCGTGGAGCTCCTTCAGGTAGGCCAAACCGTAAACCGCGAGTTCCTGAGCGTCCTTTTGGCCCGCGGAAGCCAGGGTTGCGATGTACGCGCTGATCTTTTCGCGGGATTCCGCGCGCCGGGAAGCATCCAGCTTTCCCATCAGCTCATAGGTTTTAAGGACCCGATCAACGATCTCGTTCATAACACCTCGCACTGCATTAACTGCAGTGCAGCATTTCAGTCCCGGCGCGTCAACGATCCCATGTGATTAGGGATACCGCGCCTCGCTTCAGCAGCCGTTCAGAAAGCGCCCCTTCCCACCGCCGCCGCCGCATATTTATTGTGTAATTTCATATAGTTGATCGGGACGTCTCATCCGGTCTTGCCTGTTCCGTGGTGCGCCAGGTTCCGCCGCCGGCAGGGTTGGGATTCAAGCGTGCTGCTTCCGGGAATCCGCCCTCTTTGCGGCGGGCATGCTGAAGCCAAACAGGAACAGATCGACGACCATGTCGGCGAATTCCTTTGGCTCGATGTCGCCCTTGGGGTCGTACAAGGCGTGGCTGAAGTTGAGCATGCCGAACAGCATCATGGTGTAGACCTTCTTGGAGCGCTTGACGATCTTGCCCTCGGTGTCGAGGCGGATCAGCAGATCCGAGACGGTATCGAGCAGCTGGCGCTCCAGCGCCTTGATGTCCTTCTGCTGTCAAGGACCCCGATCAACCCCGAAGTTTCGCGCATGCAGGATGTGGGCCCTCGCCATAAAGGCGGCGAATCGCCAGGTCAGGCCTGAGTTGCCCGGAGGTATCGGCATCAGGCGCGAACCGAGAATGCCCCCCGAGTCTTGACCCAAATCAAGATCACCACGCTGCCCGGTGACAACACTTTCATCGTCCCCTCTCCGATCGCCGGAGTCAGAACATGAAGGCCGTTTCCGCCGAAGAAGCCGTCGCAATGATCCCCAACGGCGCCAGCATCATGGTCGGCGGCTTCATGGGTGTCGGCACGCCGGAACGGCTGCTGAATGAACTGGTGCGGCAGAAGAAATCCGGCCTCTCGCTGATCAGCAACGACGCGGCAGTCCCAGGCAAGGGCGTCGGCAAGCTGTTTGAAGCCGGTCAGGTGACGAGCATGATCGGCACTCATATCGGGCTGAACCCGATGGCGCAGCAGCAGATGCTGGGCAAGCAGGTCACCATCGACCTGATCCCGCAGGGCACGTTCGTCGAGCGGATTCGCGCCGGCGGCTGCGGTCTTGGCGGCGTGCTGACGCCGACCGGCGTCGGCACGATCGTCGAAGACGGCAAGCAACGGATCGAGGTCAACGGCAAGCCGTATCTGCTCGAGACCGCACTGCGCGCCGACTTTGCATTGGTGCACGCATTCTTGGCCGACTATGTCGGCAACCTCTCCTATGCGCTGACCTCGCGGAACTTCAATCCGGTCATGGCGATGGCCGCCGACACCGTGATCGTCACCGCCGAGCATATCGTTCCGGTCGGCGTCATCGCGCCCGATAGCGTCATCACGCCGGGACCGCTGGTGGATTATCTCGTCTCAAACGGGTGACCCATGCCCATGGATGCACAGACCATCATCGCCCGGCGCGTGGCCCAGGAACTTCGGTTCGGCAATCTCGTCAATCTCGGTATCGGCATTCCGACGCTGGTTGCGAACTACGTCCCGGCCGGGCTTCACGTCTACTTTCAGTCAGAGAACGGGCTGATCGGCACCGGGCCAATTCCCGAGCAGGGCATGGCGGATCCGCTGCTGACCGATGCCGGCGGCAGGCCGATCAGCGCGCTGCCGGGCGCGGCCACTTTCGACAGCGCGATGTCGTTCGGGTTGATCCGTGGCGGCCACGTCGACATCACGGTGCTCGGCGGGCTGCAAGTCGATTGCCACGGCCACCTTGCCAACTGGATGATCCCCGGCAAGATGGTGCCCGGCATGGGCGGCGCGATGGATCTCGTGACCGGAGCCAAGCGCGTCATCGTCGCCATGCAGCACGCCGCCAAGGGCAAGTCCAAAATCGTTGCGAAGTGCAACCTGCCGCTGACCTCGGCGCGTTCAGTCGACATGGTCGTAACCGACATGGCCGTCATCGCCTTTCCCGGCGGCAAGGCAACGCTGATGGAAACGGCGCCTGGACTCAAGGTCGCCGAGGTGCTGGCGGTGACGGAAGCGGAGCTCGCCATTCCGGACAAGGTTCCAGAAATGAAATTCTCCTGAGTTGAACCGGCGTCCATGCTCATTTTCAACGGATTTGATGAGCTTCGTAGCGCCGTCGGCACCGAGATCGGCGTCAGCGATTGGATCGAGGTGACGCAGGACCGCATCAACAAGTTCGCGGATGCGACTTGCGACGAGCAATGGATCCACGTCGATCAGGAACGCGCCAGAGCGGAGATGCCTGGAGGCAAGACCATCGCGCACGGCCTGCTGTCGCTCAGCCTGACGCCGATGTTCATCCGCTCGGTGATGGGCCTTAAGGGCCTCAAGAACACACTGAACTATGGTGCCGACCGCATCCGCTACCTATCGCCGGTTCCTGCCGGCTCAAGGCTGCGCGGCCGCGTCAGCATTGCCGAGGCCGAGGACGTGCCGCCCAACGGATTGCGGGTGCACTATCGCGTAGTCATCGAAATCGAAGGCGGCCAGCGTCCGGCCTGCGTCGCCGAGGTGATCGGACTGCACTACGGCTAGGCCGGCCTAATCGATGATGTGATAGCCGCCGTCGATATAAAGCACGCTGCCGGTGATCAGCTTGGCGCCGTCGAGGGCGAGGAACGCGGTGGCATTGCCGACATCCTCGATGCTGACAAGGCTGCGCGACGGCGCCTGCGACTGGGCCTTGTCCATCAGCTCGTCGAACTCGGGAATGCCTGACGCGGCGCGGGTCGCAAGCGGTCCCGGCGAGATGGCATGGACGCGGATGCCCTTGGGGCCGAGCTCGGCTGCAATGTAACGCACGGCGGCCTCGAGCGCGGCCTTGGCGACGCCCATCACATTGTAGTTCTTCACCACCATCTGGCTGCCGTAGTAGGTCATGGTGAAGATGGTGCCGCCGTTCGTCATCAAGGGTTCGGCCAGGTGCGCCATGCGCATGAATGACCAGCAGGACACGTCCATGGTCTTCTGAAAGCCCGCGCGGTCGACATCGACCACGCGGCCATGAAGCGCGTCCTTCGGCGAGAAAGCGATCGAATGCAGCAGAAAGTCGAGCCGCCCCCACTCCTTCTTGATCTGCTCGAATACCTTCTCGGTCTCGCCTTCGACCATGACGTCAAGCGGCATGAAGATCGGCGAATCCAGCGCCTTGGCGAGTGGCTCGACGTGCTTCCTGGCCTTTTCGTTCAGGTAGGTGACGGCGAGATCCGCTCCCAGCGCACGAAACGCCCTGGCGCAGCCCCAGGCGATGGACTGGTCGTTGGCGATACCGACTACCAGCCCCTTCTTGCCCTTCAGCGCGACCTTGGTCTCGGGAAAAACCGGAATGTTCATGACACTTTCTCGCGTTTCTGGCTGGGCGATTGCCGGTTCATGAGCAGCGCCAGCGTGTGCTGGGCTATCATCAGCTCTTCATCTGTTGGTACGACATAGACGGGGACCCGGCTGTCCGGCCGCGATATTTTCGCGGCGTGGCTGGCGTTCTCGGCGGGGTCGAGCGCGACGCCGAGCCATGCCAGCTTCTCGGCAATTCGAGCCCGCATCGATACTGAATTCTCGCCGATCCCGGCCGTGAATACGAAGGCATCGAGGCCCTGCAACGCCGCCGCCAGCATGCCGGCGTTGAGGCCGACCCGGTAGACAAAATAATCGAGTGCGAACGCCGCGCGTGGGTCAGCGCTGGCCTCGAGCTCGCGCACGTCGTTGCTGACGCCGGAAAGACCTTTCAAGCCACACTCGCGGTACAGGAAGTTCTGCACATTCGATGCCGACATGCCCTTTTCGGCGATCAGATACAGCACGACGCCGGGATCGAGCTGGCCCGGGCGCGTTCCCATCGCAAGGCCATCGAGCGCGGTGAAGCCCATGGTGCTCTCGACACTCTTGCCGCCCCTGATCGCGCACATCGAGGCGCCGCTGCCGAGATGGGCAACGATCACCCGTCCGCCAGCGATGTCGGGCGCAACCTGCGGCAGGCGCTTGGCGATGTATTCATAGGACAGGCCGTGGAACCCGTAGCGCCGGATTCCCTCGGCATGGAGCTGGTGCGGGATCGCATAGTGATCGGCGAGCGCATCGTGGTCGCGATGGAAGGCCGTATCGAAGCAGGCGACCTGCGGCAGCGACGGAAAATGGCCGAGCAGCGTCCGGATCGGCGCGAGATTGTGCGGCTGGTGCAGTGGCGCCAGCGAGACATATTGCTCAAGACGCGTCACCACGGCGTGGTCGATGAAGACCGGCCGCGCATGATCCGGCCCGCCATGGACGACGCGATGTCCGACCGCAATCGGCGAGATACTGTTTTCCTCGCGCAGCCATGCGCCGGCAACGGACATGGCTGCGGGTACATCAGCCACGGCCTCGATTGGATAGGCGCGATCGGCCAGCGGATCGCCAGTGGGGCCGCTCGCGCGCAGTCGCGGCCGGCTGCCGATGCCGTCCATCTGGCCCTTGATCTGGCGTCGCAAGCGGCCGTCGCCCTCGACGGCGAAGACCTGGAACTTGACGCTGGAGGAACCTGCATTGACGACGAGGATCGTATCCATGGCGGCCTCATGCGGCGGCGATTGGAGCCTTGCGGCGGCGGGCGTTGGCGAGCAGGGCGGCGACCGCGGCAGACGCCATCCGCGAGCGCGGGGAATCTGCCCGTGACGTCAGCACCACGGGAACGCGCGCACCGAGCACGATGCCGGCGCCGTCAGCCTTGGCGAAATAGGAAAGGTTCTTGGCCAGCATGTTGCCGGACTCGAGGTCAGGCACGACGAGGATTTGCGCCCTGCCCGCGACCTCCGACTTGATGCCCTTGATCCGCGCAGCCTCCATGTCGATAGCGTTGTCGAAGGCAAGCGGACCGTCGAGCAGTGCGCCGGTGATCTGCTTGCGGTCGGCCATCTTGCAGAGTGCGGCCGCCTCGATGGTGGACGGGATCTTCGAGGTGACAGTCTCCACCGCCGACAGGATGGCGACGCGCGGCGTCGTGCCGAATCCTGCCTCGTTGTAAAGATCGACCGCGTTCTGGATGATGTCGCGCTTGACGTCGAGATCGGGAAAGATGTTGATCGCCGCGTCGGTGACGAACACGGTCTCGGTGTAGGCCGGCACGTCCATGATGAAGACGTGGCTGATCCGCCGGCTGGTTCGCAGCCCGCCCTCCTTGGCGGTCACGGCCCGCATGATCTCGTCGGTGTGCAGGCTGCCTTTCATGAGGACTTCGCCCCGCCCGGCATGGATCAGCTCCACGCCCTTGGCGGCAGCTGCGGCCTCTGTCGGCGGGGTGTCGACGATCTCGTAGTCCGAGATGTTGAGGTTGTGCTTGGCGGCGACTTCCTTGATCCGGGCGGCCGGACCCACAAGGGTCGCCTTGATGATGTCAGCCTCCGCCGACTCGATGGCGCCGAGCAGCGAGCTTTCATCGCAGGGATACACCACGATGGTCGACACCGTCGGAACGCCCTTGGCGGCGGCGATCAGGCGGTCGTATTTCGCTCCCGGCTGCGACGTCGTCGCTGCGGCTGGCATGGTGCTCATGATTTTGCTCCAACAAGTTGCCGCGGGACCAGTGACCCACCAAGCTTGGAGCGCGCAGCGACGCCGGCTTTGATCTAGGTCAAGCGCGCTCGCTGCAAAGGCTCACGGGAAAAGCGCACCACGCCCAGGAGCACATTCAAGTGCAGCCGTTGCACAATTTTTGGCTGATGGCTCGTTCGGGCTTGACATAGATCAAGCGGAGCGCCGTCCGCATCGTCTCTAGCATAGAAAAAATAGCGGGGTACCGGTGACCGGGCTCGAAACCAATTTTTCAGGGATGGAGACGCATCATGAAGGGTAGCGCAGCGCGCAAGCAGGACGATACCGGGACCGATGCATGGCGTGGCTTCCAGCCGGGCGACTGGTCAAGAACCATCAACGTCCGTGACTTCATCGTCCGCAACGTCACTTCCTATGCAGGGGATGAAAACTTCCTCGCCCCGGCTTCCCAGCGCACCAAGGCGGTGTGGGCCAAGCTGCAGCCCTACTTTGCCGAGGAGCGAAAGAAGGGCGTCCTTGCCGTCGACGCGCAGAATCCGTCTACATTGCTGGCGCATCAGGCCGGCTACATCGACCGCGACAACGAAGTGATTGTCGGCCTGCAGACCGATCAGCCCTTCAAGCGGGCGATCTTCCCCTTCGGCGGACTGCGCATGGTGGAAGCCGGCCTCAAGGCCGCCGGCTTCGAGCCCGACGCGAAGGTCCACGAGGCCTTCACCAAATATCGCAAGTCGCACAATGACGGCGTGTTCGACGCCTATACGCCCGAGATCATGAATTGCCGGCGATCCGGCATCATCACTGGCCTTCCCGACGCCTATGGCCGCGGCCGCATCATCGGCGACTATCGACGGGTTGCCCTTTACGGCACCGACCGCCTCTTGGAGGTCAAGCACGAGGAGCGGGCCCAGATCGACGATATGTGGCCGACCGACGAGATCATCCGCATGCGCGAAGAGCTGGCCGAGCAGATGCGCGCGCTGCAGGACCTCGCGTCGATGGCAAAACTCTATGGCTGCGACATCACGCAGCCCGCGACCAATGCGCGCGAGGCGTTCCAGTGGACCTATTTTGCCTATCTCGGCGCGATCAAGGAAGCCAACGGCGCGGCGATGTCGATCGGCCGCATCTCGAGCTTCCTCGACATCTATATCGAGCGCGACCTGAAGGAAGGCACCCTCGACGAGGCCGGCGCGCAGGAGCTCTGGGACCAGCTGGTGCAGAAGCTGCGCATCGTTCGCTTCCTTCGCACGCCCGACTACGACGCGCTATTCAGCGGCGACCCCTACTGGGCGACCGAATGCGTCGGCGGCATGGATCTCGACGGGCGGGCGCTGGTGACCAAGAGCAGCTACCGCATGCTCCATACCCTCTACAATCTCGGACCCGCGCCG
>Ga0081540_1000766_pt1 | contig 29582 bp, 22 predicted proteins | sample TabmetS2T1R1_FD_71024 | JGI IMG/M metagenome (GOLD analysis project Ga0081540, IMG submission 71024) | Tabebuia heterophylla rhizosphere microbial communities from the University of Puerto Rico - S2T1R1 | ecosystem: Host-associated > Plants > Roots > Rhizosphere ...
CGCCGAACATCAACCCGTCCGACCTGAAGGACGTGATCGGCGAATATGCGCGGGCGACGAAGGCCGACGCCGAGGCGGCGATCGCCGCGGCCAAGGCCGCGAGCCATGCCTTCGCGCGCTCCAATCCGCAGACGCGCTACGACGCGCTGATGGCGATCTCCAACGAGATCATGGCGCGCAAGGACGAGCTCGGAAAACTCCTCTCGCGCGAGGAAGGCAAGACCCTGGTCGAGGGCGTCGGCGAGACGGTGCGCGCGGCGCAGATCTTCTCGTTCTTTGCCGGCGAGACGCTGCGCATCGCGGGCGAGAAGGTGACCAGCATCCGGCCGGGCGTCGACGTCGAGATCACCCGCGAGCCGGTCGGCGTCGTCTCGATCATCACGCCATGGAATTTCCCGATCGCCATTCCGGCCTGGAAGATCGCGCCGGCGCTCGCCTACGGCAATTGTGTCGTGTTCAAGCCGGCCGACCTGGTGCCAGGCTGCGCATTCGCGCTGTCCGAGATCATCGCGCGGTCGGGGCTGCCGAAAGGCGTGTTCAACCTGGTGATGGGCCGCGGCTCGGAGATCGGCGATACGCTGCTCACGCACCCGGACGTCAACGCCATCTCGTTCACCGGATCGGTCGCCACCGGCCGCAAGGTCGCACAGGCGGCGGTCGGCGCCTCGGTGATGAAGAAGGTGCAGATGGAGATGGGCGGCAAGAACCCGATGGTCGTGCTCGATGACGCCGACATGAAGGTCGCGGTCGAATGCGCGGCCAACGGCGCGTTCTTCTCGACCGGCCAGCGCTGCACCGCGTCGTCGCGCCTGATCGTCACCCAGGGCATCCACGACAAGTTCGTCGATGCGCTGACCGAGCGCATGAAGGCGCTGGTGGTCGACGACGCGCTCAAGGCGGGCACTCATATCGGCCCGGTGGTCGACCAGAGCCAGCTCGACCAGGACCTGCGCTACATCAAGGTCGGCAAGGACGAGGGCGCCAAGCTGCACTGGGGCGGCGAACTCCTCAACCGCGACAAGCAGGGCTTCTATCTGCAGCCGGCGCTGTTCACCGACGTCGACAACACGATGAAGATCGCGCGCGAGGAGATTTTCGGCCCGGTCGCGAGCGTCATCCGTGTCAAGGATTACGAGGAGGCGAAGGCGGTGGCGAACGACACCGAGTTCGGCCTGTCGTCCGGCATCTGCACCACCAGCCTGAAATACGCGAGCGACTTCAAGCGCAATTCCGAAGCCGGCATGGTGATGGTCAATCTGCCGACCGCGGGCGTGGATTATCACGTACCGTTCGGCGGCCGGAAGGGCTCGAGCTACGGACCGCGCGAGCAGGGCCGCTACGCGGTCGAGTTCTACACGACCGTGAAGACGAGCTACACGCTGCCGTAGGGCGCAATAGCGAAAGCGTATTACGCCTCGGACGATCGGCGGCGGAATACGCTTCGCTATTCCGCCCTACACGCTCCAATCCATGAAGCGACGGTGCGGGACGACCGTACCGCCCTACGCGCTTGTGCGTAGCCGCGAGTGCGAGGCGCTCGACACGGTTTCGCCCGCTTTGGTCGCATCCTCAGAGCATCGGCGTGTTGCGTGATTCGGCCGGTTGGGCGGGGCCTTGAGCGCGACACGGGGTGAATTCCATGACATGGGGAGTCTGGGTGGTGGCTGCGGCCTTGCAGGCCGCGGCGATAGCGAGCGCGCATGCGCAGGCGACAGAGATGCTGCCGATGCAGGATTTCTCCTCGCGCGCGCGAGCCGAAGCGAGCGGCTGCCAGCAGGCGTGCAAGCTCGAATTCAATACCTGCAACGTGACGACGGGCGGACGGCAGCGCGGTGTCTGCGACACCAGGCTGGTGAGGTGCCGGATCGCCTGTCAGGACTGCGCCAGCAAGGTGGCGCGCTGCGGCTTCGAGGCCAGGTTCTCATCAGCCGGCCTGTGCGGCCAGCAGGTCGGCGCCTGTCGTCCGCAAGAGGACGCGGGCGAGGCGGCACTGGCGCTGATCACGTTCGATGGCGGCGATGGCAGCTCGCGCGACAATCCGGTGGTCATCAAGGGCGCGCGCAACACTCGCGAAGGCCTGGAGGCCCAGTCGCTGTGGGTCGGCAAGACCTACTGGGGCTGGCGGCGCCACGCGCGTCATCCGGCGACGAAGGTCAACGAGCGCATGCTCGATCCGGTCGAGTTCCAGACGCCGCAAGGCGAGGTGCGCACGGTGTTCTTCGACGTCAGCGAATTCTACGGGAAGTTCTAGCGCATATCCCGGAAAAGTGGACGCCGGTTTTCCGAAAAGGATATGCGCCAACGTAAGAATCTTGATTGTGCCGGTCGGCACGTGACCTCATGTACTGCCGTGCGGTGATCCGTTAGGCTCCTCTGATACCGGCGCACGCCGGACGATCGGGGGAGACCATGGACCGGCGCCGGCGGAGCGTGTTGCGCGGCGTGCTGGGCGCGGGGACGGCGTTGCTGCTGCCGTACGTCGTGCTCGCGCAGGAGCGCTATCCCTCGCGCGCGGTGACGATCGTCAATCCGTTCGCGCCGGGCAGCATCTCCGATGCGGCGGCGCGGCTGATCGCGCAATATCTGCAGGACGAGCTCGGCCAGCCCTTCATCATCGAGAACAAGGTCGGCGCCGGCGGATTGCTGGCGGCGACCACCGTGCAGCGCGCGGCGCCGGACGGCTACACGCTGCTTCTGACCGCGAGCTCGGCGTTCTCCGGCGCAGCGCTCTACAAGAGCCTGCCGTTCGATCCGGTGAAGGACTTTCGGCACATCGCCCGCATCGGCAGCTTCCCGTCGTTCCTCGCCGTCAATCCAAGCCTGCCGATCGGCTCGGTCGCCGAGCTGGTCGCCTATGCCAAGGCCAACCCCGGCAAGCTGTCCTATGGCCACGGCAACAACATGGGGCAGATCGTCGGCGAGAGCATCAAGAAGCGCACCGGCGCCGACATGCTGCGCGTCGCCTATCGCAGCAATCCGGCGGCAGTGACCGACCTGATCGCGGGACACATCCAGCTGATGGTGCCGGACCTCAACACCGGCCTGCCGCACGTGCAGTCGGGCAAGATCCGGCCGCTCGCGGTGTTCACCAAGGAGCGCAGCCCGGCCATGCCCAACGTGCCGACGCTCGACGAGACGGTGATGCCGGGCTTCGAGCTGTTGCCATGGTGCGGAATTTCCGGGCCGGCGAGCCTGCCGCCTGATATCGTCGCGAAGCTCGCGGGCGCCGTGCAAAAGGCCCTCGCGAGCACCGAAGGCCGAAAACGCTTCGAGGATGCCGGCGTGCCGGTATTCTTCGGCGGGCCCGAGGAGTTCGAAGGCTACATCAGGACGCAGCTCGCCAACTGGACGACGCTGATCAAAGAGGCCGGCATCCAGCCGGAATGACGAGCTAGCGCTCGACAAGACGTGAGACGGGGAGGAGAGCGATGCCGACCGCCAATATCCGCGGAGTCAATCTCAACTACGAAATTCTGGGGTCGAGCGGCCCGTGGATGGCGTTGTCGCCGGGCGGACGCCGTGACATGGGGCAGGTCAAGTCGTTGGCGCAGAAGATGGCCGACCACGGCTATCGCGTGCTCATCCATGACCGCCGCAATTGCGGGCTGTCCGACATCTCGATCGATCCGAGCCTGCCGGAATACGAGGTCTGGGCCGACGACCTCTATGCCCTGCTGCAGCACTTCAACGCGATGCCGGCGATCATCGGCGGCGGCTCGTCGGGCTGTCGGCTGTCGCTCCTCTTCGCGCTGAAATATCCGCAGGCAGTCACGGCGTTGCTGCTCTATCGCGTCACCGGCGGCAAGTTCGCCGCCACCCGGCTCGGCCACAACTACTACGGCCAGTTCATCGCGGCGGCGCAGCAGGGCGGCATGGCGGCGGTGTGCGCGCTCGACCATTTCAAGGAGCGCATCGCCGCGAAGCCGTCGAACCGCGAGAAACTCATGGCGATGGATCCAAAATGGTTCATCGCCGCCATGGAGAGCTGGAAGACGGCGTTCGACAAGGGCGCCGACCTGCCGGTGATTGGCGCGACCGAGCCGGAGCTCAACTCCATCAAGGTGCCGACCATCATCATTCCCGGCAACGATCGGACCCACAACCATGCGAGCGGCGAGACCGCGCATCGCATGATCCCCGGCAGCGAATACCACGACCTGATGCCGGGCGACCGCGACGTCGATCTGGTCGAAATGGCGGACTGGGTCGACGAGAAGCTGATGGCCGCGACCTTCGCGGATTTCCTCCGGCGCCACGGCCAAGCCAAGGCGGCATAACGAGGAGCGCTTAGCCGCAGGCCTTCCCCGCGCACACCTTCTCGAGCTCGGGGAACGGCTTGTAGAACGCCTTGCCGCATTGCTCGGGCGTCGCCTCGATGAACTGGTTGAGGCGACCGGCATAGAAGAAGCCGATGCGATCCTTGTTCTGGGTCAGGCGGCCGACCGCGTTGCCGGTGCTGAAGCGCACGCATACCGAATAGTGGCTGTTCGGGTCGGCCGGATTGATTGCTGGATCGGAGATGTAGGCGTTGCGGACCACCGCCGGCGTGTCCTGCGGCAGCTGGAAGGCGCGCACGACCTCTCCCTTGAAGTCGGTGGGGTAGATGTTGGCATCGACCTTCGGCGGTTCCGACGACGTGCTGCTGCACGCCGCAAGCATGGCGCCGGCCAATACCAGCCAGCATCGCAGCACGGATGCGCGCTTCTGCCGCAACGACAATCTAGTCATGGAGCGACGTCCGAGATCCCCGCTATCCAAACGCCCCCGGCGAACGGGTCGATGAAGGATCCCCCTCAAACTCGGTCGCCGCTGCAAGAAATGTCAAAAAGAAACACGATGTCAAGTGGTTGGTGCGCTCTACGTGGCGGCGATCAACACGCGAAAAAGTTTTCGTCATCTGACATGAACCAGCGTTCAGGCGGCCGTGACCAACCCAGTGGGTCATTGTCCCTGCAGCCAGGGAAGCTCAACCGGTCCGGCTTGATTTGGCGCTGCACGGGAGTCCGTGGTGGACGGACGGTCACGACCTCGACACGTTTCGCGTGTCGAGATGATGTCCGGTGGATCGGGTTCTCCGCACTCAGTTGCGGGCAGGAGGGTCTTCGATGCTCCCGTCGCTGCGCGCCGGCCTCGTCGCCGCGCTCGTTGCTTTTTCGTCCTTTTCCACCCACGCCGCCGACAAGGCCTACGTCCGAGACGACCTCGCCGACAGCGCGATCCGACTGGAAGCCCAGATCAAGAAAGATACCGGGCCGGTCACCAAGCCGGTGGCGACGCTTCGCCGTGAAGCCGACGCCGCCTTCGCCAGGAGCGATTACCGCGCCGGTATGCAGGCGCTCTCGCAGGTGGTGGTCGCTGCGCCCGACGACGCCGCCGCGTGGCTGCGCCTCTCACGCGCGATCCTGCAGGTGTGGGATCCGCAGGAAAGCCAGCGCGTTGCGCTGATGGAACGTGCCGCAACCGCGGCCTACATCGCCTACCAGCGCACCAAGAGCAGCAGCGACGAGGCCGAAGCCCTCATCACGCTCAGCCGCACGTTCGCCGATCGCAAGCTGTGGCGGCCGGCGCTCGATACATTGCGCATCTCGCTCGAGCTGCGCGAGATGGCCGACGTGCGCGCCAGGTACGAGAAGATGCGCGACGACCACGGCTTCCGGCTGCTCGACTATACGGTCGACGCCGACGCGGCGGCGCCGCGCGCCTGCTTCCAGTTCTCCGAGGAGCTGCCCGGCAAGCGCACCGACTTCTCGCCGTTCATCGCGATCACTGGCCTCGACAAGCCCGGCCTGTCGGCGGACGAGAAACAACTCTGCGTCGAGGGCCTCAAGCACGGCGACCGCTACACCATCACGCTGCGCAGCGGGCTGCCGTCGACGGTCAAGGAGACGCTGGCGAAATCGGCCGAGTTCAACATCTATGTGCGCGATCGGAAGCCGTTCGTACGCTTCACCGGCAAGGCCTATGTGCTGCCGCGCACCGGCCAGAAGGGCATCCCGCTGGTCAGCGTCAACACCAACGCGGTCGACGTCCAGATCTACCGCATCGGCGACCGCAACCTGCTGCAGACCGTGATCGGCTCGGACTTCCAGCGCAATCTCGAGCCCTATCAGCTCGAGAAACTGGAAGAGGAAAAGGGCCAGAAGATCTGGACCGGCCAGCTCAAGGTCGAGAGCGCCCTGAACGCCGACATCACCACCGCGTTCCCCGTCGACCAGGCAGTCGGCACCCTGGCGCCCGGCGTCTATGTCATGACGGCGAAGGCGGCCGGCAGCGCCGACCCCGAGCGCTACGACTCGCTGGCGACGCAATGGTTCATCGTCTCCGATCTCGGCCTCACCGCGTTCTCCGGCAATGACGGCGCGCACGTGTTCGTCAACTCGCTGGCGACCGCGGACGGCATCGGCCAGGTCGAGCTGCGGCTGATTGCGCGCAACAACGAGGTGCTCGGCACCAAGCGCACCGACGGCGCGGGTCACGCGCTGTTCGAGCCGGGCCTGTTGCGGGGCGACGGCGGGCTCGCGCCGGCTTTGCTGATCGCCGCCGATCCCAAGGGCGACTACGCCTTCCTCAACCTGAAGACGCCCGCTTTCGATCTGACCGATCGCGGCGTCAGCGGCCGCACCGTGCCGGCGGGGCTCGATGCCTTTGTCTATCCCGAGCGCGGCGTCTACCGCAGCGGCGAGACCGTGCACATCACCACGCTGCTGCGCGATGGTCAGGGCCAGGCGGCTTCCGGTGTCGCCCTGACAATGGTGGTCGAGCGGCCCGACGGCGTCGAATATCGGCGCACGATCGTCAACGACCAGGGCCTCGGCGGCCGCAATCTCGACGTGCCGCTGAACGCGGCGGCGCCGACCGGCACCTATCGCGTGCGCGTCTACACTGATCCCAAGGGCGAATCGATCGGCGAGACCACGTTCCTGGTCGAAGACTATGTGCCGGATCGCATTGAGTTCGATCTGACCACGGCCGCCAAGTCGATCACCCGCGGCACGCCCATCGAAGTTCGCGTCGACGGACGCTATCTCTACGGCGCGCCGGCCGCAGGTCTCGACCTCGAGGGCGAGATTGCGGTGGTCACCGCCAAGGAACGGCCCGGCTTCGTTGGCTATCAGTTCGGCACCCGCGGCGATGACGACGACGACAGCACGTCGGCGGAGCGCCAGCCAATCGAGGACGTGCCGCAGGCCGATGAGCAGGGCAAAGCGAAGATCACGGTCAACGTCGACCGCGTCCCGGAGACCACGCGTCCGCTCGAGGCGCGCATCTTCGTGCGCATGGCGGAATCCGGCGGCCGAGCGGTCGAGCGCAAGCTCGTCCTGCCGGTCGTGCCGGCCTCGTCGATGATCGGCGTCAAGCCGCTGTTCTCCGGCCGCTCGCTCGGCGAGAACGACACCGCGACCTTCGACGTCGTGTTCGTCAGCCCGGACGGCAAGGCGCTCGCCCGCAATGGCCTGCGTTACGAGCTGCTCAAGATCGAGTCGAAGTACCAGTGGTACAAGCGCGACGGCTCCTGGAACTGGGAATCCGTCAAGAGCACGCGCCGCATCGCCGACGGCACGATCGATGTCGCCGCCGACAGGCCGGCCCGCATCACCGCCCCGGTGTCCTGGGGCCGCTATCGCCTCGAGGTCTCGACCGGTGAGGCCGGCACGACGCTGACCACGGTGTCGTTCGATGCCGGCTTCTACGCGGAGGCGAGCGCCGACACGCCGGACCTGCTCGAGCTCGCGCTGGACAAGCCCGAATACGGCGCCGGCGAGACCATGACCGTCGCGGTAACGGCGCGCAGCGCCGGCAAGGTGACGCTAAACGTGGTCGGCGACCGCGTCGTGCACACCTCGACCAAGGATGTGCAGGTCGGCCTCAACCAGATCCCGTTGACGGTCGGCCGCGACTGGGGCAACGGCGCCTATCTGGTCGCCACGCTGCGCCGTCCGCTCGACGCCAGGGAGAACCGCATGCCGGGCCGCGCCATCGGCCTGCAATGGTTCTCGATCGACCGCAAGGCGAAGACCCTCGCGGTCAACATGACGATGCCGGCGGTGATCCGCCCGAACTCGACGCTGCGCGTGCCGATGAAGATCGACGGGCTCGCCGGCGAGGAGGCGAGGGTGGTGGTTGCCGCCGTCGACGTCGGCATCCTCAACCTCACCAACTACAAGCCGCCCGCGCCGGACGACTATTATCTCGGCCAGCGCGCGCTCACGACCGAAATCCGCGACCTCTATGGTCAGCTGATCGACGGCATGCAGGGCACCCGCGGCCAGATCCGCACCGGTGGTGACGGCTCCGGCAACCTGGCGGCGCCGCCGCCGAGCGGGCCGCCGCTCGCCCTCTACTCGGGCATCGTCGCGGTCGGCCGCGACGGCAGTGCCGAGGTCACGTTCGACATTCCCGACTTCGCCGGCACCGTGCGGGTGATGGCGGTCGCATGGTCGAAGGACAAGGTCGGGCGCGGCAACGGCGACGTCACCGTGCGCGATCCGGTCGTGTTGACCGCGACGCTGCCGCGGTTCCTGCTCACCGGCGACCGCGGCACCATGCATCTCGAACTGGACAATGTCGAAGGTCCCCCCGGCGATTATCGCATCGCCATCGAGGGCGACGGGCCGGTCAAGCTCGCGGCCGATGCCGCGAAGTCGATCGCGCTGCGCGCCAAGCAGCGCAGCGCCATCTCGCTGCCGATCACCGCGTCGGCCGCAGGGCTGTCGACCTTCAAGGTGCGCGTCTCGGGCCCGGCCAACTTCGCGTCCGAGCGCAGCTATAAGCTCGCGGTCAAGCCGGCGACGCAGATCCTGGCGCGCCGCACGGTGAAGCCGATCGCCAGAGGCGAGAGCCTTACGTTGTCGAGCGATCTCCTCGCCGAGCTCGTTCCCGGCACCGGCAGCGTCGGCGTCTCGGTCGGACCGTCCTCCGCGCTCGACGCGGCGACGATCCTCAAGGCGCTCGACCGCTATCCGTTCGGGTGCTCGGAGCAGATCACCAGCCGTGCGCTGCCGCTGCTCTATGTCAACGAGCTCGCGGCGGAGGCGCATCTCGCGCTCGATACCGCGGTCGACCAGCGCATCAAGGACGCGATCGAGCGGCTGCTCGCGCGCCAGGGCTCCAACGGGTCGTTCGGCCTGTGGTCGGCCGGCGGCGAGGATGCCTGGCTCGACGCCTATGTGACGGACTTCCTCACCCGCGCGCGCGAGAAGGGCTTCACCGTTCCTGACACGGCCTTCAAGCTCGCGCTCGACCGGTTGAAGAACTTCGTTGCCAATGCGCCGGAGCCGAAGAAGGACGGCGGCCGCGATCTCGCCTACGCACTCTATGTGATGGCGAGGAACGGCTCGGCGCCGGTCAGCGACCTGCGCTACATCGCCGACACCCAGCTCTCGGACGTCGAGACGGTCACCGCCAAGGCGCAGATCGCCGCGGCGCTGGCGCTGCTCGGTGACCGGGGGCGCGCCGAACGCGTCTATGCATCGGCGCTGGACACGATCACTTCGATGACCACCTACACGTGGGGCCGCGTCGACTACGGCTCGACCCTGCGTGATGCCGCGACGCTGGCGACGCTCGCGGCCGAAGGCGGCGCGCCGCGTCTGACCATCATGAACGCGGTCTCCCGCATCGAGACGGTCCGCTCGGCGGCGAACTACACGTCGACCCAGGAGAACGCCTGGATGGTGCTCGCGGCGCGGGCACTGGCCAAGGACTTCCGCATGTCGATGGACGTCGCCGGCGAAACGCGCCAGCAGGCGCTCTACCGCACCTATCGTCCGGATGCGATCGCGACGCCGGTGAAGATCACCAATACCGGCGATGGCACGCTGCAGGCGGTCGTCACCGTCAATGGCGCGCCGATCACGCCGGAGCCGGCGGCCGAAAAGGGCTTCAAGATCGAGCGGCTCTACTACACGCTCGACGGCACGCCGACCGATCCGTCGAAGGTGAAGCAGAACACGCGGCTCGCCGTCGTGCTCAAGGTCACCGAGCCGATTCCGGAATACGGCCGCATCATCGTCGCGGACTATCTGCCGGCCGGCTTCGAGATCGACAACCCGAAGCTGGTGTCGTCGGGTGACACCGGCACGCTCTCGTGGATCGAGAACGCGGCGGAGCCGGTGCACTCGGAGTTCCGTGATGACCGCTTCACCGCCGCGTTCGACCGCAAGGGCGGCGACCAGATCGTGTTCACGGTCGCCTACGTGGTGCGGGCGGTGTCGCCGGGGACCTATGTGCTGCCGCAGGCCTTCGTCGAGGACATGTACCGTCCCGACCGCTTCGGCCGCACCGCGACCGGCAAGGTCGAGGTCACCACGGCGAAGTGAGCGGCACGATGAGAGCCTGGCGGCTCATTCTGACGGGGACGGGCACCGCGGCGATCGCCGCGGTGCTCGGCATTGCCTGGTGGGTCAACTCGCTCGGCCCGGCGCCGCTCGGCGAGCAGGTCGACTACTCCACCGTGGTGGTCGATCGCGACGGCCGCCTGCTGAGGCCCTACGCGACTACGGACGGACGCTGGCGCCTGCCGGCCAAGGTCGACAACGTCGACCCGCGCTATCTCGACGTGCTGTTCGCGTTCGAGGACAAGCGCTTCCGCAATCACGCCGGCGTCGATCCGCTCGCGCTCGCCCGCGCCGGATGGCAGCTCGGCCACAACGGCCGCATCGTCTCTGGCGGCTCGACCCTCACCATGCAGGTGGCGCGCCTGCTCGAGCCGCGCAGCGAGCGCTCCGTCGGCGCAAAGCTCCGCCAGATCGTGCGTGCGGTCGAGATCGAACGCGCGCTGACCAAGGACGAGGTGCTGGCGCTCTATCTCAGCATCGCTCCCTATGGCGGCAATCTCGAAGGCGTGCGCGCCGCGTCGCTTGCCTATCTTGGCAAGGAGCCACGGCGGCTCACCCTCGGGGAGGCGGCGCTCCTCGTTGCGCTGCCGCAGTCGCCGGAGGCGCGGCGTCCAGACCGCGCGCCCGAGCTCGCCCGCGCCGCGCGCGACCGCGTGCTCGACCGGGTCGCGCTGGCCGGCCTCTATCCGCCCGCCGAGATCCAGCGCGCCAAGGCCGAGCCGGTGCCGACCACGCGCCGGTCGATGCCGACGCTCGCGCCGCATGCTTCCGATGCCGCGGTGGCCGCCGCGCCGACGACGAAATTCCATCAGCTCACCATCGACGCGGTCTGGCAGAAGAGTCTCGAGGATCTGGCGCGCGAGCGCGCGAAGATGCTCGGCAGCGGCATCTCGGTCGCCATCCTCGCGGTCGATCACGCGACCGGCGAAGTGTTGGCGCGCGTCGCCTCGGCCGGCTATTTCGACATGCGCCGGTCCGGCCAGGTCGACATGACCCAGGCGCTGCGTTCGCCCGGCTCGACGCTCAAGCCGTTCATCTACGGCCTCGGCTTCGAGGATGGCCTGATCCACCCGGAGACGCTGATCGAGGATCGTCCGGTGCGGTTCGGCGGCTACGCGCCGGAGAATTTCGATCTCAACTACCAGGGCACGGTCACGGTCCGCCGCGCGCTGCAGATGTCGCTGAACGTGCCGGCGGTCACCGTGCTCGACAAGGTCGGCGCCAGCCGGTTGACCGCGCGGCTCGGCCAGGCGGGCGCGTCGCTGGTGCTGCCAAAAGGCGAGGTGCCCGGTCTCGCCATGGGACTGGGCGGGCTCGGCATCAGGCTGTCCGACCTGGTGATGCTCTATGCGGGACTGGCGCGCGGTGGTTTCACGCTGCCGCTCACCGAGCGCATCATCGACGGCGCCGACTGGCCGGCGCAGCGCCGGCTGATGGAGCCGGTCGCCGCCTGGTATGTCGGTCACATCCTGCTCGGCTCACCGCCGCCCGAGAACGCGGTGGGCGGACGCATCGCCTACAAGACCGGCACGTCCTACGGCTATCGCGACGCCTGGGCGGTCGGCTTCGACGGCAAGCGCACCATCGGCGTGTGGGTGGGCCGTCCCGAGGGCGCGCCGGTCCCGGGTCTTGCCGGTCGTATCTCGGCGGCCCCCATTCTGTTCGACGCCTTCGCGCGGTCCGGCAAGCCATTCAGCCCGCTGCCGCGCGCGCCGAAGGGCGTGATCATGGCGGCGACGGCAAAACTGCCGCTGCCCTTGCAGCGGTTCCGGCCGAACGGTCTGCCGACCGAGACCGGCATTGATCCGGCTCCGCGCATCATGTTCCCGCCCAACGGCGCGCGGCTCGAGCTCGCCACCGGCGAGGACGGCAAGTTCGACCCGATGGCGCTCAAGATCACCGGCGGCGCCCAGCCGCTTACGGTCCTGGTCAACGGCCTGCCGGTCACGACCGCGTCTGATCAGCGCACGCTGTTCTATGCCCCGGATGGCCCGGGATTCGTGCGGCTGACCGTGATGGACGCCAACGGCCGGGTCGATAGCGTGGTCGTCCGGCTACAGTAGACCGATTTCATGCCTCCAAACCGACCCGCCGGGGCTTGCCAAAGCTTTCCCCGCCGGCCGGAATTCTCTATGGTCCGCGCGGGTTTGGACGCGATATCAGCATGTTGACGTTGACAGGGGAGGAGCCCCAGCGGTCGCGGTCCCGGGGGCTTCTGATGGTGGTCGACCACGCGACCGGCACGCATGCGCGCGCCGTCGGCGTGCTGCTTGTCGTTGCCCTTTTGTCCTTCCTGCCGGGCTTCTTCCAGCTGCCGCCGATCGACCGCGACGAGGCGCGGTTCGCCCAGGCCACCAAGCAGATGCTGGAGAGCGGCGATTTTGTCGACATCCGCTTCCAGGACGAGAGCCGCTACAAGAAGCCGGTCGGCATCTACTGGCTGCAGGCCGCGGTGGTGAAGGCGGCCGAGGCGGCCGGCGTGCCGGAGGCGCGCACCACCATCTCGCTCTACCGGATCCCGTCGCTGATCGGGGCGATCGGCGCGGTGCTGCTGACCTATTGGGCCGCGCTCGCCTTCGTGTCGCGCCGCGCCGCGGTGCTTGCCGGCATGATCCTCAGCGCCTCGATCCTGCTCGGCGTCGAGGCGCGGCTCGCCAAGACCGACGCCATGCTGCTGATGACCATCATCGCCGCGATGGGCGCGCTCGGCCGCGTCTATCTCGGCGAGCACGGCGCGCATGGCGAGGCGTTCCACGGCTGGCGGCTGCCGGCGATCTTCTGGACTGCCATCGCGGGCGGCGTGTTGCTGAAGGGCCCGCTGATCCTGATGATCATCGGACTGCCGGTCCTGGTGCTCTCGATCTTCGATCGATCGGCGCGCTGGCTGATGCCACTGAAGCCGCTCGCCGGCGTCGCCTGGACGCTCCTCCTCGTGCTGCCGTGGTTCCTTGCCATCATCGCCAAGAGCGGCGGCGACTTCTTCGTCGAGTCGGTCGGCCGCGACCTTCTGGCCAAGGTCGCCACTGGCCAGGAGTCGCACGGCGCACCGCCGGGATTCTATTTCCTGCTCTATTGGATCACGTTCTGGCCCGGATCGTCGCTCACGTTGCTGGCGCTGCCGGCGGTGTGGGCCGTCCGCCGCGAGCCGGGCGCGCGCTTCCTGCTCGCGTGGATCGTGCCGTCATGGATCGTGTTCGAGATCGTCATCACCAAGCTGCCGCACTACGTGCTGCCACTCTATCCGCCGATCGCGATCCTGATCGCCGGCGTGGTCAATCATCATGCGCTGGCACGCGGGCCATGGATGCAGCGCCTGTTGTCGGGCTGGTTCGTGTTCACGGCGCTGACCTCGGTCGCACTGATCGTCGGCATGATCATGCTCGGCCGCCAGCTCGGCCTGCTGGCCTGGCCGTTCGTGGCGGCATCGACCATCTTCGGCCTCTTGGCCTGGTGGATGTTCGAGCACGAGGGTGCGGAGCGCTCGCTGCTGCGCGCCATCGCCGCGTCGATCCTGCTGGCGTTCGCCGCCTATGGCGTCACGCTGCCGACGCTGACGGCGCTGTTCCCGAGCGCGATCATCGCCGAGACGCTGCGCGGCGCCGGCTGCGAGCGGCCGCAGCTTGCCTCGGCCGGCTATCACGAGCCGAGCCTCGTGTTCCTGGCCGGGACATCGACAGCCTTGCTCGACGGCCCCGCCAGCGCCGATTTCCTGAAACAGGGGGGGTGCCGCTTCGCGGCGATCGAGAGCCGGCATGAGCGCGGCTTCGCCAACCGCGCCGAAGCGCTTGGGCTGCGCTACTCGCCGGTGCGGCGCTTCGATGCGGTCAACTACAACGGCAGCCGCACGATCTCGATTTCCATCTACCAGGCGGAGCCCTAGGCGTGACGATCGGCAGCGGCACCGAACGGGACAGTGCCGGCGTTTCGCTCGCGCCGCTGACGCGTTGTGTGAATGCAGCCGCGGGCTGGGCCGTCATGCTGGTGTCGCCGCCGCGCCGGCCGCTCGGCATTCTGACGATCGACTTGCACCGGATCGCCGTCGTCGCCATCGGCCTGCTCGTCGCCGTCATCGCCACGATGGCCTGGATCGATGCGCGCGCGATGGCCTGGCAGGACGGGATCCCGCCCGGCGTGGTCTGGCTGTTCGAGGAGATCACCGACTTCGGCCGCTCGGGATGGGTGCTGGTCCCGTCGGCGGTCCTGATGCTGCTCATCGCCGCGGTCAACTCGCCGGCGCTCGGCCGCGTCAGCAATCTCGTGCTCACCGCCGTTGTCGTGCGGCTCGGCTTCATATTTCTCGCGGTCGGATTGCCGGGCCTGCTGGTCACGGTCATCAAGCGGCTTATCGGACGGGTGCGCCCGTCCGATCTCGGGCCATTTGCCTACTATCCGTTCTCGTGGAAGGCGACCTATGCCAGCCTGCCGTCGGGACACACGACGACGGCATTTGCTGCCCTGCTGGCAATCGGTCTGGTCTGGCCGCGCGTGCGGCCGGCGCTGTGGGTCTATGCACTGGTGATCGGGCTGAGCCGGGTCGTGGTCTCCGCGCACTATCCGAGCGACGTCATCGCCGGAGCCGCCTGCGGCGTGCTGGGCGCGCTGCTGGTGCGCCAATGGTTCGCCGTGCGCCAGCTCGGCTTCGTCGTCGGCTCGGACGAGCAGATCCACGCATTGCCGGGGCCATCGTTCCGCCGCATCAAGGGAGTTGTCCGGCGCCTGCTCGGACAATAGAAACCAGCGACGAATTCCGCTGGGGCATGCAGGACCATGACATGAGCGAAACCACCACGCGCGCGAAGGCCGTCGGAGAGCCGGCCGTTGCGGTCGTCGTGCCGGTCCGCAACGAGGCCGGCAACGTTGCGCCGCTGGTCAATGAGATCGCGGCGGCGCTCGGCAATCGCTGGCCGTTCGAGGTCATCTACGTCAATGACGGCTCGACGGACGCGACCGAGCAGGAGCTGATCGGCCTGATGCGCGAGCGGCCGTGGCTGCGCCAGGTCAAGCACGCGGCCTCGTGCGGACAGTCGTCCGCCGTGCGCACCGGCGTCGCCCATGCACAGGCGCCGTTCGTCGTCACCATCGACGGCGACGGCCAGAACGATCCGGCCTTCATTCCGCAATTGTTCGAGGCACTGGTGAAGGGGGCGCCCGAGCGTGTCGGGCTGATCGCCGGGCAGCGCGTCGGCCGCAAGGCGAGCGGCTTCAAGAAATTCCAGTCGCGTATCGCCAACGGCGTGCGCGGCGCGATCCTGCGCGACGGCACGCGCGACACCGGCTGCGGGCTCAAGGCGTTCCGGCGCGACCTGTTCCTGGCGCTGCCGTATTTCGACGGCCTGCACCGGTTTCTGCCGGCGCTGGTGCGGCGCGAGGGCTACGCGGTCGGCTATGTCGACGTGGTCGACCGCGAGCGGCGCCACGGCGTCTCGAATTACGGAATGTTCGACCGGCTGTGGATCGGCATCCTCGATCTCGCCGGAGTGTGGTGGCTGGTCCGGCGCAGGAAGCGCGTGCCGCAGATTTCGGAGGTGAAACGCGATGTTGATTGATCTGTCTCGGGCCGTCGGCGATTACCTGCACGACATTTTCATCGGCAATTTCGACTGGGCGATCCTGATCGGCTATGTCGCGCAGACGCTGTTCGCGATGCGCTTCGTCGTCCAGTGGATCGCGTCCGAGCGGGCCGGGCGCAGCGTGGTGCCGTTTGCGTTCTGGGTGTTCTCGATCGGCGGCGGGCTGATGCTGCTCGGCTATGCGATCTACCGCAAGGACCCGGTGTTCATCCTCGGCCAGGGATTCGGCGTGTTCGTCTATTTGCGCAACATGTATTGGGTGATGCGCGACCGCGGCTCTGGCGCGACGGCGATGTAGCTATTTCTTGGCTACCGCAAGCGCGGCAAAGCCGCGCTCGAGATCGGCGATCAGGTCGGAAACGTCTTCAAGGCCAATATGCAGCCGCACCGTCGGGCCTTCGGGCGTCCACTTGGTCGCGGTGCGGAACGGGCCGCAGTCGAACGGGACGGCGAGGCTTTCGTAGCCGCCCCACGACGCGCCGATGCCGAACAGGGTGAGTGCGTTGATGAAGGCATGCGCGGCGGCGGCCGGCACCGGCTTGAAGACGATGCTGAACAGCCCACTGGCGCCGGAAAAGTCCCGCTTCCAGATGGCGTGGCCGGGGTGGCTCTCCACAGCGGGGTGCAGCACGCGGGAGATTTCGGGCCGTCCGGCGAGCCAGCGCGCCACTGTCAGGCCGGCCTCGTAGTGACGGGCGAGACGCACGCCCATGGTGCGCAGGCCGCGCAGGCCGAGATACATGTCGTCCGGGCCGACGCACATCCCCATCGTGCCCGACGTGTCCTTGAGGCGTTGCCACGCCGTTGCGTTGGCCGAAACGGTGCCGAGCATCACGTCGGAATGGCCGCCGATATATTTGGTGCCGGCCTGGATCGACAGGTCGACACCCTTGTCGAACGGCCGGAAATAGAGCGGCGTCGCCCAGGTATTGTCCATCAGCACCAGCGCGCCCTTGGCGTGCGCCGCCGCGGCGATCGCCGGAATGTCCTGCATTTCGAATGACAGCGAGCCCGGCGCCTCGACGAACACCGCGCGTGTGTTCGGCTGCATGAGCGCCGCAATGCCCGCGCCAATCAGCGGATCGTAATAGGTCGTGGTGATGCCATAGCGCGTCAGCACGCTGTCGCAGAACTTGCGTGTCGGCAGATAGGCGCTGTCGGTGACAAGGATGTGATCGCCGGCCTGGAGCACGGAGAGGAGGGCGACCGAGATGGCCGCCAGCCCGGACGGCAGCAGCACCACGCCGGCGCAGCCCGGTCCTTCGATCTCCCGCAGGGCCGTTTCGAATGCTTCGGAGGTGGGGGTGCCGCGCCGGCCATAGGTGTACTTGGCCTTGTGGTCGATGAACTCCTCCGCCGTCGGATACAGCACGGTGGAGGCGTGGACGACCGGCGGATTGACGAACCCATGGAAGGCGAACGGGTCACGTCCGCCGGTTACCAGTCGGGTGTCGGGCTTCTGTTCCGGAATGTCCGGCCGGCCGTCGGTGTTCTTGTTCATGAATTGTTGCCTTGCCGGGCTTCGCGGCGCTGGTCGAGTGCGGCGCGTCAGCGCGCGCCGGCTGATCTGTATTTACCCCGGTATTCGGCTCGTCCGTCAACCCCTTGACCTCGAAGGATGATCGTTCTGAGATAGCACAGGGGAACAGCCTTTGGCGCAATCGACCGGTCCCATTGCGCCGGTCGCGAACTTGCGCCATCAAGCGTTATGGGGACGGTAAGACTGTAACGAGCATTCCGGCCCGATCGCCCGGCGGTCGGTCCTTTCCATGCGTGCGGATGTCCCGCCAATGCGAGTGATAGGATGTTGTCCATGAAACGTATTCTTGCCGCGCTTGGCCTCGCTGCAACGATCGGTCTTGTTCCGCTCGCATCGCAGGCCACGACGCTCGAGACCGTGAAGCAGCGCGGCGCGGTCAACTGCGGCGCCAATGGTCAGCTTCCGGGCTTCGGTCTGCCCGACGCGCAGGGCAACTGGACCGGCTTCGACGTCGACTATTGCCGCGCCATCGCGGCGGCCATCTTCGGCGATGCGACCAAGGTCAAGTTCGTCGCGCTCACCGCCAAGGACCGGTTCACCGCCCTGCAGTCGGGCGACGTCGACGTCCTCGTCCGCAACACCACCTGGACCAGCTCGCGCGACACGCAGCTCGGCCTCAACGCCACCGGAATCAATTACTACGATGGCCAGGGCTTCATCATCCGCAAATCGCTGAAGGTGAACTCGGCGCTCGAGCTCAACGACGCCGCCATCTGCGTGCAGCAGGGGACGACCACGGAGCTCAATCTCGGCGATTATTTCCGCACCCACCGGATGCGGCTCAAGACCGTGACCTTCGCAAGCCTCGACGAATCGCTCTCCGCCTACGACACCGGTCGCTGCGATGCCTATACGACCGACGCCTCGAGCCTCTACAGCGTCCGGCTCAAGCTCGCCAAGCCGGACGACCACATCGTGCTGCCGGAGATCATTTCCAAGGAGCCGCTCAGCCCGTTCGTGCGGCACGGCGACGAGCAGTGGTTCGACGTGGTCAAGTGGGTCCACTTCGCGCTGCTGAACGCCGAGGAGCTCGGCGTCACCAAGGTGAACGTCGACGAGCAGGTCAAGTCGGCCAATCCCGAGATCAAGCGCCTGCTCGGCACCGAAGGCAATTTCGGCGAGCAGCTCGGTGTGAGCAAGGACTGGGTGGTGAAGATCGTCAAGCAGGTCGGCAACTACGGCGAGATCTTCGAGAAGAACGTAGGGCAGGGCTCGCAGCTGAAGATCTCGCGCGGCCTCAACGCGCTGTGGACCAAGGGTGGCCTGCAATACGCCCCGCCGTTCCGCTGACACGCCGGCCGGCGCTCGCGCATGTCCCGGAAAAGCGGGCCCGGTTTCCCGCCTGCGCGAAGCCCTGTGAAGATCCTGCGGTTTGGCTCGATGCTTCGGCGGGCGAAGGCAGGTCCGAACAGGACATGCGCAAGAAAATGACCTAGCGCGGGCGCGGCCATGGCAACGGTGCTTCCGTCGGGACCTCCCAAGGTCCCGCTCATCCATAATCGCCGCTTTCGCAGCATTGCCTATCAGATCGTCCTGTCGGCGGTCGTGTTGTTCTTCGTCTATGAGGCGGCGAGGAACGCCATCGAGAACCTTGCGCGCGCCAACATCGCGACCGGCTTCGGCTTCTGGAACGTCACGGCCGGCTTCGACATCAGCCAGACCTTGATCGAGTATTCGGCGCAGACGTCGACCAATGGGCGCGCCTTCCTGGTCGGCCTGCTCAACACGCTGCTGGTGGCCGGGCTCGGCATCGTGTTTGCGACCCTGCTCGGCTTCGTCATCGGCATCTCCCGCCTGTCGCGCAACTGGCTGCTGGCGCGCCTCGCCGGCGCCTATGTCGAGATCATCCGCAACGTCCCGCTGCTGCTGCAGCTCTATTTCTGGTACAACGCCGTCCTCAAGGCGCTGCCGGAGACGCGCGACAACGTCGTGCTGCGCGGTGGCATCTTCCTCAACAATCGCGGCCTGTTTCTGCCCAAGCCGGTGTTCGAGCTCGGCTCCGGTTTCGTGTTCGAGTCGATCGCCCTCGCCATCGCGCTGATCATCGCGCTCAATGTCTATGCAGGGCGCAGGCAGCGGCAGACCGGCCGGCGGCCGCGGGTGCTGGCCGCGAGCATCGCGCTGCTGATCGGCCTGCCGGTCGCGGTGTTTTTCGCAACCGGCACGCCGATCGAGATCGAGTACCCGCAGCTCGGCCGTTTCAACATCAGCGGCGGTGTCGAGGTCCTGCCCGAGTTCGTCGCGCTGACGTTCGGGCTGGTGATCTACACCGCCGCCTTCATCGGCGAGGTGGTGCGTTCGGGCATCACCGCCGTCGCCAAGGGACAGACCGAGGCGGCCTACGCACTCGGCTTGCGCCCCGGCCTGACATTGCGGCTCGTCGTCGTTCCGCAGGCGATGCGCGTGATCGTGCCGCCGCTCACCAATCAATACCTCAACCTGACCAAGAACTCCTCGCTCGCCGTCGCGATCGGCTATCCCGATCTGGTGCAGGTGTTCGCGGGGACGGTGCTGGTCAATACCGGCCAGGCGGTCGAGGTGGTCGCCATCACCATGGCCGTTTATCTCGCCATCAGCCTTGTCACGTCGCTGATCCTGAACTGGTACAACGCGCGCATCGCGCTGGTGGAACGATGAGCGCCGGCGCGGTCACCGACAGCCATCAACGTGCCGATCAGGCCGTGTTCGTGCGGCGCGAGCCTAGTCCGGCGCTGCCGCCGCCGGTGACCTTGACCGGACCGATCGGCTGGCTGCGTGCCAATCTGTTCTCGAGCGTGTTCAACACGTGCCTGACCATCATCGCGGTGCTGCTGATCGCCTGGCTGGTGCCGCCGATGATCAGGTTCCTGATCATCGACGCGGTGTGGACCGGAAATGACCGGGACGCCTGCCTGGTGACGGAGTTGCAGCCGCGGGTGGGCGCCTGCTGGCCGTTCATCGGCGAGCGTCTCGCCTATTTCACCTACGGCTCCTATCCGATCGCCGAGCGGTGGCGGGTCGATGCATTCTTCGCGCTGCTCGCCTTCTCGACGGCTTGGCTTCTGTGGCTCGATGCGCCGCGCCGCGGGCTCGGCGCGGTGAATTTCTTCGTGCTCCTGCCGATCGCGTCCTATCTGCTGCTGAGCGGCGCGCCGATCCTCGGCCTGCCGGCGGTCGACACCGCGCTGTGGGGCGGCATGATGGTCACCATCGTGGTGGCCTCGGTCGGCATCGTGGTGTCGCTGCCGCTCGGCATCCTGCTGGCGCTCGGGCGGCGCTCGAAGATGCCCGCGGTCAAGCTGCTGTCGGTCATGTTCATCGAGTTCGTGCGCGGCGTGCCGCTGATCACGGTCCTGTTCATGGCAAGCGTGATGCTGCCGTTGTTCGTGCCGCCGTCGTGGTCGCCGGACAAGCTTCTGCGCGCGCTGGTCGGCGTCGCGTTGTTCTCGGCGGCCTACATGGCCGAGGTGGTGCGGGCCGGGCTCCAAGGCATTCCGCGCGGCCAGTACGAGGCGGCGGCGGCGCTCGGGCTCGGCTACTGGAAGACGATGGGCCTGATCATCCTGCCGCAGGCGCTGCGCATCACCATCCCGATCGTGCTCAACAACTACGTGGCCCTATTCAAGGACACCACGCTGGTGTTCGTCGTCGGCATCTTCGACTTCCTCAAGACCATCGAGGTTGCACGCAACGATCCGAAATGGGCGACGCCGGTCACCAGCGCGACCGGCTATGCATTCGCGGCCATTGTCTATCTGATCATATGCTATTCGATGTCGCTCTACGCGCGCCGGCTGGAACTGCGGTTGGGCGTGGCAGAGCCGCGCCGCGGCCGGGCGCGCCGGCGCCTGCGGGTGCCCGAAGGCAATGGCGGAGTGTTGGGACAGCCATGACGGAGCGCGATCCGGCCATCGAGATGATCGGCGTGCACAAGTGGTTCGGCGAGTTCCACGTGCTGCGCGACATCAATCTCAGCGTCAGCCGCGGCGAGCGCATCGTCATCTGCGGCCCGTCAGGCTCCGGCAAGTCGACCATGATCCGCTGCATCAACGCGCTCGAGGAGCATCAGCGCGGGCGCATCGTGGTCGACGGGATCGAGCTCATCCAGGATCTCAAGCGCATCGACCAGGTGCGGCGCGAGATCGGCATGGTGTTTCAGCAGTTCAACCTGTTTCCGCACCTGACCATTCTCGACAACTGCACGCTGGCGCCGGTCTGGGTGCATGGCATGCCGAAGAAGGATGCCGAGGCGCTGGCGATGGAATTCCTGACCAAGGTGCGGATCCCGGAGCAGGCGCAGAAATATCCCGGCCAGCTGTCCGGCGGCCAGCAGCAGCGCGTCGCCATCGCGCGCGCGCTGTGCATGCGGCCGAAGATCATGCTGTTCGACGAGCCGACCTCCGCGCTCGACCCGGAGATGGTGAAGGAGGTGCTCGACACCATGGTCCAGCTCGCCATGGAGGGCATGACCATGCTGGTGGTGACGCACGAGATGGGCTTCGCGCGCCAGGTCGCGAACCGGATCGTGTTCATGGACGACGGCCAGATCGTCGAGATGAACGAGCCGGAAGCCTTCTTCAACAATCCGCAGCACGAGCGGACCAAGCTGTTCCTCAGCCAGATCCTGGTGTGAGCGCGGAGCCCGGCGCGGCGCATCCCGCCGCGCCGGATCGGCCACTATCAGCGCGTCCTGATGATCACCACCTCGAGATATTCGCCGGGGATCACCAGCGTGCCGTCCTTCGCGGTGTTGAACTCGTCGATGAGGGCCCGCAGATCGCCCTCGAGTGCGTTGCGTGCCGCCGCATCAATGGCCGCGAAGGCCTTCACGACCGGGCCATAGAAGGTGCGGAACGTCTCGATCCAATGGTCCGGCGACTTGTAGCGGAAGACAAAGGACCTGCGCTGCGCGGCGATGCTGGTATCCGCGCCGAACAGGGCATCAAGATGCGCCTTATCGCCCCACAGCGCCGGCGACTTCACGCCGGGCGCCGGCGGAATGTACTTTCCGATCGTCCTGAACAGCCGGCCGATGAAGCTGTCCGGCGTCCAGTTGGCGAGCCCGATCTTGCCACCGGGTCGGCAGACGCGCTTGAGCTCGTTGGCCGCCTGCTGCTGATTGGGCGTGAACATCACGCCGAACGTCGACAGCACGATGTCGAAGCTCGCGTTCGGGAACGGCAGGGCTTCGGCATCGGCCTGCTGGAACGTCACCGGCAGCCGTTCGGCTTCCGCTCGCTTGCGCCCGTGGTCGAGCAGGGCGCCGACATAGTCGGTCGACACGACGTCGGCGAAGCGACGCGCCGCCGCCAGGGTGGCGTTGCCGTTGCCGGCCGCGACGTCGAGGACGCGTTGATTGCTGCGCAGGTCGACGGCTTCGCACAGCATCTCGCCGACGATCTGCAGAGTCGTGCCGACCACGGCATAGTCGCCGGTCGCCCAGGCGGCCTGCTGGCGGCTCTTGATGGCGGCGAGATCGGTGGTTGCGATATTGGCTTGAACGTTCATGGTTGTGGTCCTTCGCGATTGGGTTGATACGGCAGTCGTCATTCCGGAACGGCCTGCCCGGAGCCGCCGAACTCGGACGGAAAATCCTTCAGCTTGGGCAGCCCGTCTCGCATCGGCAGCACCGTCTCGGCGTAGTTGATGTGAACGCCGGGGGTGAATTTCAGCGACGGAATGGTGGATGCGAATACGTCGACGAGACCGAGCGGTGGATGATCGACCATCAGATGCCCGCCGCACTTCGCGCAGCATTTGCGCTGGCTGAACGGCGTCTTCTGGAAGGTCGCGACATGCTCGGCGCCGGCCGTGATCCGGATCGCTTCCGGCTTCCAGAGCGTGAAGGCATTCACCGGCCCGCCGGACCACGACCGGCACGAGCTGCAATGACAATAGCCCATGCCCTCCGGCGTGCCGGAGATCTCGAGTTTGACCGCGCCGCAGAAGCAGCTTCCAAAGTAAGCCACGATGTTCTTCCTTGTGCTTGAAGTTGGAGGATGCGGCGAGTGTCGGCCGTGTGGTCCGTTCAACTCCAGTTCACGAATTGTAGTAAGCTGCGCGGGACTGCTTTCGCCGTCCGGCCTAGGACGCTGATCGGGCTCGCTTTTTCGAGCCGAGCGACGAGACGCGAGAAAATTCGCGATACAGATTCTGTACTATTCAGCGTCCTGTGGTCTGGACTATCCACGGCGCGGATGGGGGCGTTCCAAGGAGTGCCCTGTGAGGACACGGACCGAACCGCCAAGTTACGGACAGTTCTGCCCCGTCGCCATGGCGTCGGAGATCGTCTGCTCGCGATGGACGCCGCTGGTGCTGCGCGAGCTGCTCAGCGGCACGACGCGGTTCAACGACCTGCGGCGGGGCGTGCCACGCATGTCACCGACGCTTCTCTCGAAGCGGCTCAAGGAGCTCGAGGAGGCCGGGCTGATCTCCGCGCGCAGGACCGCGCCCGGCGGCGCCGTCGAGTATAAGCTCACCATCGCCGGCGAGGATCTGCGCGATGTCGTCATGTCGCTCGGCCTGTGGGGCCAGCGCTGGATCGAATCCTCGCTGTCGCTCAAGAATCTCGATCCGTCTCTGCTGATGTGGGACATGCGCCGCAACCTCAGGCCGACGGAGATGCCCGATCGGCGATGCACCATCCAGTTCATCTATCCGGAGCTGACCGGCAGTCGGAAGGTCTGGTGGCTCGTGATCGAGGACGGCAAGGTCGATCTGTGCATGGTCGATCCTGGCCACGAGGTCGATCTCTACGTGCAGAGCTCGCTGCGCACCATGACATCGGTCTGGATGGGCCACGCGACGTTCCGGGCGGAGGTCGAGGCCGGGACCATCGCTCTCACCGGCGACAAGGCGGTCGCGCGGGCGATGCACGGCCTGCTGGGCCTGAGTCCATTCGCGAAGGAAAAACGTCGCGTCGCCTGACGGCGGACGCTCAGCTGACCAGCGGGCCGTTCGCCTTCTTCCAGGCATCGATGCCGCCCTGGATGTGGCAGGCGGACGACAGGCCGGCGCTCTGCGCCGCCTGCACCGCCATGGCTGAGCGCTCGCCGAAGGCGCAGTAGAACAGCATCTTCTTGGCGGTCGCGGTGGCGAGCTCGTGCAGCATGCCGCCGGCCTCGATGTTCTCGCGCAGGTCGGGGTAGGGCGCGTGCAGCGAGCCTGGAATGATGCCGTGCTTCTTGCGTTCGCTGCTCTCGCGCAGGTCGATAAATGCGACCTCGGGCTTGCCGACCAGCGCCACCGCCTGCGCCGCGCTGAGCGACCAGCCGCGCGCGGCGACCGCATCCTGCGACAGGCCGACCTTCATGTTGGCCGGGATGGCGACGTCCATCATCTTGGGGTTGGCGAGCTTCAGCTTCGACATCACGTCGACATATTCGTCAATGGACTTCACCTGCAGGCGCGGGTTGAACCTCTTCTCCTCGCCGATCGTCGACACCGTGTCGCCCTTGTAGTCGTGGGCGGGGAACACCAGCATCTCGTCGGGCAAGCGCAGCAGCTTGTTGAAGATCGAGTCGTATTGCGCGCGCGCGTCGCCGTTCTGGAAATCGGTGCGGCCGGTGCCGCGGATCAGCAGCGTGTCGCCGGTGAAGACCCGGTCGCCGAGCAGGTAGGAATAGGAATCGTCGGTGTGGCCGGGCGTGTAGAGCACGTCGAGGCCGATGCCCTCGATCTCGAGCTTGTCGCCCTCGGTGACCCGCATCGACACGACGTCGGCCTTGGTCATCTCGCCCATCACGGTGATGCACTGGGTGCGGTCGCGCAGCGCGCCGAGCCCCGTGACGTGGTCGGCATGCATATGCGTGTCGACCGCCTTCACCAGCTGCAGGTCGAGCTCCTTGATGAGCTGGAGGTATCGCTCGACCTTCTCCAGCACCGGATCGATGATCAGCGCCTCGCCGCCGCGGCGGCTCGCCAGCAGATAGGTATAAGTCCCGGAAACGCTGTCGAAGAGCTGGCGGAAGATCATGTCTGGCTTCCCGTCGTGAGCCCCATCGCCCCCTCTAGGTACCAGGATTCGCTCTATTTAGGGCCGGTCACGACCGGCAAATCGTCGCGCGCGCCCCATTCCGACCAGGAGCCGTCATACACGCTCCCCATCCGCTTACCGAGGGCATCGAGCGCGAAGGTGAGGATCGAGGCGGTCACGCCGGAGCCGCAGCTGGTGATCACCGGTTTGTCGATGTCGACGCCGCCGGCGGCGAATGCGGCGGCGATCTTGTCCGCCGGGGCCAGGCGCCCGTTCTCCAGCACGCCCTGGAACGGCACGTTGAGCGCGCCCGGCATGTGCCCGGAACGCAGGCCCGCGCGCGGCTCCGGCGCCTCGCCCCGGAACCGGTCGGCAGCACGCGCGTCGACCACCTGGGCGGCGCGGCTGCTCAAGGCTTTCTGCACGTCGGCGACGCCGGCCACCATGCCGTGGTCGAGCCGCGCCGTGAACGTGCGCGGCTGCCGCGTCACCGGTCCGCTGTCGAGCGGCCGGTTCTCGGCCGTCCACTTGGGCAGGCCGCCGTCGAGCACGACGACGCGCGGCGCGCCGAAGGCACGGAACGTCCACCACACCCGCGCCGCGCCGTAGAGGCCGATGCCGTCGTAGATGACGATCGTCTGGCCGTCGCCGATGCCGAGCTTGCCGACATCAGCCGCGAACTGCGTCGCGCTCGGCAGCATGTGCGGCAACGGATTGGAATGATCCTTGACGGCGTCGATGTCGAAGAACACCGCGCCGGGGATGTGGCCCGCCAGATATTCGGCGCGCGCGTCGCGCTTCGTCGTCGCGAGATAATACGAGCCATCGAGCACGACCACATCAGGTGCGTCGAGATGGTCGGCGAGCCACTCGGTCGTGACCAGCGAGCGGCTGGAGGGGGGGCGTGAGTCTGTCGGCATGTCCGGCTCTTGGCTTGTCGTTGCGTTCTTGTCGGGCGAGGCGCGCCAACCGCCGGACCGAAGCCCGCCGGTCGGCATTGCCACTAGCCCTGTTTGCCGATCGAGACCACCGCCTCGTCGGTGCGTTTGCCGTCGATGTCCCAGAACTTCTGGAAGTCGGGCCCGTCGAGGTAGTCGAGCTCCTGGCCGATATTGGTGAGCGCGGTCTTGAACTGATCGGACTGCACCGCCTTGCCGATCGCAGCGCGCAAGGCGGTCACGATCGGCTCCGGCGTGCCCTTCGGCGCGAAGATCCCGACCCACAGATAGTACTCGACGTCGTAGCCGAGCTCCTTGAGCGTCGGCACGTCGGGCAGATGCTTCGAGCGGGTCGCACCGAACGTGGCGAGCGGGCGCAGCTTGCCTGACTTGATGTGCGGCAGCGTTGCCGACACCGACTGGGTCGTGACCTGGGCATTGTTGCCGAGCGCGGCGGTGATGGCCGGGCCGCCGCCGCTGGTCGGCAGGTGGGTGAGCTTCAGCGGGCCGGTCGCCTTCTCGAGATAGGCGAGCGGCAGGTGGCTCGCGCCATAGAGCCCGCCCGAGCTGAACACCAGCGTGTTGGGCTTCGCCTTAACGCCGTCGATGAACTCCTTCAGCGTCTTGTAGGGCTGCGTCTCGTTGACGAGCAGCAGCACCGGGTCGGCGACGATGCGCGCGAGCGGAATGAAGTCGGCGCGCGTGGTCTTGACCGGCCGGGCGAACAGCTTGTCGACCTCGGCGTAGCCGGAGATGCCGGTGTTGTGGGAGAGGAGCGTGTAGCCGTCGGCCTTGGCGGAGGCGGCGACCTGCGCGCCGACCTGTCCGGCGGCGCCGGCCTTGGTCTCGATCACCACCGGCTGCTTGAGGACCGGCTCCATCATCGAGGCGAGTGGCCGCGTCACCAGGTCGTTGATCCCGCCGGGCGGGAACGCGTTGATGATGGTGATCGGGCGCGAGGGAAACGTCTCCTGCGCGAAGGCCGGTCCTGCGACTGCGGTCGCTGCGGTGCCGATGACGAAACGACGACGATCCATGTGTTTTCCCTCAGGCGGTATGTTCCCGGATGACCCGAAAGCCAGCGTGAGTATTCGCGCTGGTCGGCTCGCATGCAAGCCACCCGTGAAGATCGGCAGGCTTGATGGCGACGATGTGATAGGCCACACCAAACAACTGGATCAAACTGGAAAAATTGAATGGCACCGCATCTCGAGCTCGGCCTGGACACGTTCGGCGACATCATGAACGGGCCGGACGGCAGGCCGCTGACATATGCCCAGGTGCTGCGCAACGTCGTCGACGAGGCCGTGCTCGCGGACGAGGTGGGGCTCGCGTTCTTCGGCGTCGGCGAGCACCACCGGGCTGACTTCGCAATCTCGGCGCCCGAGGTCCTGCTCGGGGCGATCGCCGGGCGGACGCGAAGGATCCGGCTGGGCACGGCGGTCACCGTGCTCAGCAGCGACGATCCGATCCGCGTGTTCCAGCGCTTCGCCACGCTCGACGCCGTGTCGCAGGGCAGGGCTGAGGTGATCCTCGGCCGCGGTTCGTTCACCGAGTCGTTCCCGCTGTTCGGTTACGACCTCAATGATTACGAGGAGCTGTTCGAGGAGAAGCTCGATCTGTTCGCCGAGCTGCTCAAGCAGAAGCCGGTGACCTGGGAGGGCAAGACGCGCACGCCGCTGCGCAACCAGAGCGTCTTTCCGCCCACGGAGGGCGGACTCGTCACGTGGATCGGCGTCGGCGGCTCGCCGCAGTCGGTGGTGCGGGCGGCGCGCTACGGCCTGCCGCTGATGCTCGCCATCATCGGCGGCAGCCCGGTGCGATTCACGCCCTATGTCGAGTTGTTTCATCGCGCGCTCAGGGAGCTCGGCATGCCGGAGAAGCCGGTCGGCGTGCATTCGCCCGGCTATGTCGCCGACACCGACGAGACGGCGCGCGACGAATTCTTCCCGGACTACAAGCGCATGCGCGACAAGATCGGCGCCGAGCGCGGCTGGCCGCCGATGTCGCGCGCCGAGTTCGATCAGGAGGTAAGCGGCGGCTCGCTCTACGTGGGCTCGCCGGAGACGGTCGCGCGCCGCATCGCCGCGACGGTCAAGGCGCTCGGCGTTGCGCGTTTCCATCTGAAGTACAGCGCCGGTCCGCTGACGCACGACAAGCTGTCGCGCTGCATCGAGCTGCTCGGCACCAAGGTCGCGCCGCTGGTGCGGGACATGCTGGCGTGATCGGGCGGGTCGTCGTCGCGTTTGACTGCACCATCATGCGACGATAAGGATTGTCGCATCATGATGATCCGCTTTCTCACCATCTCCACGGTCTTCTTCCTGAGCCGTTGACGGCGCCGCCGCCGGCAAGACGGAAGACACAGGACCGACACGAGCTGGGTTCCGCATCGCGGACCTCCGGCATATTCAAACGACAGAGAGAGCTCATGACTCACGATCACCTTTCGTGCGCCGTCGATCGCGCACAGGTGGAGCAATTCATTCGCGATGGATTCGTCCGCATCGATTGCGCCTTTCCTCGTCATCTCGCCGACGAAGCTCGCGCCATCATGTGGCGCGATATCCCGTGCGACCCGCAAGATCGGGCGACATGGACCAGACCCGTCATCCGACTTCCGGGATATGGCGGGGGACCGTTCCAGAAGGCGGCGAACACGCCTGTTCTGCACGCAGCTTTCGACCAACTCGTTGGCAAAGGCCGTTGGCTTCCGCGCAACGGACTTGGCACTTTTCCGGTGCGGTTTCCCCATCCAGACGACCCCGGGGATGCGGGTTGGCACGTTGACGTCAGCTTCGCGGGGGATGATGGCGATCCCAACGAACAGAATGACTTCTCGGCTTGGCGGGTGAACGTGACCTCGCGCGGTCGGGCCCTTCTGATGCTGTTCCTGTTCTCGGATGTCGGAGCGGATGACGCGCCGACGCGCATCAGGGTCGGCTCGCACATGGATATGGCGAGGTTCCTCGCGCCGGCCGGCGACGCAGGCATGGCACATATGAATCTGGAGGCGGTGGCGGCGGATCGGCCGGAGGCACTCGCAACAGGAGAGGCGGGCACGGGGTACTTGTGTCACCCGTTCCTGGTGCACGCGGCACAGAAGCATCGCGGCTCTGTGCCGCGCTTCATGGCGCAGCCGTCGCTCGGGCTTGCCGAGCCATATCGGCTCCAACCAACCGACGGCGCCCATTCGGCTGTCGGGATCGCTTTTCGACGTGCCCTTCTTATGTCCTCGGACTA